>Ga0209943_1001481_pt1 | contig 14256 bp, 16 predicted proteins | sample SalPonR1_B_D2_MG_FD_185698 | JGI IMG/M metagenome (GOLD analysis project Ga0209943, IMG submission 185698) | Salt pond soil microbial communities from South San Francisco under conditions of wetland restoration - Salt Pond MetaG R1_B_D2_MG... ... | reverse complement strand
GGGTCGCCGACGTCGACGACGACCTTGCGGACCAGCGGCGCGCCGGCGGCCTGGCGGCTGTCGAGGACGCGGGGCCTGGTCGAGGTGTTGAGGCGTAGGGCGGTCATCGGTGCGCTCCATTCTGGGCGGGCGGGCGGTGGCGGTGGGGGGACGGCGGGGCCGGCGGCGAGCGCGAGGAGCTCGAGCGCTCGGGCGGCGATGCCGGGGACGTGAGGGTAGAGGTAGTCGCCGGGGCAGGTTGTGGCGCCAGGGTGGGCGGGGTTGTCGCGGTGGCCGAGGACGAGAGTGTTGGGCGAGCTCCAACCGTGAGCGATGGACCACGCGACGGCGAACGCGAGGCCCTCGAGCTCGCGGGCCGTCGGCCGTTCGCTGAGCTTGTGGCCGGGCTGAAAGTAGCCGAATAGGCAAACGGCCTCGCCGATGTCGTTGCGGTCGCGGGTGGCGGCGCTGAGGGCGCCCTCGCGGGCGCCGAGGACGGTGATGCGCTCGGAACCTACCGAACGGTGGACCATGACGTCGTAGGCGATGGTGCTGTAGTTCTTGACGTCGTGATACCACTGTTGGAGCGAACGCATGGCCTGGCGGGCGTCGAGGCCCATGCGGCCGCCGGCGCCGTGGTGGATGTATGTCTCGGGGTCGCCGAGGCGCTCGGCGACGGGCGGCCGTTTCCACTCGATGCCCCACTCGACGGCGCGGACGAACTCGAGCCAGTCGGGGGCGATGGCCTCAAGCTCGGCGGGTGTTGCGGTCATGCGGTCAGACTACCGGCCGAGCTCGAGCGGGTGGGGACGGTCTAGAGCGGGTCATCCCATGAGATGACGAGATAGCCCTTGCCGGTGTTGGCGCCGTCGCTGCCGGTGATGTCGGTGGCGATGCTGAGGTCGACCCATGACGAGCCGCCGCCGCCGCCGCCGCCGTTGCCGCTGCCACTGGCGTTGTTCGTGCCGGCGCCGCCGCCGCCGTACCAACCGCCGCCGCCGCCGCCGGGCGCGAACGTGAAACTGTTGGTGGCGTCGCCGGCGCGGCCGCCCTGGCCGAACACTCCGTCGGCTCCGGCGAAACTGCCGCCGGCGCCGGGGTTACCGGCGCCGCCGGCGAATTGTGTGGCGCCGCCGCCGGGGTAGGCGCCGCCGCCGTCGCCGGCCTCGATGTCGCCGAGGCCGCCGGCGTTGCGGGTCTGTCCCTCGAAAAAACCGCCGTGGCCGCCGACTTGCACGTTGACGTTTTGGAACTGCTGACCGGCGCCGCCGCCGGCGCCCGCGCAGATGATCGCCGACGGGAGGCCGGCGAGGAACGTGCCGAGGCCGGCGGGCCGCATGTCGGTCGAGCCGCCGCCGGCGAATCCGGTGAAGCCGGTGACGCTGTCGCCGGGGCCGCCGTTGGGATAGTTCGAGGTCTTGCCATCGCCGCCGACGATGACGTCGTATTCGGTGCCGGGGACGACGGCGAACGTGGCGGTGATGATGGCGCCGCGCGCGAAATAGGTGTCGCCGGCGCCGCCGCGGCCGCCGGCGGCCTCGACGGTGACCTCGGTGACGTTGTCGGGAACGGTGAACGACTGGACGCCGCCGGTGAACTCGTAACGCACACTGTTCGCGGCGGTAGGTGTTTCGCGTACGGCGCCCTGCGCCATGACGTAGAACGAGGCCTCGTCCTCGCGGTCGGCGGTGACGTTGACGCCGAGGGTCGGGTCGGGGCCGGCGGTGGCGGTCGGGGTGAGCCGGACGCGGTAGTCGACCTGGCCGGTGTAGTCCTCATGCGCCCATGTGAGCGCGACGGGGTAGACCTCGCCGTCGACGTAGGGGACGGTGACGGTGCGGAACACGGCGCCGGCCGGGTCGGCGGCGTAGTCGAGGACCTCGATGAGGAGGTCGCCGGCGCCGACGCCGGTGAACTCGAGGTCGAGGTGCCAGTTGGCGCGGCCGCCGTTGCGGAACTGCAACGGGATGCGGGCGATGATGTAGGCGCCGTCGTTGCGGATCTGGTAGCCGGTGCCGATGCGGCCGACGAACTGGCGCCACTCCTCGGACGACGACGGGCGGCCGTCGGCGGCGCCGTCGTTGAGGGGCGGGACCTCGGTGGCGAGCTCGACGGCGTTGCGGTGCGGTTCGTTGGGGTAGGTGAGGGTGCGGACGACGTAGGTGAGGACGTCGATGCCGAGGTCGGTGTCTTGCACGCGGACGCGGTCGCCGATGCGGGGGCGGTCGTCGAGGAATATGAGCTCGGTGAGGTCGACGACGTCGAGCTCGTAGGTGACGGTTGGCTGTGCGAGCTTGGCGAGGCGGGCCTCGGCGGCGGCGAGGAGGTCGGTGTCGACGGTGAACGCCGTGTCGGACCAAATGCGCCGCTTTGTGTGCAGCGTGCGGGCCTCGGCGAGGGTGAGGCCTTGCGCGGTGTAGTAGCTGAAATCCTCGACGTAGGGGAGGCCGCCGTTGACGCCGGCGACGGTGAGCTCGTCGGCGCCGTAGGGGTAGAGGACGGTGGCCTCGGGGGCGCGGGTGCGCCGGCGGATGCGGTTGACGTTGCGGCGATACCTGAAACCGAGGCCGAGGTCGCGGCCTCGCTCGGCGACGAGGTCGACGGTGAGGGCGTCGGGGGCGTTATCCCAAACGATGAACGTGCCGGTGATGATTGACCATCGGCGGATGAGGTCGAGGCGGGTGAGGTCCTCGAGCTCGGCGGAGAACACGGCCGAAACGGCGCCGGACGCGGTGCCGACGTTCCACGCGGTGCCCTCGAGGATCGCGGCGAGCCCTTCGGCCGGGGTGAGGTCGACGGCGACGAACGAGCCGACGAACGTGTCCTCGCCGAGCCGATACCACGCGGCGCCGGCCTCGACGTCGATGCTGGTGGCCGGGCCGTCGCGGTTGTCCTGGTCCTCGGTGATGTAGAACGATTGGCCGTCGACAACGACGACGCCGTCGACCTCGATGAGGTCGGCCTTGCTCGACGTGGCGGGGATCGAATACTTGACGGTGTGCTCGCCGTCGAGGCGCTCGTCGATGACGAGGTCGATGAGCTCGGAACTCATGTGATTACTCCGGTCTGTTCGCCGCCGAGGTTGCGCTGCCAGACGTAGGAACGTCGCGGCCGTCGGCGTCGGCCGACCTTGACGGTGATGGCGGTGGCGACGACGGGGTCGACCTCGACGGCGGCGGCGAGGTCGGTGACTGGCGGGCGGATGGTGACGCCGGTGGCGACGACGGGGTCGACGGTGACGCCGTCGAGCGGGAATAGCTCGGTGAACGGGAGGAGGTAGCGGACGAACGCGATGCCGGCGAAACCGGGGCCGGCGTTGTTGCCGAGGCGTGAGTCGCCGCCGGTGCCGGCCTCGGTGTTCGATGAGCCGGCCGTGCCGGAACCGGAACCGCCGACGGCGTACTCGGTGAGGGTGCCATCCCAATCGAGCTCGACGCCGGGGCCGTAGTTGCCGGTGCCGGCGAGGGCGGCGCCGCCGGCGCCGCCGCCGTTGCCGCCGGGCGCGTTGTTGTTGACGCCGTTGCTGCCGCGGTTGCCTTGCTTTGCGACGCCGTAGCCGCCGGCCTCGCCGGATGCGTTGCCGCCGGACGAACCTGAACCGCCGTCGGTGCCGGGCGAGGTGCCGGACGAGCCGGCGCCGCCGACCGCCGTGAGGCCGGCGAACGTGGTGTCGCCGCCGTCGCCGCCGACGCCGTAGGCGTAGGTGCCGGTGACGCCGGCGCTGCCGACGGCGACCGGGTAGGTGCCGGCGGCGAGGACAAACTCGCGCACCTCGAGGACGCCGCCGGCGCCGGGCGCGGAGGTGGCGACGAAACTGTTACTCGAGCCTGAGCCGCCGCCGCCGCCGGCGATGAGGATGGCCTCGAACTTGCCGCCGCCGCTGACGACGAGGTCGGCCGACGAGGTGAATACGTGGACGCGGTAGCGGCCGACGTCGGACTCGCTGCCGCCGGTGGCCTCGACGCCTTGCGTGGCGGCGCTGTATTCGGTGATGGTGACCTCGCCGTTGCCGGTGTGCGTGCCGCCGGTGGTCGGCCGCATGTTCGGCGGCGAGCCCTCGGCGAGCGGCGCGAACGGTTCGGAATTGTCTGCGACGCCGACCGGGTCGCCGAGGTAGGACGAACCGCCGCCGGGGCCGCCGTAGGTGCTGCCGAAACCGGTGCGCCGGCCGCCGCCGCCGCCGCCATACCAACCGCCGCCGCCGCCGCCGCAATTGTACGACTGATTACCGGCGCCGCCCTGGCCGAACGTGCCGGCCTCGCCTTGGGCTTGCGAACCGCCGCCGACGCCGCCGGCGTCCTGTGTGCCGCCGCCGCCGAGCGTCGTGGTGCCCGACGAGCTGCCTTGCTGACCGTTTGGGTAGCCGCCGGAACCGGAACCGGAAGCGAAATCGTCGCCGCCGCCGCCGCCGGCGACGATGATGCGGTCGTTGAGTGTTGTGCCGCCGAACCGGACGTCGGACGCGCCACCGCCGCCGTAGCCGCCGGCGGTGCCGCCCATGCCGCCGCCGTTGTAGCCGCCGGCGGCCGACGGTCCTGCCGAGGTGGCGCCCTGGCCGCCGACCTCGACGGTGAGGACGTCGCCGGGCCGCACGCGGAAATAGCCGGAAACGACTGAGCCGAGGCCGGCGCCGGCGCCGCCGCCGCTTGCGCCCTTGCACTCGATGAGGACCGCGACGACGCCGGCGCTGACGGTGTGCTCCTGTGTTGCGCCGGTGTAGCTGTAGACGGTCATCGCGGTCGGGTTAGGCCCAAATTGGGAACGTGAACGAGAGCTCGCCGACTGCTATCTCGGCGGCCTGGCCGATGACGGTTTCGGGCGGGGTCGTGATGGCGTCGACGAACCAACAATTGCCGCCGCTAGCTGCGTCCCACATGCTGACGTGTGTGAGCGTTTCGACGGCGGGGTAGCTGAGCCACTCGAGGAGGAGGACGTTGGACGCGACGCCGGCCGCGGCCGCGGTGCGCGTGAACGACTTGCGGGCCGTTTCGGTCGCGACGTTGGCGGTGCCGGCCGCCGACGGGTCGCCGGTGTGTAACTGGACGTACAACGTCGCCGGGAGCGCGGTGCCGTCGAGGAGCTCGTTGGCGCCGTAGGTGCTGAGGTTTGCCATATCGGTTAGCTCCTTGTCTGTTCGGTCATGTTCTCACGCGACGCCGGGGACGGCGATGACGTAGGCGACGCCGCCGCCCGCCGCTGTCTGTCCCGACGCGTCGGTCCATGTGACGGCGTGGTCGGTCTGCGGGCCGTCGACGGTGGCGAGGGTGACGAGGCCGTCGTTGAGGGACGTGGTGCTCGTGCGCTCGAGCTCGGTGGCGCCGACCCATGTATCGCTACCGCTGTCGTCCCACTTGTGGACGCCGTAAACGAACGTCCAACCGGCGGGAATGTCGGCGAGCGGAAACGTGACGACGTTGCCGACGAGCTCGGTGGGGCCGTTGCCGTCGAGGACTGAGAGCTCGAGGAGCTGAGCGGAGGCGCCGAGGCCGGCGGTGGCAACCTGTGAAAGCATCATTAGCCGGTTGTTGAGGTTGCCGCCGATGAGGTCGGAGGTGTCGACGCCGTCGTAGGCGTGATGGAATCCCCGCGCGAACCAGTAGCGGGAATCTGTGCCGGCGACGGCGTCCTCTTGAGCGGCGAGCCATGTGGGGTTGCCGGCGTCCTGCGTGAACGTGATGGAATCATCGCCGAGGGAAACGGACGAAACGAGGCCGACGATGGTGTCGCCGCCGGCGGCGCTCGGGATGCTCGAGTAATTCGTGTTGATGCCGGTGCCGGTCGCGAACTGGATGTAGCCGGAACGGATGGTCGGGAGGGTGCCCTTGGCGGCGAGGCCGGCGCCGAGGTTGCCACCGCCGCCGCCGGTCGCGCCGGAGCTCGTCGAGGTGACGCGAACCGCTGCCGTTGCCGACGCGAGGGCGGCCGGGCCGATGTAGCGGTAGGGCGACGTCCTAGTCATAGTGTGCCGTGACGAACATGTTGGCGGCGCCGGCGGTGAGCGTCGCGGCCGTCGTCGACCAAACGACGACGATGCCGGTGCCGCACGCGTGGCCGGGGAGCGGAATGTTGACGGCCTGCGCGGCCGACGCGGCGCCGACGAAATAGCTGAGCTCGGGGACGGCGGTGTCGGCGGGCTGCGATGTTGCGTCGTGAACCTGGACGTAGCCGTCCTCGCCGGCGGCGATGTGGCCGACGATGCTGTAGAGCGTGCCGGCGGAGGCCTTGACGACGAGGTCGTCGGCCGCGGCCGAGCTCGCCGCGATGCTGAGGGCGTCGTCGACGTCGCGGGCGGCGACGGTGCGGAGGCGGCCGGTGGCGTCGGTGTTGAGCGTGGCGTAGTCGCCGTCGGTGCCGGCCGAGCTCGCCGCGGTGTCTCGTCGGACGGCGAGCGCTGCGACGCCGGTGTCGCCGGTGACGTGCGCGGCGTCCTCGGCCTTGCCGACGCCGGCGGCCGACACGCGGAGGAACGTGAGGAGGCCCTTGAGGAGGGCGACGACGGTGGCCGAGCTCGTCGGGTCGGTGACGGCGGCGTCGGCCTTGAGTCCTTGCGTGGCGTCGCCGCCGTCGGCGCTGCGGCGCCATTGGAACCATCGCGAAACGCCGTCGCCGGCGTCGCCGTAAACCGAGCTCGTGCGCTTGGCGTCGGTGTCGGTGTTGAGTGTCGTGCTCTGTGTGGTGCCCATTATCGGAACCTTTCGCGCCATTCGATAGCGGCGGCGACCGAGGTGGCCGTGCCGGTGTATTCGAGGGACCATGAGGCGGTGCCCTCGAGGATGAGCGGGAACTCGCCGGAAACGTCGGACATGCTGAGCGCGAGGACGTCGTAGGCGCCGGTGAGGTCGACGTCGTCGTTGGCGCCGAGGGTGACGGTCGAGCTGATCGCGTTGACGGTGAGCGATTCGGTGGCGGCGATGACGTCGGGGCCTGCCCATGTCAACGCGTAGCCGTTGAGGGTGAGGGTGAAACCGGTGAGGGTGCCGCCGGCGGGGGTGAGCTCGATGACCGGTTCGGCGGTGACCTCGTCGCCGACGGCGAACGTGCCGGAACCGCTGCCGCCGGCGGCGCTGATCGACTGCGACGTCGAGGCGACGGCGAGGGCGTAGGGGCCGACGAGGAACCGGAGGTCGATGGTGGCGTTGTTGAGCCATTCCGACGAGTCGCCGTTCGCGACGATGGCGTCGTGGTAGCGGTCGGTTTCGTCGTCGACAATGAGGCGGGAAACGGCGCCGACGTCGCACCAGTAGGCGAGGGCGCGGACGGCGGTGCGGCGGGCGGCGAACGTGTCGGCCTGTAGGTCGACGATGACGCCGAGCTCGCGGTCGCCGGGCTCCTCGTCGAAATGCCAGGAACCGGCGCGGCCGGGGATGTCGATGCGGTTGAACCGTCGCCGGCCGAGGAGCTCGCGGGTGACGCCGAGGACCTTGGCGGTGGGGACGGCTGAGCTGAGGGCGGTGCCGTTGAGGGTTACGTCCGTCGTCATGCCATAGCTCCTCGCGTGCGGATGCCGGCCGAGCTCTCGCGGTCGAGCTCGCGGCGGATGACCTTGACGAGCTCGCGGCCCTGGCGCTCGAGCTCGTCGCGGCCGAGGACGCCGGCGCCGGCGGCGACGGTGACGCTGATGTTGTAGGTGTTGCCGGCGGCCGACGGCGTCGCCGAGCCGAGGAGGGCGGCGGTGGCGTCGGCCGGCGTGACGTAGGACGAGCGGCCGGGCGTGACCAGCTCGGGGCCTTCTTCGCCGACGATGTACGGGCGGCCGGCGGACATTGGGCCGCCGACGGCGCGGCCGGTGACGGTGTTGAACGCTGACACGCCGAGGTTCCACGCGCCGCCGACAATCTCGTCGAGCGGGCCGAGGGCGCGGTCGGCCGCGTCGCGGAGCTCGCCGAGCTTGCGGACGCCGAAATCGACGGCGTCGCCGACCTTCTCCTTGATCGTGTCGAATACCTCGACGGCGCGGTCCTTGAGCTCGACGGCGCGGTCCTTGACGTCGATGAGGCGCTGCACCCAAGGGTCGAACGTGCGGGCGACCCATGCGCCGAATATCTCGAACGCGTTGGGGAGGGTGACCTCAAAGAACTCGCGGATGGTGTCCCAATTCTTGTAAATCACGATCGCGATGGCGGCGATGGCGATGAGGATGAGCATGACGGGGTTAGCGCTGAGGAGCGTGAGGGCGCCGCCGACGCCGCGGAGGACGGTGATGAGCTTGGCGCCGACGACGACGATGCCGCCGATGATTACCGCCCACTTCATACCCTCGGGGCCGAGAGACTTGAGGAGGCCGAGCCCGACACTGAGGAGCGGGAGGAGGCCGGTGGCGAGCTGGGCCTGCATATCTTCCCACATGGCCGTTACTTGCTTCGAGCTGTTGGCGACGCCGTCCGAGGTGTTGGCGAAATCGCCGGCGACGTTGTCGGTTTGCTCCATGATGAGCGCGGCGGTCGCCAGCTTCTCACTTTGGGCGTCGACCTCGCCGTTGGCGTCGACGAGGCCGTTTTCGAGGGCGTACTGCTTGACGGTGGCCTTGTCGAGGATGACGCCGAACTTTCGCATGGGCTCGTAGCTGCCGATGAGGGCGCTGTTGAAACTGTCGGTGACGTCGGACGTTTCGGCGTTCCACGCGCTGCCGACGTCGGTGGCGCGGAGGACGAGGTCGTTGGTGAGGTCGGCGGCCTCTTTTCGAGCGACGCCGGACTGCACGAATATGTTGCCGATCTGAGCCGATAGCCCGCGGTAGGCGGACTCGCTGACGCCGTAGAGCGTGCTGGCGCTCTTGGCGGTTTCGTCGATGATGCCGCGAGCGTCGCCGAACGCGAGGCCGGTGACGTTGATCGACTCCTCGAGGTCGCTGGCCTGGCTGATCGCGCCCTTGGCGAAATTGGCGCCGAGGTAGAGCGCGCCGGCCGCCGCGATCTTGCTGCCCATGCTCGAGCCGAACGAGCTGCCGAACTTGCCGCCGGCCGCCGAGCCCTTGCCCTTGAGGTCGCGCTCGAACTTACTGAAATCACCCTCGACGTCGACCTCGACGGTGCCGGCGTTAGCTGAGCCGAATGCCATGATGCTCACCTCCTAACGGGGATGCGTTGCCTGATCTGCTCGCGTGTTGCGGCGGGCGGGAGGTCCTTCTTGTCTTGCTCCCACGGCCGACGGTAGCGCAACGGTTTCGGGAGGTCGCGGCCCTTGACGCCGCCGGCCTGTAGCTGGGCGCGGTAGCTGGCGTGGCTGACCTCGAGGAGCTGCGCGAGGAGCTCCTCGACGTGCTGCCAGCGCTCGGCGTCCTGCCGGCGGCGGACGGCGTCCTCGAACGCGGTGAGCTCGTCGGCGTCGAGGTCGAGGAGCTCTGCATAGCTGCGGCCTGACGCTACTGCAAGGTCGGCGACGGCGCGGACGCCGCCGCCGGCGTAGGGTCCGCGATTACCTCGTCGATGCCGGCGACGGTGTCGAGCCAGTCGGTGAACGACTGCTCGACCCGTAGCTGATAGTGCACCGCCCAAAGGGTGCCCTCCATCGGCGGGACCTTGCCCTTGAAATGGCGCTCGGCGGCGACGAGCGCGACCGGGCGGAGGACGACCTCGTCGACCTGGCCGTCGTCGTGCTCGACGGTTACCTTGACGCGGTCCATGTCACGCGAACGAGGTGGTGTCGCTGGTGAACATGAACCAGGGGTCGACGCCGTCCTCGCCGATGGCCTCGAGCTCGACGGGGAGGAGCGCGAGGTCGCTGCGGTTGAGGTTCGTTTCGAGCGACGAGGTGACGATGCACTTGGGGACGACGTAGCGGTCGGTGATGGTGCCGTCCGTGATGTCGATGACGAGCGAGAACTCGCTGATGGTGCCGGCCTCGTGCGGGGTGAACTTGGCGCCGGTGCCGGCCGAGGTGACGGTGCCGCCGCCGGCGGCGAGGGCGAGGGTGTCGGTGTTCCACTGCTCGAGGTTGAACGCGGCCATAGCCATCCGCGCCGTTTCGATGATGCGGACGGGGTAGAACGACTGCCATGCCTGCTTTTTCTCGATGGTCGGCTCGTCGGTGAACGTGACGCCGTCCTCGTCGGTGTAGCCGAGCTCGACGAACGCGGCGTCGATGGGGCCGTTGTAGGCGGAGGGGAGGGTTGCGCCGTAGTCGGCGATGTAGACGCTGCCGGTGCCGGCGACGCGTGTCTGTGCGGTGTCCTTTGCCATGACGGGGGTGTCCTTTCGATGGCGGTGAGGCCGACGAGGTGTTCGCCGGTGATGGTGACAGTATCGCGGCCGCTGTGAGGCGGCTGGCGGATGGTCGGGCGTATCGGTGCCGGCCGGCCGCCGGCGGCCGGTAGGCGGCCGCTGAGGCGGTCCTAACGGGCGGGGCGGACGGTGAGCTCGAGGTCGGTGACGTAGCGCTCGCGGGGCGGGTGGAAATCGACGTCGGGGAGGTGGCGGGCCTGGCCGAACGCGGGGGTGCTGACGCTGGCGCCGGCGTGCGAGCTGTAGGCGATGTCGGCCAGCGCGGCGACGGCGTCGGCGAGGAGGCCGCGGGCGGTGGACTTGCTGCCGCCGTAGGCCTCGAGCTGGATGATGGGGGCGTCGAGGGTGGCGGTGCCGCCGGGCCGGGGCGCGCCGCCGATGCGGTAGAGGCGGATGAACGGGCCGGCGGGCGCGTCCTTCGGGATGATGGTGTAGACGCGGACCTCGCCGTTGTCGTCGGTGCCGACGACGTCGCTGATGGCGGTGATGGTCGTGAGGTAGGTGCGGACGACGAGCTCGGCGTCGGCGAGGGCGGGCGTGGTCGGCATCGGGTTAGCGCTCCTTGAATCTGCCCATGCGGCGGGCGGCGGTTCGCATAGGGGCATCGGCCTGCCGGTAGCGGGTGCCCCACTCGACGAAATGGGCGCGGCTGGCGGTGGTCAACACGCGGACGCCGCGGTCGGTCGGGACGTGGTCGAGCTCGGCGAGGTACTCGCGCGCCGGCGGGTCGTCGAGGAGGCCGGTGGCCTTGAGCTCGCGCTTAGTCTCGTTGACGAGCTTGTCGCCGATGCGGCCGAACGAACGGCGGCCGGCGGCCGAGCGCGGAAACTCGCGCTCCCATGCTTTGCGGTATCGCACGCGTGTCGCCATGTCAGGACGTCCTACGGGCTCGGATGCGGACGTAGTCGAGGGTGCTGCCGGTGTTGCGGTCGACGTCGGGGCCGACGACCTCGTAGGTGTCGCCGGCGACCTCGAGGCGGTCGGACGAGGTGACGACGGTGCCGGCGGGGAATAGGAAACGGACCTCGTCGGTGTCGACGGCGTCGATACCGCTGCGCGTTTCGTCGGTTGTGACGGGCTGGACATCGCCGGCGACGTCGGCCGACGTGAACGCGGACGGCGTTGGGTTGCCGTATTCGTCGACGCCGACGCCGGCGGTGTGGACGGTGACGGTGTAGGGCCAGCGCTGCCAGGTCATCGCTAGGACCTTACGCGGGCCGAGGCGAAACGGTTGCGGCGCCAATGGCGGAGGCGGTGACGTTGCGACTTGCTGAGGCCGTCACTGTTCGCGCCGTCGGCGACGGCGCCGTAGGCGATGCTGCGGTCGCCGAGAGACTCCTGCGCGACCTGCGAGGGGTTGACGATGCGGCCGGCGGCGAGCTCGGCGACGACGGCGGTGACCTCGGCGGGCGGCGAGGCCGACGCGACGCCGTAGCTGTAGGTGACGACGATGTCGACGCCGCGGTCGGGCCATCGGTAGGTGAGGCCGCTGTCGTCGGCGTCGGCGATGACGCCGCCGAGGCGCCGGCGGACGTTGCCGAGGGTGTCGAACGTGTAGCCATCGGCGGCGATGGCGACGCCGTCGACGGTGATGCTGGTGATGCCGGTGACGGGGTAGTAGGGCAGGACGAGGAGGTCGTCGCCGTCGGGGTCGATGGTGACCTCGCCGTCGACGACGGGGCCGAACGTGAAGCCTGGCATATCGCCGGCGACGATGGCCTCGGCGCGCTCGAGGAGGCGGTCGACGCGGTCGGCTGAGGCCGTGAGGTCCTCGCCGACGAGGTCCTCGACGTCGGTGCGGGTGGCTGCGGTGGGCATGGGGCTCCTCCTCGAGGGTGATGGTAGTGCGACGGCCGAGGCCGCCGGCGGAGCTCGAGAGGGGGCGAGCTCGCCGGCGGCCTGGCCGTCACTGGCTGAGGGGGTAGCCGGGTCAGGTCTTGGCGTGGTGGAACGCGACGCCGCACGCGTCGCGGAGCTCGCTGAATCCGTAGAGGACGTCGAGCGTGACCTGCACGCCGAGGTAGTCGGCGCTGTAGCTGGCGGTCTGGCGGATGGCGAGCCCGCTGATGGGGTCCATCATCACCATCTGTGACACGCCGGGGGCCTCGGCCGTCGGCAGGGCTCGCATGGCGAGGATGCCGAACTCGGGGGTGCCGGCGATGCCAGAGGCGCCGGCGCCGCCCGACGGGACGAGCTGCGACATGTAGACGTCGGCGCCGTAGGCGCTGCCGATCATGCCGTTGCTGATGCCGTCGGGCTTGCTGTTCGCGAAATACGTCTGCAAGTTGGAATCGCCGAGGAGGTCGACCTCGCCGGCCGGGCCGACGATCACGAAACGGCCCTCCATTGGGGCCTTGTTCGTGTTCAACTGCTGACGGGCTGCGAGGAGCGTGGCGTTGGTCGGTGCCGTTGCCGGGTTGCCGACGTTGGTGCTGAAACCGCTGACGAGGCCGAGGACGTCGGTTTCGATCTTCTCGGCGATCGCGACGGCGGCCTGACGGGTGTGGCCGGCGACGGTGTCCTGATTCGCCTGAGCTCGGGCCGGGTCCTCGACGAGGAACGAAACCTCGTAGTGCTGGTCGAGCGTGACGTTGACGGTGCCGGCGCTCGGGTTCTGCAACGTGACCGCGGTGCCCTTGGCCTTCTCGGTGGCCGTGAACGTGCCGGGGACGGGGATGTTGAGGACGTCGCCGACGCCGAACGCGCCGGTGATGTCGGTGTCCTTCGTGATGAGGCGGGCCGCGACGATCTGGTTGCGGAGCACCTCGAGGGCGCTGTTGGCCCAAATCTCGGGGATGAAATTGCCGAGGGCGCCGGCGCCGCCGGTTGCGTTGGTGAATGTGTCGGCCATGTGGCTCTACCTTTCGAGGATGGCCGCCGGCCGGATGCCGACGGACCTAGTCGTTTTCGATGCGGCCCTCGCTGGCGGCCTTGAGGATCGCGTCCTTGTTGGCTGCGTAGAACTGAGGGTCGCGGAGCTGGGAACGCTTGAACGTCGCCGGGGTGCCGGACTGGGCGCCAGGGGTGACGGTGCCCTTGGGTGCCGGCGGCGGTGTTTCGCCGGCGGCGGGCGGTGTCTGTGCCTGGATGCCGAGGTAGGGCTCGGCGGCGACGAGCTCGTCGATGGCGGCGACAATCGCGTCGCCGTCTATGTCGCTACCGTCCGACGGGACGAAACGGTCGAGGTCGAGGAGGCGGGCGGCGAGGGCGGGGTTGGCGAGCTTGCCGGCCGCGGCCGCTCGGGCCTCGGCCTCGACGAGCTTGCGGTTGACCGAGGTGAGGGCCTCGGTCCTGCCGGCGTCGCGGGCTTCCTTGAGTGCTCTTTCGTTGTCGTCGAGCTGTGCCGTGCGGAGCTTCTCGAGCTCGGCCTCCTGGCGCTTGGCGAGGGCCTCGGCGTCGCGCCGGGCCTTTCGTTCGCTTTCGAGGGCCTTGATGCCGGCCTCGCCGAGGTCGTCGCCGCCGGCGTTGGGGGCCGGCGGTGTCGGTGGCTCGGCGGGCGGCGAGGGCGGTGCGCCTTCGCCGGCCGGCGGTGTCGATGTGCTCGTTGCGGTGGGGTCGGTTTCGGTTGCGTCGGGCATCGCGCCCATCCTCCTCGGTAGCCGTCGGCGTCGCGCCGGCGGTTGGTAGTTGCCGTCGGGCCGCCGGCGTCGCGCCGGTGGTCCTGTCTGGAACGTTACACGCGGGGCGTCACACGGCGCGGCATATCGGTCAGAGGAGGCCGTCGGCGCGGAGGGCGGCGATGTGGGCGCGTGTCTCGTCGACGTTGGCGAGGATGTCGTAGGCGACCTCGTCGTCGAGGCTGAGCTCGGCCGGCGGCGGGTCGACGAGGGGCGTTTCACTGAGGAACGTGCGGGCGGACCATGCGGCGAGGTCGGCGCGCCGTTGCGGCCTCGAGGGCCGGGCGCCGGTCTGATCTTCGGGCGGGCGGGCGTCGGTCATATCTGTCCTCGGAATAGGTCGTCGATGTCGGGGAGGCCGTCGCCGACGGCGTCGTGCCAGGGGATGCGGGCGTAGTCGGCGACGTCCTGGCCGCCGCGGCGGGCGGTGCTGATGATGC
>Ga0209943_1001480_pt1 | contig 14260 bp, 15 predicted proteins | sample SalPonR1_B_D2_MG_FD_185698 | JGI IMG/M metagenome (GOLD analysis project Ga0209943, IMG submission 185698) | Salt pond soil microbial communities from South San Francisco under conditions of wetland restoration - Salt Pond MetaG R1_B_D2_MG... ... | reverse complement strand
TGGATGCGCTGGCGCTTATCCACCCTACAAATGCTCCAAGCAAATGGGCAAAATTCCTGAATACTGAGACACGACGCTGGTCAGGAAACCCTAAACACCGAACCAACGAACCAACGAACCAACGAACCAACGGACCAACGGACCAACGAACCAACGGACCAACGGACCAACGGACCAACGGACCAATGTCGCGCCTCTTCTCCTTCTTCGACCCCGACCCCGCCGCGTACCTGGAGCGCCAATGCAAAGACGCGCTCAAACCCGGCCGCCACGGCGACATGCCGAAGTGGAAAGCGGCAATCGACTCCCTGCCCCAGACCGAAACAGGGTGGCGCATCGAAGACGGCATCCTTGTCGCCGGCAAACCGGTTGAAGATCCCGAAGTCCTGGCCGAAACGCTCAAGCAATTCATCCCCTGGCGCAAGGGCCCATTGCGTCTCGGCGGTGTGGACATTGAAACCGAATGGCGCTCCGACTGGAAGTGGAACCGCGTTGCCCCGAAGGTAAACCTCGGCGGCAAGCGCGTGCTCGACATCGGTGGCGGCAACGGTTATTTCGGCTGGCGCATGCTGGACGATGGGGCCGCTCAGGTGGTGGGCTGCGATCCGACGCTGGTATTCCAGATGCAATACCGCGCCATCGAGCACTTCGCCGGAGAGTCGAACCAGCTGCTGCTGCCGCTGAAGTTCGAGCAACTGCCCGCCCGCGCCGATTTCGACACGGTGTTTTCCATGGGTGTCCTCTACCACCGCAAGAACCCGCACGAGCACCTGCAGCGTATCCGAGACCACCTTGCGCCCAACGGCCAGGCCGTGATCGAAACGCTGATCATTCCCGGCAAAGGCGACGACGAACTCGACCCGCCCGACCGTTACGCCAACATGCGCAACGTCCACCACCTGCCCACCGAAGCAAGATTGCGGCGCTGGCTGGAAGACGCCGGCTTCAGCGAGGTGCGCGTCATGGATGTTACGGCGACCACGGTTCAGGAACAGCGCGCCACTGACTGGATGCCGTTCCATTCACTGGCCCATGCGCTCGCTGAAACCCGCGAACAGACGATCGAGGGCCTGCCGCCGCCGCTGCGCGCGACGGTGGTCTGCCGATAGAAATCGGCCTGCATCGATCCGCTGATTCGCTCGATTACTTCCGCCGGAGCATGACCAGCCCGACGACCAGGGCTATCCCGCCACCGATAAAGTAGTAAACCGTCTCGTCGGTGAAATTGCCGGTCAGTGTTTGGCTCAGCTGATCGTCCAGCCCTTGGGACGACTGGTAGCCGAAGTAAAGCAGTCCGGCGCCGATCACGATAAGCGCAATGGCCATGATTCGATTCATGAAATCTCTTTCCGGTGAGTGAACAGTCGTTATATCACTCCCTGAATCAAATGCGATTGCAGACACCTTCATCCACCGCCCCGTCGCAGTCGTTGTCCAGGCCGTCGCAGACCTCGTCCCCGGACGATGTCGTCTGATTGCACTGCAAGCTGCCGCTCTCGCAGGCCAGCTCGCCGCTGGAGCACACGCCAAGCAGCCCCGTGTCGCAGGACCCTCCACCGCCCGGGTTGCCCTCGTCGATCTTGCCGTCGCAGTCATTGTCCAGGCCGTCGCAGGCTTCGTCGGCATCCGGATTTACAGACGGGTCTTCGTCGTCGCAATCCGATCCAGGAGCGACGCCCACCGGAGGCGAGCGATCACCGAATCCGTCTCCGTCCACATCCTTCATGCACGCCGATGGATCATCGGCGGAAGCCGCCCCCGGAAAGGTGGATGGCGATGTATCGTCACAGTCATCGTCGTTGCGAACGAAGCCAGCAGGAATGGGGCAATCGTCAACGCGTATATCGGGATCTCCGAATCCGTCGCCATCGGCATCGGCGAAAAATTCGCAGGTCTCGAATCCATCCAGAAAGATTATGGTTTGTGCAGTGCCGGCATTCCACCCGGCCACACCCAGCGCCACTGCCAGCAACACGGCAAGGCAGCGAGCCAAGCGTTCAGTGCCTCCATGGCGGCATTCCAGCGTAACAGCGTAATCACTGCACATGTATTTATGGTAAACATATCCACCCGGCCAATTTCAAGCGGAATTCGAAATGCCGTGGCGGACCTGTTCGATGGGTCTCGCAGGGGCGGTCTGACAGTGCGCCGGCCCGGCGTTATCCTGAGCAGAGGTAAACCGGACTCGCCGCCCCAGAGGCCCCAGGAGTTCGCAGACGTTCACTACCCGACGCGAGGTTCTTCAGTTCATGGCCAGTTGCTGCGACAACAATGACGCGCTCGAAGGCTTGCGCGATCGGCAGCGCGGCACACTGCGGATTGTTCTTGCCATCAACCTGGTCATGTTCTTCGTCATTGCCGCGGCCGCGGTGTACAGCTATTCCAGCGCGCTGCTCGCCGACAGCCTCGACAACCTCGGCGACGCGCTGACGTATGGTCTCAGCCTGTTCGTCGTCTCGCGCGGCACCGCCGCCAAGGCACGGGTCGCACTGTTCAAGGGCGTGCTCATCCTGCTGGCCGCGTGTGCCGTCATGGGCCAGATCGCCTGGAAGCTGACCACGCCGACGGTGCCCATCTTCGAAGTGATGGGCGTCTTCAGCCTGGTCGCGCTGGCCGCGAATTCCGCGTGCCTGTATCTGCTTTGGCAGCATCGCGCCGAGGACGTCAACATGAGTTCGGTCTGGGAATGCTCGCGCAACGACATCGCCGCCAACCTGTCGGTTTTCATCGCCGCCGCCGCGGTCTGGCTGACCGGCGCGGGATGGCCCGACATCGTGGTGGCCGCATGCCTGGTATTGCTGTTGCTGCGTTCGTCGATTGCGGTCATTTCGTCGGCTATGAAAGAGTTGCGCGCCGCGGCCTGAACAAAAGCTGCGTACAGCGCGGACATAGGAGATCGCGCATTGACCACGGCAAGCAGAATCGGGTTTCGCGCGGCGGCGGGTACGGTAGCTGTCGGCGTCTTGTATGCAATCGCGGTCGGGCTCGGCATCGCACAGGCAGGTTTCGATCGGCCCATCCTGGACCCGGTGCTGTGGATCATGGAGGTGCTTACCCTGATGTCGGCAGTACTCATCCTCATTTTGCTGGCCGCGATTCACGCGCTCGCAAGTCCCGAACGCAATGTATTCAGTGCAATCGCGCTTTGCTGCGGCGCCGCTTTTGCCGCGCTTACCGGAGCGGTACATTTCGTTGCGTTGACTGCCGGTCGGCAGACCGGGTTTACGGTACTGGAGTGGCCCTCAACGCTCTACGCAGTGGAATTGCTGGCTTGGGATATATTCCTCGGCTTGGCGCTGCTGTTCGCCGCACCGGTGTTCACCGGGACCGCTCGACGCACCCGCATCCGCTGGATGCTTTCGATCACGGGCGGCTTGTGCATGGCGGGCGCCATCGGCCCGATCGTCGGCGACATGGCCGTGCAGCGAATCGGGATAGTCGGCTACGGTGTTCTGCTGCCGGTGACCTGCGTGTTGCTTGCCCTGCTTTTTCGGAAGGATAGTCATGGCTGAATAATGAACATAAGAATCGCAACAAGCCGGGACCAGGCAGCCGTAAAGGCTGTTCACATCGCCGCCTTTCCGGAAGACGAAGGCGAGACGGTGGCGCAACTGGCCGCCGACCTGCTCGCCGAAAAGGCCGCGGCGGAAACCCTTTCCCTGGCGTACGAAGATGATGGATCGGTCGTAGGTCACATTGCGTTCAGCCCCGTGTTCCTCGAGGACAGCGACGGTTTCAGGGGTTACATCCTGGCGCCGCTGGGTGTAAGCCCGCAGTGCCAGAAAGGCGGCGTGGGCAAAAAGCTCGTCGAGCACGGCTTGCGCCGGCTATCGGAGATCGGCGTCAACGTCGTATTCGTCTACGGCGATCCGGACTATTACGGTCGATTCGGTTTCAGGGCCGATGCGGCCAGCCGATACAACGCGCCTTATCCGTTACAGTATCCGTTCGGCTGGCAGGCGCTCGTTCTCGACGAGCCCGCCGTCGCCGGGTCTGCGGTAACGATTAGCTGCGTTGAATCGCTGTCCGATCCCGGGTTCTGGTGACGGCCAACTCGATTCGGCTCGACTGGCAGGATGCCCGCAGGCGCCGATCCCGTAAGGCGAATAAGGGAACGCGCATCCATCATAAAGGGCCAAACGCTGGCCGCTGAATCTGAATGGAAGCTCACCCGGTCAGTAGAAATGCCAGCATTCCGGTTATCAGTACAAAAATCGCCAGCCAGGCGACGTATTTCTGGATGTCGATGCCCCCGCCTTCATCGTGGTCATGGTCGTGGCCGCCGTGTTCGCTGCCGGCCAGGTGGCGGCGGTGCAACGTGATCAGCAACGCCGCCACCAGCACGAACGCAATATTGAAGAAGAACGTGTAATCGATCGCGAACTGTTGCTCGGTCACGTCTCCGGCCGCGCTTTCCGGGCGCATGCCGAGCAGCCCGAAACTCGTGTCCAGCAAAAGCGCGGTCGCGACGATGCTTATATACATGATGCCGGCGATGAACAGCGCGACCCGCCAGCCGTAGTAACGGGCGTTGACCTTGACCAGCGGCGGCACCATCAGGTCGGAATAGATGAACGCCATCAGCCCGGCGAATCCGACCCCGCTGCCGGCCAGCACAGTGGCCAGCGGAATGTTGCCCATCGAGCCGATGAAGGTGGCTGCGGCGACAAACGGTGCGACCAGGACATTTTCGAGGGTCACCAGCAGCGTCGGAAAATCGGCGTCCACGCCCTGCAGGAAGAGTGCCTCCCAGAACGCGGCCGGCACGAACGCCTTCATGAACCCGGCAATCGTGAAGCCGATCAGGATTTCCTGCCACACCATTTTCCATTCCATCACGAACTGGTGGCCGACGCGATACCAGCCGGCGCGGCTGGTCATGCGCTGCCACGGGTCGAAATCCTCTTCTTCTTCAGGTGCCTCTTGCTTGACTTTTTCGCGCGCCTCGTCCAGCCATTTAGTCGGATACAACAGCCGGATCAGCAGCGAACTGATCGCGATCAGCAGCAGCCCGCCGATGATCTCTGCCACCACGTACTCCCAGCCCAGGAAGATGTAGATCAGGATGCCCAGCTCGATGACCAGGTTGGTCGAGGCGAACATGAACGCTACCGCGGCGATCCAGCTTGCGCCCTTCATCACCAGCGAGCGGGCCGCGGCCAGCGCCGCGAACGAACACGACGAGGAGATTGCGCCGAAGCCGGTTGCGAGTCCGACGCTGCCCAGGCTGAAATCGCCCATGTGGCGGGTCAGCCGCTTCTTGGGCACGAAGGTCTGGATCATCGCGCTGATGAAGTAACCCAGCACGAACGCCCAGCCCGCCTTCCAGAAAAATCCAAGCGCGGTCTTGGATGCCTCTCCGTAGGGGGCCAGAAAGCTGTCCATTCGTCAATCTTATCAGCCTGGCTCTACCACCCCTTCCAGAACGGGCCGTCGGCGAAGTCCCACAGCAGGTTCATCTGCGCCACGTAGTCGAAGCGGTCGCGCTCGTTGACTGGAATCTGCACGCCCACGTTCAACGCCACATGCCCGCCCTTGGTCAGGCCGAATCGCATCTGTGGGATGACGGAAACCGCGGCGAAGTCGGCCTTGTTCGGGCCGTTGCCGCGGTCGAACGGGAATTCGGCGACCACCTCCAGTCCGGGGAATGCATTGCGCGGCCACGGCGAATGCGTCCAGTGCACGATCCCGGCCAACTCGAAGCTGCCGTCGCCGAAGTCGTTGAACGGAAGCTTGGCGCGGCTGTGGCCCTGGAAGATGAAATCGGCATTCAGAATCTTGCCGAACGCCAGGTACGGCAGCCACTCTTCCTCGCCGCCGTGCAGCGGGAACTCGAACTTGCTGCCGGCCGTCAGGATCGACGTGTTCTGCGCGTTGGTGTGCACCACGTACTTGCCGCCGACCTCGATCTTGTCCAGATCGCTGTCGCCGTCTTCCAGCGACTGCACCAGTTCGACCAGCACCTGGCCGCGCTTGCCGACGCGTTTTTCGAGCTCGAACACGTTCTCCCACACGTTTTCGCCGTCGCGCTTGACGTAGTCGCTCTTCCACACCACCTCGTCTTCGGGAAACGCCTTGATGGTGTTCAGCGGCAGGAACAAGTTCAGCGCACCGTCGGGATAGACGTGCTCGCCGGGAATGCCCTTGAGGTAGGTGACGACCGATTCGATCTCATGTTCGGTCAGCGTGTTGCCGAATGCCGGCATCTTCTCCGAAAGCCCGAGTGCGGCGCCGCCGTGCTCGATCACCATCTTCCAGTCGTGCGCCGGTTCGCGGCTGTTGAACAGCGGATCGGTGAAGTTGGCCGGCACCACGCCCAGCCCCTGAACCACCGGGCTGTTCGGATCGAGATCCCCGCCGGGGCCGTGGCAGGACGCGCAATGGGTCGAGAACAGCGCCTCCGGATTCGGCGCGCTCGCGCCTGCCGGATGAGCCAGCAACAGGCAGCCGAACGCAAGGGCAACGTATAGCATCGTGATCGAGCGCGCGTGGAAAGACATGGCGAACTCCTGATGGGCAGAGGTTTATTCCTGAATAACATGAATTAGGTAATACGAATATGACTCATGTCAATCAAGCCCGCCCGACATGGCTGTGGACGCCGAATATTCGGCATACTGGGTTTTTCCCCCAAACGCGTCGAGGCACCATGCATCGAATCGTGATTACCAGACCCGGCGGCTATTCGACGCTGGAATACGTCGAATCACCCGATCCAGTACCGGGCAGGGGCGAGGTGGTGATAGCAACGCAAGCCTGCGGCATCAACTACGCCGACGGCATCATCCGGATGGGCCTGTACGAATCGGCCAAACAACTCCACGGCTATCCGATCACGCCGGGTTTCGAAGTCGCCGGACGGGTGGCGGCGGTAGGCGAAGACGTCGAGCAGTTCCGGCCCGGCGACGAGGTCATTGGTCTCACGCTGTTCAACGGTTACGCCAGCCACCTGAAGCTCGGCGTCGACGGCGTTTTCGCCAAGCCCGGGCACTTGAGCATGGCCGAAGCCGCCACGCTGCCCACCGTGTTTTTGACCGCCTGGTGGATGATCCACCGCCAGCTTCATCCGCGCCCCGGCGAGACCTGGCTGGTGCACTCGGCCGCCGGCGGCGTCGGCTCGGCGATTCTTCAATTGGGAAAACTGGGCGGCGCCCGAACCATTGGCGTGGTCGGTGCCTCACACAAGGTCGAGCACGCGCGGACCATGGGCGCCAATGAGGTGATAGACAAGTCGAGCAACGCGTTGTGGCCGGCGGCAGAGCGCCTGGCACCCAACGGCTTCGACGCCGTGTTCGACGCCAACGGCGTGGAAACGCTCGAGGCCAGCTACGAACACCTGGCGCCCACCGGCCGTCTGCTGGTCTACGGCTTCCACTCCATGCTGCCGAAAAGCGGGCGGCTGAACTGGGCGAAGCTGGCAATCGACTGGCTGCGCACGCCGCGCTTCAACCCGCTGCACATGACGCGCGACAACAAAAGCGTGCTTGCAGCCAACCTCAGTTTTCTCCAATCCCACGCGTCCAGCCTGCGCGAAGGCATGCTGTGGCTGCTCGAGCGGTTCGAGCGCGGCGACCTGCAACCTCTGCCGGTCGAGACCTGGCCGCTGCGCGATGCCTCAGAGGCCCAAAAGCGGATCGAATCGGGCCAGACGGTTGGCAAGCTCGCCATGGTTCCATAGCATCGGTATTTGGGCGCAAAATAGACCGAAATAAACCCGAGAGGCGCACCAGGAAACCATCATGAAAAAAGCCGGAACCATCGACTACGTCGAACTGCCCGCCCGCGACATCGAAGCCACCAAGCACTTCTTTTCCGCCGCCTTCGAATGGACCTTCGTCGACTACGGCCCGGAGTACGTGTCGTTCCAGGATGCCGGCCTGAGCGGCGGCTTCTACAAGTCGGACAAGGTCGCCAGCACCGCCAGCGGCAGCGCACTGGTCGTGCTCTACAGCGACGCCCTGGAACACACGCACGAGGTCGTGCTCGAAGCCGGCGGCGAAATCATCGAGCCGATATTCGAGTTTCCGGGGGGCAAGCGTTTTCATTTTGCCGATCCGAGCGGGAACGAGTGGGCGGTCTGGTCGGAGGGGTGAGGCAGCTTGCGTGTTCGTGGGCGAGCGGGGATAGAATCGACCGCGGCGCGCGAGTTGGGGTCCTCCATACAGAAGGCAAAATTTAGCAAGTGCATTGCTCTCCGAATCGGCATTGCAGGAATTTGCGAGCACCTGGGTTTCCCGTATCCGATGTGATGGGGCCACGGGAGCTATCGGCCAGCATCTCGAAAAATGCCAACGCGGAAAGTGAAACAGGGGGAAGCAAGACCGCTGAGGACTCGGGTTCGGGTTCGGTGACATGCGGCTTGCAATCGACACATGCTCCAGTAGATACTCTTTGCTGCGGTCCGATCTGGACCCTGTCAGAGAGCGTATATCGCTGCAAATTCAAAGAGGGAATCGAATGAAAATCATTTTTAAGACATTGGCGCTCACGGTCACCCTGACAGCATCGAGTGCCTTTGCACAGAGCGCGCTGGACATCGAACGCTCGGGCATGGAGCCGGACCGGGCGCCGACCACACCGACCGAATCATTGCTTCGTGGTCAGCAGCGAGGCGTCGCACTTTCAACAGGGCTGTTGCTGATTCCGGAGTCGACCAACGACCGGGTCATGGCTTTCGATCCGCAGACCGGCGACCTCGTCGACGCCGACTTCATTCCGGCCGATGCGACGAACCTGTCCACGCCCATCCACGCCATCCTGAGCTCGAACGGCCAGAGTATCCTCGTTTCAGACCAGGTAGAGGACGTTGTTCAGCAATACGATCTGGACGGCAACTACCTCGGCGTATTCGCCCCGGCCGGGGGTGTCGACAACGCGATCCTCGACAACATCCGCGGAATTTCACTCGAGTCGTCCACCGGCAACCTCCTGGTCACCGTCGGGGGCGGTGCGAATGATGATGCCATCGCCGAATTCGATCCAGCAGGCAACCACCTGGGCAACCGGGTCGCCAACGGCGCCGGCGGACTCGACAGTCCGTTCGACGTATTCGATGACGGCAGCGGCTTTTTGGTCTCCGGCATCACTAGCGATGCCATCCACGCCTATTTGTACAGCGGCACTTCCGCTGGCACTGTCGCAGCCGTGAACACCTTCCCCGAGCAGATCCAGACCATTCCAGGCGGCTTCCTGGTCGCCAACTTCAGCGGTACCCAGGAAGGCGTGATCGAGTTCGACGCGACCGGCGCGGTGGTGGGCGTCTACGATCCGCCCTCTCTTGCTGGTTATCGCGGCGTTTTCGAGTTGCCCAACGGCAACATACTGACGACCAATGGCGGCGGCGTTCACGAAATCGATCGCTTGGGCAATCTGGTCGAAACCAAGATCAGCGGCGTCAGCGCGCGGTTCATCGAGCGTATCCAGATCGCTCCGCCCACCAATACCACGAATTGCGCGCTGCTGACGCAGGCCGATATCGGCGGTTCTACTGATATTACTTTGTCAGGTGATGCGGTTTCCGATTTCACAGTCATTTACAACGGCACCACCTTCGACAACTTGCCTGCCGGCGTTTTTACCCTGCCGTCGGTCGTCGGCGATGTCCAGAACGTCACGATACGCGCGAACGGAACGATCAACGGGTCGCCCGGCTTCGATCAGACAAGCTGCAACATTCCATACAACCTGCCCACCTGTGCGGCGACGCAAGACCCGGATTCGTCAGTCTCGCCGGTTGATGTGGGTACGGTCGTGACGTTGGCGCTGGCTTCCACAAACGCGGTATCGACGACGGTCGACTCGATCCCGATGACCCCCGATGCCGACCCCGACACCAATTTCTCAGTTGCATGGTCGGCAACGCATGTCGCTGTGGCCGATACGGTTCTGACGGGCGAAAGTACGTCCCCCGATGGCGGTACGGTCGAATGCACCTGGGCCATCGACGTCAACAATGCGCCGCCCACCGCGCCGGTCATCACCGATCCTCCGCCGGGGGCATCGGTCCTGATACAAGGCCTTCCGACCGATGAGTTGGTTCCGGCGTGGACCGCGTCGACCGATCCGGACGACGATCCGGTCACCTATACCTGGGAACTCGGATCGGACGCTTCGTTCTCCACCGTTCTCCTGAGCATTCCGACGGGTACGGAAACCGATGTCACGCTCACACTGGAGGCCATCGACCTGCTGCTATCGGCGAACGGCGTGAACGTTGGAGACTCGATAACGCTGTTTCATCGCGCGACCGCCAGCGACGGTACGTCCTCGGCTCCGGGTCCCGCAGCCGAGGTGACCTTCACGCTGGGAATTGTTGATGTGCCGGCTGTGCCCGTTCCCCTGTTCAGCCCGGCCGCGCTGGCGATATTGATCCTGCTGATCCTCGCGGCTGCGAGCCTGGCATCGATAGGCAAAGCAGGGGCAGCGCGTCCGCGACACTGACTTGCCAGGCGGACAGAGCACGTCCCGAAGAAAAAATCGCGGGGTCTTGTTTCATCCAACGGTCAGCCGAACCGATGGAACAAGACCCCGCGCATGGACTGATTCCGTCGTTATCTCTCCCGTATCCCGGGCAGGCAAAGTAACCGAGACACCCATATCGAGAAGAAAACCGCGACTTCCTGTTTCTATCGCGGAGCCACGGAATGGAACACGCTCTAAAACTCACGCCGGGTGTGCGGTTTGATCGCCTTTCGACAATTTCCGCGACTTTGAGACACGCTGAATCTGGCCTTCCGACCATAATGTGATTTGGGGGTGAAAAGGCCGGCTAGCCTGGACCGAAAAGCGCGGCTGCTGCGGTTTGGCCCTTCAGAAATGATCTTCCGAAATCCTCTGCGAGATTTCGCATCGATTTGATGCTGCCGATAAATCCGTGAAATCGGCTTTTCTGGGTTCGGTTGACAAAACGGATGTAGTTGTCGGGATCGATCATCAGGCGTTCCAGGATCGGCGGAAGATTGTCCGGTATCTTGCCGCTACTGCCTTCGATGATTGCAGATTACAAGACTCGAGATCCAACTATCTCTCCCACGTCCGCTTGCTCAGAGTTGGAAAACGAGGCTAGAATTTACCTCGGCGCTTGGGCTCTCAAATTATGGATTCTTAGATGAGCACGCTTCGGGGATGGTTTGGGGAAAAAAAGACTGCATTTAGTCTGTGGCTTTCCCTCGATAAGAATGTGTACCGAAGATTTCATGACGTAATCATCCCGGGCAATAACGGCTCGACGCAGATCGACCATCTTCTCGTATCGCCATATGGAATTTTCATCGTAGAAACAAAAAATAAAAAGGGCTGGATTTTCGGATCGGAGAGACAGTCGAAGTGGACGCAGTCCGTCTATGGAAAGAATTACCCATTTCAAAACCCATTACGTCAGACCTTCAGGCAAAAGAAAGTTCTTTCAGAATTTCTCGACATTCCCGAGACAACAATCCATGTCGCTATATTCTTCGTGGGGACTTGCGAATTCAAGTCCCAAGTGCCAGAAAATGTAATAAGTTCAGGCCTCGGAAAATATATTGGCCAATTCAAAGTCCGCACTTTTGCAAACGACGAAATCGACCGAATAAGCAAAAGGATTGAAGGCTACGTCTCCGTGGCCCGGGTGAATACGAGAGACCATATTGTCTCCTTGCGTCGCAGATTCAGTTCGACGACCACTTGTCCGAAATGTGGGTCGCGGCTTATAGAAAGAACGGCAAGGAAAGGACCTAATGCAGGCTCGAAATTTCTGGGATGCCAAAATTATCCTAAATGTAAGTTCACGCGGGACAAGTAGTGGTTTTCAATAAAGGATAAGGCGGACACCCATATCGAGAGGAAGAGGGGAAAAATATGGAGGTCCGTGTTCTGGCGTGCCCGACTCACTCAAAAATCGCAGTGATCACCCCGAACAGGAGCACGCAAAATCCCCCGATCTCCGCAATGATCAGTGACCACATGAACCAACCGACAACAGGAGGAGCGTTGATGAATTGATTTTCTGTCGTCTTGAGGAACCCTTGCACCATGTAGCTGATAATTGCCATGGCGAAATAGATCACAAGAAAAAACGTGGCAACAAACTCGATCGTGCTCGACAGTTGACTGATTTCAACAAAGGTCGCTACCAACAGCGCGGCAAAACTGTACATCAGAGATGTGCGATGCGCGATATCCACATAAGGGTGGGCCCGAGCCTGGTCGCTGGCGCAAATCTGTTGGTACTTCCAGACGCCCGTCAGCAGAGCATTCAGAAAGAATACGCCGGCGGAAACGATCGCCAATTGATAGGCCGTCATCTGGCTTTGCCTCGGTCCATTGTCATGCCATCGTTACAGCTTGAAGCTCCGGACAGTATGACACTCTGAGCTACCCAGTGTTTGACGGACCTCACCAGATCAGGGCAAAAGCCGGATCACAAGGACGCCTATCGAATATCCCCGGGGCCCCTTCCCGAAGTTTTCGAAGGAAGGGCTTCCTGACCCGTTCTCCATCAGGGATTCTTGACGTGTTTAGTCATACAGGCTGCCGGCGAAAAGCCAATGGATCAGCTGGTTTGCAACGAAGGGTTATTTGCCGTATCTTCGCAAGAAAACCGGCAAGTCCGACAGGCATCGTGCGGACAACCTGGCGGGGGAAGAATTCATGCTTTTAAATATCAAGAGTGGGGCCTTGGTGCGCCTGTGCACATCGGGGCGCGAACCGGAGCCCTGCGTAAGGGGCGCCAGGAAACCGTAGTGAACCACGGGGGCGTCGCAGGTCACTCACTGTTCGCCAAAGGAATATGCCCCATGAAACCCCATTTCACAATCAGGAATGAAACAAGCGTCGATTTCAGCGCTATTAGCGAAGTGACTATCGCTGCCTTCGATACGCTGGAGATCAGCAACCATACGGAGCAGTTTGTAATCGAGGCGCTACGCGCCGGCAATGCCCTCACGGTATCGCTGGTCGCAGAGATGGATGACCGGGTCACTGGTCACATTGCGTTCTCGCCCGTGACCATTTCCGACGGCACACCGGACTGGTACGGACTTGGACCTGTTTCGGTCTCGCCGGCATACCAACGCCAGGGCATTGGCGGGGCCCTGGTCCGCCAAGGATTGGCACGACTGAGGGCCATGGATGCTCGCGGCTGTTGTCTCGTAGGGCATCCGGAGTACTACAGGAAGTTCGGATTCGATAACGTTCCAGAACTTGTCCATGAGGGAGTGCCACAGGAATTCTTTGTCGCACTTGCTTTCGACGGGAATATTCCCCAAGGAACCGTCACTTTCCACGAAGGATTCAAAGCGGATGGCCAACAAGAACGTGCAGGAGACGCTTGATTGCGCCCTGTGAGGCCTTTCATGCATATCCGAAATTCTGCTACCTTGTGCCTGTCCTAGCTTTCGGCTTCGCTACACCGATGCTTTTTTCTCGGCGTCTTCGAATGCCGCCAGCTGCTCGGGAGTCGCTTTCTCCTGATGGCGTGACTTGTATTCCGGATAGGGCATGCCGTAGACGATTTCACGCGCCTGATCGTAGTCGAGCTCGATGCCCTCCTCCTGCGCCGCCGATCGGTACCACTTCGACATACAGTTGCGGCAGAAGTAGGCCAGGTTCATCAAGTCGATATTCTGCACGTCTGGATAGCGTTGCAGATGCTCGACAAGCTCGCGGTATACCTGGGCCTCGATGCGGGTCCGGGTGGCGTCGTCGATTTCCTGGGGGCTGGTCATTGGCAGGGTTGCTCCTATTGGTCAGGGCGACAGTGTACGCAAGATGCCAAAGCCTGTCGGCACGTCCGGCACCAGCCTCAAACCAGGCGGAAAAGGATCAGGAGGAAAAAGATAAATTATGGAGACACCCATATCGAGAGGAAAGCCTCGACTTTCTGGCTCTTCTCAAGATTCTCCGCGTTGAGCGCGCTTCAACGATCAGGCTTGGCGCGCGGTTTGATCGCCTTTCGACCATTCCCACAAATTTCTGACACGCCGACTCTGGCTTCGACCTTCAGGGCATTCTGGGATAAGAAGAAGGCTGGCTAGCCTGGATTGAAAAGCGCGGCGGCTGCGGCTTGGCCCTTCAGAAATGACCTCCCGAAATCTGCTGGCTGACCGGCGCCGGCCGCGGCCGCATGTAACGCCGGTCGAGCCAGGAGCCCGCAACGAAGGCGAGGGCCAGCGGACCGAACCAGGCCAGGTGCTGGACCATCGTGTTTCCGAGCTCCGGAATCAGGCGCATCAAGCCGATCTGCAGGAACGCGATATGGGTGGCAACACCGTTGCCGATC
>Ga0209943_1001474_pt1 | contig 14305 bp, 13 predicted proteins | sample SalPonR1_B_D2_MG_FD_185698 | JGI IMG/M metagenome (GOLD analysis project Ga0209943, IMG submission 185698) | Salt pond soil microbial communities from South San Francisco under conditions of wetland restoration - Salt Pond MetaG R1_B_D2_MG... ... | reverse complement strand
GAGGCGAGGCTGCTGGACCAGGGCATGCGCGCGGTGCGCAAGGTGTTCACCTCGGAGCCGGTCTCGGTGGACGTGCAGCCGATCCCGCCGCCGCCGGCGGGTTATCCGGATGCGCCCTGGCTGCCGGCGATCGATGTCAGCCTCGACGAGGAATGGGAGCCGGCCGCGGGCCCGGTGACGGCCGGCGAGCCGGTGGCACGCCGGATCGAGCTGCGTGCAACGGGGCTGCTCGCGAACCAGCTGCCCGGGCTCGAGCTGCCCGTGCCGGACGGCGTGCGCAGCTATTCCGACCAGCCGGAGCTGGAGACGCTGGGGGTGGAGCAGGGTGTGCTCGGCATCCGCCGCGAGAGCTTCGCGCTGGTGGCATCCGAGGCGGGCGAGGTCGGTTTCGAGGCGCTGGAAGTGCCCTGGTGGAACGTGCGCGAGGGCCAGTGGCAGGTCGCGACGCTGCCGCCCCACGCCATTGAAGTGCTGCCGGGTGCGGCGGCCGAGCCGCCGGCGCCGCCGCCCGAGGCGCCGGCCGGGATGGAGCCGGCAGCGACCGCGGCCGCGGAAGGGTTCTGGTACCGCATGAGTCTGATCCTCGCCGGCGGCTGGCTGCTGACGCTGATCGGCTGGTGGTACGCTCATCGTACCCGGCGCGCGCCGCGGCGGCCGCGGGAGCTGCGCGAGTCGCCCCGCTTCCGCCGGGAGAGCCGCCGGCTGAAGGCGGTGAAGGAGGCCTGCCGCCGCGGTGATACCGCAGCCGCCACCGAGGCGCTGCTGGCGTGGGCGGCGGTACGCTGGCCGGAGTCGCCGCCCCGTTCGCTGGGCGAACTGGCCGAGCGCCTGCCGGCCGAGGCGGCCGGCGAGCTGGAGACCCTCAACCGGTCCCGTTACGGCGAGCCCGTGAGCACCTGGGACGGCCGCGCGCTGGGCCGCCGGCTGGAGGCGCTGACCCGGGGCGGGCGCCGCGGCGGCGCGGACGAGGCCGCAGAGGTCCTCGACCACCTCGCCTGATAGGGGGGGGACAGGTGACTCAACGTCGAGTTGAGTCACCTCTCTGCGGACTTGCGCAGGAACCGGGTGGTGCCGGGTGGCGGCCGCGACTATGCTCGCCGGCATGCCGATTGCCCTGAAACAGAGCGACTATGCCCGGATGGAACGTGCCATCGCGTTCATGGACGCGCATTACCGCGAGCGTCCCGCGCTCGCGGAGATCGCCGCAGCCGCGGGTGTGGCCCCGGCGCACTTCGGCCGCCTGTTCCGCCGCTGGTCGGGGCTCTCGCCGCTGCGATATCTGCGCCGGCTCTCCTTGGTGAGCGCCGAGGCGGAGCTGGCGGCGGCTGCCAGCGTGGAGCAGGCGGCGTGGGCGGCCGGTCTGTCGGGGCCGGGGCGCCTGCACGATCTGTTCGTCAGCATCGAGGCGGTGACGCCTGGCGAGTTCAAGAGCGGGGGCAACGGCGTGGAGCTGCGGGCGGGTGCGGGCGATACGCCATTCGGCCGTGCCTTCCTCGCCCGCAGTCGGCGAGGCATCGTGGAACTCGGTTTCGCCGGCGCGCGGTCCGACTCGGAACTGCTCGCTGCACTCGCCGATGCCTGGCCCGGCGCGCGCATCGTCGCGGATCAACAGGCCGGCGACGTGCTCGGGGTCATCTTCCGCGGTGGCCGCGAACACGTGCTGCATTTGCGCGGCACCAATTTCCAGCAGCAGGTATGGCGCGCGCTGCTCGCGGTGCCGCCGGGCGAGACCACGGACTACGGGGAGCTGGCGGCGGCGGTCGGCCGGCCCGGCGCTGCCCGCGCCGTGGGCAATGCCGTCGGCGCCAATCCGGTGGCGTGGATCATCCCCTGTCATCGGGTGCTGCGGCGTAACGGTGCGCTGGGCGGATACCGCTGGGGTGCCGACCGCAAGCGCGTCATGCTCGCCTGGGAGCGCTGCCGCCCGCCGACAGACCCCGCCGCGGTCTGACTGGCGCCGGGCCGGGTGGTATCCTGCGCGGCCTCTTTGCGCCGCTGCCGGTCCGTCCATGAGCCTGCCGCACATCGTCCTCGTCCTCGCCGTCAACCTGGTATTCGGCTTCAACCTGGTCGCGGCCAAATTCGCCATGGAACAGCTGCCGCCGCTCGCGTTCGCCTCGCTTCGCTTCCTGCTCCTGTTCCTGGTGCTGTTTCCCGTGCTGAAGATCATGCGCGGCCGCATGCTGCTCATCACGAGCGTCGCACTCAGCATGGGGGCCCTCCACTTCACGCTGATCTACCAGGGCCTGTCGATGGCCGAAGACGTCTCCACGGTGGCCATCGCGCTGCAGCTCGCGGTGCCGTTCTCCACCGTGCTGTCGATCGTCTTCCTCGGCGAGCAGGTGCGCTGGAAGCGCTGGACCGGCATCGCAGTGGCTTTCGCCGGCGTCATGATCATCGGCTTCGACCCGCGGGTGCTCGGCTATCTGCCGGCCCTCGCCTTCGTCATTGCCGGCGCCCTCATGGCGGCCGCCGGCATGCTGCTGATGAAGAAGCTGGAGGGCGTGAGCGTATTCGAGTTGCAGGGCTGGCTCGCGACCATCTCCTGGCCGCTGCTGGCGGCGGCCTCCCTCGGGCTGGAGGACAACCAGGCGGCGGCCATCGCCGGTGTGGATGCGATGGGCTGGGCCGCAGTGGGTTTTTCCGCCATTGGCGCGAGCCTGTTCGGCCACGGCGCCACCTACTACCTGGTGCAGCGCTACGACGTCTCGCTGATCTCGCCGCTGATGCTGATGTCCACGCTGTTCGGCGTCATGTTCGGGGTGCTGCTGCTGGACGACCAGCTCACCGTACGCATCGTCACCGGCGGCGCACTCACCCTGGGCGGCGTACTGCTCATCACGCTGCGTTCGCCGTCCCAGCCGGCCTCCGCGGCGCTGGACCAGCCGAGCGTCTCCGCCTCCAAACGAGGGTAGGAGGGGCTTCAGCCCCGATCCATGGGGGCTACCAGTGCCCCGTGTTGCTCATCGACGCCCAGGGCTCCTGCGGCGGCAGCGCGCCGCCTTTCTGCAGCAGCTCGATGGAGATGTCGTCCGGCGAGCGCACGAAGGCCATGCGGCCGTCCCGGGGCGGGCGGTTGATGGTGACGCCCGCGTCCATGAGCTGGCGGCAGGTCTCGTAGATGTCCTCCACCTGGTAGGCCACGTGGCCGAAATTGCGGCCCTCTCCGTACTCCTCCGGGTCCCAGTTGAAGGTGAGCTCCAGCGGGCATTCCTCGTTGCCCGGCGGGGCGACGAACACCAGCGTGAAGCGGCCCTGCTCGCTCTCGTGGCGGCGAATCTCGCGCATGCCGAGCTTGTTGCAGTAGAAGTCGAGCGATTCGTCGAGGTCGCTGACGCGTACCATGGTGTGCAGGTATTTCATCTTCTGTATCGCCTCATCGGGGTCTTCACTTGTTATCCGGTGAGAGGAACGCACATTATAGCCATCCTCGCCGCCGTATCTATCCGGACACCACAGGCATGCTGCACAGTATCCGCGCGCTGACCATAGACCTCGACGACACCCTGTGGGAGGTGGCGCCCGTGATTCGGCGAGCCGAGCAGAAGCTCGGCGAGTGGCTGGCGCACCGCTATCCGCGCATACCCGAGCGCTACGCGCCGGCGGACATGCTGGCCCTGCGCCAGGAGATCGTCGCGGCCCACCCGGAGCAGGCCCACGACTTTCGCTTCCTGCGCCGCGCAGTGATGCGGGAGATGGCGCGCGCGGTGGGCTATGCCGAGACGCTGGCCGAAGAGGCCTTCGCGGTGTTCGATCGTCATCGCAACGAGGTGGAGTTCTTCGAGGACGTGCTGCCCGCACTGGAGCAGCTGCATCCCCGCTACCGACTCGTGGCGGTCACGAACGGCAACGCCGACCTGCACCGCATCGGGGTCGGTCATCTCTTCCACGGCATCGTGACGGCGGTCTCGGCGGGGGCGCCCAAACCCCACCCGCAGATCTTCGCCCAGGCCATGAGCCATGCGCGCAGCGAGCCGGCCGAGGTGCTGCACGTGGGCGATCACCCCGACCACGACATCGAGGGCGCACGCCGGGCCGGCATGCTGACCGTCTGGGTGAACCGCCGGGGAGAGGACTGGCCGGACGGGCTGGAGCCGCCCCACGCCGAGGTGCCGGACTTCGACGCCCTGCTGGACCTGCTCGAGACCGCCTGAGGCCGGGCCGTGGCGCGCCCCGTCATCCTCTTCGTCCCGGGCATGAAGCCCAAGCCGGAGCCCGAGCGGCACCGCCAGCAGATCTGGCGCACCATGCTCGAGGGCGTGCGCCGGGCGGACGAACCCGTCGCGGCCTCGATGGCCGAATGCGGCGACTGCCTGACCCTGGCGGACTGGACCTGGGTCTTCTACAACAGCCGGGTGGACATCGAACCGGATCTGGCCGCCATCGAGGAACTGCTGCGCAAGCCCGACCCCACCGACGACGATGCCGCCGAGGCCCGCTCCTGGGGCAAGCGGCTGAAGCGTTTTGCCTACATCCTGGGCGATATGCTGCCCTTCCTGATCCCCCATCTGGCCGACGAGCGGATGCAGGTCACGCTGCAGGACGTGCGGCGCTACCTGCACGACGTCGGCGGGATCGGCAGGCAGGTGCGGCGCCGGCTCGAGATCCGCCTGGATGCCGCCTGGCAGGAGGGCCGCCCGGTGCTCCTCGTCGGCCATTCGCTCGGCTCCGTGATCGCCTGGGATGCGCTGTGGGAGCTCTCCCGCGTGGATGCCCACCCGGGCCGGGTGGACCTCTTCCTCACCCTCGGCAGCCCGCTGGGCCAGCGCTTCGTCCAGCGCCGCCTGAAGGGCCGCGACGCGGACGGCACGGAGCGCTACCCGGACAACATCCGCCGCTGGGTGAACATCGCGGCCATCGGCGAACTCACTGCCCTGGACCGTTCGTTCCGCCGGGATTACCGGGAGATGCTGACCGCCGGCCTGATCGAGGAGATCGAGGACTACGAGGTGCTGAACTTCTTCCGCAAGGACGGTGAGCTGAACGTGCACAGCGAGTACGGCTACCTGGTGAACCGCACCACCGGCGGCGTGATCGCAGACTGGTGGCGCTCCGCAACGCCGGTGTAGGAAGGCCTGCCCTCCTAGGATTCGTCGAGTTCGGGGCTGATGACCAGGTCGATGCGGCGGTTGCGGGCGCGTCCGTCCGCGGTCTCGTTGCTGGCGACGGGCCGGGTCTCGCCGTAGCCGGTGGCCCTCAGCCGGTAGCTCGGCACCCTGAGCGCGTTGATCATGTACTGCATGACGGCGTCGGCCCGGGCCTGGGACAGGCGCAGGTTGCTCTCGTCGCCGCCGTAACTGTCGGTGTGTCCCTCGACGGTGAGCTGGCTTCGCGGGAACACGTTGATGGCGCGTTCCACCTTCTCCATCAGGGGGTAATGCTCGGCGTTCAGCGCAGCGCTGCCGCTCGGGAAGCTCAGGCCGACGAGACGCAGCGTCACGTCGTTGCCCTCGCGGAATACCTGGGCCTCGTCGCGCTCGAACATCTTCTCTACCTGGGCGAACTGCTCGCGGATGCGGTTCCGGGCCTGCAGCCGCTGCATCAGCGCGCGGCGCTCCTCGGTGGCGCCGCCCAGCCGCTCGTCCAGAATGCGGATCTCCTCTTCCATCTCCGCCACCCGGGAGACGCTGTCCGCCAGGTCCTGCTCCAGCGTCCGGTTGCGGGCGCGCAGGTTCTCGACGTAGGCGACCAGCTCGGCGGTGAGCGCCTCGTTGCCGTCGATAAGGTCGGGCACGATGTCGGCCGCACCGGCCACCGCCTTCAGCGAGCGCTCCCAGGAAAGGATGAGCTCCTCCACGGTCCGCTCGTCGTCGCGTACGTCGCGCACCCTGTCGGCCAGCCGGATGGCATGGCGGGCCTCGTAGTTGGCCTGGCGGGCGAGGTTGCGGGGCAGGTCGGTGTCGTAGCGGTTCTCGTTCAGTTCCTTCTCCGCCTGCTGCAGGAGGCGCTTCGAGCGCGCGAGGGTAATCGGCGCATAGCGCTCCACCCGTGCCCGCTCGGCTTCCTCCAGCAGGCGGCGGGTGTCACCCAGGTAACGGCTCTTGATGGCGGAGAGTTCCGCGTCCCGGTACAGGCTCTCCGCCTCGGCGGCCCGCTGCCGCGCATCCTGCAGGTCGCCGCGTTCCAGCTCGCTTATGGCGTCGCGGAACTCGTCCTCGGCGTCCTCCCAGATGGGGGCCGAACGCGCGGGTGCCTCGGCCGCGCGGGCGTCCTCGCGGGTCTCCAGCACCGTGGCGAGCGTGATGCGGGCGAGTTCCGCCGCCTCGGCCGCGCTGGTGAAGTGCTCCTCGGCATCCGCCAGCTTGCCGCGGATGTAGTCGACACTTCGGCCCCGCTCGAGGCCGTCCTCCGCGGCCTCGTAGTCCTTCACGCCCCGCTCCCAGTGCCGGGGCGAGAACAGCGGGGCCTGCAGCTCCTCCGCGCCGGCGCGGGCGGCGTCCGCTTCCTCGAACAGCGCGGATCTCAGTTCCTGGGCGCCGGCGCTGGCGGCGGCCAGGGCGCAAAGGCCGAGCAGAATGGCGGCAGGGCGGGTGACGGAGCGCAACATCGGCTTTTCCTCGGGGTTCCGGCAGGTCGGAATGGGTCGATAGTGTTACGTCGGTGGCGTGGTGTTGCAACCGAATGGCTTGCGGCTGCACCCGGTACTGCCGGGGCCGCTACTGCGCCCCGGGGTCGATGGCGAGGCCGTTTCTGTGCACCGGCTCACAGTATCGTCCTGCGACGGATGCCTATCCTCGCTGGCATGGAAAGGCACTGCGCCCAGTACTACGCGGAATTCCTCCTCCGGGACGACGGCAGCAGCGCCGCCGACGAGTACAGCGGCATCGTCGAACTCTGCCGCCCGGCAGGCACCGAAGTGGAGCCGCAGGACATCGAGGCCCTGCTGGCGAGCAATTTCCAGCTCGACACGGACTGCGTGCAGCTGCTGCGCTGGGCGAGGGTGCACTGAATACCGGTTGGATGCGGCAGTGCCGCGGAGTTTTCTCTCCAGGCTTTCGAGCCTCCCGTTGCAGCGCCCGGCCTGCCCGGGCGTCTTTTTTCAGGCTTCGAACACCATCTCGTACCCGCCGTACTTGCGCACGTTCAGCACACCGCTGTCGAGAATCAGGTACTGGCCCTTGATACCGAGCAGAGTGCCGGCGACCGACGGCGTCTTGTCCAGGTTGAGCGCCCGTACCTTCTCCGGATAGACGCTGACCGGGTAGTCGATCACCACCTCCCCGGCGTCGGTGACTCGTTCGATGACGTGGGCTCCGAACCCCGCGGCAATGGCCTCCAGCTCCGGCTCCGCGAGTTCCAGCAATTCGTCCCGGCTCTCGGCGAGGGCGCGGGGCTCCGGGTCGCCCTTCAGCATGCGCCGCCAGTCGGTCTTGTCGGCGACATGGCGGCCGATGGCCACCTCCGCCAGTCCGGCAATGCGCCGGCTCGCCACCCGCAGCACGGGCAGCGCCTGGCGGGCTCCCTGGTCGATCCAGCGGGTGGGCACCTGAGAGGCGCGGGTGATGCCGACTTTCAGTCCCGAGGTGTTGGCCAGGTAGACGACGTGGGAGCGCATGCAGTTGGCCTCACCCCAGTCCGGTTCCCGGCAGGTCCCCTCGTGGAAGTGGCAGCGCTCCGGGCGCACGATACAGATATCGCAGCGGGCGAGGCCACGCGCGCAGGGGAAGCAGTAGCCCTGGTTGAAGCTCTTCGACGTCTTGCGCCCGCAGGCCACGCAATGGATGGCGCCCGTGTGGGTGAGGGCGATCTCCCGGCCGAGGTAGTCGTTCAGCGGCTCCTCGGCATCGCCTAGGGGCAGCCGGTAGTGCACCGGTGCGCCGTGTTCGGCACGCAGTTTTCTCAGGTGTCCTTGCAGTGGCATGACGCGGTTCCGACGAGTGCCCAGGCTGACAGCAGTGCGACAGAGTTTGATGCCGCGGTGCGGCATGCGACAATAGCCGGTCAGCTTCCACAAGGCCAGGACGTCAGGGAACCGATGACAGAGAAGACCGAAGCTTTCCGCGGCATCCCCATCGTGCAGGGTACGGCGAGGAGCGGGGAGAAGTACCGCACCGATGTCGGCTTTACCGCCATCAAGAACGGCATCAAGAGCGGCCGCGACGAGCAGCCCTTGCTGCGGGGCGGCAAGCCGCGCTGGCTGCGCGCGAAGATGCCCGCCGGCCGGAAATATTCCGCCGTGAAGCAGACCGTGCGCGAGAACCGGCTCAGCACCGTCTGCGAGGAGTCCATGTGCCCGAACATCGGCGAATGCTGGAATGCGGGCACGGCCACCATCATGGTGATGGGCTCGGTGTGCACACGGGCCTGCCGGTTCTGCGCCGTGGACACGGGCAACCCGCGGGGCTGGCTGGATCCGGAGGAGCCGGCCAACACCGCCCGGGCCGTCGAACTCATGAACCTGAACTACGTGGTGCTCACCTCGGTGGACCGGGATGATCTGGCCGACGGCGGTGCTTCCCACTACGCGGCCTGCGTGCGGGAGATCAAGGCGCTCCGGCCACAGACCGCGGTGGAAGCCCTGACCCCGGATTTCGACGGTGATACCGCCGCGGTAGAGCTGCTGGTGGACTCCGGCCTGGAGGTGTTCGCGCAGAACGTGGAGACCGTGCGCCGCCTGACCCATCCCGTGCGCGATCCGCGGGCCGGTTACGACAAGACCCTGTCGGTGCTGGCTCATGCCAAGCGTCACCGCCCCGACGTGCTCACCAAGACCAGCCTGATGCTCGGCCTCGGCGAGACCGACGAGGAGATCGGCGAGACCATGGACGACCTGCGCGCCATCGACGTGGACATCCTCACGCTGGGCCAGTACCTGCAGCCGACCAGGAATCACCTGCCGGTGGAGCGCTTCGTCTCGCCGGAGGAATTCGCGCGCTACCGTGAGACGGGCCTGGCGAAGGGTTTCCTCGAGGTCGTCGCAGGGCCGCTGGTGCGCTCGAGCTACCGGGCCGAACGGGTGCTGGAGCAGAACAACGTGGGCATGGGCGCCGATGCGGCGGCCGGCGCCGCCTCCTGACGGGGAGCCTGCCGATGGAAGAATTCCTCACCAACTACGGCCTGTTCCTGGCCAAGACGGTCACCTTCGTGGCGGCCGTGCTGGTGATCATCGCGGCCGGTGCGGCGGCGTCGCGCAAGGTCTCGGGCGGGGAAGGCCTGAAGGTGGAGAACCTGAACGAGCGCTATCGCAAGCTCGCCGGCACGCTGAAGAAGAGCGTGGTCAACCGCAAGGCTGCGAAGGCGCTGGCGAAGGCCGAGAAGGCGGCCGCCAAGAAGGCGGCCAAGAAGGCGGCCAAGGGTGCGGCGAAGAGCGAAGAGTCGCGGCCGCGGCTGTTCGTGATCGACTTCAAGGGCGATATCAAGGCGACCGGCGTCGCCGCCCTGCGCGAGGAGGTCAGTGCCGTGCTGGCCGTGGCCGGCGACGGCGACGAGGTGCTGCTGCGCCTGGAGAACGCCGGCGGCATGGTCCACGAGCACGGCCTGGCGGCCTCCCAGCTGGTGCGCCTGCGCGAGGCCGGCGTGAAGCTCACCGTGGCCGTGGACCGGGTGGCGGCGAGCGGCGGCTACCTCATGGCCTGTATCGCCGAGCGCATCGTCGCCGCGCCCTTCGCCATCCTGGGCTCCATCGGCGTGCTCGCCCAGCTGCCCAACTTCAACCGCATGCTGGACAACCACGGCGTGGAGTTCGAGCAGATCGCGGCGGGCAAGTACAAGCGCACGGTGACGATGTTCGGCAAGAATACCGAAGAGGACCGGGACAAGCTGCGCCAGGAACTCGAGGACGTGCACAAGCTGTTCCAGGACGCCGTCGGCCGCTATCGGCCGGATCTGGACATGGACCAGGTGGCCACGGGCGAGCACTGGTACGGCAGCCGGGCCATCGAACTGGCGCTCGCCGACGATCTCGCCACCAGCGACGAGCTGCTGATCAACGCCGTCGAGGACCGGGACGTCTACAAGGTGACCTACGAGGTCAAGCAGCCGCTGCCGAAGAAGGTGCTGCACTCCATGGACGTCGTCGCCGAGCGTGCGGCCGACATCCTGTGGCGGCGCCTGCAGGAAAGCCGCTACCTGCGCTGAGCCGGGACGCCGGCCCTGGTTTAGAATGCAGCCGTCACCCGGGCGTCTCGCCGGGGGGCGCGGCAGCCCGGAACTCGTCCGGGTGCCGCCAGTCTGAATCAACACCGAGACCGACGAGTAGCGCCATGATGCAGTCCACATTCCGCCGTCTGAGCGCCGCCGGCCCGGCCATCGCGACCGTCGCCATCGCGGCGATGCTGGTGCTGGCCGCCGGTTGTGCGACGTCGCCCACCGGTCGCAGCCAGCTGATTCTGAAGTCTGACGAGGAACTGCAGGCCGAGGGCGAGGCTGCCTTCACCCAGCTGCGCGCCGAGATGCCGCTGTCCACGGACCGGGCCACCATCGATTTCGTCGCCTGCGTGGCCAACGCCATCGTCAGCCAGCTCGAGGGCGAGATGGCGGCACTGAACTGGGAGTTGGCGGTGGTCGAACGGCCGGAGGTAAACGCCTTCGTGCTGCCCGGCGGCAAGATCACCGTGTTCACCGGCCTGCTCGACGTTACCGAGAACGACGACCAGCTCGGCGCCGTCATGGGCCACGAGGTCGCCCACGTGACCGCCCGCCATCCGAACGAACGTGCCTCCCGGGCGGTGGCCACCGGCTATACGGTGGGCTTCCTGAGCGCCATCGTCGGCGGCACGGCGATGGCGAACCGCAGCGCCTCCACCGCGATCCAGATGGCCGCCCAGCTCGGCATCACGCTGCCGTTTACACGCACCCAGGAGCGCGAGGCGGACATCGTGGGCCTCGAGTACATGGCCCGCGCCGGCTTCGATCCCCGGGAGAGCGTGGCGCTGTGGAAGAACATGCGCGCGGAGGGCGGCAACGAGCCGCCCGAGTTCCTCTCCACCCACCCCTCCAGCGAGGACCGCATCGACAAGCTGGTGGCCCACTACCCGGTGGCGCTGAAGCTCTATAACGAAGCCCAGGCCGCCGGCAAGGCGCCGGATTGCGGCCCGAAGCCCGTGATCGAGAAGCCGGAGTCCTGACCCCGGCGTGCTGGTCAGCGCCACCGACACCGGCCTCGCGTGCACGGCCGGCGGCTTCCACATCGATCCCTGGCGACCGGCCGAGACGGCGCTCATCACCCATGCCCATGCCGACCATGCCCGGCCGGGCTCGCAGGTCTACTATGCTGCGGCGCCCGGCGTCGGCCTGCTGAGGAGACGCCTCGGCGCGGACGCCGACATCCGCCCGGTCGACTGGGGCGAGCGTCTCGCTTTCGGCGAGACCACCGTGTCCTTCCATCCCGCGGGCCACGTGCTGGGCTCCGCGCAGATCCGTATCGAGGGGGAAGAGGGCGTCTGGGTGGTCTCCGGCGACTACAAGCGCGACGCCGACCCCACCTGCGCGCCCTTCGAGGTGGTGCCCTGCGAGACCTTCATCACCGAGGCTACCTTCGCGCTGCCCGTCTACCGCTGGAAGCCGGGTCACGAGACCGCCGCCGAGATCCACGACTGGTGGCAGGGCAACGCGGCCTCCGGCCGGCCGTCGGTGCTGTTCTGCTACGCCCTCGGCAAGGCCCAGCGGGTGCTGGCCGAGCTTGCGACCTACACCGACGAGCGGGTGTTCGTGCACGGCGCCGTGGATGCACTGGTGGCCGTCTACCGGGAGGCGGGTGTCGCCATGCTGGCGACCGAGAAGGTGGATCTGCGCCGCAAGGGCGACTATGCGGGCGAACTGATCATCGCGCCGCCGGGTGCCGCGGGCAGCGCCTGGATGCGCCGCTTCCGCCGGGCCAGCACGGGCTTCTGCTCCGGCTGGATGCGCATCCGCGGCCAGCGCCGGCGCCGGGGCTACGACCGGGGCTTCGTGCTCTCTGACCACGCGGACTGGCCGTCGCTGCTCGCCACCATCGAGGAGACCGGCGCCTCCCGGGTGCTGGCCACCCACGGCCACACGGATGCGCTGGTGCGCCTGCTGCGGGAGCGCGGCGTGGATGCCGCCGCGCTGGAGACGCTGTACGACGGCAGTGGCGATGATCAGTAAGGAGCAGCAGCAGAGCCGGCACCAGGATCGGCACGAGGGCCGCCGCCGGCATGCGTGACTTCAGCCGCCTCTACCAGGAGCTGGACCAGACCACCTCCACCAACCTGAAGGTGGCCGCGATGGTGCGCTATTTCTCCGGCGCGCCGGCGGCGGATGCGGCCTGGGCCGTGTATTTCCTGTCCGGGCGCCGCATGAAGCGGCTGATCGGCCCGGCGCGCCTGCGCCAGTGGCTGTACGACAGCGTGGATCTGCCCGACTGGCTGGTGGACGACACCTACGCCTCCGTGGGCGATCTGGCGGAGACCATCGCACTGCTGACCGACGCCGGCCGCGCGGCACCCGCCGACGATCGTTCGCTGGCGGACTGGCTGGAGACGGAGATCCTGCCCCTGCGCGGCCTGGACGCCGAGGAGCAGGGCGAGCGGGTGAAACGCTGGTGGGCAACCCTGGACTACGAGCAGTGCTACCTCCTGAACAAGCTCCTGACCGGCGCGCTGCGGGTGGGGGTCTCCCGCACGCTCGCGGCGCGCGCACTGGCCGAGGCCGCGGACCTGCCGCGGCCCGTGATCCTGCATCGCCTGATGGGGCAGTGGCAGCCGGACGCCGGCTCGTTCGAACGGCTGATGTCGCCGGACGACGGCGAGGCAGACGTCTCCCGCCCCTATCCCTTCTGCCTGGCCGCGCCCCTGGACGGCACGCATCCGTCCGCGCTGCCGCAGGCGCCGGCGGACTGGCAGGTGGAGTGGAAGTGGGACGGCATCCGCGCCCAGCTCGTGCGCCGTGCCGGGCGCAGCTTTCTCTGGTCCCGGGGCGAGGACCTGATTACCGAGCGTTTCCCCGAGGTGCGGGACGCGGCGGCAGCGCTGCCCGACGGCACGGTGCTGGACGGCGAGATCCTGGCCTGGCACGCAGACACCGGTGTGATGGACTTCGGCGCGCTGCAGCGGCGCATCGGCCGCAAGCGCGTAGGCGCGAAACTGCTGGCGGAGGTGCCCGTGGTCTTCCTCGCCTACGACCTGCTGGAACGGGCCGGCGAGGACATCCGCCATCGGCCGCTTGCCGGGCGGCGTGCCGCACTGGCCGGGATACTGCCCGACGGCACCGGCACGCTCAGGCTGTCGCCGACGCTGCAGGCACCCGACTGGGGCGGCTACGAGGCTCTGCGGGAGGAATCCCGCGAGCGCCGGGTGGAGGGGTTGATGCTGAAGGCGCTGGCCTCGCCCTACGGCACCGGGCGCCAGCGCGGCCTGTGGTGGAAGTGGAAGGTGGAGCCCCACACCGTCGATGCGGTCATGGTCTATGCACAGCCCGGACACGGGCGGCGGGCCAGCCTGTACACCGACTATACTTTCGCCGTCTGGCGGGGCGAGCACCTGGTACCGATCGCCAAGGCCTATTCGGGGCTGGACAACGCGGAGATCCGCGAACTGGACCGCTGGATCCGCCGCAACACGGTGGAGCGGTTCGGGCCGGTGCGCTCGGTGCGCCCGAAGCAGGTGTTCGAGATCGCCTTCGAGGGCATCAACGCTTCGCGCCGCCACAAGTCCGGTGTGGCATTGCGTTTCCCCCGCATCGCCCGCTGGCGCCGGGACCTGGGCGTGGGCGACGCCGACGATATCGAGAGTGTGAGGGCGCTGGTGCCATCGTGACCGAAGGTGTGAACACGGAGTTCGGGGTGCGGCTGGAGGCGTGGCTCGGCGAACGCGGCTGGCAGCTGTTCGACTTCCAGCGCGAGGCGCGTGATGCCTACCTCGCCGGCGAGTCCGGGCTGATCCACTCGCCGACGGGCAGCGGCAAGTCGCTCGCGGCCTGGCTCGGCCCGCTGGCCGAGGCTGCGGCGGCGGGCTGGCCGGACGGCGGGCCGCGGGTGCTCTGGATCACACCGCTGCGGGCGCTGGCGGTGGATACCCGGGAGAACCTGGCGGCCGCCGCCGCGGCGCTGGGCAGCGGCTGGCGGGTGGAGGTACGCACGGGAGACACGGCCCAGTCGGTTCGGGCACGCCAGCGCAAGCGTCCGCCGGAGGCGCTGATCACCACCCCCGAGAGCCTGTCGGTGCTGCTGAGCTACGCGGATGGCGCCAGCTGGTTCCGGCGGCTCGCCTGTGTGGTGGTGGACGAGTGGCACGAGCTGCTCGGCACGAAGCGGGGCGTGCAGCTGGAGCTCTGCCTCGCCCGGCTGCGCGGCATTGCGCCCGGGCTCAGGACCTGGGGGCTGTCCGCGACGCTGGCGAACCTCGCC
>Ga0209943_1001473_pt1 | contig 14305 bp, 11 predicted proteins | sample SalPonR1_B_D2_MG_FD_185698 | JGI IMG/M metagenome (GOLD analysis project Ga0209943, IMG submission 185698) | Salt pond soil microbial communities from South San Francisco under conditions of wetland restoration - Salt Pond MetaG R1_B_D2_MG... ... | reverse complement strand
TCGGCTTTTCCGGGAGGCTCTTGTCGCCGTACTCCTTGCCGATGACCTGGCGGAGTTCCGAGATCGCATCCTGGGCCAGCGAAACCGAATCGGTACGCATGTAGGTGATCAGGCCCTGGTTGCCGCTGCCGATGTCGATACCCTCGTAAAGCTGCTGGGCAATGCGCATGGTGCGCTGGGTCGTGAACCGCAGGCGACGCGCCGCCTCCTGCTGCAGCGTGGAGGTGATGAACGGCGGCTGCGGCCTGCGGCGGCGCTGCTTCTTGTTGATGCGCGCGACAGTGAAGCTGCCCTGGGCGGCCTGTTCGATGACGGCGGTCACCTCGCGCGCCCGCTGCTCGTCGGTGATGTCGAACTGCTGGACTTTGGCGTCGTCGAGCTTGACGAGATTGGCCTGGAACGCGTTGTCGGGGTCCGGTCCCAGGTCGGCCTCGATGGTCCAGTATTCCTGCGGATCGAATTTTTCGATTTCCTCTTCGCGCTCGACGATCATTCGAAGTGCAGGCGACTGCACCCGGCCGGCCGAAAGTCCACGCCGAACCTTCTTCCACAGCAACGGCGAGAGATTGAACCCGACCAGGTAATCCAGCGCGCGCCGGGCCTGCTGCGCATCGACCAGCGAATCGGCCAGCCCGCGCGGATGCTCGATGGCGCTCTTGATCGCGCGCGGCGTGATTTCGCTGAACACCACCCGGTGGATCGGCGTCTTGCCGTTGACGCCGCGGCTTTTCAGGATTTCGGCGATATGCCACGAGATGGCCTCGCCCTCGCGGTCGAGATCGGTCGCGAGATACACGGCGTCGGCCGACTTGGCGGCCTTGACGATTCGGTCGACGTGCTTCCGGTTGCGATCGATGATGTCGTAGTGCATCGTGAAGTCGCCCTCGGTATCGACGGCGCCTTCGCGCGGAATCAGGTCACGCACGTGCCCGTAGGAGGCAAGCACCTCGAAATCCGGGCCAAGATATTTGTTGATCGTCGTGGCCTTGGCCGGCGATTCGACGACGAGTAGATTTTTGGCCATAAATTCCTTGCTGCGCAAAGTTTCCCGAAAAAGGAAACCGGGAAACGCCCGCCCCGGTCAATGCCGGTATTCGCCCTCTTCGTCGAACATCAGGTCTTCCATCCAGGCGTAATTCGCTTCCTGGCCCGGCTGGTTGAACAACACCATGAGCACCACCCACTTCAGATCTTCCAGGCCGATCTCCGACGCGTCCAACGCCAGCAGACGGTCGAGAATCAGCTCGCGGCGCGGTGAATCGAGCACCCCGGCGTTTTCAAGATACATCAGGAACCCACGCGCCTCAACGTCGATCCGGCGCATTTCCTCGGCATCGAACAGGCGCACCGGGTTTTCCGAATGACTGTTGACATCGGGCAACTGGCGCTGCTCGGCCAGCCCGTCCAGCCAGGCAAAGGCACGGTCGATTTCGCCCTGCGAGAAGCCGGCCTGCTCGAGACTGTCGCTCAATGATTCGCGGTCCGGCTCGGATTCCGGCTCATCGTAGATGTAGTTCTCGAACAGGTACATCAGCAGGTCAAGCACGTTCTCTTTCATTCGGTTCGATTCCCGCAGTTGGATTCACTATCTTGCCCGGTTTTACTGTAACGCCCGCCGCCATGCGCCGCGACGCGGCCTTGCAGCTCCAGTTCAAGCAGCATCGACGATACCGCCTGCGTCGTCAGTTCCGTGCGTGCCATGATTTCGTCCACAGAGGTCGGATCGTAACCGACTGCAGCGAGCAAACCCTCGACTTTGGGATTCGAGGCGCCTGTATCAATGTCGGCAGGCGCGTCGGCCGCCGCGTCCGATTGAGCGGCATCTGCCGCCGGCGGCGTCAAAAGGCCGCGCAACTCGCCGGCCAGCTCGGCAATCAGCGGCCTGAGTTCATCCACGATTTCTTCCGGTGATTCGACCAGCCGGGCCCCCTGGCGTATGAGTCGATGGCAGCCGCGCGCCAGCGGATTGCGGATCGAGCCGGGCACGGCAAATACCTCGCGACCCTGCTCACCCGCCAGGCGAGCGGTGATCAGCGAACCGGAACGTATGCCGGCCTCGATCACCAGGACGCCGGCGCTCATCCCGCTGATGATCCGATTGCGGGCGGGGAAATGGCCGGCCCTGGGGCCGACGCCGGGGGCGAAGCTGCTGATCACCGCGCCATTATCCACGATTCTGCGAGCCAGATCACGGTGCCGTGCGGGGTAAACCTGGTCCGGACCCGTGCCGCCTACGGCCAGCGTGATACCGCCGGCATCCATGGCCGCACTGTGCGCCACGCCGTCCACGCCGAGCGCCAGCCCACTGGTGATGACCAGACCGGCCCGGCTCAGGTCTTCGGCGAACTGGCGTGCAATGGCAAGACCGCCCGACGTCGCGTTCCGGCTGCCGACGATCGCAAGCTGCGGTCTCAGCAGCCATTCCGGACTGCCGTTGACGAACAGCGCCAGCGGCGCGTCGGCGATTCGACGCAGCAGCGGAGGATAGTAGGCGTCGTCGCGCGAGACAAGATGATGCGCGGGGTGATCCAGCCACCGCACGGCGGCCTGCAGACGTTCGTCGTCCGGATGCTTGATCGCCTGGATGAAATTGCGGGCCAGGCCCGCCTGCGCCAGTTCCCGTTCACTCCAGTCGGGGAGTGACGACAGCCTCCCGGCTTCGATGTCCAGCGCATCGAGCCGGCCCGGACCGAGATCCGGGGCGAGCAGGAGTTTCAGCCACCCGAGCTGATCGGGTTCGAGGCCCATCAAGCCGCTGAAGATAACCGCATTTCGACCGCTACCGCGGGCCGCTACAGGCGGCGATCCGGATGGTCGATCAGATCGCCGACGCGCACGCCGCGCTTGCCGGTCATGACCAGGCCGTAGCTGACCCGATCGAAGCTGCGAAATACCATCACGTGCCCGATGAACTGCGGCGGAAGTCGAACGGTGCGGCCGCTGACGCCGGTGGGCGCGGGTCGGCCGCGCAGGCCGTCGATGAAATCGTCCTCGACTTCGCGGTTGGTGTGAAATACCGAGAAGGTGTGGCCTGGCTCGACGCCTTCGCGGGTGCCGACATCCATCGCGACGATCTGGTAGTGGCCGACGGCATAGTCTCCGCCACGGATGCCGATGATGCTTGCACCGGCCGGAATGTCGAAGTCCGGGGGCCGCGGATAAAAGGTCAGATCATAAAGATACGGATCAACGGGCAGGATGTAATCGCCGGCGCGCACTTCGAGTTCGGCTTCGAGCACCTGCAGCTGGGCCGGATCGCCCGTGGCCAGCACCTCGGCCCGCGCCACCTCCCACAGCTGGTAGCCGATGACCCGGCCCTGCTCGGCGAAGAAGTTGAGCTTGCGACCGACGTCGATCGGGCGCTCGTCGGAAGGCACCGCGCCCAGGTTGCCGCGCATCAGGTTCTGGCGGACAGCGGTTCCGCCGTCGGTCTCGATTTCCTCGAACTGGTAACTGAGCCGGGCGATGATCACCTGGTCGCCTGCACGCTGGTCGTCCATGCCGCGCACGAAGGCGCGATAGGGCTCGGCGGAGACGTAGCGGGTGTCCTCGTTGGCCACGATGTAGGGCAGGCCGGCCAGTTCTTCCCCGCCGACCACTCGCGGCTTGATCAGAAACGGCTCGATCGCGCTCAGCGGGACGGTGGTCACCGGACCGCTCGTATCGGTGCGACGGATTTCCGGCGAAAGTCGGCGCGTGCCGTCGAGCACCAGCCGGGGCTGGCCATCGACGTAGATCAGCGACAGCCGATCGCCCGGAAAGATCAGGTGCGGATTGTCCACCTGCGGATTGGCCTGCCAGATGGCCGGCCATTGCCACGGCCTGGTCAGAAACCGGCCGGCGATATCCCACAGCGTGTCCCCCTCACGCACGATGTATTCATCGGGATGATCGTCACGGAGTTCGACCTCCTGCGCTGCCAGCGGCAGTGCCACCAGCGCTACGATCAACACTACCCACAACTTTTTCATTTTCTACCTCCCAGGTCCGCCGCCACGCTGAAGCCCGTCTTCGGGATTGCTCGTACGCAGGCAGCCAGTGTCGACTGCCGGATTGCGCTACCTGCGCTATCATACCCACATTGAACGTTTTTTCCACCCTTGGAAACGACGTTCGGCAATTAAAATCCGCGACTTAGTGCACATAGTTCATGCCATGACCCACTTGAATATACTCCAGTTTCCAGATCCGCGACTGCGGACGGTGGCCCGACCGGTCGACGAAGTGACCGATTCGGTGCGCCAGCTGGTAGACGACATGCTCGAGACCATGTACGCAGCCCGCGGCATCGGTCTGGCCGCAACCCAGGTCAATCGCGCGCTGCGCGTGCTGGTGCTGGACCTGAGCGAGGCGCGCGACCAGCCCGAAGTGCTGATCAATCCCGAGATCGTGGGGCGCGAGGGCGTCCAGGTCTGCGAGGAAGGTTGCCTTTCGGTACCGGGAGAATACGCCGAGGTCGAACGCGCCGAGAAGATCCGGGTTCGTGCCCTGGACCGCGACGGCGGCGTGCGGGAATTCGACGCCGATGGCCTGCTGGCGGTTTGCATCCAGCACGAGATCGACCACCTGGACGGCAAGGTATTCGTGGATTATCTGTCGCCGCTCAAGCGCAGAATGATCGAGAAACGCCTCAAGAAGGCCCGCCAGCAGCAGCGCGAACCCGAACGGCAGTCGGTCTGATTGAGCCCGCTTCGTATCGTCTTCGCCGGCACGCCCGAGTTCGCGGCACCGTCGCTGCGTGCCTTGATCGAGCACAGCCGCCCGGCGGCGGTGCTGACCCAGCCCGACCGGCGCGCCGGCCGCGGCCGCCGTCTGACCGCCGGGCCGGTCAAGCAGATCGCAAGCGAGGCCGGCATCGAGGTGCTGCAGCCCGAGTCGCTGAAGCCGGACGAATCGGTACGCGCCATCGCCGCGCTGAAGCCCGATCTGCTCGTCACCGCCGCTTACGGGCTGTTGCTGCCGAAGCGGGTACTGGATCTGCCGCGGCTGGGCTGCTGGAATCTGCACGCCTCGCTGCTGCCGCGCTGGCGCGGCGCCAGCCCGATTCAGCAGGCGATCCTGGCCGGTGATCGGCGGACCGGCATTACCCTGATGCAGATGGATGCCGGACTCGATACCGGCGACATGCTGATGCACGCCGACACCGCCATCGGCCGGGAAGAAACGGCGGCCGAACTTCACGACCGACTGTCGGAGATGGCCGCCGGGCTGTTGATCGCGGCGCTGGAGCGGCTCGCGGCCGGCACCCTGCCCGCGCCGCAGCCACAGGACGACAGCCTGGCCACGCACGCGCCGCTGATCAGGAAATCCGACGCCATCATGGACTGGCGCCTGGATGCACGGACGCTGGAGCGGCAAGTGCGCGCCTACAATCCGTGGCCGGTGGCGCATGGGGAAATCGAAGGCACGCCGGTGCGGGTCTTTCGCGCGCGAGCCACCGACGCTTCCGCGGCCGGCGCGGCGCCGGGCGCGCTCGTGCCCGGCGCCAACGATCGCGACGGCATTCCGATCGCCTGCGGACAGGGCGTTCTGCAACTCCTCGAACTCCAGGCGCCCGGCCGCAAGCGCGTTTCGGCTGCCCAATGGCTGAACGCCAACCCGGGCTGGCGGACATGATGAAGCGCTGCAAATCTACTGCGCGGGCGGCTGGCGGCGTCCGGCGGTGCGCACCAACCCCGTCACCGGGATGGCCGCATTCAGGGCTTCGGACGAATCCGTCTGCAAGGCTGTGCCGGCGAAGGCATAGTTGCCCTACGTCGAGTCGGCACAACGCCGCAGACGGGTTCGTCCGAAGCCCCCGGAGGGCCCGTCCCTCGGCGCCCGTGGACCGCGTTCTCGGCGCTCAATGTAGCTTGAGCTACACCTGTCGCGCCGACGCCTTGCCACGAACACCGAGAGACGAGCTGAATGCGGCCATCCCGGTGACGGGGTTGGTCCAATCCTCATGTATTCGCATATACACTGCGGTTCCTGTGTTCCGGCGGCCACCGTCAGCCACTCGCTCGCTACGATTTTCAGGGCTTTATCCCAGTAGTGAGCCTCGCAATAGCCCGACGGGAACGCGATGGGCTGTTCAGACGTTCCTTGAATCTACTGCGCGGGCGGATCGATGAGCACGAAGATCGGGGCCGAGGCAAGGCTGGTGGCGGCGCGTGCGCTGGCGGCCGTGCTGGATCAGCGGCGCAACCTCGGCGATGCGCTGGCCGATCTCGACCGCCAGCTGGGTGACAGCCGCGACAGGGCGCTGGTGCGGCGGCTGTGCAACCGCGTGCTGCGCGATTTTCCGGCGCTGGAATGGCGTCTGAACCAGCTGTTGCGAAAGCCGCTGGGGCGCAAGGCGCGCGAGATTCATTTCTTGCTGCTGCTGGCGCTTGACCAGTTGATCGAGGGGCGGGAACCTGCACATGCCGTCGTGCATGCCAGCGTGGCCGCCGCCAGAAGCGCCGGCCAGCACCATCTCAGCGGCCTCGTCAACGCAGTCCTGCGCAACCAGCAGCGGCGCGCCGCCGAGCTGGAGGACAAGATGCCGCGGGATCCTGCGCTGCGCCTGGGCTACCCGGGTTGGCTACTGGATGCGATCAGGCGGGACTGGCCGGCGCAGTGGCGCGAGATTGCCGAGGCCGGCAACCGGAAGCCGCCGGTCTGGTTGCGCGTCAACCGTCGGCGCAGTACACCCGACGAGCTTTGCCGGAAACTGGCCGAAGCCGGTATAAAGGCCGGCACCAGCAGCCATTTTCCGGACGCTGTGCGGCTGGACCACCCGGCACGCGTGAGTTCTCTGCCCGGCTTCGCCGAGGGTGAATTCTCGGTCCAGGACGCCGGCGCTCAGGCGGCGGCAGCGCTGCTGGAGCTGGAAGACGGGCAGCGTGTCCTCGATGCCTGCGCCGCGCCGGGCGGCAAGGCCGCGCATATACTGGAATGCTGCGATGCAGAGTTGACCGCGCTGGAAATGGACCCGGCGCGCGCCGAACGCATTCGGGAAACCTTCAAGCGCCTGGGACTGGCAGGCGAGGTCGTGGTGGGCGACGCCGCGGCACCCGGAGACTGGGCCGGCACACAGCTGTTCGACCGGATCCTGGTCGATGCGCCCTGCTCGGCCACCGGCGTCCTGCGGCGTCATCCGGACATTCGATGGCAGCGCCAGCCGGGCGACGTCGTCGAAAATGCCGCGCTGCAGGGGCGAATCCTGGATGCGCTGTGGCCGCTGCTGGCGCCCGGTGGATTGCTTGTCTACGCCAGCTGTTCGATACTGCATGCAGAAAATCGTGACCAAGCCAGGGACTTCATTGCCCGACATGCCGATGCGCAACCACTCGACACGAACCTGGATGAGAGTGTGGCCACCGATCCGGGTCGACAGATTCTTCCGGGCAGCCTCGATCGCGATGGTTTTTACTATCTTCGCCTGCGCCGGCTGCACCGACAACAATGCCGAGAGCGCCCTTGAAATCGACCCCAGTGTGGCCTGGCGCGGCGAGATGCTCGAAATCGACACCGGCGTGCAGTTCGAACCTACGCCGCGGATGCGAGATGCGCTGGAAAGCGGCGTGGATCTTCAACTCCAGGTGATTACGCGCGTCAGTCGCAACCTGGGACCCGTGGCGCTCAAGGAAATCGAGCGCGCTTATCCGATCACGATTCGCTTCCTGCCGATGACCGAGCAATGGCAGATGGAAATCGACAACCGCCAGTTCAATTTTCCGCGGATATGGCTGCTGCTGGAAGCGCTGACGCAGGCGCGCGGCTACGCCACCGGCCTGACCCGGGAACGCGCCAGCGACGGCGCCTGGCAGGTTCAGGTGCGCGTGCGGTTCAATCGCGAGGCGCTTCCGTCTCCGATGCACCTGCCCTCGCTCATTTCACCGCAATGGCGCCTCGCCGGCAAATGGCACACATGGCAACTCGGCGACTCCTGAGCCGCGTCCTGCGGATATTGCCGCTGGCCTCGGTGGCAGGTCTGCTGCTGGTCGCCCTGTTTCTGGTGGCCAACGTGCAACAGGAATCCAGCCGGCTGGGCAGCATGAGCCTCGCAATCCTGCTGCTGACCGGCGTGGCGCTGCTGGTGCTGCTGGTGGCGATCGGGCAGCGGCTGGTCCGGCTGATTCGGGAGATGCGCGCCGAAGCCCCCGGTGCCCGGCTGCGCGCCCGGCTGGTGGCGGTATTCATTGCCCTGGCGTTGCCACCGGTGGTCGTGGTCTACCTGTTCTCGGTCGAATTCCTCAACAACACCATCAACGGCTGGTTCGACACCGGCGCCGAGCCGGCCCTGGCCGATTCGATCGAACTGGGTCAGTTGTTTCTGGACCTGCGCACGCGCCAGGCGCGCGACCAACTCTCCGACATCGCCGCTGCCCTGCCGCTGCGGGCCGACGAAGACGAGTTGCTCGACTACCTGTTTGCGCGCGTCTCGTCGACCGGACCGGTAGAACTGGCGATGCTCACGCCGGCCGGACGCGTCGACACGCTGGTACACATCGATCCGCAGCGCATGGTCTCCGATCTGCCCTCGGCATTTGCGCTCAATCAGGCCGCACGCGGCGATGAATACAGCGCGGCCGAGGCCGGCGATCGCGGGCTGCACATTCGGGTGCTGGTGCCGGTGCAGACGACCCCCGGCGGCGCTCCGGAGCGCGTGCTGCAGGCCATCTTTCCACTGCCCGACGATTTCTCCCGGCTGGCCGCGAACATCGAGCAGGCCTATTTTCGCTACGAGAATATTTCGTTTCTCCGCCAGCGCCTTCAGCAAAGCTTCGTCCTGATTCTTTCGCTGGTACTCGGCGTGACCGCCCTGCTTGCGATTCTGCTGGCGTTCAATTCCGCACGCCGGCTGGTGCGCCCGATCCGCGATCTGGCCCAGGCCACGGAACTGATGCGCGCCGGGGAGTTTCCAGAAACGCTGGACGTGACCAGCCGCGACGAACTCGGCTTCCTCGTCGAGTCCTTCAACAGCATGGCCAGCCAGCTCAATCGCACCCAGCAACAGCTCGAGTCCCAGCGCCACTATCTCGAGACGCTGCTCGGGCGCCTTTCCGCCGGGGTCATCGCCTTCGACAGCCTGGGTCATCTGAGCGCGAGCAATCGAAGCGCTTCCGACATCCTGGGCGTCGAACTCGGCAAGATGCAGGGCCAGGAGATCGAGACACTGCGCAAGTCCATGCCGGAACTCGGAGAACTGTTCAGCGTCATCGCCCAGCGTATCGACGAGGCGAGCGACCTGTGGCGCCAGGAAATCAAGCTCGAACGCGCCGACCGGGCGCTTGCGCTGGTGTGCCGCGGATCGACGCTGCCGGACGCCACGCTGCCGGGCGGCACCGGTCACGTCGTGGTGTTCGACGATGTAACGATGCTCGACCAGGCCCAGCGCCAGGCGGCCTGGGCCGAACTGGCACGCCGCCTGGCGCACGAAATCAAGAACCCGCTGACGCCGATTCGACTGGCCGCCGAGCGCCTGCAAATGCGGCTGGGCGACGACAGCGATCCGGATTGCGACCCGGAAAGCGCGCGGCTGGTCATGCGCGCCACCAGCACCATCATCAACCAGGTCGACAGCCTCAGGCGGCTGGTCGATGCCTTCGGCGACTATGCACGCCCGGGAAGCACCCAGCGTGAGGCGCTGGACCTTGAACCCCTGATCAGCGGCATCGTGGACCTGTGGTCGGCCGGCGATACCGGTGTGCGTTTCGAGCTGGACCTTCAGCACGGCGACGCCCGCCCGATCGGCGATGCCGGCCAGTTTCAACAGGTGCTCAACAACCTGGTGCAAAATGCGCGCGAAGCGCATCCGGACGATGCCCCGACGCTGCGCATACACACCGAGCTCAGAACCGGGGACGAGAACAACGACTGGCTCGAGCTGGTCGTCACGGACGATGGGCCGGGCTTCGATCCGGAGATCCTGCCGCGGGTTTTCGAGCCCTACGCCAGCACCAAACCGCGCGGCACCGGCCTGGGCCTGGCAATCGTGCACCGTATCGTCGACCAGATGGGCGGCAGCCTCGAGGCCGAAAACGCCCCCGCCGGCGGCGCGCTGATCCGGCTGTATCTACCGTTGCGAGCCTGAGCGATGCGCTATCCTCTGCCGCAGAGAAATCAAGCCCTGAAAGATTTCATCAGCAAAGGAGCTGCCGCCCGATGGCCGCGACCATTCTGATCGTTGACGACGAACCGGACATCCGCGAACTGATCGGCGAGATCCTGGCCGACGAGGATTTCGTGCCGGTACTGGCATCGTGTGCCGCGGAAGCCCGCGAGAAGCGCGCTGAATGCGACCCGGATCTTGTGCTGCTCGATGTATGGATGCCCGACAGCGACGGGATCAGCTTGCTGCGCGAGTGGAGCGAGCAGGACGAGCCGCTGTGCCCGGTGGTCATGATTTCCGGCCACGGTTCGGTCGAGGCGGCGGTCGAGGCGACCCGCTACGGCGCCTGCGATTTCATCGAGAAGCCGGTGTCGATGGCCCGCCTGCTGAGCACGGTGCGCAAGGCGCTGGCGAGCGGTCGCAACCCGCGCGGCAGCACATTGAATGCGCAGCCCTCCGAAATTCACGAACCGCTGGGCCGTTCGGTGGCGGTGCGCTCGCTGCGCGAGCGCCTGGAGGCGATCGAACTCGGCCGCAGCCACGTCCTGATCTGTGGCGAGCCCGGCAGCGGCCGCTCGACCCTGGCGCGGCTGATTCATGCGCATTCGCCGGGTGCCGGCGGCGCGCTGAACGAAATCGCCTGCGGCCCCGGTGACGAGGCGCTGGCCCTGCCGGAAAGCTCCGGCAATGACACGATGACCGTGATACTCGATCACTTCGAATCGATTGGGGAGGCGCAGCGCGACTCGCTCAATCGCCTGCTGGCGCGCTCGGCATCGCCGGTCAGAATCATCGCAATCAGCGCACCGGGGCTGGCGCAGCAGGCCGCCGCCGGACGCTTCGACAAGACCCTGTATCACCGGGTGGCCGAAAGCGTACTGGAGGTGCCGGCACTGCGCGAACGGCGCGAGGACATTCCGGAACTGGTCCGTTATCTGGCCGAACAGTTGCCGGTGCGCGAGAAACTGCACTATCGGCCGATTCCGGTCGCGGTGCAGAACCAGCTGCGCCAGCACGATTGGCCGGGCAATCTGCGCGAACTGACCAACCTGCTGCGCCGCTTGCTGCAGTCCGGCAGCGAGGCGGCGGTCGAGCCCGAAGAAGTCACGGCGCTGCTCGACCGGGCCGACCCGGGCAATACCGCTGCAATGGAAGCGGTGCACTCGCCGCTGTTCGAATTGCCGCTGCGCGAGGCGCGCGAGGCTTTCGAACGCCAATACCTGATCACCCGCCTGCGACGCGCCGACGGCAGCGTCGGCCAGCTCGCCGAAGCCGTCGAGATGGAGCGCACCCACTTGTACCGGAAGCTTCGACAACTCGGCATAGACCCCAAACAAATCCAGGAAGACAGCGAATGAGGATCATCATTCTCGGCGCGGGCCAGGTGGGCTCCGGCATGGCGCATTCGCTGTCGCGCGAGGAAAACGACATTTCGGTCGTCGACACCGACCCACAGCGGCTGCGCGAGCTGCAGGAAAAACTCGACATCCGCACGGTACTGGGGCATGCCTCGCGCCCGGAAACGCTGATCCGCGCCGGCATCGAGGACGCCGAACTGCTGATCGCGCTGACCAATTCCGACGAAACCAACATGATCGCCTGTCAGGTCGCCTACTCGCTGTTCAACACGCCGACCAAGGTCGCCCGCATCCGCGCCGCCGACTACCTGGCACATCCCGAGTTGTTCACGCGCGAGAACACGCCGGTCGATTTCCTGATCAGCCCGGAGAAGCTGGTCACCGACCACGTGCAGCGCCTGATCGAATATCCGGGCGCGCTGCAGGTGCTGGATTTCGCCGACGGCCGGGCCCAGCTGGTCGCCACCCGCGCGGTGCGCGAGGGCAAGCTGGTCGGGCGTGCGCTCAAGAGCCTGCCGGACGAGTTGCCCAGCGGCGTCGATGCCCGGGTGGCGGCCATATTCCGGCGCGACGAAGCCATCATTCCGGAAGGCGACACCGTCATCGAAGTCGACGACATGGTGTTCTTCCTGGCCCCGACCCAGGAAATTCGCGAGGTGATGGCGACCTTCGGCAGCGCCGCCGGACCCGCCCGTCGCGCACTGCTGGCCGGCGGCGGCAACATCGGCGCGGCGCTGGCCCGTCGGCTTGAACGCAATCTGCACGTCAAGATCATCGAACGCGATCCCAGGCGCGCCGAACGCATCGCCGAAGGCGTCGATACCTCCATCGTGCTGGTCGGCGACTGCGCCAACGAGGACCTTTTGCGCGAGGAAGGCATCGACGAAATGGACGTCTACTGCGCGCTGACCAACGACGACGAAGCGAACATTCTTTCGTCGATGCTGGCCAAGCGCATGGGGGCGCACAAGGTCATCACGCTGATCAACCGCGCCGCCTACGTCGACCTGGTCGAATCCGACCGCATCGACGTCGCCGTCAGTCCGCAGCAGATCACCATCGGCGCGCTGCTGGCGCTGATCCGCAAGGGCCACATGGTGCGCGTCCATTCGCTCAGGCAGGGCGCGGCCGAGGCGATCGAAGTTGTCGCCCACGGCGATCCGGGACGGTCGAAGATCGTGGGCCGGGAGATCGGCGCCATCAAACTGCCTGCATCGACCACCATCGGGGCCATCGTGCGAGGTGACGAGGTATTGATGGCCCACCACAACGTGACCATAGAGCCGGAGGATCACGTAATCCTGTTCGTTGCCGATAAGCGCGAGATCGCCGAAGTAGAGCGCCTTTTCGCCGTAGAAGCCGTGTTTGTCTGATGCGCGCCTACGCGCCGGTACAGCGGGTGGTCGGGGCGTTGCTGATGTTCCTGAGCATTGGCTTCGTCCCGCCGCTGGCGTTTGCCTGGTTGAACGCCGACGGTGCGACCGGTTCTTTTGCCTTCAGCATGGCGGCGGTCGCGGCGATAGGCGCGGCGATGTACTGGCCGGTGCGCGACAACCGGCGCGAACTGCGGGTCGCCGACGGCTTTCTGGTGGTCGTGGCTTGCTGGGGTGCGGTGGCCATGGCCGGTGCCCTGCCGCTGATGCTGGTCCTCGACATCAGTCTGGCCGATGCCGTTTTCGAGTCGACCTCCGGCATCACGACCACCGGCGCCACGGTGCTTTCCGGTCTGGACGACATGCCCATCTCCATCCGGTGGTACCGGCAGCAACTCCAGTGGATGGGGGGTCTTGGGATTATCGTCCTTGCCGTGGCGATTCTGCCCATGCTGAGAATCGGCGGCATGGAAATCTACAAGGCCGAGGTGACCGGCCCGGTAAAGGAAAACCGCCTGACGCCGCGAATCGCCGAGACCGCAAAGGCGCTGTGGGCCATCTACATCGGACTGACGCTGGTCTGCGCTCTGGCGCTGTGGGCCGCCGGCATGAGCATTTTCGACGCGTTCACCCACAGCTTCAGCACGATCGCGACGGCAGGATTCTCGACCTACGATGCGTCGATCGGATATTTCGATAGTGCACTGATCGAATCCCTGATCATATTCTTCATGTTCATCGCCTCGATGAACTTTGCGCTGCATTTCCTCGCATTGCGGCGGGCCTCGGCTCAGGCTTACCTCAACAACCCGGAACTCCGCCTGTTCGCAGTGCTGCTGATCGTCATCAGCGGTCTGGTCACGGTGCTGCTGTGGAGCCACGATGTTTACGATACCTTCTGGGAATCGCTTCGCTACGCACTCTTCCACGCCGTTTCCTACACCACCACGACCGGTTTCGCCAGCGCCGACGTCTATCTCTGGCCGGGCACGCTGCCATTGCTGATGATTCTGATCTCCGGCCTCGGCGGCTGCGCCGGTTCGACCACCGGCGGATTCAAGATCGTGCGGGTCTACCTGGTTTCGAAACAGGGCCTGCGCGAACTCAAGCGGCTCATCCATCCGCGCTCGGTGGTGCCGCTGAAGCTGGGCGGTCGGACGCTTGCGCCGGAAGTCGCCAACGCCATCTGGGGCTTCGTGTCACTCTACATCGTCTGCATCGTGCTGCTCACCCTGGTGGTTTCGGGTTTCGAGCAGGACCTGGTCACGTCGGTTTCGGTGGTGTTCTCGGCCATGAACAACCTGGGCCCGGCGCTCGGCGAGGCAGGCCTCAACTGGGGCGGGCTCACCCAGACCACGAAGTGGCTGATGAGCTTTGCGATGCTTCTTGGCCGGCTGGAAATATTCACCGTGCTGGTACTGCTGACGCCGACGTACTGGAAACACTGAAAACCCGGTTTAGGGTTTAGGGTTTAGGGTTTAGGGTTTAAGGTTTAG
>Ga0209943_1001470_pt1 | contig 14344 bp, 14 predicted proteins | sample SalPonR1_B_D2_MG_FD_185698 | JGI IMG/M metagenome (GOLD analysis project Ga0209943, IMG submission 185698) | Salt pond soil microbial communities from South San Francisco under conditions of wetland restoration - Salt Pond MetaG R1_B_D2_MG... ... | reverse complement strand
CGCAGATATCACCCAGTTCAAGATCGATTACACGTTCTGGATGAACCTCGTGTTCGTTTTTATAGCGGCATGGCTGGTGTGGCAGAACAGGAACTATCTAAGAGTTCATGAGATGAAGATGATGCAAATGGAGGGCGGCGGCGCGCTCAAGCGAGGCATTGTCTATCTGTTTATCCTGATTAACATCGTTGGCCTTGCGGCCTATTTGTATACCCGGATCACCTGAAGGCCCGCCGTAGCGCCCGTGTTCGATGGGCGCTGCACGAAACGGTGGGCGACGACTTTGAGGTTCAGAACGTGCAGCTTTATCGCGGGGCGCAATACCGGGATGAGTATCTGCAGAAGCACCCGAATCCGAATGTGCCACTGCTGGAAATTGCGATGGAAGACGGCTCCGGCGACCGAGACGTGCTGGCAGCATTCTCTTTCTCCGCGCCGCAAATGCGGTCCCTCGCGGAGGGTCAGCAGCCGGGTGAAATAGCCGCTGTCCTTATGATCCGCGGTGGAATCGCTGTTTTGTGGGCGGTCGCTGCCGTGAAGGGCAGGGCGGTACCGGCGAACAGGCATACTTTGCGCCTCGGCTCGGGCCCTGCCAAACGGGTCAGCGGTCCGGGCATGCGCCTGGATAGCGGGCGGAGAACTGCCGCGCAGCGACGCGACCAAATATCGGCATCACCACGGCCAGTCCCATGTAAATCCATCCCGCCAGGCCGATCAGGCGTTCCGGCAGCGTCGCCGCGAGGACCACTGATAACAAGCCGAAGCTGCCGACGATTGACCACGCCACGACCTCCTGCCTCGTGAGCAATTCTTCCTCCGGCGTCAAGGCGAGACCTCCGGCTTGCCTCAACGCGTGTCCGTTCAGCAATACGATGCACAGGTTCGATAAGAAAAAGCCGAAGCCGTAAATAGCGAACAGTCCGCGGACCTCGCTGATGCTGTCGATCTCGAACTCGCTTGGCAGCTAGCGGTTGGTCACCCCACTGATGGTCGCTGTCGCCATCGCCCGTAGTGGGTACACGTAAACGAGCAGGACAAAAATCAGCGCCAGGCTGACCAGGATCGCGAAGGTGGTATCGAGCCCATAGCGTATCGACCAGTTGCGATGGGCGATCCAGAACATCGCGAGGATGCTGAAGGCGAACAGGAACGCTGGCACGGAGCGCAATGCCGCGACCAGCTCGTCGAAACTTTGCGGCACGGCGTCGAACGAGATCACCAGCAGCGTCAGCGCAAACGCGAAGGCCGCATCGATGAAAGCCTCAAGCCGCGTCATGTCCCTGCCGCGATGATAAAAATGGCCTGATTTTTCCAAGCCGTCCAGGATGGCTTCTCAGTTCATCTATTACCCGCGATGGCCGGAATCCCCGTCAATGCGCTCAGCTATCATCGCATCGATGCCCTGTGCAGGCGCGCAGTGCACGACGAGCGCGGTCGCCGTGTTTTTGCATCTTTGGTCTCGGCCGCCGGGGCCTGGTCCGCCTCGCGCAGAATCTTCACCATCTTCTCTCGAATCAAACGGTCCGACAATCGGCAGGCAGGTTACTGCGATCAGCCAAGTCAAAGGCGCGACCGACTATAGTCGTATTGGTTTTTTGCCACGGGCCTGATTACACTCCGAAAAGAAAACAACTAGCTATCTAATGGGGGAGCTCCATCACCATGTCTGACGACAAGTCCGCTGCCGCCTACTGGGCGGCCAACGTCCGCATTATCAAGATCTGCCTGGTCATCTGGGCCTTGGTGTCATTCGGGTTCGCCATCTTGCTGCGGCCGTTGCTGCAGATGCTGCCGCTGAGTATCGGCGGAACCGACCTGGGTTTCTGGTTCGCTCAGCAGGGTTCGATCCTGACCTTCATCGTGCTGATCTTCTCTTACACCTGGTACATGAACCGGCTCGATCGCGAGTTCGGCGTCGACGAAGAATAAGGGAGCCAGATCAACATGAGCCAGTTCACTCTCAACCTGCTTGTTGTCGGCGGGTCTTTCGCTCTCTACATTGCCATTGCCATCTGGGCGCGAGCCGGAACGACATCCGATTTCTACGCCGCCAGTCGCGGCATCAACCCGGTTGTCAACGGCGCGGCCACCGCGGCCGACTGGATGTCGGCGGCCTCGTTCATTTCCATGGCGGGCCTGATCGCCTTTGTCGGCTACGGTAACTCCACCTTTCTGATGGGCTGGACCGGGGGCTACGTGCTGCTGGCCCTGCTGCTGGCGCCCTACCTGCGCAAGTTCGGCCGCTTCACCGTTCCTGAGTTTATCGGCGACCGCTTCTACAGCCAGACTGCAAGAGTCGTTGCAGTGATCTGCCTGCTGGTCATCTCGATTACCTACGTAATCGGCCAGATGACCGGCGCCGGCGTGGCCTTCTCGCGCTTCCTTGAAGTCGATAACACCACGGGGCTGCTGATCGCCTCGGGTGTGGTGTTCATTTACGCCGTTCTGGGTGGCATGAAAGGCATCACCTACACCCAGCTGGCCCAGTATTGCGTGCTGATCCTTGCCTACACCATCCCTGCGGTGTTCATCTCGATCCAGCTGACCGGTAACCCGATTCCAGCGCTCGGGCTGTTCTCCACGCACGCCGAGTCCGGCGTACCGCTGTTGACCAAGCTCAATCAAGTCCTGGTTGAATTGGGCTTTAACGACTACACCGGACATCACGGCAGCAAGTTCAACATGTTCCTTTTCACCATGTCACTGATGATCGGCACCGCCGGACTGCCGCATGTGATCATCCGCTTCTTTACCGTTCCGAAAGTGGCTGATGCCCGCAAATCGGCAGGCTGGGCCCTCGTGTTCATTGCATTGCTTTACCTGACCGCGCCTGCGGTCGGCGCCATGGCTCGCCTGAACATCATCACCACCATCTTCCCGGCCGGTACTACTGCTGAGCCGATCACTTATGACGAGCGGCCAGACTGGATGAGGAGCTGGGAAAAGACCGGCCTGTTGGCGTTCGAGGACAAGAACAACGACGGCCAAATCCAGTACTACAATGACAATTCCGATGAGTTTGCCTCGATTGCGGCCGAGCGCGGCTGGGAAGGCAACGAAATGGTGACCTTCAACCGCGACATCCTGGTCCTGGCCAATCCGGAGATCGCCCAGCTGCCGCCGTGGGTGCTGGCCCTGATCGCCGCCGGCGGACTGGCGGCGGCACTGTCGACTGCGGCCGGGCTGCTGCTGGCGATCTCCTCAGCCATCAGCCACGACATGCTCAAATCGGTGCTCACGCCCAACATCACCGACAAGCAGGAGCTGCTCGCTGCCCGCGTGTCCATGGCGTTCGCCATCGCCCTGGCGACTTACCTGGGGCTCAATCCACCCGGCTTCGCCGCCCAGGTGGTGGCGCTGGCCTTCGGCCTGGCCGCCGCCACACTGTTCCCGGCCCTGATGATGGGGATCTTTTCCAAGAAGATGAACACCCAGGGCGCGGTTGCCGGGATGCTGGTCGGGTTGCTTGCCACCCTGCTCTACATCTTCACCTACCTGGGCTGGTTCTTCATTCCGGACACCAACATGCTGGCCAATTCACCGGACAACTGGCTGTTCGGGATTTCGCCGCTGTCGTTCGGGGCCATTGGCGCCGTGCTCAACTTCGTGGTTGCCTATGTCGTGATGAGAATCACGGCCGATCCCCCTGAGCACATCCAGGAGCTGGTCGAAAGCATCCGTGTTCCCCGCGGTGCCGGATCGGCCGCCGACCACTAGCGCATGCAAAACCAACCGCTGGGGACAACCCCTGCGGAACGGGTCATGATACTGCCCGGCCACGTGGCCGGGCAGTATCATTTCCGTACCTTTTCCCTGGAGCATTGACGCATGCTGCTCGAATTTTTCGCCGCGATCATCCTGGGATTGGCAGTGGCTGGCGTCATCATGGCAATCAATGTGGTGATCGGACGCCGCTTGCCGGGCTGGCTGGTACCAGCCGCTGCCGGCATCTCCATGATCGCCTTCATGGTTTCGATGGAATACACCTGGTTGCAGCGCACCACGGCATCGCTGCCCGAAGGCGTCGAGGTGATCTCGGTCAGCCGCGAGTCAAGCTGGTACCGGCCGTGGACCTATCTCCGACCGCTCAGCCTGCGCGCGGTGGCGTTGGATACCCGCCGTAACCGCACTCACCCTGCTCAGCCCGGACAAGTGATGACCAGCGTTGTGCTGCTGGGAAGATGGATGCCGGCACGCCAGATTCCGGTCGTGTTCGACTGCCAGACAAGCCGGCGGGCGGACCTGCAAGCGGGCGTAGAATTGGATGACGATGGCCACTTGTCTGGCGCGGACTGGCGGGAACTGGAGCCGGACGATCCCGCACTGGCCGTCGCCTGCCGCTCAGTCCAGTGATCAGCATGCAACCAGAGTCGAAGCTAGAATTCGTAATATGCTTGTCAGCTCGGGCGCCAAGGACGCCAACGCCATGGCCAACAGGGTCCTCATTGCCGACGACCAAGCCAACCTCCTGATCTCGCTGGAATACCTGTTGCAGCGCGAAGGGTACGAAGTCAGCCTCGCGCGTGACGGCGACCAGGCCATGGAGCTGATTCGGCAACAGCAGCCGGACCTGGTGGTTATCGATGCCACGATGCCCGGCCAGTCCGGTTTCGAGCTTTGTCAACAGGTCAGGGCAGACTCGGGGCTGCGTCACATACGCATCGTGATGCTGAGCGCCAGGGCGCGAGAAACCGACATTGCCAAGGGCAAGGCGCTGGGCGCCGACGCTTACATCGTCAAGCCCTTTTCCACTGGCGACCTGGTCAACCAGGTCCGACAGCTGCTCGGCGCAGACCGATGAGACCGCTGGACTGGCGGCTGTTCGTGGGCGTGGCCATTGTCGGCCTGGTCTGTCTCTTGTGGCTGGTCGTTGCCGGCATCTTGCTGTGGGCCGTGCTTGATCCCCGTGACTGGCAAACGGTGCTCGAGGCGCTCGGTGGCAAGGGCGGGCTGCTGCTGTTTCTCTGGGCCGGCTCGCTGGTTCCGACCGCGGCCGCGCTGCGCCACCTGATCGAGCACTACCTCCGTGCCCCGGCCAAGCTGGCCGAGGAAGCCCGGCTGCTGCTCGAAACCGATGCGCAGCGACTGCCCACACCTCGCGGCAGCGCCGAAAACCGTCGCCTCGCGGAGGTCATCGGCCAGCTGGTCACCCAGCGCGAAGCGCTCAGGGCGGAAATGGATCAGCGCGTCCGCGCCGCCAGCCGCCAGACGGAACTGGAAAAGAACCGGCTCGCCGCGCTGATGTCGGAGCTGACCAAGAGCGTGGTCGTCTGCAATCTTGATGGTCGCATTCTGCTCTACAACAACCGCGCAAGGCTCCAGTTCCGGCGACTTTCACGCCAGCCGACACCAGCCGGCGGGGCCGAGCTGATGGGCCTGGGCCGCTCGATCTACACCGTGCTCGACCGCAAGCTGGTCAACCATGCGCTGGAAAATGTGCAGCGTCGACTGAATCGTGGCGCCGCCGCCCCGTCAGCCGAATTTGTGACTGCGACCCAGTCCGGCAAGCTGCTGCGGGTCCACATGACCCCTGTGCGAGACGTCGAGAGCGACGACCACGGTGCCCGAACCACCGACGCCGTAACAGGGTTCGTGTTGCTGATCGAAAACATTACCGACGACATGCAGTCCCATGCAGAGAAAAACCGGATTTTGACCAAACTGACCGAGGGCAGCCGGTCGGCGCTGGCCAACGCCCGGGCGGCGGCCGAGGTGCTGGAATTACCTGACATTCCGGGACAACTGCGCGAGCGGCTGCTCGCAGTGATCCGGGAAGAAGTCCAGGGGCTCAGTCGACGGCTCGACGAGCTGCAGCCGACCTCGGGCCGCGCCCTGCGCTCGCGCTGGCCGCTGGAAGACATGCTCGGTGAAGACCTGATCGAAGCCGCTGTGCAGCTGCTGGAATCGGAGCTTGAGCTTGCCGTCGATGTCGAGCGCGGCGACCGGGACGTCTGGCTGAGAGTCGAGAGTTTCACCTTGCTGCAGGCCGTGCTTCACCTGGCCGGGCGCCTGCGCCAGCACTGCGGGGTGCGCACGCTCACCCTGCGTGTCGGCAAGCAATCAGGACAGGGCGTGCTGGACCTGATCTGGATGCCCTGCGATGGTGCCAACGACAAGGCCCAGCTCGGCTGGGATGATGAGCCCATCCAGGTCGGATTCGAGACCTTGTCGCTGACAGTGCGCGACGTGCTCGAGCGTCATGGCGGCGAATGCTGGGTCGAGCAGGAAGTTGACGATGCACGACACCGCTGCTTGTTCCGTCTCCTGCTGCCCCTGGCTGCGGCCCAGGAGGAATTGCCGGCGGCCACATTCATGCGCCATGAAAGCAGGCCCGAGTATTACGATTTCGACCTGTTCCGGACCACCGAGCGGACCCTGAGTCTCGACGACAGTCCGCTAACGGAACTGGCCTATACGGTATTCGACACCGAAACCACCGGACTGAATCCGGCCGAGGGCGACGAGATCATCCAGATCGGTGCGGTTCGCATCGTAAACGGCAAAGTGCTGCGCCAGGAGTTTTTCGATCAGCTGGTGGACCCGAAACGCGTGATCCCCGCCGCGAGCATTCCGATCCACGGGATCACGCCGGAAATCGTCAAGGGCCAGCCGACCATCGAGACGGTTCTGCCGACCTTTCACGGCTTTTGCGAGGACACCGTTCTGGTCGCACATAACGCAGCCTTCGACATGCGCTGCCTGCAGCTCAAGGAAAAACTGACCGGCGTGCGCTTTGATCACCCTGTGCTCGATACCCTGCTGCTGTCTGCCCTGGTCCATGAAAACCAGGACTCGCATCGCCTTGAAGCCATCGCCGAACGCTTCGGACTGACTATCATCGGTCGTCATACCGCCATCGGCGACGCCATGGTGACCGCCGAAATCCTGGTCAAGCTCATCCCGCTGCTTGCCGAAAAAGGGATTCACACTCTGGGCCAGGCACGCGCGGCTACCCGGAAAACCTACTATGCCCGGGTGAACTACTGATATGGATACAAGCCCCATGAGGCCTGCAGATTCCTGCGCCTTCCTGGCGAGTGTGGCCCCCTTTTCAGAGCTGCCGGCGGAAGAGATCGAGCATTTGATCGACGCCTGCCAGAGTATGAGCTTTCGTGCCGGCGAATCCGTCGGCCAATTCAGCCAGCCAGGCGATCATGGGCTCTATGTCATCGTTGCAGGAGCGGCCGTGCTCAAGGCCGCCGACGGCCGTCCCCTGGAGCAGCGTGGTGAGGGCGAGTTGTTCGGCCATGCCGTTCGTTTCGACGGCGCAGCCTGCAACTACGCCGTCGAGGCCAGCGAAGACCTGGAGCTGCTCTACCTGCCTGCTGACAAACTCGCAGACCTGGGCCAGCGTCAGCCCCGCTTCGCCCGGTTCTTCAGCGATGGTCCCGGCGCGCGTCTGCGCGAAGCCGATGGTCATCGCCCGGCGCGGCTGGGCGAGCTGCCTCTGCGGGCCCCGATCACCGGAGATCCGGCTCGCTCAATCAGCGAGACGGCCGCGCTGATGAGCAGGCACCAGGTCAGCTGCGTGCCGCTGATGCGAGACGGTGCCCTGGTCGGCATCGTCACCGACCGCGACCTGCGCAACCGGGTGCTGGGAGGACGCGTGGACCCCGAGCGACCGATCGCAGAGGTCATGACCCCGGACCCGATCACGGTCATGACCAGCCATCGGATCGAGGACGCGCTGCTCGAGATGATGCGTATGGGCATTCATCATTTGCCGGTGATTGGGCAGGATGGGCGGCTGGCCAGCGTGATCAGCTCCGGTGATCTCTTGCGCCAGCAGTCACCGCACCCCTTGCGGCTGGTGCGCGAAATCCAGCGCGCGGAAAGCACGACGATGGTCGCCCAACTGGGCCGCCAGGGACCCGGCATGCTCGCCGTCATGGCCCGCCTGGGCAGCCAGGTGACCGAAGTCGGGCGGGTGGCCAGCATGATCACCGATGCCTGCACGCGCCGCCTGCTCGCACTGGCCCAGGAACAACTGGGCGAGGCGCCGATGGCCTGGACCTGGATGGCCTTCGGATCCCAGGCCCGGCTCGAGCAGGGCCTGATCAGCGATCAGGACAATGGCCTGCTGCTGGCAGAATCTCCAGAGGGCGAGGCGGCCGAGTACTTCCGGAGACTGGCCGATTTCGTCTGCGACGGACTCAATGAATGTGGTTATGTCTATTGCCCCGGCGGCGTGATGGCCAAGGGTGAATGGCGCATGGGATACGCCGACTGGCGAAAGACGTTTTCAGGCTGGATACTCGAGCCAAAACCCAAGTCGGTGATGCAGTCGAGTATCTTTTTCGATATGCGTGGTGTTGCAGGTGACCTGGCCATGGCGCGACGCCTGCACTCAGAAGTTTTGCAGCAAGCCAGCCAGAGCAAAATATTCCGGCGCTTCCTGGCGGCCGATTCCATGGGTCACCGGCCCCCGCTGGGTCTTTTCCGTCAGTTCGTCCAGGAGCACGACGGCGAAAAAAGCCAGGGCCTGAACCTGAAAAAACGCGGCGTGATTCCGATCGTCGACCTGGCCCGGGTGCGCGCGCTGGAAGGCGCAATCAGCGCGGTCCATACCGAGGAGCGCCTCCGCGCTGCCGGTGAGCGAGGCATCATGAACGAGCGCGATGCCGATGACCTGATCCACGCCGTGCGCTTCATCGGCAACGTGCGCCTGCGCCACCAGGTCGCGCTTTACGACCGCGGCGAAAAACCCAATCACCTGGTCGATCCGGACGAGCTTTCCGGCCTGCATCGGCGTTACCTGCGCTCGGCTTTCGGCATCGTGCGCACGGCGCAGGAAGCGCTGTCCAACCGTTACCAGGTCTGACTCAAGGCCCGAGAATCCTCCCCGCCCTGGTCGCTATTATTTTCGGATTAGGACTTACGCACGGGCAACTCTTCGAGGCACCGGGTTCTCAAACTTGTCGGCTCAGCCATAGTAGCGCGAGGAGGACCAGCGTGAAGCCGGCCCATTGCCAGGCGTTGAGTGAAACTCCGAGCAATGCGGCCTCGGCCACCAGGGTCAGCACCGGTGCAAGAGCCATCAGGCTGGCGGCCAGCGAGGCTTCGGTGCGGGCAAACACTTGGTAAAGCGCCACGGCAAAGACGCCCATGCACAAGCCGCCCAGCAGCAGCCAGTGCCATGCGACCTGCGAAGCGGCGGCAAGGCCGGGGAGCGCCCATGGCAGCGCCAGCAGGAGAATGAGCACACCGCCCACGGCGCGACCGGCCGCCACGATTTCCGGCGGCTGGTCGATCAACTCTTGCTTGGCGATCACGTCGGCGAGGCCAATCAGGGGTAGCGTGGCCAGCAGCAGCCAGAACGGCCAGTCCAGTATCGACAATCCCGGACCCGACTCGACATTCATTAAGACCAGCCCGGTGCAGACCAGCGCGATCAGCACATAGCTGAGAGGTCCGAGGCGTTCGCCGAGCAGAAAGCGGGCTGCAAGCGCGGTCGCAGCCGGGTAGGCCGACTGGAAAAGTGCGCGGTTCGACGCACTGGTCTCCGTCATGGCCAGGATGCCGAACAACGGGACCAAACCGGAGCTGAGCGCGCCAACCAGCAGCAGCGCCAGGCTTTGGCGCCAAGGCATCCACGGCAATCGTTGCGCCTTGTTGCGCACCAGCATCCAGCCGCAGACCAGCAGCGCCGCGAACAGGGCCGTGATCAATGCCACCTGCAGGGGCGATCCGCCGGCCGACAACGCCATCTTCATGGCCAGCGGCGAAAACGCCAGCGCAATCACGGCCGCCAGCGTCCAGGTCCAGAACGACAACATGCCTGGTTTCAGTCCGATTCCATCGATAGAAATTTACAGGTGACGGTAGCACGGTGTCGGCCAAGGCGGACGCGCGGGGCATTGACCATCGCCAGGTACACCCAGCCCTGCAAGCAGGCTTCGGTGTTGCGCAGCAAGCAGGCCAGAAGAAGTCGAGGTTTACGGAAGAGCAGATCACTTACACGCCGGCCACCGTCAGCGCTTGAACTTCCCGAGCATTCCCATGACGTCGTTGAGAGGATTGCTGATTGCCATGCTCCAGGTGGGCCGGCTTCTGCATATCCTGCTCTTTGGGTAATGAGTTGGCAGTGTACAGGGTGCTGCATCCGGAGCGCCCGTCGGGCAGGGAGGCAGGGCATGCAATGGAAAGGTCGGCGGGGATCACGGCGAATGCGGTGATGCAGCGGGTCGAGGAGGGGCGCCTGAACCTGGACCGGCCGGTCTCCGGCTACCTGAGCCGGTGGCAGCTATGGCCGGGCGAATTCGACAATGACATGGTGACGGCGCGGATTACGGGGCTACGGTCAGACGATAAAGACGAGGCTAGAGGCTCCACTCGAAATTCACCAGCGCCTCGCTTTGCCGCCACAACTCGGCAGCGATCTGTCGGTCAAGCGCATAAGCGGCCACCCTGGCATCGCCGACCGGGCCGCGAGCCTCTTGCAGTCTTTGCGGTCCGTAGTAACCGCCGCGCCTTGCCTCGGCACCGGCAGCCGCAAGTACCGTGGGAAGCGCGCCCTGCGACGATGACTGGGCGAGCAAGGGGTTGGTCAACTTGTAGAGCGCGTTGAAAAACCCCTTGGGTCCGGTGCTTTGCAGCCGGGTATCTGAATAGCCGGGGTGGCAGGCGATACAGATCGCCTTCCTGCCGGCGGCCTTCAGCCGTCGGTCGAGCTCGAGCGCGAACACGATGTTGGCCGCCTTGCTCTGAATGTAAGCCCGGGTCGGGTCGTATTTCTTCTCGGACAGCAAGTCATCAAGATCGAGCACGCCCAGTCGATGGACCAGGCTTGAAACCACGACCACCCGGCCCTCGGCCGCTTCTACCTGATCAATCAAAAGACCGGTCAGCAGGAAATGGCCCAGGTGATTGGTGCCCATCTGCATCTCGAACCCATCTACGGTTCTTGATTCGGGGGTCTGCATCACCCCGGCATTGTTGATCAGCCCGTGAAGCTTGTCGTAATCCTGTCGGACCGCGGCGGCGGCTTGCCGAACGGACGACAGATCACTCAGATCGAGTTGCACCACATCGATCTTGCCGCTTGCTTCCGCCCTCAGCGCCGCAGCGGCTTCCTCTCCCCTGGCGGCTGAGCGGCAGGCCAGGACGAGATCGGCGCCTGCCCCCGCCAGATGCCTCGCTGCCTCGAAGCCGATCCCTGAGTTCCCGCCGGTAATGAGGTAGCGCTTGCCACGCAAATCCGGCAGCTGGGTCACTCGCCAGTCAGAAACACCGCTAGCGAAAATTCTCGTCGGCTTTCTGCTCGGGTTCATCATTACAGGCTCTGGCATGGGTCCCGGCGACAGTGTCGCAGAAAAGGGAGTTCTTCCGGCCGTGACGTTGATCCATTTTGCTGAGGGACTTGAATGAACCCGCTCAGCGCCAGGACCACCGGATCAGCCGCAGATCATCCCTCGGACTCTGATTCCCTGAGTTCTTTAGGGTCGTGATCCTGAAGGATTTTCCGGACCTGGGCCTCCGTCGCCCCGGTGGTCAAGACCTTGATCTCTTTCCTCTCTTTATCGGCGCGGATCTTTTCCCGCGGAAAGCCGGCAATGGTCGAGGTGGTGAGGTCATGCTGCGCGGCCTTCAGGGCCTCTTCGGTGTCGAAGGATGCGGTCAGAACCTTGTTCATGTGATTTCCTCCCGAGGATTCAGATGGCTCCGGTACTTACCTCCAAAGCTTAGCAGGCACCAGGCCATGTCGAATGCTTTGTCCAGGAGACCCTCGCTACTGAACGCCGCCCGCTAGCCTGGCACTGATTCGACAGAGCTTCCCGGGCGGTCCGCACGTTGCCGATGAGCTCAGCCTGGTGAAGCCTGCGGCAAAGATGCCGTAGGCCGCGATCAGCCCGGCCGTGGGATTTTCGGCCGGCCGGATGATGACGCCCCGCTCGGCGTTGATATAGGCCGAACACAGATCGAAATCGAACGAGCCGATGGAAAGCTCCCGTCGGTCTGGCGGCCCCCCACACCAGGAGCTTACGTGCGAACTTGCAGGGACTTCGCGGCCATGCCCGCTCAAGGGGGGAGAGGCAGCCAGCTTGAAAAACTCAGAAGTTGAACCGCACGCCCACGTTCCAGAGGGTGATCTTGCCCAACTCATAGCCAGTGACCAGCGCGATGTCAGGCCGGAAGTACCAGCGGCCATTCACGCCGAAAAGGATGTCGGCGTCGAAGGTGGCGGAGCCGTCGGTAGCGAGTTCGCCGACCGAGGTGTAGCGCGCGTGGCCCTGCAGGTGGATCTGAGGCGTCGCCGCCCAGACCATGCCCAACTCGCCGCCGATACCGTCGTCGTCGGCATCGGCGTCGAGATTGAAGCCGGCGACCTTCACGTCCTTGAACTCGGTGTTGTCAAAGCTGAGGCGGCCGTAGAAGCTCGTCGTGGGCGAGAACGGGTACGCATAGCCGACACCGATGCGCCATTGCACCACGTCGAAATCACCTTCGACGGTGTCGATGCCATCGCTGACCTCCAGGTCCTGGCTGTTCGACGAATACGCGCCGAACAGGTGCATGTTGTCCCAGAACTCGTACGCGCCGCCGATGAAGGCGCCGGCGCCGGCGTCGGTCTCGAGATCGAACGTGCTGTCGATGCCCGTGAATGCCCCGGCCTCCTCCACGTCGTTGACGAAGCCGGCGATGAAGCCGCCCTCGAGGTAATTAAAGCTGAGATCCTGTGCCCCCGCAGCCGCCGGCGCGCCCAGCGCGACTGCCACGGCAAGTGCGAGCATATTGTGACGAGTGGACATACCTTCACCCCTGCTTGGGAACTGGCAAATACTGCCGGCCATCACGGCCGGGACTGTGCGAGACGAGCTGTCAGCACCCTCCCATTGTACGCCAGGATCCCGCGTTCCAGCGTCCCGCCCGCCCCGGTGCCCAGCTGGGGCAATCCCGTGAACCGGGCGGAGGTGGAGAAATCTCCAATTGCAGCCAAGTTCCTTAAAACCTTCGTCTCTGACTAGCCCCGGACCCGCCGGGAGGTGCCGGCAGCTCTGGGAGGCACCGGTCTGTCGCCGATGACTCTTTGATGTATCCCGGTCAATCGCTTAGGAGCCAGCCGACTGCAAATGTAGAAAATCTTTCTGTTTCTTATCTTCCCTTGCTCTCGATCGTTATGCTCACATCCTCGAATACCAGGTGATATGCGAAGCTCGCGACTGGCGGCAGATTTCCTTCAACCTCGGGCCCCGGGTGGTCCAGGAAAATGAACTGGTATTCATAGTCATCCCATTGGGTAGCGCCGCTGCCCGGTTTGGCTGGGCTATAAGTGTCGCCGTTCATGGCCTCGACGCGGCCATCTTCGTTATACACGCCGGAAACGAGCATCGTATGGGTGATCCAGTTCGGTGTCGGTCCATCATAGGGGTTCTCGAAAGCTTCACCGTTAAGCGTGACCTCTGAGATGCCCCAGGTTCCGACCGTCGCAAACAGAAGCGGCAGCGTGGCATCAACGCCCCCTGTGTTCCCGTGCATGTAGACGCGGGCTGCAATGGGGTCCTTTGAGACCGTAACCTGTTGGTCTACCGACGGTCCAAGCCGAACCCCCAGTGGTAACGGCGCGATGCTGAAGTCTTTCTGCACAAGCTTCCAGTGGCCATGCTCGTCCGTCCACGTTATTTCGATATAGCCCCGGTCGTTTACCGGATCGAGCTCAGCATAGGCGCTACCGATGATCGGCTTCGTTCCCTTGCCATCCCAGGTGAAATTGTCCACGGGCGCTGCCGGCACGCCCCTGACATCGTCTCTAAGCTCGCCTTCCACTCGGCGGGGCAGGAATGCGTTGTCCGCCCTGATCACATAGATGACCTCGTTGGGCATCGGTTCGAGTGTTCTCTCGATTAGCTGTATCGCTGCAACATCTCCTGCAAACGCCATCGCGGAAGGCATCAGCAACAAGGCGAACGCGGCACTTAGCATTTTGGACTGGCGGGTGTGCAGCATGGTGGCTACTCCTCGGTCGGACGTCCGGCCGACCAAAAAAAATGAAGTGACACCTACAACGTAGCTTCGTTTAATGCTTCTCGCCAACCGGATCAAGGGACCCCGAGTACCACTCAGGCGCTTGCGGCCTTCCGGCTCTTTCCCGCTGGCGCCTTGCGCCTAGGCGCCTTATCCGAGCGGATCGAGGGCTGGTACAAGCCAAATCGGCGCCGTTTATCGTTGAGCCGGATCTCGTCGGCCAACTTCGAGAGGAGGCACCTGAGCACACAGGCGGCCTAGATGGAAGGGCGAAACCCCTCCACGAAAGCGGGCCACGACCAGGATTAGGAGCGCCAGGCACAAGTGCCGGATTAGCTTAGATCATTAGAAGAAAGCCAAGAGTTTTATCGCGGTGGCGCCG
>Ga0209943_1001465_pt1 | contig 14400 bp, 17 predicted proteins | sample SalPonR1_B_D2_MG_FD_185698 | JGI IMG/M metagenome (GOLD analysis project Ga0209943, IMG submission 185698) | Salt pond soil microbial communities from South San Francisco under conditions of wetland restoration - Salt Pond MetaG R1_B_D2_MG... ... | reverse complement strand
GCTGTTTTCACGGCAATGGCGCGAAGGTCATGGCCTGCACCTTTCGGCCCCAGCGATCCGGCCAGCAGCCCCGCGCCCGTCAGGATCAGGCTTTGCGCAATCTCGTGCGGCGCAAGCCCGGCATTGGAGAGGCGGGCGATTGTTTCCTCGATGACAGGTTCCACAATGGCCTGCGCTTCTTTTTGGTTTGAGTTTGTCATGGTCTGCCCTTTTCGTGGTGTGAAACTTTTTTTCGTCCCGTTTAGCTAAAGCGAGTTATGCAGCCGGTTTCCTGATTACTCGCCATCAAGATTGACCCTCCCCCTAAGCCCAGTTGTCGGGATTGCGCAGATCGTCGGCTTCGCGCCGCCAATCGTCTAAAGCGGTGATCCCCGCCGCGTGCTGGGCCTCGAGCCATGCGGCCCGCTCGGCTGGCTCGCGATCCTGCCCGCCGTCGAATTGGCGGATCGCGCAGAGGCCCCGGGACATGGGACACCCCTTATAGGGGGGTGTCCCTGTCCGTCCCGCCCGGGACAGTCCGGACATGTCCGGGACATGTCCCTATTTGTCCCGCCCCTATACATCGGCTTCCACCTTCCATGCGTAGCTGTCGAATTGCTTCACCAGCCCCTTGTCGATCAGGGCGGTCTTGGCCCTGTTGAACGTCTTGCGTTGCGTCTCGGGATTGTCGCTATCGGTCAGCCCATGACGCCCGCACATGACCTTCCAGTCCTCGAGACTGACCACGGGACAGGATGGATAGTTCGGTCCGGCAACGGTCCGGCCTTTGTCGATCAGGGCTTCTGACAGGGCTTGCAGCGCCACCGCAGGCTTGCCCGAGACGCGGCGTTTCTGCTTCACCTCCACTTCGTCGCAGAGGCGCGGCACAAGCGTTGTCTGACCGCTCTGCAGTGTCACCTTGTCGAGACGGAAACCCCATTCCCCGGCGCTGTCCGCGTCCTTGTGGCGATCCACTCGCAGAACCGTGGTGAGATTGTCCTTGTCGCCTTCGGCCTTCAGGCGGGTGTCGAAGCTGCCCCAGAAATGGGTATGCATCCGCGCGCGGGTTTCATCGGCCCAGCCGGTGTGCGCGACCGTGAGAACCGCGCAGTCCATCTCGCGCATGATCCGGTTGATATTCCGAACCCATGCGCGGGCTGTTTCGTCGCTGGTTTCCGGCCCCATCATCGACGCGCCGAAAATGTCGATCACTACCAGCTTGAAGGCGCCGGCCGGATCATTCCAATGGTCGTCGTCTTCTTGGATTGCGCTATGAATCGCGCAAGAGCGCAGAAGATCATTCACCGCGTTGTCGTCGTCTAGGGCTATCTCTTGGGGATAGAGCGTAACCGCGTCCTGGCGATCCTCCTCGGGGATCCCATGCGCCTCATACCAGCCGGGGATGCGTTGCTTTGCGACACCCAACGCCCCCTCGGTCGCGACCTAGCTTCCTAACTTTAATTACTTCCGTAGTTTTCGCGGGAGCAGCACTGGTGAGACTTTTGCGACCGCTTAAAGTTGTGCACCTGCGGCTCGCAGTAAAACCCTTTGACTTCGTTCTACCCGGTGGGCTTCGACGTGTTAACAATTCCTTCAAACGTGATGCAAGCCGGAGTGCGTGAAGCGAACAAAGCCGCCATTTTACGTGCGGTGCTGAGCGACCGCGACACCCGGTTAAGTGCTTTGACTGATATACATCTCGATACATGGTGTAGCCTCGGGTTTTCCTATGTGGCGGCGCTCGAAATGCTCGTCGGTTGCAGCCTAGATGTCAATCGCACGCCCCAAGAGCTCAATTCGGCTTACCCCGACATTTTGGAGGCGACGGCTTTACCCGAGATAAAACGGGCGCGTCTCCTCCAAAAGGCCCTGCGAGACGCCCTATGATCCTACGCGCATTTTGCATTTTTGCTGTCGCGTTAGGGAGTGTCACGGCTCTGGCTTCTTTTGGAAAGGAAAGCCCCATGGAAACGCGCCCATTGTGTATTGGACACGTCATCATCGACCCGCCAGCCGCTTTCCACGAAAGAGAAGTAGTAGAGCCTGCCGCGTTTAATCTCTTCACACTGACACCGTTGCAAAACACGACAGAAGCGGCGTTCCACCGCCACGCAAAGGACCGAATTGATGCGCTTGCAACAGCAAGTACGAAAGAGAACGGCTTAGAAACCAGAATACCCGGCGGTGTTCTTCTGGACCTACCCTTTCCTCAAGATGACTTGCGGCAAGGCGGCACATTTTACGCTTTTCTGCGCAAGGGGGCGGCCAGTCTTGAGGCAGAGGCCACCTATTCACCGCAATTCGTCGAAGCTGTTCGAGCCGCCCTCCACGAGCTTGCGGACGGGCTAGAGCCGATTGCAGGCACACCTCCAAAGGACGCGGTCTTTTGCACGCAAACATACGCGTTCACACAGCAAAATCGCCCCACACTTGGCAGTGCAGAAACACGCTATTTCGAGACGGATGAGGGTATCATCTTAAGCGTTTCATCAAGCCGTGGGTTCTTACAGGACGATCAACAGTACCCGCGAAATCTTGTCCACGATCGTAATCGACAAGTGGGCGCCACCCGCGGCAAAGAGCTTCGATCCCCGATTGGCGAAGGGGTGCGCGATGGTGCGCTGGTGCTATTTGACCCAAACAAGACAATTTTTGCCTATGAGGGTGTTGCGGGCGGCGAAACTGGGCTGACGCTCAAGGTGAGAATGAGCAGCCCGTACGCCCCGGACGCGACCTTTGTCACTCTTTGGGAGTCTGTTCTGTCCAGCATCCGGCATCTCCCGGCACTGGTGCGATGACTGGAGCAATAGATGAGGCGACGGAGCTCTGCCGAAACCCCCACGTGCTGCCTGTCGTATTTGTTCCAGGCATCATGGGATCCCGCCTACGCCAACGCGGATCGGGAGACAACGTTTGGGACCCTGTTTCGCGCAGTTTTCTTTGGCAGTATGCCGCAGCAAGTGCTACGACACGGCGGGCTTTGTTGATTGGTCCACCCACTGCCACTTTTAACCAAAACTTTCTGGACGTGGATCATGGCGACAGTGCCCGCATGGGTGAATTTGTGGGAGCACCCTTTGGCGCGGAAAAACACGACCGTGGCTGGGGCGAATTGGTATGGAGTTTCTACGGGCCCTTTATGCAGTGGCTTGAGGGCATGCTGCCATCGTTGCTTGCACGCCGCAATCCGTCGATGGGATGTCTTTTTGTCGAGGCTTTTGCTGAGCCTTATAATTGGGCGGGCGACAATGGGGTTGCAGCACAGGGTCTAGACCGGCGCGTGTCGCCCGCGAGCTGGACCGGATCGCTGAGTTGCGTGGCTATCCCTGCATGGTGGTGTCGGACAACGGCACCGAACTGACGTCCAACGCGATGCTCAAATGGCAGGAAGACCGCAAAGTCGAGTGGCACTACATCGCACCCGGGAAACCCATGCAGAACGGCCTGGTCGAGAGCTTCAACGGTCGGATGCGTGAGGAATGCCTCAACGAGCACCTGTTCCCGTCTCTGCGCCATGCCTGCCGCATGATTGCGGCATGGCGCGACGACTACAATCACCACCGCCCGCATTCGAGCCTCGACGGGCTCACCCCGCGGGAGTATCACCAACGGTCAGAAGAGGACCAAAACCTGAACAGAGCTAACTTATAAGCGCGGACTCGGAGGGGAGCAGGTCATCCAATATAAAGCTGTGTGATTGAGTGGCTGAACACCCATGTGAGATAAACTTCGCCGAAATGCGGAATGACAGCTCTATGTTGACGCCTGCCTTGTCTGACCATGTCATCAAACGCCGTCACTTTTGCTCTTTCAGCCCAAGGCCTTAACTGAGGCCCTCCCTGAGCGGACCAGTCACGCTGCTCCAAGAACCCATCATATCCGTGCTTGGCCTCATAGAGATGGCATTCAGTTGGATGGAGGCCATCAAATTTGACGCCAGAGAATTGCCAGCCACCAATTTGGTTCGCACTGGGGACATAAAGATGCCATGGACAGACAAAGTGCTGATAAGCGGCGGCGTTTAACTTGGTCGCGCGCGATCTTGAAGCTTCATCTGGGCCGTGGATGTTTTCGATGACAGGGGGTCCCATGTCCCGTGCCGCGCATTGGGGACAGGTCTCACACTGCGGATCGTCTTCGAGCTTTGTAACGCCTTCGGTTTCTGTTTGTCCGTCCGGCGTGGTCTCAGGCTCTGTCCGGGTTTCTGTTTCGCCGTCACGGGGTGGTGCAAAAGTCTGCGGAAGACGCGATGCGGTGGGTCGGAAGACGCGGTGCATTCGGCATCTGCGCCTGATGGATAGCGTCCCGCAGAAGACGCGACTGCGCTTGCCATTCGCGGCGGTGTCGTGCCGTGTTTTGCCATGCGCTTCTGCCGGCATCTGTGCGCACAAGCGCGACGGACGGGTCGCTTTGTTACCACACTGCATCTTCGATTGGCGCCCCCCTTCAGATCCACCCGCCGCGTGACATCAGGCCCATCGCCTCCAGCTGTCGCCAGCCGGTGATCCGGGTCGAGGCGTCGCACCACAGGTCCGGGTCCCCGCTCAGCGCGTCGTAATAGCCCTCGTAAAGTTGGCTGTTGGCAAAATGCTCCTGCCGCGCCTTTTCCTCGGCAGACCGCTCCACGACCGTGTTCAGGAACTTGCTGTGCAAAAGCACACCCGAGGTCAGTTCCCCGCCATCCGGGTCATAGACGTGGTTCAACCGCCGGGGCAGAAGCGAATGCGCGGAACTGACATAGGCATAGCGCCGGTTCCATTTGACCAGCGGCACCTTGCCCATGGTGGGCGCGCGGCGCGGATCACCGGCAAAGAACATTCGCGCGCGGGGGCCGCCCTGTATCCACAGGTTCTGCAAGTCCGGCTTGCAGCGCATCGTGTAATTTCCGCCATCGAACCAGCACAGCCGCTCGAACGGATCATCCCCCGCCCGATAGGGATGCACCGAGAGCCGTCCCTCGGGATACATGTCCAGCATCAGCGCCCCGAACGAGGCCCGCCCCTGCCCCTCCAGCCAGTCGCACAGCGCAGGCAGGGGCCGGGTTTCGTGATAGGGATAGAGCAGGCATTCATCGGCATCGAGCGTCAGGCACCAATGGCCATGCCCGTGCCGCATCTGCAACCAAGTCAGCCAATCGACACCAAAGCGCGACAGCCGGTAACTCTGCGCCGTACCCCAGAGCGAGACATCGGGCTGCGCGGCCAGATAGTCGCGCGTGCCGTCGGTGCTGGCATTCTCGACGATCAGGAAATGCCGTACCCCGAGGCGACGATGGTGGTCGAGGAAATAGGGCAGCCGCAGCGCCTCGTTGCGCACGGTGCTGAAACACAGGATATCGCGAGGCCCGATCTGCGCAGTCCGGTCGGTGACCGCGTGCAACTGCCGACGCTTGCGGAAACTGCGCCAGAGCAGGCGGCGGCGTTTCCACCGCAGGCGATAGGCCATCGCCATGTCCCGTATCCCGTCACCTCTGCCCATGCGGCCCTCTTGATCCCCATCCGGCAGGGTCGGTGCTATTTCGCGTAATGTCCAGACTGATGCCAACGCCAGGCATCGCCGATCATCTGCGCCAGCGTCGAGCGGGTGGGCCGCCAGCCGAGGTCCGCCTCGGCACGGGTCGAGCCCGAGACGAGGCGCGTGCAATCACCGGGGCGGCGCGGCCCCTCGACGATCGGCACGGCGCGATTGGTCACCGCCGCCGATTGCTCGATCACCTCGCGCACCGAAAACCCGGTGCCGGTACCAAGGTTGAAGACCCGGCTCTCGCGCCCCTCCTCCAGCCATTTCAGCCCCAGCACATGCGCCTCCACGAGATCACAGACATGCACGTAGTCGCGGATGCAGGTGCCGTCGGGCGTATCGTAATCGGTGCCAAAGATCGTCAGCGCATCACGCTTGCCGTCGATCGCATCCAGCATCAGCGGGATGAGATGCGTCTCGGGCTGATGAAATTCGCCCACCTCGGTGTCGGGGTCCGCCCCCGCCACATTGAAATAGCGAAAGATCACGTGGCGCAGGCTATGCGCGGCCTCGAAATCGCGCAGCATGTCCTCGATCGCGCGTTTCGATGCGCCATAGGCGTTGATCGGATGCTGCGCGCATCCTTCATCGAGCAGCACGTTGTCCTGATCGCCGTAGGTGGCACAGGTCGACGAAAAGACGACGTCCAGACATCCTGCCGCCACCGCCGCCTGCATCAGGCTAAGCGACCCGGCGACGTTGTTGTGCCAGTAGAGCCCCGGCTCGCGCATGCTCTCACCGACCTGGCTCAGGGCGGCGAAATGCATCACCGCCTGCGGCTGATAGGCGGCAAAGATCTGGTCGAGCCGGGCGCGGTCCGTCAGACAGCCCTGCTCGAACGGGCCAAACTTGACCGCGTCCTCCCATCCCGTGCTCAGATTGTCGTATGTGACGGGGGTATAGCCCGCGCGGCTTAGCGCCTTGCAGGCATGGCTGCCGATATAGCCCGCCCCGCCGGTGACCAGAACATTCGTCAAAATCTGCTCCCGTGCGGCTGTCTACTGCGCGGCTTTTTCGGCATGAACCATGTCCGAGATGTAATTCCACAGGTCGTCGCGCAGGTCGTCGCGGGCGAGGGCGAAGGCCACCGTGGCCTGCAGGAACCCCGCCTTCGAGCCGCAATCGAAGCGTTGCCCGCGAAAGCGGAAGCCATGCACCTCCTCGCCGTCCCCGCGCGCCGCGTCGATGGCGTCGGTCAGCTGGATCTCGCCCCCCGCACCGGTCTGTTTCTTGTTCAGCTTCTGCAGCACCGTGGGCGTCAGGATATACCGTCCGATCACCGCAAGGTTCGACGGCGCGCTGCCCGGTTCGGGCTTTTCCACCATGCCCTGGGTCGAGACGATGCTGCCCATGTCCTCTTTCACGTCGAGGATACCGTAGGATTGCGTGGCCGCGTCCGGCACCTCCATCGCCGCGACCATGTTGCTCTGGGTCTCCTCGAACGCCTCGACCATCTGTTGCAGGCAGGGCTTGTCGGCGGCGATCACGTCATCGGGCAGGATCACGGCAAAGGGCTCGTTGGCGATGAAACGCCGCGCGCACCAAACCGCGTGACCAAGGCCAAGCGGCTTGTGCTGGCGCATGTAGGCGATTTCACCGCTGTCCATGTTGGTGGCCTTGAGGATTTCCAGCAGCTCGTCCTTGCCCTTGCGGCGCAATTCCTGCTCCAGCTGCGGGGCGTTGTCGAAATAATCCTCCAGCGCGCTCTTGCCGCGCGAGGTGACGAAGATGAACTCCTTGATCCCCGCCGCGCGCGCCTCGTCGATGGCGTATTGCACCAGCGGGCGGTCCACCAGCGTCATGATTTCCTTGGGCACCGATTTCGTCGCCGGCAGGAACCGTGTCCCCAGACCCGCAACAGGAAAAATCGCTTTTCTGACTTTGCGTTTCACTTTGTACTCCATCGCAATGGGTTATCAGTCGGGCGAAACGGCGCGGGCGCGAAACAAAAGCACGTGTTAACCTGCTGAGTCTTCACTGCGGATCGTTTGATCCAAATCCAGCTCATCTTGAAGCGTTTCAATCTCGGCTTTCAGGGCTTCGTATTCGGTGATCTTTCGCGCGAGAAAGCGGCGCGTGATGGCGGCTTTGCGTGCCATGCCCTTGGGGGTCAGAACGTAGGCATAGCGTCGTTTGTCGCGCGCGGCGGAGAATTTTCCGAGCTTGATAAGACCCTTTTCAAGCAGCGCGTTCAGCACGTAATTTGTGCGGCCCAGTGCAATGCCAAGCTTCGCGGCAAGTTCGCGTTGGCTGATCTCCGGATTCTGCTCCAGAATACGCAACACCCGGAAATGAACGTCTTCTTCGACAGGCCTTGTCATGACGTCACAGAGCGTTTGCGATCTCTTGACCTGCGTGGCTTCAATGCAGGTGGTGTGAGCATGTGATGCGAACGGCGTCCGCACTGCAACGCGAATCGTGCGACTGCAGCAAGTGCCTGAAAAGGCTCTGTTTTTGTGATAGCCGTAGCCATGCTGCGATAAGCATTAGCGCATAGAGGGCTAATGTGAAAGGAAAGAAGGTTGGCCATAGGAATGACTTGTGGGGATCAATTCGGGCAAGCGCGTCCCAGACTTTGGATCGGGGTTGTGACAGTCTGTTTCGCCCGCACAAAACATGAGCAGGTTGTCGCCATTGTCCCAATTCTTTAACTGCAGTGACACATTATTCGCCATGATGCTGTTGCATGGCCTGCGATTCTCGTTCATTTCTGAACAAAATAGGATTTTTGTTAACCATGCTCTCTCTGCGCTCCGATCATTTTGTCGCTGCTGACTGGCATCTCTTGCTGTGCAAGCCGAACCAGAACCATATTGCCTGTCATAATCTGTCGCGCATGGGCTTTGATGTTTTCATGCCGTTGCACAGGGTCGAGCGGCGTCGGCGTGGACGGATGCGGTGGGAAAGCGCGCCGGTGTTCAAGGGCTATGTCTTTGTCAGCGCAGGGCAGGGGGGAGGTCAGTGGCACAAAATTCGCTCTACACCGGGTGTTGCGCAGTTGATCGGCTTTGGTGGCGGGGCTCCGGCGCGGGTGCCCGCAGGCGTTGTCGCAGGGCTGATGGAGCGTTGCGACGCCAATGGCCTGCTGCAGGCAGACAAGGATTTCGTGACGGGGGAGCGCATCCGCATCACCAGCGGACCCTTCGCGGATTTCGTGGCCACCATCGAACATGTCGACGCTGAGCACCGCGTGCATGTGTTGCTTGACCTTCTGGGCAGCAAGACGCGCGTTGTGGTCGATCCTGCCCGCGTTGTTTGCACCGTCTGACCACGACCCCCTCTGGACGCGCGGGTCATGTAGAGGTAAGCCCCTGCGCAACAGGTTCGGCGCAAGGACAGAAGATGACTGCATCCCCTCCCACGGACAAGGACGCCATTCGCGGTACCGCAAGCCGCGTTTTGCGGGCAGAGGCCGAGGCGCTGGCCGCTATGGCCGATTGCCCGCCCGAAGGCTTTGCCCGCGCCGTTACATTGATGTTGGGTGCGGAAGGCCGGATCATTGTTTCGGGTATGGGAAAATCCGGACACATCGCGCGCAAGATTGCCGCGACGCTGGCCTCGACCGGTGCGCCGGCGCTTTTCCTGCATCCCGGCGAGGCTAGCCATGGCGACTTGGGCATGGTTACGGGTGGTGACGTCTGCCTGCTTTTGTCCAACTCCGGCGAGACTCGCGAATTGTCGGACCTGATCCAGTACACTCGCCGGTTTCACATCCCGATGATCGCGATCACGCGAGTCGGCGACAGCACGCTTGCGCGGCAGGCGGATGTGGCGCTAATTCTGCCCAATATGCCCGAGGCTTGCGCCATTGGCATGGCCCCCACCACCTCAACCACCTGCGCACTGGCCTTGGGCGATGCGCTTGCCGTGGCGCTGATGGAGGAACGCGGGTTTGCGGCGGACGCGTTTCACGTCTTTCATCCCGGTGGCAAGTTGGGTGCGCAATTTCTGCGGGTCAGCGATGTCATGCATGTTGGCGATGCCCTGCCGGTGGTCAAACCCGATACCTCGATGGGCGAGACCCTGATCGAGATGAGCGCCAAAGGTTTTGGCATTGCCGCTGTCACCGAGGACGGTATCCTGCGCGGGGTTATCACCGATGGCGACCTGCGCCGCAATCTCGATGGGCTTATGAACTGTACAGCGGGGCATGTGGCCACGCCAAACCCGCACATTGCCACGCCCGACATGTCATTGTCCGAGACGCTCGGCCTGATGAACCGCTACAAGATCGGGGCGATGCTGGTCGTGCAAGAGGGCGGGCGGCTCTGCGGGCTGGTCCACATTCACGATTGCCTGCGCGCCGGGGTTGCCTGAACCCGCGCCGACCAAAAGAGGATCGCCAAGACCATGACCAAGACTGTTTCAATCGGGCCGCTGGACGTCGCCAATGACCGCCCGTTCGCCCTGATCTCCGGCCCTTGCCAGATGGAGAGCCTGGAGCATGCGCGCACGATCGCGGGGAGCCTCGCCGAGACCTGTGCGCGGCTCGATATTCCGTTTGTGTTCAAGGCCAGCTATGACAAGGCCAATCGCTCGTCGCTTGGTGGTGAGCGGGGGCTCGGCATGGAAAAGGGCCTTGAATACCTGGCCGCGATCCGGGATGAGTTCGGATGCCCGGTGCTTACCGACGTGCATGAGGCGGGCCATTGCGCCCCCGCGGCCGAGGTCTGCGACGTACTCCAAATTCCCGCGTTTCTCAGCCGCCAGACGGATTTGCTGCTTGCCGCGGGGGCGACCGGACGCGTGATCAACGTCAAGAAGGGGCAGTTCCTCGCCCCTTGGGACATGGCCAATGTCGCGGCCAAGGTCGCCTCGACCGGCAATGAGAATATCATGCTCTGCGAGCGTGGTGCGAGTTTCGGCTACAACATGCTTGTGTCGGACATGCGGGCGTTGCCGATCATGGCCGATACCGGCTATCCGGTCATCTTTGACGCCACTCATTCGGTGCAATTGCCGGGGGGCAAGGGTGGGTCATCGGACGGGCAGCGGCAATTCGTGGCTCCGCTGGCGCGGGCGGCGCTCGCCGTGGGATGTGCCGGACTTTTCATCGAGACCCATGACGACCCTGACAATGCCCCCTCGGACGGGCCTAACATGGTGTCGCTTGACGCGATGCCCGCACTGCTGGAGCGCCTGGTGCAAGTCGACCGGCTGATCAAGACGGGCTGACACCGGAGTCTTTGCTGACGTTGCAGACGAGGAGAGCCCGATGTCGTTATCCCTACCGCTCGACCCTGGCCAGATCCTGATTGGGGGCACATGGCGCGCCACGCGCGCGACCCTGCCGGTCGAAGACCCGTCCACCGGCCAAGAGATCGCCCGCATCGCGCGCTGGCAAGCGGTGGATATCGACGCCGCCGTGACCGCCGCGCAGGATGCCCTCGCTGGCGAGTGGGGCCGGTTCACCGCCGCCGAACGGGGGCGCTGTCTGGCTCGGCTGGGGCGTCTGGTGGCAGAGCACGAGGACCTTCTGGCCGAGGTCGAGGCGCACGATGTGGGCAAGCCGCTGGAGCAGGCGCGCGCAGATGCCCGGGCGCTTGCACGCTACTGTGAATTCTACGGCGGTGCGGCGGACAAGGTGCATGGCACCACCATCCCTTATCTCGATGGCTATACCGTTTATACCCTGCGCGAGCCGCATGGTGTGACGGGCCATATTGTGCCCTGGAACTACCCCATGCAGATCATCGGGCGCTCGGTCGGGGCGGCCCTCGCCATGGGCAACGCCTGCGTGCTGAAACCGGCCGAGGATGCCAGCCTCACGGCGCTGCTCTTTGCGCATCTTGCGCAGCAGGCGGGATTTCCGGCGGGTGCGCTTAACATCGTACCGGGATTGGGGGACGAGGCGGGGGCGGCGCTCTCGGCGCATCCCGGCATCCAGCACCTGAGCTTCACCGGCTCAGTCGCCACAGGCTCCGCCGTGCAGATCGCGGCGGGGGCCAATGTGGTCCCGGTGACGCTGGAACTGGGCGGCAAATCCCCGCAAATCGTCTTTGCCGACGCCGATCTTGACGCGGCCCTGCCGTTTCTCGTCAATGCCGGGTTGCAGAACGCGGGCCAGACCTGTTCGGCCTCCTCGCGAATCCTCGTGCAACGCGGCGTGTTCGACGAGGTTGCGGCGCGCATGGCCGCTGCCTACAGGGCCAAGCGGATCGGCCCGGCGATGCAGGATTCGGATATCGGCCCGCTGATCAACGCTACGCAAAAGGCCCGCGTCCAAGCCTATCTCGACGGTGCGGGGGATTTGCCTGTGATCGCGCAGGCCCAGCCGGGGGCCGACCTGCCCAAGGGTGGGCATTACGTGCCCGCCATGCTCTTTGGGCCGGTCGCGCCAGACCATCCGCTGGCCCGAGAGGAAATCTTTGGTCCGGTGCAGGTGATGATCCCGTTCGAGACCGAGGAAGAGGCGGTCGCCATTGCGAACGGCACCGAGTACGGCCTTGTCGCCAGCGTCTGGACAGGTGACGGCGCGCGCCAGATGCGGCTTGCGCGCAAGGTGCGCGCAGGGCAGGTCTTTCTCAACAATTACGGAGCCGGCGGCGGGGTCGAATTGCCCTTCGGCGGCACTGGAAAATCCGGCCATGGCCGGGAGAAGGGGTTCGAGGCGCTGTACGGTTTTTCGACGCTCAAGACTGTTGCGGCGCATCACGGTTGAGGATCAAGGCATCGCACCCGGATCACATTATCTGCATCGATCAGGGTGCCGCTGTTCCCGATAACCTTTTCGTCGAGTGAACCATGCCGAAGCTGTCCCAAATCGCTGACCGCCCGTTCGCATTGACCTCCGGGTCGGCCTGACGGAGGCCGCCCAGTTGCGCCCGTCCGCTGCGGCCTATTCGCTCTGGCCAGAGGCACCTTTCGGTGCGTCGGCGGATTTCGGTGTGTGGCCAAGCGTCTTTGTCCCGCAGGAGCGCGCGAATGACGCCCGTATCGCGCTTGCGCCCGACGAGGCGGCGTATTGGCAGGCCTTCTACCTTTGGGACGATGTGCGCGACATGACCGCTCATATGCGGCCATTGCCGATTCCGACACATGTTGTGGCGCTTGCCTTCGATCCTGATCCGAACGTACCCTTGACGGAAGATGGTCCACTGGCACACCTGGTGTCTGGCGGTATGAGCCGGGAACCATATCGAGATGGACGCCATGTTCATGGGCTATGATATCACCGATGAATTCCTGCGCGCGGCGCTCTTTGATGCTGCGCGGCCGGAATTTGATGTCTGCGACGTGGCGCGTGCACCGTATGGTCTGGTCGCGACGCTCGAAACGGCACGTGCCCTGCGCAAACGTCTGGAGCAGGACGATCCGGCGCAGGCCCTGCTGGCCTGCATTTCGGTCTGGTCCCTCGGCGCGCGGTCGGCGACCGCCCCCCGCTGAACGCCGGGTGATCGGCCCGCGTGGGGCCGAAATTACCCATTTCAATGCCGGTGCCTTTCATGTCACCTGCCACCAAGGCTGAGCATTGGCGAAAGGACGAAGGACATGCGGCTCACTGGAAAGACGGCGATCGTGACAGGGGCAGGCTCGGGCTTTGGTGCGGGCATTGCCCGGCGATTTCTGGAGGAAGGCGCGCAGGTGTTTGTCGTAGACATCAATGCCGACGCCGCCGAGCGTGTGGCCGCAGAGCATGATGGTATTGCCCATGTCTGCGACGTCTCTGACGGCGCGCAGGTGGATGCGATGATTGCTGAGGCGCAGGCGCGGATGGGTCACGTAGACATTCTGGTCAACAACGCCGGTGTCACGCATCTCCCCAGTCCCCTCGAGGATGTGAGCGAGGCGGATTTCGACCGGGTCTTCGCGATAAACTGCAAATCGGTCTATCTGACCGCACGCGCGCTCGTGCCGCAGATGAAGGCGCGCGGGCAGGGGGCGATTCTCAACATCGCCTCGACCGCCGGGGTTTCCCCGCGACCGCGCCTGAACTGGTACAACGCCTCCAAGGGCTGGATGATCACCGCAACCCGCACGATGGCGGTGGAACTCGCGCCGTTGGGCATCCGCGTCAACGCGCTCAACCCGGTGGCAGGCGACACGCCGCTGCTCGAGAGCTTTCTGGGCGAGGACACGCCCGAGATGCGAGAAAAGTTCCTGTCCACAATTCCAATGGGTCGCTTCTCCACGCCGCAGGATCTGGCCAATGCCGCGCTTTATCTGTGTTCGGACGAGGCCAGCATGGTCACCGGCGTGTGCATGGAGGTCGATGGCGGGCGCTGTATCTGAGCGCTCAGTCGGTACTCCCTTGGATGAGCAGGAATTCGGCATGGATCACGCGCGGCGGCGCGCCCCTACCAGCGGGTCGAGAAGATGCGTCAAGCAAAAAGCCGATCTTCCTGCGCTGAGAGGTGATGATGGTCAATGGCTTGGGCTGCGCCTGCCTGATGCTCAGCCCGTTGAACCCGGCGAGCGCCAGATCGTCCGGCACCGTGAGACATCGGGTGCTGCGGTCTAGGGCTTGAGCCTCGGCCAACTCGATACCAGGCCTGAAATCTCGCCCGACGTACAAATGATGCACGCGGGCAATGGCTTGGTCGTCGCACTCAAATCAGGTAACTTTGGTGTTCCGCCGTATTTCGAGCATGCCGCGTGGACGATGGAGGCCCCGCAATGAGTGACAGAAAGTTGCGCGACGACAGCTGCTTCTGGGCAAAGTCGCTGTTCAACCGCACCCTGGCCGGTGGTGCATCGGTCAATATCTCGGTTCAGGTCGGGCAGGTGGTGCGCAAGATTGAGGTGGGTCGGGACTGATGCGCTTTTCCGCCAATCTGGGGTTTCTGTTTGCGGACCGGACCCTGCCCGACGCGATCCATGCCGCCCATGCGGCGGGGTTCGATGCGGTGGAATGCCACTTTCCCTATGACAGCGATCCGGGCGCGGTGCGTGCAGCGCTCG
>Ga0209943_1001461_pt1 | contig 14431 bp, 12 predicted proteins | sample SalPonR1_B_D2_MG_FD_185698 | JGI IMG/M metagenome (GOLD analysis project Ga0209943, IMG submission 185698) | Salt pond soil microbial communities from South San Francisco under conditions of wetland restoration - Salt Pond MetaG R1_B_D2_MG... ... | reverse complement strand
GCAAAGACAGTTGGTGTAAGGAGAGAGACGATAGGTAATTTAGAGAACGGAAGATATAATCCATCTTTAAAACTCGCCATGGATATTGCTAAGGTATTTGGCTGCACCGTAGAAGACATATTTGAAGTTGTAAACAATGGTTAAGGTGTTACTGGAAAGGAAGGTAGTGTTAAATGAAAAATAAATCTCTTATATTAAAAATTATAATTCCTGTAGCCATAGGCCTCTTGGTTGGAAGGTTCGTCACACCTTTGTTTGGTGTGGCGTCACCATGGGATAGTATTGCTGTAAGTACGGGCATAACAATTACTTTATTCATAATTATTGAAAGCATAACGAGTAAGTTAACAAATGGTAGAACAAGCACTGTTCTCATGGGTGAAATTAAAAATCTTCATAAAGTTAATAAGAGTGAAATCCGGCAAACGACCGCAGTTTTAGCAGATGCCTTTAAGGAAGATCCGTTGTTTAAAATATTATTTGGGGATGCTGTGAAAAATTCACATAAATATTCCTTGGTCGCTAAGTTTATGATTAGATATTGTTATAAATACGGTGATGTCTATGCATCTTCAGAAAAATTTGAAGGGATTATGGCAATCACTCAAGACGAATATTCCTATATGAGTTTATGGCGCATGATTAGAAGTGGTAGTATTTTTCCATTTCTTTCAATTGGCTTTAAATCTTTTATGAAGGTAGCCGGTGCACTCAGTCCTATGGATGAGGAAAGAAAAAAACACATGAAAAATATGTCTTTTGTCTATTTGCAAATTATTGGCGTAGCTTCGGAAAATCAAGGAAAAGGACATGGAGGGAAATTACTTAAAGAACTCCTAGCCATGGCAGATGAAGCCAAACTTCCAATTTATTTAGAAACAGAAACAGAAAGCAATGTTCGTTTATACGAGAGGTTTGGTTTTAAGACCCTTGAAGAAATGAGCTTACCGGTTATTAATCAACCCATGTGGACCATGCTAAGGGAGGATAAAATTGATTGATAATTTTTTTGATAAACAAAGGGTAAACACTGGAAGACAAAATGAACTTGATATAGCAAGAGGGTTAGCTGTTTTATTCATGATTGCTGTTCACGTTTTAAGAAGTTTTTAAAAGGAGATAGTTATATATTCTTTTGGGGGTACAATTGTAAATGCTCTTGGTGGGCCGCCTGCCGCTCCTGTATTTATGTTTATTTTTGGGGCGGGAATTGTATATTCAAAAAAATCTAATTCTAAAATATTATTAAAACGTGGTTTGCTCATTATTATTGCTGGATATCTACTTAATTTGATTCAAGGATTTTGAACATTGACATAAATTCTTCGGATATTTTCACTTATCATCATCAGGATATTTTTGATAGTATCATTATTTTATTCTTTGTGTTTTTTTGGATAGGACTTATATTTTTTCTATCGAAAGGATTTATTGGGATTTTAAAAACAACCATTGTAAGATGGAGCAGAAATGTAGCCACCATATATTTTATTCATTGGGTATTGATCACGTGTTTATTATCTTTAAATCTAATTGGCATGAATTCCCTAAGCTTTCTGCCAACCATCGCTTTGTTTTTTTGTATTGTAATAGCTAGTGATATTCTCGCTAGTGTTTATGTTAGGCTAATAAACATTTATAAATCAAGACAATCAACTTAAGCAGAATTGTACTGGTTAATTGAATTTGCATATTGGTTGTTAGATAAAGGAGGATCATTCATCATGAGAAAAATAAACCCATTTACATTCTTATCTCTGTTTAGTCTTTTTGGTATTTATGGATTAATTATTAATCCATCCGATTTATCCAAACTCAACTACCTATTATATTTGCTCTACTTAGGATATCTATTCGAGAAACCAACAAAAGCGTTTTATCAAGATATCCAAAAAGCAGCAGCAATTTCATTTTTTATTGTGTTGATTGGTACATCATCATCATTGATCGTCATCTATTTCACAGGAATTGGATATGATTTCCTTGAAATCGCTTTCTGGACAGTATCTTCAAGTATGACAACCATATTGGCGGTAACCTATGGTTGGATCAAAGATAATAGAAAAAGACGAAATTCCAGATGAGTTGTCAACCATAAAGGATAGATTGAATGAAAAAAGATCATACAATCCAATTTGAATGCATAAGTTTGGTTGTTAGATAAAGGAGGCAAATATGATTTTTCCGTTTAATTACAATAAAGAATTAAAATTAGCAGAAGTTGGGGGTAAAGCTAAAGCCTTAATTCAAACAACAAATGCAGGTATGCCTGTACCAGAAGGGATTGTCTTGTCCGTGTCGTTTTTCCATGAGTGGCTTCAAGATATAAAAGCGTCAGAAGTATGGAAAGTAATGCTTCAGGATATATCAAAGGATCATTGTGACAAAGTGAAAACTTTAGCAGAAGAAAAAAGATTTACAAGGACTCAAAAACAAATTTTTGAAGAGAAACTCATGGCTTTAAATGGCCAAGTTTTTGCAGTTCGTTCTTCTTCACCTGAAGAAGATTTAGAAGGTAGTAGCTTTGCGGGGATGTACGAAACTTATTTGGGCGTTATAATGGATCAGTTAGAATTGGTTATCGCCAAAGCTTTTTCTTCATGTTTTGATTATAGGGTGATGGAGTATAAGAATAAAAACCACATTGATTTAGGAGACACCAGTATTGCCATCATTGTTCAAAGGCAGATTGCTTCGGATGTCAGTGGCGTTGGTTTTTCTCTCAACCCTCTTAATAATTGTTTTGATGAAGTATATATTAATGCGTCCTTTGGCCTTGGAGAAGCAATTGTATCTGGTATTGTAACACCTGACACCTATATAATTGATAGTGTAAAAAAGAAGATCATTGAAAAACAGGTTAAAGAAAAATTGATTTCGCTGTGGCTACGAGATAGTGGTGGCATTGAAGAAAAAGTTAATGATCAACCAAATAAACAGGCTCTGACGGATCAGCAGATTCTGGAGCTTTCTACCTTGATTAAAAATTGTGAAAAACACTATCAGAAGCCCATGGATATTGAATGGGCTTTTGAAGATGGAAAGCTATACTTGCTTCAGGCTAGACCAATAACGACGTATATACCATTATTTCCAGAGATGTTAACTGAACCTGGACAAGGAAAAAAACTTTATATGGATCATATTGTGATTACCCAAGGTTTTCAAAAACCAATGTCAGTATTGGGACTTGATCTATGGGGACCAACAGTTGAGAAGTTAGAGTTGGGTATTTTTCCTGTTGGTTTTGAAGGATTAATGCTCAACATTCATGGGAGACAATATATTAACATATCTAATATGTTAAAAGCAATGGGTTCAAAAATAACACTCACTTTATTGGGCGAATATAATCAATCAGTAAAAAGAACTTTAGAGCAGATCCCCCTTAAAGGCCAGTATAAAGCAAAAAAGAAAACCAAGTTAATGAATGTATCAAGAAAGGGGTTATTCAGGGTCGCCTTTATGTCCATACATGGTTTATTTCAAGCATATAAAGATGTGGATGCTTTTTCTGACAAATGTAATCGGATTAATGAGGAGACATTTAAACTTCTAAAAAAAGAAGTCGACAAGCATTTTGAGTCTTGTCATAGCCTAGAGCAAACCCTTGATTATTCAAGAAATATCTTGTTCGAGACAATGGAAGATCAGAAGGCTATGATAGCAGCTATGTATGCCCTAAGCAAGCTGAAAAAAATATTCGATGGTGATGAAATAGCTGGCGAAATTGGGGTTTTGGGTATGGGACTATCTAATAATCCAACGGATCAGATGGCAAACGCCATGAAGGCCCTTGCTTCACATAAAGAGTTTAAGGCAATTGGTAGTTACGATATATATAAAGAAAAAATAATAAATAGAGATTTCACTGAATCATTTTTAGAAATATATGATCATTTCATATACGTCTATGGTTCTAGAGGATTTGGGGAAATAGATGTTGCAAACATGAGAAATGCAGAGAATTATGAAAGTTTCTATTCACAACTGAAAATGATTGATACAAGTGGTGTGAAAGAAGAAAGATTTTCTGAAAAAAGGCACATAGCATATGAAAAACTTTTGAACTGTGCTAGAAGTAAAAAGAAAGAAAAGAAATTCAGAAAATATGCGGATACGTATCAAAAGCTTTTCGGTTATAGAGAATGGCCCAAATATTTATTAACAGTTTATGTAGAAAGTATTCGAAATATTGCCTTATCCATAGGTGAAAAATGGGTTCGTGAAAGAAGATTAGATAATATTCAAGATGTTTTTAATCTTCATGCAAAGGAAATTGATTTAGGACTCCAAGATGATGGGCTAGATTTGAGGTGCCTCATAGAAAAGAATTTGCATCAATATATACGTGTAGAAAAAGTAAAGCAGTGGCCCATTATTAACGACAGCCGGGGAAAGATATTTGTTGAGAAAAGAGTGTCTGAACAAGGAGACCTTTTAGGTGATGGTGTTTCGGCAGGAATTGTCCGTGGTAAGGCGAAAGTAATGTCAGATCCTTTTGAGAAAAATTTGGAGCATGGTGAAATACTTGTAACCAGAGCTACAGAACCATCATGGACTCCGATTTTTATAAAGGCTTCAGGTATTGTATTAGAAATAGGGAGTACACTACAACACGGTGCAATTATTGCTCGAGAATATGGTTTGCCATGTGTTTGTGGTATTGTGAATGCGACAATAGCAATTAAAGATGGAGATATTATTGAAGTTGATGGAACTAATGGTATTGTAAAGATATTGAATAATGAACAGGTGTAGATGGTTCTAAAATAGGATATTAACAAAATATTTTCGGCACCCCCCTATCTATTTTCGGCTTAATAGATAGGGGGGATTTTTTTATACTTTTTTTTGGTACACCCCCTATGATTTTTGGGCTAATAAGTGAGGAGTAAGAATTAAAATGCAAAATGAATAGACCAACCCCCTCGAAAAATCGGCTTATAAGTATAGGGACAAAAAGGAGGTAAACAAATTGGAACATGAAAATGAACTGAAACTCATCAACATGAGTGATGTTGAGGTAACAGAAGTGAAATGGTTATGGAAGCCTTATATTCCCATTGGGAAAATCACTATTATTCAAGGTGATCCAGGAGAGGGTAAGACGACCATGATTTTGGCAATTGCATCAGCAATGACGACTGGTGCTATATTGCCTTTAAGTGAGGAGGCGCTAGAATGGAGCAATGTTATTTATCAGACAGCAGAAGATGGCTTAAGTGACACCATTAAACCATGATTATTAGCAGCAGGTGCTGATTGTACCAAAGTGATCGTAATTGATGAAAGTCATAAGGAGCTGACTTTATCAGATAAGAGAATTGAAGAAGCCATTATAGAGACGAGTGCTCAGCTGTTAATAATTGATCCCTTACAGGCTTATTTAGGTTCTGGTGTAGATATGCATAGGGCAAATGAAATCAGACCTATTTTCAAAAATCTTTCTAGTGTTGCAGAGAGAACGGGCTGTGCCATTGTTATTATTGGACATATGAATAAGGCTGGTGGCACAAAAGGGCTTTACCGTGGACTGGGTTCTATTGATATTACAGCTGCCGCTAGGAGTGTTCTCTTAGTAGGGCGTGTAAGAGCTGATCCATCTATTCGTGTCATGGCTCAGATTAAATCAAGCTTAGCACCTGAAGGCAAGAAGATTGCTTTTAAGCTAGATGAAGAAAATGGCTTTGCTTGGATAGGAGAATATGATATTGATCTGGATGAATTGCTTGGTGCTAGTTCAACGGAAAGTGTTCTTAAAAGAGCTGAAAAGCTGATTAAAGAAGTGCTTGATGATGGTGCAAAAGCCAGTGATTATGTTGTAGAAAAGGCAAAAGAAAAGCAGATTTCTCAAAGAACACTGAAAACAGCTAAAAAGAATCTTGAAGTGAAATCTATCAAAACAAAGGAAGGTTGGAAATGGCAATTATAAAATCAAGAGTGCAAGGGGGCAATGCTTATAACCATTGCACACTTGCACCCTTGAAAGGCAGGTGAAGATATGTTAGGTAAACTATTTGGTGCAGAAGAAGTAAAAGCAGAATTGCAAGAAGCTAGGGAAGAGATCCAACTACTTGAACATAAGCTTGAGCTCAAGGAAAAATCCATCAAACAACTTGAAGAAGCAATGAGGATATTGGAAGAGAATATTAAATCATTGCTTGATGAAAATGACCAATTAAGGGCACGTCCAGATCATTTTGGACGAACATCAAGAGCATCTGGTGAACATATGCGACTTCTTAAAATGTATCAGTACAATCAATTATCCTATCAGGAAATTGCAGATAAAATGACGGAATATACCGGTGAGAAGTGGTCCAAAAGCACGGTTCACTATTTGCTGACGAAGTCATAATCCTTTTTATCTTCAATATCCCAGAATAAATCCGAAAGCGTCTAGTTAGTTACTGGACGGCAGCTGAAGCTTGAGGATTTATTTACCCTGTTTTAACAGGGGCAAGCTTCCACTTTGTACAGCCAAAGTGTTTAAAAGTGGGCAAGCCCACACCCATTTGCAGGAGGAACATTATGAGACAGCGAAACAAGCAAATCAATATACGCGTAACAGAAAAAGATAGATCAAAAATTATAAAATTAGCAGCTAAGAGTAGATGTGAATCATTAACGGATTATATCTTAGATAAAGCTTTAAACAAAGAAATAATTCAGTATGATTTGCATGAAATAAATTCAAGGCTATCAAAGATTGGGGGTGAGTTAAATCATTTGGTGATGTTATGCCATCAAGGAAAAATTAAATTGGTGAATCTGACAAAATACACCAAAGAACTAGAAGAGCTACAGGAGGCTCTTAAGAATATAAAATAATATGAAAAGAAAATCAAGCAGGAGGGTCAGATGGAAAACTTAATGAAGTTTACAATACAGTTAGCCATGCTTTCCAACCTGCTTGATGAAAAGATGATTTCAGAAAAAGAATTCATCAAGATCAAAGCTGAGTTGGAAAGAAAATACAAAATAAAACGAGGTTTAAGTAGCACTTAATTATCTACTATGATAAAATTAAAATGATAATTGGGAACATAGATTGATGAACTATCCGGAATTACCGGATAGTTCACTTAAAAACAACAGACAGTATCTGATGAATTATAAGCTACATATGGAGAAGGAGGGTTACATTGGAACATATTAACGATTTACTCATATATCAGACAGAAGATGGAAAAACAAAAATAGATGTAAGACTTGAAAATGAAACAGTATGGATGACACAGAAAGCGATTGCTGAGCTTTATCAAAAAGGCGTAAATACAATTAATGAGCATATAAAAAATATTTATGCAGAAGGTGAACTTGAAGAAAATCGAACTATTCGGGAAAACCGAATAGTTCAAACCGAGGGAAATAGAGAGGTTGAGAGAACAGTACGTTTTTATAACCTAGAATTAATCATTGCCGTAGGCTACCGTGTACGTTCTAGTCGAGGCACACAATTTAGACGATGGGCAACAGAAAGACTAAACGAGTACTTAGTTAAAGGATTTACCATGGATGATGAACGTCTTAAGGGTATGCGTAATATTGGTGATGACTACTTTGACGAGCTATTAGAACGTATTCGTGATATTAGAGCCTCAGAAAAAAGATTTTATAAGAAAATTACGGATATCTATGCCTTGTCTATAGATTATGATGGAAAATCAGAAGAAGCTAAAAAGTTCTTTGCAACGGTGCAAAACAAACTTCATTTTGGTATTCATGGTCATACAGCTGCAGAACTCATTGAACAAAGAGCTGATGCTTCAAAAGACAATATGGGACTTACCACTTGGAAAGGTGATAAGGTACGCAAAGGAGATATTACTGTTGCCAAAAATTATTTGACGGAAAAAGAAATAAAATCCCTTAACCGTATTGTAACCATGTATCTCGATTATGCAGAAGATCAGGCAGAAAGACGTAATCCTATGCATATGAAGGATTGGGAAGAAAAACTCAATGCCTTCCTAAAATTTAATGAGCGAGACATTCTTACTGGTGCAGGTTCTATTTCACATGAAGTGGCTAAGGAACTTGCTGAAAAAGAATATGAGAAATTTAATCTAAAGCGTTTAAGTGTACCTGAAAAAGATGACTTTGATGTGTATTTAGAAGAGCATGAATGGACACATAAGAAGTAACCCTGTTTTAGATTCCGTGAAGGAAGTGATGTCATGAAAGAAGTGATGTCATGAAAGAAGTAGAAGTTATAAAACCTAAAAAGAATAAATTTGACCGTGCATCAGGGAAAGAACTCTCCAAAATACGTGTTGCCCCATATTGTAGAGTCAGTACTGATTCAGCTGAACAGATGTCAAGTTATGATTCTCAAGTGGCTTATTATGAGCAGAAGATCAAAGAAAACCCTAAGTGGGAATTGGCAAAGATATATTCTGATGCCGGTATTAGTGGCACTAATATTGATAAACGTCTTGGCTTTCAAGAGATGATTCGTGATGCCGTGGCTGGTGAGTTTGATCTAGTCATTACCAAGAGCATTTCAAGATTTGGTAGAAATACAAAAGACGTACTGGAATATACCAGACTTTTAAAAAAGCATAATGTTGCTGTATTATTTGAAAAAGAGAATATTAACACCTTCTCAATGCAAGGCGAAGTAGCCATGACGGTGCTAACTTCAATTGCCCAACAGGAAAGTGAAAGTATTTCAACCAATGTAAAAATGGGTCTAAAGATGAAAATGAAGCGTGGAGAGCTGGTTGGTTTTCAAGGTTGTTTAGGCTATGACTACGACAAAAAAAGCAAAGAACTTATCATCAATGAAGAAGAAGCTGAAGTTGTTCGGTTTATCTTTGATTCTTATAATCAAGGTAAGGGTGCTCGTCTTATTGGAAATGAGTTAAAGGACAAAGGATATAAGACAAAAAGAGGAAGTACCAATTGGCCTGATAGTACCATAAGGGGCATTTTGAAGAATGAAAAATACATGGGTGATTTACTCCTAGGTAAGACCTTTACCGTTGATCCCATTACTAAGCAGCGCCTTGACAATATGGGTGAAGAAGAAAAATATTACATCAAAGACCACCATGAACCCATTGTCAGTAAAGAAACCTTTGAAAAAGCCCAAGCTATTAGAAATAAACGTAATTGCAACATGGAAAAAGGACGGTTAAAGCGTTATAGCAGACAGTATACTTTCAGCAGTAAAATCGAGTGTGGATTTTGCGAAACAACTGTTGGCAGAAGAGCATGGAACTCAGGCACCAAAAATAAAAAAGTGGTGTGGCACTGTATCAAATCCAGTAAGCATGGTAAGAAACATTGTCCTGAAAGCAAGGGTATTCATGAAGCTGTTATTGAAGAAGCCTTTGTAAAAGTCTTTAATGAAATGTGTCAGTATAACAGAGATATCATTGAAGAGTTTATTCAGGCCATTGAAAATACATTAAGTGGAAGTACCAGCAAAAAAGAACTAACAACACTTAATAAAGAGCTGAGTAAGGTGGAAGATAAAATCAAGAAGCTGATCGATCTTCATCTTGATGGCGCCATTGACCGAGAAAATTATGATAACAAGCTTCTTGAACTTAATACAGATAAAGAACGACTAATCAAGGAAACTAATGAACTGTCTTTGACAGCCAGTGAAGAAAAAGAAATGAAAGCAAGGCTTAAAAGTTTTAGGAAGTATTTTGATGCTAATAAGCCCCTTAAGAAATTTGATGCCGATGTCTTTGAATCTATTGTCGAGAAGATTATCCTAGGTGGCACTGATGACAAAGGTCAAAAAGATCCGCATCAATTAACATTCGTATTTAAGACCGGTCCAAAATCAACAATTACTATGGGCAAAGATGATGATTCAAATAAAGAAAATGGTTTCTTAAAGAAGGGAAAAGAACCATATTCCCACTTATCACCCGACACACGTTGAGACGGTAGTATTGATGTCAAGGGTAGAGAAATAAAAGACTTGAAAGTGTAGAAAACAAGAGGTTCTGCGTGTTTTGCAGAATGGCAGAATCCCTTGTGGATTAAGACTTGATGGGAACATATCCACTGCAAAAAAGTCCCATAGTTGAGTTGACAGGATTACTTTTGGGTAAATTGAGTGACTAGGTAAAAGCATGCTATGAACATGAATTTGAGAATTTCACAAAATTGTGTTCATAGTAATGATAGTTTTAAAGGAGGTTATCATGATGAGCACTGATATGTTTCCAAAACTGGAAAAAAGAAATATTAATTATAAGATTACCATATTTATAACAATACTATCTTTGTTGTTTTGGCACTGGGTTGTAATGCTTATTGATAGGGTTACAGATATTATAAATATAGAAAGGCTATTACCATATAAGTTAGGCATAGATTCTAATTTATTTCTATGGTTCATAATACTAGCCATAGCTATACCTGTATTGGAAGAAGTAGTATTTAGAGGTGTAATTTACGGAAATTTAAGAAAGAAATTCAAACAATCTACATCCGTAATAATAGTATCGTTGTTGTGCGCAGTATTCTATTTACCATTTGGCTTTAGTGTTGCGATGAACATTGCTGTATTAAGTGGTATGTACGCTTGCATTTATCAACAATTTGGACGATTAAACCTAACTATATTTTATCATAGCTTAAGCAATGTATTCTTTGTATTACTAAATGTTGAAGTGATAGGTAATACGTATACATGGTTTATGGATTTCATTTACGGAAATACCTCATTAGTATTTTGGATAGAGTTAACCATAATTATGATCTTATGTAGAACGATATTTGATTTGAAAAAACCTGTGAATAAAGATAAAACAAAGCAAGATAGTATGCAAACATATTGAAATGAGGTCATTACTATGTGAGGTTTATTATTACCCACTATGAACAACAGAGAAACAGACAACAAAACATATCTATTTATTATGTTGCTAGCTTTTGTATTTTGGAATTGGGTTTTACTGTTTCTTAATATTACCAATACTCTTTAAAATAAGGATAAGATTTATCCTAATAAAATTGATGGCAATAGTAATCTGTTTATAAGGATTGTTTTAGTTCCGGTAGTAGAGGAATTAGTTATTGGAGGTGCAATATACGGTAATACAAGGCGGAAAATCAATAGTTTTCTATTAGAAGAAAGCCAGAGTTCCATAAAGGACAATAGGGTACAATTACATTCGGGAAAATAAATAATAAAAAAATATAATTTATAGAAAAGTTAAAGGTGTAAATATATTTGAAGGTGGTATATGAAAAAATCAGAAAAATATGATATTAATAAGCTTACATGTAGTTTCAAAAATAAAAAAATTGAAAGTGAGTATTTCAATAAAATTATGAAGAGGGATTCAAGATATCTAAAGCCCTTGATATTACTGACTGCAATTTTTTATAGTCTTTTTTTTATACCGGAATACTTGTTTTTGAATAACGAATTAAACTATATTACAATTATTGCTATAAGAGGGTCGACATTAATCGTCATAGGATGTCTTTACTATATGATAAAAAAGAGTCATGATAGTAGTAAGATAAGTTTATTAGTTTCAATTGTTGAGATTATTCTAACAGGATCATATTTTATCATCATAAGCCAATACAATAATGAGGAGTTTTTCCTGAAGGTTATGGACTTGATTATTTTATTATCAGTTATATTCATACTTCCAAATAAGTTCATAAATAAAATTTTAGTATCATTGATTTTATATATAGCGTTTTTTATATTATCCAGCAACATTTTTCCAAATCTTGAATACCAACATTTTATTGCAGGTATGGTATATTCTTTCATAATGATATTGGTGTTAACAATTACCTACTACAGGATAAATTATTCAAATAGAACAAACTATATCAATGAAATTGAGCTTAGGATTTTAAGCGAAACGGACCATTTGACAGGAATCTACAACAGGGCAAAATTCGATAATGAACTTCTTAGATGGATTCAACACAAGGACAGATATGGAGTAGTACTTTCCCTTATAATGATAGATTTTGACTATTTCAAACTGGTAAATGATAATTATGGACATCTAGCAGGAGACAAGGTGCTGAAAGATAGCGTAAATATAGTGAAAAAGATGTTAAGAAGTACCGACATTTTTGCTAGATTTGGAGGAGAAGAATTCATAATACTGTTGCCTGAAACAGAATGCGAAAAGGCAGTAATCCTTGCTGAAAGAATTAGAAAAGCGTTAGATGATTATGATTTCGATACAGGAGACGTGGTTACTTGCTCCTTCGGAGTGGTGGAAATTATTGAAGGGGAATCAATGCAAAATGCAACGAATAGAGTCGATGAATTGTTATATAAAGCAAAAAGAAACGGCAGAAACAGAGTGGAGTTCAACTAAATATGGTATAATCATTTAATGATTAAGCTATCTCTATAGGGGTCTTTATCATAGAAAAATTCAGGGTCCAAATAGACTCCGTTATAGAATATCTCAAAGTGGAGGTGAGGGCCTGTTGAAAAACCTGTTGACCCCATCAGTCCTAGAATATTACCACGGTTAATGTTTTCTCCAGGTTCGAAATACATAGTATTTAGATGACAATATGTACTGAAAAATCCACACCCGTGATCTATGACTAAGGTGTTTCCGGTCAACGTCATTTCTTCAGCAACTACAACCTTTCCGCTATTTGTAGCGAGTATAGGAGTATTATATGGAGCAGCAATATCTATTCCTGTGTGAAACCTAGGCGTTGGATTGCCGTTGGTGTAACGAATTTGGTAGTATTCTGTAGTTATTATACCTTCTGAAGGTACTATAAAAGGTTCGAACCATAAAATGGTTTTAGAAGAATTGTTAATATCTCTTGAATTGGTTAAAGTCTCAATATTCTTTTCAATGTTTTCTTGAGATCTTAATGAAAGTGTGCTTGATGAAATATATAAATGCTGAGTTTCATATTCTCTTTCGAGTACAGTAACAGTGTCTTCGAATTTGACATTATCTTCACTAGATTCAATAGTAATACTATAATCCATAGGTGTTAAAGCTCCGTCTATAGGAATAATAGCAAAATAACCATATGGCTCGGGGTAGAACTCAATAGTGTTATTAAATAATGTTGTATTTACATTAATAGTGTCTGAATCCTTAATGTTTTCTGCATGGATAATGATGTTGCTACCGGGCTGAAGACTATCGCTTGAAATTTTAAACTTAGAAGGCATATTATAATAAAAATCAAAGCTATATATTAATTCTCCCTCTAGGCTTTCAGAATCTTCCTTTTCCCAAAAACATTCTAATTCAATTCTATATAGACCTTCATGAGAAGGCATCCTTAAAGCATCGTTTTTAACATCGGAAACCTTTATTAATTTATTATCTTTGTATATTCTTTCTGTGATTTTATCTGGAACATTGTCAAACTCTATAGTGGTTGAATCTGATTCGGAATTTATTTCTATGTATTCTTCGCTAGGAGTATTGTTTATTTTATAAATTAAAGTGCTTTTTGCTAAGCTTTTATAAGTAAGATTTCCTTTTGAACTATATTGAATAAGATTATTACCATTTTTTAGAGTTAATTCCGGCGTAGGGTATGCAAATTCAAGAATGGGCTTTATACAAGTGAAATTAAGAAAAGTATTTACAGTTTTATTAATATCATCTTCTTTAATGGCATGGGTAGTACAGCCTGATAATAGAATTATTAATAATGTGATGAATACTAATATTTTGGTTTTCATTGTTACCTCCGGTATTACATATATAAATTGCTTTATTAAAGCAGATTGAATTACACTTAAGTATAGGCGAAAAATAATATATAATCAATACCTATAAAGCCTTAAAGATGTATTAACAACGTTATGCAAATTCAAGTGATTAGAAATTATCGAGCGACATCTTTAAATTTCCCATTAAATGAATAATGGGAAATATCGTATAGTTTTCACATTTGGAAAGAGGTTTCTTTGCCTTATAGAATAGAGGGTAGTCAAAAGGAAAGTGAAGGTGCCCCGACATTATCAGAATACTTTGAAGATGGAATGTTTTGAGAATACCAGTTTCCATGCAAGATATTACGATGATTGCAACAGGGAGGTTATATACGAAAACAAAAGAAACAATGAAGGAACTCTGAAATTACGTTAACAGTTTAAGATCATGAGTTACTTTATTCTAAGAAAGTAATTTGATATAATGTAATTAACCATCATAAAAGCCAAAGATGGTGTATAAATAACTAGGGATAGAGACCTAAAATTTGAATAACTTACTATAAAAAACGTAATATGAAACAATTATAGTTGTATGCTTTAGGAACTGCTAGGAGTAAAAAATATTTAAAATTATGGTATAATATAAAAACTGAGAATTATTTAAATCGTATAAGCAAAAAAATGTGAAGTAACAATAAAAAATTTAAAGATTAAACAGAGAGCCTATAGCACTATTGATACATTAAATGTTAATATTCCTGGAATAGATCATAG
>Ga0209943_1001457_pt1 | contig 14466 bp, 9 predicted proteins | sample SalPonR1_B_D2_MG_FD_185698 | JGI IMG/M metagenome (GOLD analysis project Ga0209943, IMG submission 185698) | Salt pond soil microbial communities from South San Francisco under conditions of wetland restoration - Salt Pond MetaG R1_B_D2_MG... ... | reverse complement strand
GACGGCTTCGGCTTCCGCTTCGCTGGACGGGACCTCTTGGAGGCGGGACGCCTCTTCCGCACCAGCTTCGCCTGCGACGGCTTCGTCAGCGGTCGGCGTCGCTTCGGCTTCGGCCGATGGGGTCTCGTCGGGCGCGCTCGCTTCGGTAGCGGGTTCTTCCGGAGCGGCTTCTTCCGTGCCTTCGCCGAGTCCGAACTGCGCGAACAGGTCCGCGTACACGTCGCCGAGCTTCGTGGTCGCCCGCGACTGACCTCCGCCGGTTTCGGCGTAGCTGTAGTCGTAGTCGATCTCCGCGCTGCGTCGTCCGCCGCGTCGGCCCTTCCGCTGACCGGCTCGCGCCGCGGGGGCGCCCGTCGGCATCGCGTCGAGGCTGGTCGCGGTGTAGGGGAGAAGACGCTTGCGGGAGAGGCTGGCGCGCTGCTCGACCGGGTCGATGTTGAGGATCACGGCCGTGATCTCGTCGCCCCTCTGGAAGTGATCGGTGATGCTCTCGACGTGCTCGTGCGCGAGCTCGCTGATGTGCACGAGACCTTCGATGCCTTCCTCGATCTCCATGAAGACGCCGAAGTCGGTGATGCCGGTGATCGGACCGGTGATCTCGGTACCGGGCGGGTAGCGGTCCGGCAGCGAGCTCCACGGATCGGGCTGGGTCTGACGGAGTCCGAGCGAGATCCGTTGCTGGTTCGTGTCGATCTTGAGGATCATCGCCTCGACCTCGTCACCCTCGGTCAGAACTTCCTTGGGGTGACGGACGCGCTTGGTCCAGCTCATCTCGCTGACGTGGATCAGGCCTTCGAGACCGGGCTCGATCTCGACGAACGCTCCGAACTGCGTGAGGTTCGTGACCTTGCCGGACACCCTCTCACCGATCTGGTAGCGCGAGAGAACGTCTTCCCAGGGGTTCGAGACGAGCGTCTTCATCGACAGGTTGATGCGCTCGCGCTCGAGGTCCATGTCGAGAACCTCGACCTTGACCTTCTCGCCGACCTTCACGACATCGCGTGGATGGTTGAAACGGCCGTGCGTGAGCTCGCTGCGGTGGACCAGTCCGTCGATGCCGCCGAGGTTGACGAAGGCGCCGAAGTCCGTGATCTCGACCACTTCGCCGTCGAGTCGCAGGCCGGGCTCGAGCTTCTGGAGCGTTTCGGCCTTCTGTTCCTTGATCTCTTCCTCGAGAATCGCGCGTCGCGAGATGATGACGCGGTTGCGGCGCCGGTTCAGCTCGATGATCTTGACGCGGATCCGCTGGCCCACGAACGGGCTGAGATCGTTGACCCGACGAATGTCGACTTGGCTGGCAGGCAGGAACGCGCGAATGCCGAGGTTGGCGACGAGGCCGCCCTTGACCTTCTCGACGATCTCGACCTCGACCGGCTTCTCGGCTTCGAAGATCTCCTGGAGCAGGTTCCAGGCGCGCTCTTGGTCCGCGCGCTTCTTGGACAGGATGATCGTGTTGTTCGGAACGTCCGAACGCACGACGTACACCTGGATCTCGTCACCGGGCTTGAAGTACTTGGCTGCTTCGTCGGCGTCGGCATCGAACTCGAAGAGCTGGTTGTACGGCAGCAACCCTTCGATCTTCGCGCCTACGTCGACGATGATGCCGTCCTGCGCCAGCATGATGACTTCACCGTTGGTGATCATGCCGCGATGGACGGGCTTGCGAGCGAGCTGCTCGTCGCTGGCTGCCAGAACGTCCTCCATGGTCATTTCTTCCATGTCGGAGCTCACGGCGGCTGCTGGTTCAGTGGCGGACGCATCGGAGGAGCCGTTTGACGAGTTCGTGTCGTGTGCCTCCGCGGCGCTTTCGCCCTGCTCGGCGACCGCAGATGGGGCCTGGCTCGCACTTTCCTCCGGGGCTTGGTCGGTGGCCGGGATCGGGCGTTCCTCGGCCGGGTTTTTCTGGTCGTCCATGAAAGGGGGATCCTCCTAGCGTGGGATGCTTACGCAAATATCGATTAAACCACAAATCGCGACCCCACCGCAAGGAAAGTGACCCACGCAGGCACCGCGCTCCGGTGTCGCGCACGCGGCACGAGGCTCCCATCGGACACCGCAGATTCCCACCGAATCAACGGGGCACAAAAGGCGCAGACCCCGTATGGGAGGTACGGGGTCCGCCGTTCGGAAGAGAATGGGAGCGAGGCAATGACAAGGGGAGAGTCACCTCGAATCCACATCAGTATTCTAGAGAGCCCGCCTTACACAATTCTTACTTGGGTCTTAGCCAAGGACTGAAAGACTGGTCGGTGCCAGTAGGTACGGATCGGACAATCTCTGGATGAGTGATCTCGACTTCTGCCCTGAAGTTTGGCATTAGTAGCCATTCTCTTGACAGGAATGCGGAATTCTGCAGGGTTGCTCCGAGAGCGCACAGGCTGTCCAGGACGTCTTTCGCGCGTTCTCGATGTCCCGATACTGCAAGGGCATGCGCAGCGTGGGCGTCGACCCAGCCCTGTTCTTGCAGTAGCCCCATGTCGTTAAGGCTTGAGGACACGGTGGTGAGTTCGTTGGCAACATGTGCAGGCGTGTACTTGTTCTTCCAGAGGAACAGTAGGATCTCTCGAAAGCGATACATGAGCCGATCGGACCGATCGGAGATCTGCACCTGTGCTCTAGACAGCGGCTCGTCGAGATCACGGTCGGTGAACCTAGCAAGAAGAACCGCCAAGTCAAGCGAAGCTTGGAACTCCTCGAAGCCCTGCTGCAACCGGCGGGCGAGGGAAGCTGCCTCCTCGTACCTCCGAATAGCTTCAGAGATGTCGCCTTCCGCCCACGAGAGTTCGGCTGACCGTACATGAGAGATGGCACGATACTGCTCCGGCACGTCAGCAAGCTGGGCAAACTCCTCTCGGGCCTTCTGGAGAAGGCCAAGGCTGCTCAACACGCGGATTCGAGTCAGGTGTACGGATAGATTATCTTCTCCTGCTGTGAGTTCAAGATTGCGATCAAGGTACCAGAGCGCCCGCTGAGCCCGACCAATTCGACCGTGCAGAATCCCAAGTTGATTGAGAAGTTGTGGTGCCAGGAGCGGGAACTCTGGAGCTCCCTGGACGAGACGCCACGCGTACTCAGCTTGCCGGAGGGCCACCATCAGTTGGCCGTTTCGCTCGTCATTTAGGCTCTTCACCCTGAGATAGAAGACTCGGTCGTAGGTTGAGAGGGTCTCGAAATTGACTTGTTCTAGTTGCTCTGAGATTTCCTCAGCACGGTCCACAAACGCGAGCGAATGAGCAAGATTGATGCGGGCCTCTTGGCTGTGCATCTCAATTGCCTTCATGTAGGCGACAACCGCTTGATCGTCGTCGAAGCTTGAGAAGTGGCAGACTCCAAGCCAACGGTGGTCGTGCTTGTTGGGTGCTGCAAGGCTATTGAACAGGTCAATGCCTGCCTGAAACTCGCCCAGCAGGGCATGGGCTTGAACGTCACTCAAGACGTTGATCCCTGGATAGCGCTGCTTCACGCGGGCAATGGGCGAGGCCATGATCTGGACATCGTACAAGCGATGCCCCCACGGTAGCCTCGGGGCAGAGTGATCTGTCTCATATTCGGACGAAACAACTCTTGACCTATGGTTCCCCGAGTGCTACACAAGGGTCAGCCACGGAATACGGGTTGGGAGGCCCGGTGGTCAGCGGTCTTTCTGAGGCCGCGCGTCGGAAGAGATTGGGCGAGGTGAGTTGGGGACGACAGTCCACACACCCGAACCAATCTGAGTAGCGTGGTCGTGCTTAACGGCATGGCTGCCAAGTAGTCGAAAGGGCGGGAGACTCTTTCGGCGCTGATGCGAACGTTGGGAGGCGTCGTATCAGTTGAGTTGCGCGAAAGCGCAGAAGAGGATGGGACAACTAATGAAGAACACGGGCAAGCGAATCTTCGCGACGGCGCTTTTCTTCGCTCTCGCCAACCTTCCGTTCATTGTGATGGCTGGCCTGGACGTCACTAGGCGCTAATTCCCGAATAGGGAGTCCAACCAAGTCTTAACTGGCGCGCGCCCGTAGTAGGGCGCGCGCCTCTATCGTCATGTCGTTGACTGTGCCAGAAGAGCAGGGAAGACTGAGATGCTCAATTGTGGTCATGCGTCAGCAATTCTTAAGCCATAGAAGTCAAGTGCCTAGACCAAGCCATGCTTGATCAAGTGCAGTCAGTCTGCCGGAGTCCATGACGTAAAATCTAAGAACTAGACCCACCCGGGCATCTAGGGTTTCATCTTGTGGACACAACGTGTATTGCTCCAGGTCACTGGTGACCTACGTGCGGAGGTGCTTCATGTGGCCCAGGCGGCTTGAATCGACTCTACGGCGTTCGACTGGTCATGCAGTTCTTTACGGAGCTCCAGAATTCGGTGCCCAGGTTGTCGTCAACGGGCTCCGTCTCCATCAAATGCCAACTGTGAGGCTTGGGTTTCCCGCCGTCATTGATTACTCGCGTGTTCTCTACGGCAACCTGTTATCTGACAGTCTTGATGAGGCCTTCGGCTTTCGGTTGTTTGGATATGGACTCCCCTTCGAGTACGGTCTTGCCATACTGAAGGCGCAGTCGCAACTACTCGGGCATTTCGCTATTGCCGTAACGGGAGCCGACGCCGCGCCGCCGCGCGTAATGAGTGCTCTGCTTGAACTCGAAAGTTCACGCGTGCGCGTGATTGCGGCCATTGAGGCTGCAGGGGCTTCGGAACGAAGGCCAGATGTCAAGTTGATCGGTCCAGATCAACTTGCATTGACTCTTGATGAGGCAAAGACCATCGCAAGTGACTTCCTATCGGACGCACAGGTGGAGTCTATTTGGACTGACACGCGTGGTGCGTACCTCGAATTCTTGACGCAAGCGAATCGGGCGACATCCCTTCCACCTCTACAACTCGTCTCGCGTCCTGCGGAAGTACCCGAGGATGCTGCACGACACCTACTGTCGTTGTTCGTTAGGCAGGGCCGCTGGATCGAGGCGTTAGAGGTTGCTATTCAACACGACACAACTCAAGCACTCGAGCTGTTTCGCCAGAGTGCACGCCTGATTCTTGAGCAAGGGTTGCACGACAGGCTCTGGGAGCTTGTTGGATCGCTCGATCCGACCGCATTTGAGGCTGACGACGAGCTGTTCTACCTGTACTTCCGCGCGGCGACTGCGACAAACCACCATCGCGCTCTAGCCAATCGTGTCCGACAGTACCTTGATACGAATGAGGCTCCTGACTTGCGAGCGCGCTGGGCAGTGGCTATGCCGACGCAGGGTTCGCTTGCTCAGGCAGAGCGTGCATTCAGATCGCTCCGCAATATCAATACGGCACGCGCTTTGGCCTTTGTTAAGGCGCTTGCGAATCAGCCTGTCGAGGCTGTGGCAATTCTTCGTGATGCATTGGAGATCGCTCAGTCGATGGAGGATGAGCGGCAGGTTGCGATGCTCGCTCTTGACATCAGCCATTCGCTGGTGTTTGGAGGTCAGTATGCGTCGGCAAAGCGATGGGCGCAGTGGGGCCTTGGACGACACCTTAAGTCGCGAGTTGGCGACGAGTTGTTGCGTCTGAACCTCGTTAATCAGATCGGCTACCTGCGTCTTCTGACGGACGAACTCGGCGGTGCCGAGGAGCTGTTGTCAACAGCAGTCATTCCTGACGATCTCATCGGAATCCCGATGATGGAAGCGCTTCTCTCCACCAGAGGTGATCTTTCTGTTGTCAAAGACGACCTGCACGAGGCGCTCGGCCTGTACGAAAGGTATTACGAGTCACTGCCAATCGCAAACGTCGGTTTTGGCGCGTTGGACGTCATCCGGGTCTTGGTCAGAATGAACGATCTTGACGAGGCTAGGAGAGTGCTAGCTGAGGCACGGGATTTGCTTGGTCCAACCCAGTCACGAAATCCCAATCAGACCGCTCTTGAGATTGCCAGCGGGCACATTGCTATGGCAGAAGGACGTCTTGTCGAGGCAGCTGAAGCCTATGCGGCCGTTACGGATTGTTCGGGCTCAGATCCAACCCCTTTTCTGCTGACTCAGGCGGTGCTCAATCTGGCGTGCGTCTACGCAATGTCTGGTGACACTGCACGAGCGACCTCCGTGCTCAACCGTTGGAACGGCACGTGGAAGGATCTCGGCTTGTCGGGGTGGCTACTGTTCAGCGCATCGCCTCCCCATGCGCGGAAGCTACGCGACCTCGTTCATGGCGGAACCGACGTCGACACGCTTAGGCTCCTAGGGGACCGTGTGATTGTCCGGAACGGCCTAGTCACAAGGTTGTCTCTTCGCCACGCGGAACTAGCTGCGCTGCTGGCAGTACGCAACGAAGGATATCGCTCCGAAGAACTGCTTCTTGAACTATACGGGGACGACGGGAAGGAGGGGAGCCTCAAGGCATTACTATCCCGGCTCAGGAAGCTACTGCCGATCCACGCCCGGCCCTATCGATTGGAGGGGACCGTTTCTAGCGATATCGAAAACCTCGAAGCCTGCCTAGCCGCCGGCGACACTCGTCAGGCGCTCGAGCTGTACAAGGGCCCCTTGCTACCCGAGTCGGAAGCGCCGGGCGTGATCCGCGCTCGCGAGCGGATCGACGAGGCCGTGCGGCAGGCCGTGATCCATGCGGGCGAAGCCGACCTGGCGGTGCGCTTGGCACGCAAGTTCCCCGAGGACCTCGAGCTGTGGGAAGCGGCGAAGGAGCTGACGCCAAAGGACGATCCGGCGTACCCGCTCATTCGAGCTCGGGTACGCCGGATTCGGGGCGAGTGGGGCCTCTGAGTCAGCCCAGCAGGTCCGTGTCGGGATCGACACCCATCAGGTGGACGACCAGCTGCGCCCGATTGTCGTACCCGAGCTTGCAGAGGGCGTTCGAGACGTGCGCGTTGACGGTCTTGTACGACACGCCCAGATCTTTCGCGGCCCGTTGCGTGTCGTAGCCCATCAGGAGAAGGCGAACCACCCGAAGCTCCATGAACGTCAAGGGCGAGCGGTAATGATAGCTACGCTGCGCGGACGCCGCCGCGTAGAGGCCGGCGATGATGCCGTGGGAGTCGGTCGTCGTCGCCACGCCGCTGACGTGGTAGCTCGCGAGGCAATCGAGGTAGGCGGGATGCGTCGCCTGCGTGACGATCAGGGTGCGGGCGCGGTCGATGCTATCGAGGCGCTCGAGCTGATAGAGGGTCCACGTGAGCGGGAAGTCGAGCAAGACGTGCGCGACGCCCGACTCTCCCGTTCCGTGGGGCTCCACGTCCGGACGCTCCATCACCTCCTGGATCAGACTCAGGAACGCTGGATGCGACGAATGGACCTGGACACCTAACGTGCTTTGAGACATAGCCGACGTCCTCCTTCGGAAGTTTTCCCGCCTGAATCGAGTTTCATCCGATGGGGGTTGCATCCAGGTTGCCGTGCGCAAGCGTCGCTGCCGAACCGGCGACCGCGGAGGTCGACGGATCAGTGGAGCCGCGGGTCGAGGAGGTCGCGAAGGCCGTCACCGAGGAGGCTCCATCCCAGCACCGTCCCGACGATCGCCAAACCGGGAACGAGAGCAGGGTAGGGACTCAGGGCCAGAAAGCCTTGGGCCTCCCGCAGCATGTTGCCCCAGCTCGGGACGTCGGGAGGGGTGCCCAGCCCCAAGAAGCTCAGGGCCGCCTCCGCCAGCACGGCGACCGATAGGCTGAGGCTGGCCTGGACCACGAGGGGCGAGATCGCGCCGGGCATCACATGGCGGACCAGCACGCCGCGCGGACGAGCACCCAGCGCACGACCGGCCTCGACGTGCGGCGCCGAACGGAGGCTCAGTGCCGACGAGCGCGCGATGCGTGCGAAGATCGGCACCGTCGCGAGTCCGATGGCCGTCATCGCCGTGAGCGTGCCGGGGCGGAAAACGGCCGCCAGGAGGAGCGCCATCAGGATGGCGGGAAACGCGTACAGCACGTCCACGAGCCGCATTACGACGTCGTCGACCCAGCCGCCCGCCCAGCCCGAAACGAGACCGATCGCGCTCCCGAGGCCGAGCGCGATGCCGACGGCCAGCACGCCCACGAACAGCGTGCTGCGAGCGCCCACCAGAACGCGGCTCAACAGATCGCGCCCGAAGTGGTCGGTGCCCAGCGGATGGCGCCAGCTCGGTCCCTCGAGCTGCACGGAGAAGTCGAGCGCGTTCGGCGGGAACGGCGTCCACACGAAGCTGACGAGGGCTGCGGCGACCACGATCGAGATCAGCGATCCTCCGATCCAGAGATTCGGCCCAGCCCGCCCCAGCAGACGTCTTCGTGAGGAAAGCGTCCGCGCGCGTGTCATGCGTCGTACCGGATCCTGGGGTCCAGAAGCGCGTACGAGACGTCGACGAGGAAACCCAACACGATGATGGTCGTGGCGTACAGCAGGATCTCACCTTGCACGAGAGGCAGATCTCGGGTCCCGATCGCCGTCAGCGCCAGCTGGCCGAGGCCCGGGAGGGCGAAGACCTGCTCGATGACGATCGATCCGATGAACACGTTGGTGAGGCTCAGACCGAGGATCGTCACGAGCGTGACGAGAGCGTTCCGAAGCGCGTGGCCGAACGTCACCCGAGCCGGAGGCAGTCCCTTGGCGCGCGCCGTTCGTACGTAGTCCTGCGCCAGCGCCTCGATCATCGACGAACGCGTCATGCGCGTCATGACCGCAGCCTGGCCGAGACCCAGCGCGAGCATCGGCAAGATCAGGCTCCGCACGCTGGCGACCGGATCACGATCCCAAGGCGAGAAGCCTCCGGCCGGCAGCCAGCCCAGCTCGACCGCGAACAGCAGAACGAACAGCAGGCCCAGCCAGAACGACGGCACCGCTGCCCCCAGCTGCGCGAGCGACGTGACGACGGGATCGACCCAGGTTCCGCGACGAAGCGCAGCCAGCACACCCAGCGGCAGCGCGATCAAGCCGGCGATCAGAGCCGCCCCCAGCGCCAACGGGACCGACACGCCCAAGCGATCGACGATCAGCGCGGCGACCGGACGCTGATAGACGATCGACTCGCCCAGGTCGCCGCGCAGCACGCCGGCCGCCCAGGCAACGTAGCGGGCGGGGGCGGGCTCGTTCAGCCCCAGCTGGTCTCGCAGCGCCGATCGCGCCGCGGGCGCGGCGTCGAGCCCGAGGATGATCTCGGCAGGATCGCCCGGAATCGCGAGCAGCGCCGAGAACACCAGCAGCGAGGCGAGCACGACGCTCAGCGCTGCGGTCAAGGCACGACGGACCAGGTAGGGGACCATGTGGAAGCGGGAGCGGCGGTGCGGCGACCGAGCGCACGCCTGGACCGGGTCAGGGCCCCCGATGGACCTCGGTCATGTCGATCGCAGGCGTCGGCTGGTCGGTCCAGAAACCGTGAACGTCCGCGCGCGCAGCGACCAGGTACGGGGGACTGAAGACCCAGACGGCGACGGCGTCGTCGGCGATGATCCGAGCGATCTCGCGGTACGCGGCGACCTCGGCGTCGCGGCTCGCGGCCGACTCGGCCTCGGTCAACAACGTGGAGATGGCGGGATTGTCGTACTGGAAGTAGTAGCCAGGGTCGGCGTAGACGTCGATGTCGCGCGGCTCGGAGTGACCGATGATCGTCATGTCGTAGTCGGCGCCCAGGAAGATACGCTGGATCCACGTTCCCCACTCGACCACGCTCAGCTCGACGTCGATCCCGACCTCGGCGAGCTGCTGCGCGATCACCTGGCCGCTGCGGCGCTCCAGCGCGTACGGCTCGGGCAGCTCGAAGTCGACCTCGAACCCGTTCGGGTAGCCCGCCTCGGCCAGAAGCTCTCGGGCGCGATCCGGGTCGTAGGGGTAGGTGTCGGTCAGGTCCAGATAGTACGGCTCGGCCGGACTCATGTGCGTCCCGATGACGGTTCCTAGGCCGAACATGGCGCCGTCGACGATGGCGTCCTTGTCGATCGCGTGCGTGATCGCCTGGCGCACGCGAAGGTCGTCGAACGGCGCGCGCGCGTTGTTCAGCGCGAGCGTGATCTCCGTCGTGGCGGTGCCCTCGGTGGCCACGAGCGACGGATCCTGGCGGGCTTGGAGGTACTGCTCGGGCGGGAGCGACGTGCCGATCAGGTCCACGTCGCCGGCCCTCAGTGCCGCGTAGCGGATGCTGGCGTCGCCGATGATCCGGAACCGGACCGTCTCCAGGTGCGGAACGCCGTCCAGATAGTAGTCGTCGAAGCGCTCGAGCCGGACCTCGGAGCCCTCGCGGTACTCCACGAAGCGAAACGGCCCGGTTCCCACGGGGCGGCTTCGCTGGCTGGCCACGCTGCCCGCAGGATAGATGATCGAGTCGGGCCGGGCGAGGTCGTAGAGCAGGCTCCGTGTCGGCCTGGACAGCACGAAGGTGACCGTGTGCGCCTCCTCGTCGACGACGAGGGTGTCGATCGTCTCGTAGTAGCCGGCGTTGGTATGACCCGAGTCAGGATCGAGCGCCCGCTCGAACTTCGCCACGATGTCGGCGAGGGTCAACGGCCGGCCATCGTGGAACCGGACGCCGCGACGGACCTGGAAGGTGAGCGCCAGGGCGTCGTCGGACAGCGTCCACGACTCGGCCAGGGCCGGGACGATGTCGCCGTTGCGATCGAACCGGACGAGGCCCTCGAACACGTTGTGGTAGACGACCCGGGCGATCTCCTGGGAGGTGGACGCGGTGGGATCCCAGCCTGGCGGATCGGCCGCGATCGCGACGACGACCTCGCCCCCGTCGCTCGGAGGCGGAGCGTCCTGAGCGACGGCCAGGCCGAACGTGACGGGAAGAAGCACGCACAGCGCGCGTGCCAGACGAAGAACGATCGGGCTCATCGAGACCTCCTGGGGTCCGTGCCGTCACCGTTGCACACGGCCGGATCGGACCGGGACCGGACGTCGGTGCCGACAAGGTACCGGACCGTCGCGTCGGCGTAAAGTCGCCGCCGCAGCTCAGCGATCGGACGGAATCGCACGCATCAGCAGTCCCGAGCTGGACACGCGAACCTCGACACGGACCGCAGCGTCCGCGGCGAGGTAGCTTCCCGAGCCGTACTGCGCGTCGACCAGCGCGTGGAGCCACGGCTGCCGACCGACCCAGTCGTACAGATCCGAGGCGAATCCGTCGTCGTCGTGCAGGGGCTCGACGCTCCGGGGCCGCGTGCGCTCGTCGTCGACCGACCGGTACCGACCTCCGATCCGATCGAGGCGGTAGGCGGTATGGAGCCCGATCACGTTCGCCCACGGGTGCCACTTGACGATCTGCGCGTCGATCCAGACCTGCTCGCCGAAGAGCTCGTAGCGACGGACCTCGCCGCCAGGAATCTCGACGTCGGCTCGGAACCGGGACGGACCCGTCGGCTCGACCTGGATCACCGCCGCGAGCGTCTCGCGGGTCAACGCCTCGTAGCGGGCCAGCGACCAGGCGGCCGCCCCCGTCGCGCCGGCCAGGGCGAGCACGAGGAGCCCGACGAGGAGACCGAGGCCGCCGCTCACGGGGGAACGGCGGCGGAACGCCGATACCGCGGACACGCCCAGCAGCACGGCGACGACGGCGAGCAGGACGACGATCAGCCAGACCGGGGACATGCGCCCAACCTAACCCCTCGCCGCGCGGGTCCGCGAACCCGGCGGGTCACAGATCGGGATCGCCGACGGGTGGCCAGCTCCCTCCCAGCGCCAGCCAGGCCGCCACCATGTCGGCAGGAACCTGCGCGACGAAGGTGATCGCCTGATGGTCTGCGGGGTGGGGCAGCGTGAGCCGATAGGCGTGCAGAGCTTGGCGCGGGATGACGGAGCTGGACCGGCCGTACAGCTCGTCGCCCAAGATCGGCGCGCCGACATGCGCGAGATGGACGCGGATCTGATGCGTACGGCCCGAACGGGGCGTGGCCTTGACCAGCACGTGCCCTGGAGCCCGTCCCAGGACCCGCACGTTCGTCGACGCGGACTTCGCGTTGCTGCCACCCACCGTCATCGACTGCCGCTTCACCGGATGACGTCCGATCGGAGCGTCCACGCGGACCTCGTCGTCGATGTCGCCGACGCCGATCGCGATGTACTCCTTCACCGTGAGGCGCTTCTTGAACGCGTCGGACAACGCGCGATGGGCGTCGTCGTGCTTCGCGACCACCATCACGCCCGAGGTGTCCTTGTCGAGGCGATGCACGATGCCGGGACGGTAGTCCTCACGGTACGGATCGTAGACGTCTTCCTTCGATAGCTCCATGCGGCCGAGCAGGGCGTTCACGACCGTGCCCGTCCGCACGGTGGCGGTCGGGTGGGCGATCAGGCCCGGCGGTTTGTCGATCGCGGCGAGGTCCTCGTCCTGGTAGATGATCGTCAGCGCGTGATCCTCGGGCTCGACCAGCGAAGGGCGGGTCGGCGGCAGCACCAGCGAGACGATCTCGCCGCCCTGCAGCTTGGTGGCGGGTTTGCCGACGGGACGACCGTCGAGCGTCACGAGGCCCTCGTCGACCAGATCCTTCGCGGCCGTGCGGGACAGCGCCAGCGCCTGAGCGATGGCGACGTCCAGCCGCTCGCCGGCCGGGGCTTCGAAGCTGCGCACGTCCACGCGCCAAAGTCTAGCCGACGCGGATCGGACCCGGCTCGCGGGGCTATACTCTCGCCGTGACGACGCCGGGAATCGCACTCGACGCCATGGGAGGCGACCGCATGCCGGACGCCGCCGTCGACGGCGCTCTGGCGGCCGCCGAGGAGGGCGTGAACGTGGTGCTCGTCGGTGACGCTCCGAAGCTCCAGGCTGCACTGGACGCCCGTGGCGCCGAGCTCGAGGTCGTGCACGCCGGCGACGTGATCGGCATGGACGAAGCCGCGGCGGAGGTTCGGCGGCGGCGCGACGCCAGCGTCACGGTCGCCGCTCGATTGGTGAAGGAGGGGCGAGCGTCCGCGCTCGTCTCCATGGGCCACTCCGGCGCCACGATGGCGGCAGCCCTGCTGGGATTCGGCCGTCTGAACGGCGTGGAGCGCCCGGCGATCGTAGCGAACGTGCCCGCGGCCAGCGGTCCCGTCACCCTTCTCGACGTCGGAGCGAACGCCGACTGTCGGCCCCGCATGCTGCAACAGTTCGCGGTGATGGGCAGCGTGTACGCCCGGCTCGTGCACGGCATCGACGATCCTTCCGTCGGGCTTCTCTCCATCGGCGAGGAGCCGGGGAAGGGCAACGAGCTGGTTCGCGAGGCGTACCCGCTGCTCGCGTCCACGTCCGGCATCCGCTTCCACGGCAACGTGGAGGGCCGCGACGTGCTGGCCGGAACGACCGACGTGATCGTGACCGACGGGTTCACGGGGAACGTCGTGCTCAAGCTCGCCGAAGGCGAGGCGAGGGTGCTGTTCGGATGGATCCGTGACGCGCTCCGTGCGGACCTGCGCAGCGGCCTCGGCGGCTTGCTGGCGCGGCCGGCGCTACGCGGCGTCGCCGATCGCCTCGACCCATCGACCTACGGAGCGCAGCCGCTGCTGGGCGTCGGCGCGCCCGCGTTCATCGGCCACGGCAGCAGCGACGAACGAGCGGTACGGAACGCGTTGCGCTTCGCGCACGCATCGGTCCGCGACCAGCTGGTGCCACGCCTCGCTGCAGAGCTCGCAGCGCTGTCCGAACAAGGCGTCCACACGGACTGAGCGTTCCGCGGCCCAAGGGGCTCAGGGGGCGGGCACGACGAACAGCCAGTCGACCGCGACCGGGTCGCTGAGATCGTCCAGCGTCGTGGCGGCCTCCCGGCGGATCGACGTCCCGGGGTCGGCCAAGAACGTGAGCAGATCGACCACCGTCACCGACCCCTGTGCCGTCACGAAGGCGTACCCGTACGGACCGACCACGGCGCTCGAGGGGCTCGAGACGGATGCGAGGCCGGGCGCGACGCCGTCGTCCTCCGCGGTCACGTCCGCGACGACGACGAGACCGTTCGTGGCCAGCGCCAACGCAGGCGTGCCCGGAAGCAGGTGCGCGTCCACGACGCGGACCAGCGTCGACCCTGATGGAGCGTCCCAGAGGCGCGTGGGCGTGGTGTCCACGACGGGGACGGCGGTCAGTTCGTCCTGGTCCAGGACGACCAGCCCCTGGCCACCGCGCCCCGCGGAAAGCACGTCCGAGAGGCCGTCCACGACCGCCACCGTCTGGGGCGTGCCATCGGGATCGGACAGGGTGCGAGCGAGCACGACGCCGTCGCGGGTGGGCCATGCCAAGATCGGCTCGCCGTCGCGTGGCGCGATGACGGGGGTCCCCGGGGCGTCGTTCGTGGAGGGCACTTCGGGGATCACGCGGGCGTCCGAGCCCGTGTCCGGCGCCAGCTCGATCAGCAGCACGGCGGGCGCGTCGTCGACGCCGCCGCAGGCGTCGGCTTCGTGCACGACGCCCGCCCAACGACCGTCGCTGGAGACCGCGAGGCCGCGCGAGCAAAGACTGTCGGGATCCGGAAGGTCCGCCACGCCGGCGGTCGCGACACGTTGGCCCAGGTCGATCGTGTCGGCCTCGGCCTGGAAGCTCGTCGGATCGTCCAGGTCCAGCGCCGAAGC
>Ga0209943_1001447_pt1 | contig 14564 bp, 12 predicted proteins | sample SalPonR1_B_D2_MG_FD_185698 | JGI IMG/M metagenome (GOLD analysis project Ga0209943, IMG submission 185698) | Salt pond soil microbial communities from South San Francisco under conditions of wetland restoration - Salt Pond MetaG R1_B_D2_MG... ... | reverse complement strand
GAAAATGCGATGCGTTATATTGATTTTAATGCCGAAGCAGGAATTGCAGGTTTACTGATTGAAGGCTGGAACACTGGATGGGAGTATTGGGGCACCGATAGTCTAGGGTTTTTTGATTTCACAACACCCTATCCCGATTTTGACCTTGAAAAAGTTGTTGATTATGCCAATCAACATGAAGTACAGATAATCGGGCATCACGAAACATCTGGACAGGCAGCTCCATATGAAGAGAGACTTGAACCGGCATTTGAACTATACAACAGTCTTGGCATTCGGGCAGTTAAAACAGGATATGCCGGTGCGATCGTACCATCGGGTGAAGCTCACCACGGGCAATTCATGGTCAGGCATTATCGCAAAGTTGTTGAAACTGCAGCACGCTATAAAATTGCGATAAATGCACACGAGCCGATTAAGGCAACCGGGATTCGAAGAACCTATCCCAATATGATGACCCGGGAAGGTGTGAGAGGCATGGAGTACAATGCATGGAGTGATGGGAATCCTCCAGAGCATACAACCATCTTACCGTTTTCACGGGGCCTTTCCGGACCGACTGATTACACCCCGGGAATATTTGATTTACTATTTGACGAATATCGTGAGGATGAACGGGTTCATTCAACACTCGCTAACCAGCTGGCACTCTATGTAGTAATTTACAGTCCCCACCAAATGGCTGCAGATCTGCCGGAAAACTACAAAACAGATGGTGATTTTCATCCTGCATTTCAATTTATCGGGGATGTGGCGGTAGACTGGGACGAAACTATCGTTCCGGATGCAGAAATTGGTGACTATGCAGTTGTTGCACGAAAAGAGAGGGGAGAAGACCGCTGGTTTGTCGGTGCGGTTACTGATGAAAATGAGAGAGATATCACTCTTGCACTGGATTTTCTGGAAGATGGTACTGCATACCGGGCAATTATATACAGGGATGGTGAGGATGCACACTGGGAATCAAATCCTTATTCTTTCGGGATAGATGAGATAAAAGTTGACAGGAACTCTTCAATTAATCTTAATTTAGCTGCAGGTGGCGGTGCAGCTATACATATTGAACCGGCGGAATAATAACAGCTAACTAAAAGTAGTATCTATGAATAATAAAGCCGAACAGGCCTGGTATGTAAAGTACACAGTAATATTAACTGGCCTGGTTCTAACGGTTTTTGCCATGATTGTAGCAAAGCCGCTGCTGGTGCCGCTGCTTTTTGCTATACTGCTCTCAATACTCTTATCACCTGTATGCACAAAGCTGGAAAATTTCAAGATTCCCAGACTATTCTCGGTAATCATTACAATTCTTGTCAGTTTCTTAATTATTGGCGGCTTGATATTTCTTTTCTACAATCAACTTACGGCTTTTGCTGAGGATATTGAACTTGTTGAAAGTCGGTTACAGGAATTGCTTATCAGTTTTAATGCCTTTCTTGAGAACTGGTTTGGGATTGATACAGCTTTTGATATTGAATCTCTGAAAGAATCACTTTTTGCCTTCGTGCGCGCAAATATTTCTGCTTTAACAACAGGTATTGCCGGGGCCGCGTCTGTGCTTACCGCAGCATTTCTTGTTCCAATCTATGTGTTTCTGATTCTGCTCTTAAGGGATTTTTTACATGAATTTGTATTAAAACTATTTGCCAGCGATAAAAAGCCTGAAAGACAAACCGTAGGTGATATTATTGACGGTATTAAAAATGTAGTTCAGTATTACATTTCAGGGGTGACAATCGTTATTCTGATCCTGGCTGTTCTCTATTCGGCGATTCTGATGATTATAGGCGTAAAACATGCAGTGTTTTTCGGAGTATTTGCAGCCTTTTTGAATATTATACCGTTTATCGGGCCGATTTTCGGGTCTGTTTTCCCCATACTTTTTTCACTGCTTACCATGGATTCGCTTATCTATCCGTTGTTGATTTTAGTCAGTTTTTACGTAGTCCAAATGGTTGAAGGTAATTTGCTGACACCTATGATTGTGGGTAACCAGGTGAGCATGAATGCTTTTGTCGCAATCATTTTATTATTTGCCGGTGCCCAGATCTGGGGACTTGCAGGTATGATACTGTTTATTCCGCTTGGCGCAATGGCAAAAATTGTATTTGATGAAGTTAACTCGTTAAAACCATTCGGCTTTCTTTTTGGAAAAGTACCCGATTCCATGAATCGGAAAAAAGGACCCATTGCTAAAAAAATGAGTGAGATGACGAAAAATTCCGGCGGATCTGAAACACCGGGTAAAGATAATGAAGATAAAACGCAGTGATTTTGTCGGGCGGATTTAAGAGGATTCCAGACTTTTCATTGATTTCCATACTGAGTTGGCTTCCGCGTGGCACGAAGAGCTATCTTCAGAAAATAGTTTATGGGTATAGGCAGAATCATCCAGTCCGCCAAGGCAGGATTTGATCCGGTTTCCATACGTAGCTTCAGATTTAAATTTGATTATTAACTCTTTGCAGTATCCTGCCTCTGCTGTTTTTACAGGCAGAGAGTCGAGAATCCACCGCACGTAAACAGTGTTGTTCAAATGGTTGTTCAAATCCAAATCAGAATAATGTACTTCGAACCGGTTCCTTACTTTTAAATCCTTTTCAGAACTTGTTACGATATCACTGTCAACAGGCAGTACATGTTCTTCAATATCTGCTCCCAATTTAAGAATACTATTCGAAATACGGACGGGGCGCTTTTTTATGAGATCAAAAATGATCCAGTGGCTGACCGCCAAACCCAGCAGTTCATTTTGTTGATTGAGAATTCGGAAATCACGATAGGCGAGCAGCCGGTTACCGCTTGAAGGCCATGTCTCAATTGTAATTGTATCACGCCATCGAGGATATCCGTTCATTTTAAAATGAAGTTTGTGAAGAATCCATGTGCAATTTTTTTCCTGAAGATCTGCGATGTCAAATTGCAGTTTTTCGGCATGGTTGCCAGCTGTTTCCTGAAGAAGGCCGGTAAGTGCATCCGGCCTGAGGAAACCTTTTGTGTCGGCTTCATTCATCCGGATTTTAAAGGATTCTCTGTAGCTGTAAGTCATGGTTCAGTTTCTTAACATCTTGGTAATGCTTAGATATTCTTTTCGTTACAATCCATCCTTAAAATTGAGAAGTTTATTTCACCACAGATAAAAAAATTATTTTGGTGAAAAAATTGTTCAATAACTAACATGATGCACTTTTGAAAATAAATCCGCATCTATAATATAGGGTCAGGATAGCATTTTTCAGGGTAACTAAATTCAAAATCTTCGATCACAGGTAATACTTATGGAATTAAATATTTTAATAATTATATCGGTAATATTGGTCTCCTGGTTTACAATACTTGTATTCATGTGTTTTGATCTTGAGCAAATTCCGGATAAAAATTTAATTCAAAATGAGAGACGTAATTTGTATAAAGTCAGAAATTAGCATCTCAGTCAGTACATCAGCAGATCCTTCAGTAGACCGCTAAGTCTTGAACTTGCCAGGTACTCATTTTCCAGGTTTTTATTAAAAGGAACAGGCATATTCAGAGATGAGCACCGCATAATGGGAGCATCGAGATATTCAAAATAATTTTCTGAAATTCCTGCTGATATTTCACTCATCGGCCCCATAATTTCAGACGGTTCCTGTAAAAGCAGCACTTTTCCGGTCTTTTTTAAACTCTTTGAAATGGAGAGCCAGTCAATCGGGGCAAGAGATCTCAGGTCAAGTACTTCTATCGAGTAATCTTTCTCTGCAGAAAATAATTCTGCGGTTTTCAGCGCCCAGTGAACTCCCATTCCGTAGGTAATAATAACGGCATCGCTTCCTTTTTTTTGAATTTTTGCACTTTCCAGATCTACAATTCTGCATTTTTCCGGAACTGTATCCCTGATGCTTCTGTATAATTTTTTGTGCTCAAAGAAGAGGACGGGATTTTCGTCAAAGAGTGAGGTGTAAAGCATATTTTGAGCGTCTTCCACAGTTGCAGGAACAAGAATCCGCAGCCCCGGGTGTTGCATAAACCAGCCCTCCGGAGATTGAGAGTGGAATGGACCGGAGCCAATTCCCGCACCATGCGGTGCTCTGATCGTGAGGTTTAATGACGGCATCCATCTGTATACAGATTTTGAGACATTATTAGCTATCTGATTGTATGCACATGATATAAAATCGGCAAACTGCATTTCCAGAACCGGTTTATACCCGCCCAGTGAAAGACCTATAGAGGCACCTACTGCACCTGATTCGATAATCGGAGTATTTCGGATTCTCTCTTTCCCGAATTTTTTGACAAATCCTTCAGATACTTTAAAAACCCCGCCATATTCTGCTATGTCCTGGCCCATCAGCACAAACGAGGGATCTTCTTCAAAAGCCTGGAAAAGTGCCGTCTGAATACCATCAATAAACCGCCGTTCACATTTTTCTTGTGAGTCAACATCCGCCTTCCGTTTGGAAGCAGCCGCGGAATTGATGAACCACGCGTCACCAACTTCCTTCTCTCTGTCAAATTCAGGTTCAGGAGATTTGAGAGCCTTTTTTAAAGGTGCCTCAAATTCATTTTTTACCTCTTTTCTGATCTCTTCAAAATCATCAGGTTTTTCAAAATAACCCTGATCGATCATCCACTTTTCAAACCGGGCTACGGGATCTTTCTCGGCCCAGTTCTCAATAAGAAGATCCGGTACATAAAATGTTCCGGATGACTCTTCATGTCCGCGCATCCGGAATGTTTTGGCTTCTATCAAGACAGGTTTTCCTGTCAGAGCAAGACTCCGGGCTTTCTCAACTACACTCATTACATCAAAAATATCATTACCATCTATGATCATTGATTCCATGCCATAGCCCGCAGCGCGGTCTGCAAGATCATCACATGCATACTGCTCGGATACCGGTGTTGAGAGTCCGTATCCATTGTTTTCAATCACAAAAACAACAGGCAATTCCCAAACACCGGCAAGGTTCAGTGCTTCATGAAAATCACCTTCACTTGTAGCCCCGTCTCCGCAAAAACTGAATGCGACATTGTTCTTCTTACTTAACGTAAGTGCAAGTGCCAAACCATCAGCAACAGGCATTGTAGCTGCAAGGTGTGATATCATACCAACGATTTTTTTATCAGGGAGGCCAAAATGAAACGAGCGATCCCTTCCGCCTGTAAAACCGTCCGCTTTACCAAATAGCTGGCAAAACAGTGGATAGAGGGAAACCTCCCTGGTTGTAAAGACTCCAAGATTGCGATGCATCGGCAGGATATAATCATCTTTATCAACGGACAGCGTTAAACCAACAGAGATCGCCTCCTGGCCGATGCCGGAAAACCATTTGGTAATTTTGCTTTGCCGGAGCAGTGAAAGCATTTTCTCTTCAATAAGTCTTGGCTTAAGTAAAGCCCGGTAGATATGAAGGGCAGAATTTTTTGAAATTTTTTTTCCGGGATCTGTCATTAATTAAAAAATTCTGTGTAATTTAATTTTTTGTAACTGCAATGAATTTTCTATTTCTTAAAAACCTTAAACAACACAAATATGTTGCGAATTAAAAATAAATTTGTAAATCAATATTTATCTGAAACATAATTAAACCGTCACTAAATACAGAGAAAGAATTTTATAAAATGGAAGCACTTGGAAAACAAATTCTGGTTGAATATTACGACTGCGAAGACTCAAAAATAAACGATGTATCCTTTATTGAATCAGCACTTCTCAAAGCTACAAAGGCATCAAGAGCAACAATCATCTCACACAATTTCCACAAATTCAGTCCTTATGGAGTAAGCGGTGTTGTAGTTATAGCTGAATCTCATGTTGCAATTCACACCTGGCCTGAATACAATTACGCTGCAGTTGATATTTTTACATGCGGTGACACAATTGATCCCTGGGTTATACAGGAACAGCTTAAAGAAGACTTTAATTCTCAAAATGTTTCAAGTATGGAGATGAAGCGGGGTCTGTTTAAAGTACCGCAAGGGCAGAAACTTCTTTTTAAGCCAACAGCAGCTATTTCAGGTGAAAGCTATCATAACTGATGATCCTTTCAGATGTAAAACCCGAATTGAAAATCTTACTTTTTCCCAAACACTATGATGGTACAAACTCCAAATATTTTTTGCCTGGTAAAAGGTGCTGCTGAGGGCAATACGAGACTGAATGCTTTCGACAACGCGCTGCTTGAAGCGGGTGTTGGCGATACGAATTTAATGAGAATGAGCAGCATCCTGCCTCCGGGTGCCGAACAGGTATCTGTTCAGGATATTCAGCTGCCAAAGGGAGCATTGATTCCCCTGGCATATGCAACAATTGATGGTGTAACTCCGGGTCGTCATATTTCATCAGCTATTGCAGTAGGTATCCCCGAGAATCAGGAAGAGGCTGGTGTGATTATGGAATTTGAGGACCACGCTGCACTGGATACAGTAGAGGGTATTGTTCGCCAAATGGTAATTGATGCTTTTGATTACAGAAATCGCAAACTTAAGGAAATAAAATCCATTGGTATTGAGCATAAAGTTATTCGCACCGGAGCTACATTTGCGGCAGCCGTTCTTTGGTACAAGTAAATTCAGTTTACTTACGGAACTCAGTCGGAGCTGAAAGGATGAAACCGCTGAGCAAGGTATCAAAACGAAGAATTTTGTAAACATCTGCTGCATTCAAGATTTGTGTGGAGCCGTATTGCTGCTTAGTTATTTGCAGCGGAAAATGATTTTAAAACAGCATATTTTTATGTCTTTACAATACAACGAGTTTTATCACGAGCGAACAGGGCTGACAATAGGTCTTAAAAAACTTCTGTATTCCAAACAGTCAGAATACCAGCTCACCGAGGTGTATGAGACCGACACCTGGGGCAATCTGATGATCATCGACGGCATGGTGATGCTATCTGAAAAAGATGAATTTGTCTATCATGAAATGATTGCCCATACGGCACTCTTCAGTCACCCGAATCCCGAGCGTGTATTAATCATTGGTGGCGGAGACGGCGGGACCGCAAGGGAAGTTATGAAGCATCCGGCGGTTCAACATTTGGATATGGTTGAAATCGACAGAAATGTTGTAGAGGCTTCCCGTCTGCATTTTCCGGATGTCGGTGATTTTGAGAATCCTAAGATTAATCTTCTTTTTGAAGATGGTATTGCATTCGTGAAAAATGTAACTGAACCGTATGATGTCATTATTATTGACGGTTCCGACCCTGTTGGACCTGCCGAGGGTTTGTTTAAAAAGGAGTTTTACCAATCCTGCTATGAGGCACTAAATGAAGATGGAATACTGACCTCTCAAACTGAGAGCCCATGGGTAAAATCTTATCACCAGAGTATTCAGGCCGTTTTCAGGAACTTAAAAGAGCTGTTCCCGGTCTCTTCGATGTATCTCTGCTTTATCCCGCTCTATCCGGCAGGCATGTGGTCGATGGCGTTTGCATCAAAAAAATATGAAGCATGTGACAGTGTTGTTGAAGAGAGAATAAAAAGCTCAACATTTGCAGGTAATCTGCGTTATTATAATTCTGAAATACATTATGCATCCTTTGCACTCCCGAATTTTGTCAAAGATATAGTTAGATAAAATCAACATGAAATGGATCAGCCGGCTGTCTCTTTTTATCCTGCCTGGTTTTATTATGATCATTCCCATTGTCAGCAATGCTCAGAAGGGAACAGAAATTATTGTTCAAAACGAAACGGAGCTGGAAGAAGAAATCCCCGGATCCCTAAAAGTTTTTGTCCGGGAAAAGAACAGGACGGATGCATCTGTTGAAATCATCACCTGGTTTTCGAATAATGCTTGGCTTGATGCAGAAATTGATTCCGTTGTTACAGGTGCAACAAGTGAGAAATGGTATGTAAACAGCGGATGTCGCTACACGGTTGAATCCGCAGATGAAATTGTTATTCCAGACACACTCAATTTTTCCGGTTCAGTTTTTGAGTCGGTAATTGAAGGTCAGTTTTTCACAAAAGAAAATGTTGAGGTGTATATCCGTCAAAAGTTGAGGCAATTTGAAGATAGGGGATATCTGCTGGCCGGTATTGAGGTGACCAGGGTTGAGAGGATAGAGTCGTCATGCAGTGCAAATATTGAGATTCAAATAACAGCAAACGAGCGTTATAGCTTATCCGGAATTCTCTTCAGCGGTGCCGAGCGAAACAATCCGCTGTTTCTTGAGAGAGTTGCCAGGGTTTCGGAGGGTTCAATGATTACACCCCGGCTTATGGAACAGGCCCGGCAGAATCTTTTGAATTCAGATCTACTGATATCTGCAGAAGAGGCTGACCTTGTGTTTCAGGATGAAAAAGCTTTTCTCCGGTTCCGGGTTGAGGAGCAGCAGCTCAACTTTTTTGACGGAATCATAGGGTTTGTCCCTGATGCAGATGGCACACCACAGATTGCAGGTAATGCAGATCTCAGGCTTCGCAATATGATTACTGACGGCACAAACCTGCAGATCAAATTTGAGCAGCTGAGACCGCTGGTTACAAAACTGTTTATCGAAGGAGAGCAACAGTTCATAGCAGGTCTGCCACTCAGGGCAAGTGCCTCACTTCATTTTACGCAACAGGATTCAGCTTACCTCGAACGAAACTTTCAATTCGGCGCAGGTTTTATGATACTGCCGGGATTTGAACTTCTGGGCAGTATCAGGGCAGAAACTTCATCTGTAAGCGACCAGACTCTCCGGGATGCAGTGAACCTTGATTCACGTGCAACATTTCTCGGTTTTGGATTTCACCTGCGGAATGTGGACCGACTGCTGGTACCCACTTCGGGGTATCAATTCCGGGCACTGTTAGAAAGCGGGCGAAGATTTATAACCGATGATCGCCTTGATGAAACCAAAGAAGATAATTTTTCTCAAACAATACTTACAACAGAAGGAAGAGCCTTCTTCAAAATAGGACCCAGACAGGTCTTGACACCCGGTTTTGAGGGCTATTTCATAGACAGCCCGTCATTTATCATCACAGATCTTCACAGGTTTGGCGGCACGGAATCCATCCGGGGTTTCAGGGAAGACCAATTTCGTGCTTCAGCTGCACTCTGGAGTGATCTTGAATTCAGGCAGCTGCTGAGTCCCGATTCATATATTTTCGGATTTGGAACCTTCGGACGATTTAAGCGTCCGCAGTTAATCAACGAAGATACGGACCAGTTTGAAGTGACAGATAGTATTCAATCTTTTGGATTCGGTATTGCTTTTCAGACGGCTCTCGGTTTCCTGAAAGTATCCTATGCAGTATCGGCGGAAGATGAGATCAGTAATGGTAAAGTTCATGTAGGTATTTCTACAGGTTTGTAGAAAATTTTCAGTTCCGGTAAAAAAGTGTCATTTTTTCTGAAACCTGGATGGTGATAGTTCAGCAGGCAGCGGTGTTTGATTTATAATATGATCTGCAAGAAGATCTGCACAGTGTTGCCCGTACAACAATCCTTTGGAACCCAAACCTGTAAAGACGAATAGGTTTTTTATCTGCGGATGTTCTCCTATTACCGGCAGATAGTTTGAACTGCTGACTCGCACACCGCTCCATTGCTCTGATCCTCTGATTTTGTTGCTGAATCCCGGAAGAATCATCCGAAATTTTTTTAATAAGTAATCTTTTCCCTCACTGTCGGGATCGGCGTGATTAAAACTGTGCTCGTACGTACTGCCAATCACAAGCATTTTGGGATAATCGGGAAGTTGTGCAATATAACCCATTGCCGATAATGAGCACTGAAATGGAATATCATCATGAAAATAGAGGGTCAGAGTCTGCCCTTTTACGAGTTCAAGGTTCAGAAAATCCCATTCAATAAAATTCGCAATGCTTTGACCTGCAGCATGTAACAGGTATGATGAAGAAAAATTATAATCATCGTTTTTTATAATCCACCTCTTTTCAGATTTCGCTACTACGGGATTTGTATTCCTGATGAAACGGATACCTGTTTCTTGCAAATCTATAACGGATGCTTTTATATAATTCGGCAGATGGACAGTAGCAGCCGGGGAAATTTTCAAACCGCCTTCATGGCAAGCTGCACCCGGAATGATAGTTTTTATTTGGTCCTTATCAAGCCATTCAACCCAAGTGTCCGGCCAGTTATATTTTTCGGGAGATTCTCTGAAATTTTTAGCAAGATCTTTAACAATGGCCGGTCGTAATACACTGTTTTGAGCGAATACCGGTTTACTGATTTTTTTCTGCAGATCTTTGAGTACGTCCGTTGTTTTTTTTAAGCACTTTTCAGCTTGCCAGGCTTTTTTTGCGCGGCGGCCGGTCGCCGGATTCAATAGTGCAAGCGGAGCGCCGGATGCACCGGATCCGGGATCAGATTTATCCAGTAACAGGACTTTTAATCCCTTTTGGGATAGACTGCGTGCAGCTGACAGCCCCGCGATGCCGGCACCAAGTATTGTTACATCAAAGTCTGAATCTACTCTCACAGAATTTGATCGCTTTTTACAACCGCTGCCCCGGCTTCTTTCATCTCTTGCCATGCAGCATCCACAGATCCGTCCATATCAATGCCAAGCACTGCATCTTCTATCACATATAAATTGAAACCATCCTTTATGCCATCTAAAACGGACCATTTAACACAAAAATCAGTTGCAAGTCCTGCAACATAGAGTGTATCTATGCCCCGGGTATTCAAATACCCGGTAAGTCCGGTTTTCGTTTTTTTGTCATTTTCATAAAAAGCGGAATATGAATCAATCTCTTTTTGGAATCCTTTCCGGATGATTACCTGCGTTTTTAAAGTCTCCAGGTCAGGATGAAATTGTGCTCCTTCTGAACCCTGAACACAGTGATCAGGCCATAAAACCTGGTTTCCATAATCCATTTTAATAGTGTCGAACGGTTGTTTTTGGTCATGAGAAGACGCAAATGAGTAATGACCTGCCGGGTGCCAGTCTTGTGTTTGTATCACGGCATCAAAATGCGGGATCAATGAATTTATGACGGGTATAACCTTATCTCCATCGGGCACTTCAAGAGCTCCTCCCGGGCAGAAGTCGTTCTGTACATCTACAATCAGAAGTGCTTTCATAGTTTCTCTTTTCTGTTATTTTTATTTATTCTGTCAATTATCAATGAATCTTGTATACCAGGTAACTATTTGCTCATTACTGCTTTTCACGAGAGCACATTTTAAAAACATTTATATTCATCCCCAAGTTTCAAAAACCTGTTTTTGTGATAATAAGTTACGTTTTAAAATAGTGAAGGATATCAGTCAGCATTTTTATTCTTATTGAAATGTAACTCTTATAAGTCAATTTTTGTACTCCTTAAAGAAATTGACATATCCGGCTGCCGGTTAAGCAGATTAGATAGTGTTTAAAATTCTTGGTGAATAACCGGTGTTAAGCTTATATTCAGTTCAAATTTTCAACTCGTTTCTATATGCTGCATTTAGCCAGAGCCGGACTATATTTACTGCTATTGATTTTGTTTGGATCTTGTGCCACTCCTGTCTCGCCAACCGGCGGTGAACCCGACAGAACCGGACCGAAAATTATTAAAACGTCACCCGAGAACGGTGCTGTCAATTTTGCTGAAAATGAAATTGAAATTGAGTTCAATAAATTTATTAATCGTTCTACCTTGCAAAGAGCTCTGAGTATTGAGCCTGATCTGAATCTCCAGGTTGACATCAATCACGGCCGTAAAAAGGCAACCATAGAGTTCGATTCCGAACTGCCCGATAATACTACCATAATCATCAGAATTGGTACTGAGTTAACAGACACACGAAGCAATAAACTTGAAAATCCGTTTCAGCTTGCACTTTCTACCGGTCCGATCATCGACCGTGGAAAAGTGACGGCAAGAGTGAGGCTGCATGAAGACGGTTCAGCAGAGTCGGGGTTAAAAGTATTTTTGATACGGGAACCGAGAGGTATTTATGATCCTGCCAATTATGTTGCTGAAACCGATACTGCCGGGTTGGTTGAGTTCTCATTTCTTGGCGAAGGAACCTACAGGCCGCTTTGGGTTGCCGACCGGAACAACAACAGAATATGGGAACCTGAGCGGGAGGCAGCACAGCCTTTCTATTCAGAGAAATTTGATCTCAAACGGGGAGATGAAATTGACATCGGAACTATGTACCTGGCAGAATTGGATACAACAGCTCCTGTGCTGGAGGGGGTTGGACTGCTGACAGAAAACCGTCTCCGGCTCAGGTTTGACGAAGAGGTATTCTGGGAAGAGGATTCCAGGATTGAAGTAACAGACACCCTGATGAATCCATATACAACGGCCTTCCCGATTTTTGTGCCTCCCGAAGATCCACTGGTTTTGCTTGCTCAATCGGAACGCGGACTGACCCCCGAACAGAACTTTTTGATTGAGATGGTCTATATAAAGGACGAAGCCGGTAATGAAGCAGTAGCCGATATCGAACCGTTTCCCGGATCAGCTGTTGAAGATACTGTCAGTTTGAAATTGCTTGGAAGCAAATCGGTTGACGGGGTATTTCCGGACGAGCCGGTTGTGATCACTTACAACAAATTTATCGATGATCCGCTGGTAACGGATTCACTTATTGTGATAGAAGGAGACAGGCCTGTGCGTGGCTGGGATTCACTGAATGTAGACAAACACCGGCTCTATATTTATCCCCGGGATGTTTGGCAGGCGGGAATTACTTATGAATTCCGGGTTTGGGATCCGTTTGATCTGCGTCACGAAAATATTCGTCCGGTTGTTTGGCAGCGGAACCAGCTCGGGGAGATTGGAATTGCCGTTTCAGATGCGGATACCAACGGTTTACACGAAGTGAGGATCAATGATAAAGATGAAAATGTGTCTGTTTCCAGGAGTTTTGATAGGGAGATTGAAATTGATGACCTTCCGCCACTTGAGTATACCGTTAAGGTTTTCAGAGACCTTAACGGGAACGGCAGCTGGGACAGCGGCGACCTCGATCCATATCATGCTCCCGAACCATATTTTGTTCAGAGAAATGTGCCGGTGAGAGAAGGGTTTACGTCTGAAATCAATGTTGAATTTAAAACGGAAATTCGCGTCTTGGAAAATGATTCAGAAGATGCAGAAGAGAATGATATCGATCAGAAACCGGATAATAATGAGAGTGAAAATTAGCATACTTACAAATCACATTCTATTGCATTTCAGATTTATGTTAAAGCTTAGTATTATTTCGCAATCAGTTTTTTACAGACAATCGTAACGGAAGCAATGGAAAAGTTTATAGAATATTTTTCAAATATTGAGCAAGCAGTAACAGTGGTGGCAATTCTGGCAGGCACCATTCTTCTTGCTATAATCGTGAAGAGAGCTTTTTCAGGATTCATAAAGAGATCATCCGGGGAGCTGGATAATGACCCTACAAACTATAAATTTCTGCAGCATGCATTGGTTGCAGTTATCTATCTTTCAGGTTTCAGTTTTGCATTCTGGAACATTCCGCTTCTGCAGCATATTGCACAGACAGCCCTGGCTGGAGCCGGAATCCTGGCAATTGCGGTTGGATTTGCCTCACAGCAGGCACTTGGAAATGTGATCAGCGGAATTTTTATCGTCATGTTTAAACCCTACCGGATTAATGACAGAATATTAGTGAGAACCGATCTGCGGGGCATTGTTGAAGATATTAATTTGCGTCATACAGTTATCCGCAATTTTGAAAACCAGCGTATTATAATTCCGAACTCGGTGATCAGTAACGAAGTATTGGTTAATTCAAATTTTGAGGATGACAAAATTTGCAAATTTGTGGATATCGGAATCAGTTACAGTTCTGATATAGATCTTGCCCGGAAAATCATTACTGAAGAAGCTGAAGCCCATCCGCATTGCATAGATAACCGTGCACCGGAGGACATAAAAAACGGCATTCCAAAAGTGACAGTCAGAGTAGTAATGTTCGCTGAATCTTCAGTAAACCTGAGGGCATGGGTTTGGGCTGCTGATCCTCAATCGGCATTTGTAATGGGATGTGATCTGAATGAAGCCATCAAAAAGCGGTTTGATGCCGAGGGAATTGTAATTCCATTTCCTCAAAGAACGATTAGTTACCTGGAAAAAGAGAAATAATCATATAAAAATCGCCTCATTTTGAAACTGAAAATACCACACACTCTTGTTCTTCTTTTTTTTCTGATGGCAGCCGCACTGGTTCTTACCTGGCTTATCCCGTCTGGTGAATTTTCAACAGAGGTTAACGAAAAAGGTATTGAAGTGGTGGTGCCGGGTTCGTATAGTGAAACTGAGAACAAGGAGTATCTCTCCCCGTTGTCACTTTTTACGGCTGTTCCAAGAGCGATGGCAGATACTCAGGGAATCATCTTTTTTATTCTGATAATCGGCGGGGCCCTGGCCGTGGTAAGAGAGACCGGAGCGATTGATGCACTGCTTGGCAAGATGGTCCGGAAATTCGGCCACCAACCGTACGCACTCTTATTTGCGGCAATGCTGGCTTTTACGGCTGCATCAGCTACGCTGGGAATGGCGGAAGAGTATATTCCTTTTGCGATTATTCTGATCTCGGTATGCATTGCCCTGAAGCTGGATTCGGTTACTGCAATCGGTACGATGGTAATCGGATACGG
>Ga0209943_1001444_pt1 | contig 14570 bp, 8 predicted proteins | sample SalPonR1_B_D2_MG_FD_185698 | JGI IMG/M metagenome (GOLD analysis project Ga0209943, IMG submission 185698) | Salt pond soil microbial communities from South San Francisco under conditions of wetland restoration - Salt Pond MetaG R1_B_D2_MG... ... | reverse complement strand
GTACAATTACGGATGTTGATGGCAATTATTCGATTACGGTACCAGAAAATGCTGTTTTATTGTTTTCTTATATTGGCTATGCCACACAAGAGGTGGAAATAGGCAATAGAACAGTAATTAATATTGCACTGGAACCTCACATAGAACTGTTAGATGAAATTATTGTCATTGGTTATGGCGTACAGAAAAAAAGTGATAAAACCGGGGCTGTCTCGCAAATTAAAGCCGAGGATTTAAGTGGTGGTGTTATTACCGATGCAATACAAACTATTCAGGGGAAAAGTGCAGGAGTATTGGTTTCGAAAAAAGGGGGTGACCCGAATGAAGGCTTTTCCGTAAGAATTCGCGGAGCTTCTGGCTTTGACTCAGAAACACAACCTTTATACGTAGTGGATGGTGTTCCCGGAGTAGACCCAACTACTGTTGCTCCGGAGGATATAGCATCATTTGATATTCTTAAAGATGCTGCTTCTACTGCTATTTATGGTTCTAGAGGCTCAAATGGAGTGATACTTATTTCAACAAAAAAAGGAAAAGCTGGCAATTTTCAGGTACAGTTAAATATGAAAGTTTCTGCTGATCAGGTGGCAAATAGACTTGATTTATTGTCTGCAAATGATATTAGAAGTTATGCTCAGGGTTTATTGGAAGAAGCTCAGGTTGAAAATCCTCAATATACAGTTGATAGTATTTTTAAAGATGGTGGAGCAAATACAAACTGGCAGGATGAGATATTTAGAACAGGATTATCCCAGTCATACAATATTAATTTCTCCGGTGGTGTTGAAAATAGTAATTATTATGCATCTATAACTCAGTCTGACTGGATGGGAGTTATGGAAGGGACAGAAAAAGAAAGAACCATTGCTAAAATAAACCTTACACATAAAGCTTTTGATAATAAATTAACGCTTTCAGGAGGTTTATCAGGTACTTTTGAGAATAATGATTATGAAAATTATAATGGATGGGGTAAAGATGATATTCTTTACCAGGCTTTTTCAAGAAATCCAACAGATCCTGTTTATGACGAGGATGGTGATTACTATGAGACTACAAGGGTTTTTAATTATCAGAATCCATTAGCTATTATTAATGAAGTTGATAATACACGTGATGCAAAAAGGTTTTTAGGAAACTTTAGAGCTGATTATGAAATAATTGACGGATTAATTGGAAGTGTAAACCTTGGTTATACACGCGATGATCATGAATCATACTATTTCAGGCCTAACGGATTAATTGATAATGGTTACGGTAAAAGAGAATATAAAAATGAAACCCAAAAATTAATGGATATTACTGGTAATTATATTAAAACAATAAATGATGACCATAATATTAATGCTATGCTTGGTTATTCATGGCAAGAAAATATGGATGACGGGTTTATGGCTCAGGCAAGAAATTCTCAATCTCCATATGTTGGAGCCAACGATCTAGAAACATTTATTGATGTTCAATACCATGATATTAACTCCTGGAAAAGTTCTTCAAGGCTTATTGGATTTTTTGGTAGATTACAATATAATTATAAAACTAAATATTATTTGACTGGATCATTAAGACGAGATGGCTCCACAAAATTTGGAGAAAATAATCGTTGGGGTTGGTTTCCAACTGTAGCATTAGGATGGGATATACACAAGGAGAATTTTATGGGAGATATTCCATGGATGGATCAATTAAAATTAAGGGCAAGCTATGGTGTTTCTGGTAATCAGGAATTCGATGAGTATCAGAGTCAACTGGTTTTTCAATCTCTTGATGTAACAACTGATCCGGAAAGCGGGCAGGATGTTTTAACTTTCAGGCCGGCATGGAATGCTAATCCTGATTTAAAATGGGAAGAAACAACTGAGTATAATGTAGGTATAGATTTTGCACTTTTTAGAAGCAGGTTGAGCGGTAGTTTAGAGGTTTATTATAAGAAAACAAAAGATTTACTGGGTATATATTCAGTTCCAAGTCCGCCAAATCTTACAAAAACAAAAGCGGGTAATTCCGGAGAATTAGAAAATATGGGTGTTGAATTATTTTTACAAGCCTATGTTGTTGATCAATCCAATATAAAATGGAAAACCAGTTTTAATATTTCACATAATCAATCTAAGATGCTTGATTTGGGAGACTTTTTTAATGAAGGAGGTGTAAGGAAAGAAGGATATATTTCAGGACGAGGAATGGTTGGTGAAGAATATTATGTTGTGGGTATAATAGAAGATGAGGAGTTAGGATCTTTTTATTTGCCGGTTTATGTAACCATGCAAGATGGTGTTTTTATTTATGAATCAGAAACCGGAGGGTATACAGATAAGTTATCTGAAGCCAAAAGAGAAATAGTTGGGTCAGCTTCACCATTTTTAGAAATTGGATGGTCTAATACATTTACTTTATATAAAAATTGGACATTGGATATGGCTTTCCGATCTATGATAGGAAATGATGTATATAATGCAACAGAAAGTTTTTTCGATAATCCTGATTTACCATCTCTTAATGCAAGTCCTTCGGCCCTTGAGTGGGAAGAAAAGGGACGAGTAACAGGAGCAACTGTAGCAGATATTTATGTTGAAGATGCATCATTCCTGAGGTTAGATTATTTGTCTTTAGGATATAATTTTAATACTGATAATTTAAATTGGTTGAGTAATTTAAAGTTATATATAGCATCTAATAATCTTTTTACAATTACTGGTTATTCGGGTATCGATCCTGAAACTAAAATTGACGGCGTAGCTTTTGGAATAGATCAATATAATGTTTATCCCAAAACAAGGACATTTACCTTTGGTATTAATGCAACATTTTAAATAATAGCGATATGAAAAAGTTAATATATATCTTCTCGATTTTTGTAATTATAGGCTCTGCATGTACAGACCTTGATGAGACTATTTATGAATTTATCCCGGATGATAAATATCCCGAAACTGATTTGCAAGTAGCTGGTTTAAGTGTAAATGCATACAGTGGTTTAAAACCTCTGATTGATGATGAAGGATGGTGGTTTTTAGCACAGGAACTTTCGTCGGATGAATTTTGTGGTCCAACGAGAGATGCAGACTGGTTTGATGGTGGTAAATGGATGAATATGCACCAACATAATTGGACTAACGACGATGAAGGGGTTAATAGAATGTGGGATAAATTGTTCAGCGGTGTTACTATTTCGAATATTACACTTGATCAAATGAACCTTTTACCTCCTAGTGATGAGATTGATGCAAAAATTGATGAGGTAGAAGTGGTTCGGTCATTTTATTATTATTTATTAATTGATAATTATGGTGATGTACCTTATCTTACAAGTGCTGCAGATGCGCCTGAACAGCCATTTAAAACTGCCAGAGAAGCTATTTTTGATAGTCTGGTAACAACACTTGAGGGAAACTTACAAAGTTTAAAGCTGGTAGATAAAAAATATTTGGCGACAAGATACATGGGATATGCGTTACTGGCTAAATTATATTTAAATGCAGAAGTATATACAGGAACTCCACAATGGGAAAAAGCTGATGCCTATATTGATAGTGTTTTAGACGGTCCATACAGTTTGGCAACAAATGTAACTGATCCATTTGTTACTAATAATGAAAACTCATCTGAAATAATATTTTCAATACCTTTTGATGAGAATACATACCAGGGATTCAGGTTACATATGAGAACATTGCACTATCATCATAATTTAACTTTTGATATGACAGTTGGCCCATGGAATGGTCTGGCTGTAACACCTAATCATTTTGATATTTACGAAAATGGAGATAAGCGTAAAGATGCCTACTTTATATATGGTCCTCAATATGATATTGGTGGAAAAGAAATAATTGATGGTGTTACTAATAATCCTTTAGTTATAGATCCACACCTGCCAGCATTGTATATGACATCAGGAAGTTATACGCCTGATCAATACAGGAATACCGGTGCACGTGTAGGGAAATATGAGATAAAAATTGGTGCTAAAGAAAATTTAAGTAATGATTTCCCATTATTTCGATTAACTGATTTTTATTTGATGAAAGCAGAAACTCAAATAAGACTGGGTGGTCCCGGAGACGGTGATTTCTGGATTAATGAAATTCGTGATCGAGCTGGAGTTGAATTGTGGTCAGGAGCTACGTTAGATCAATTGTTAGCTGAAAGAGGACGCGAATTGTGGGTTGAAGGACACCGTCGTCAGGATTTAATACGTTTTGGTAAATTTACAAATACATGGTGGGCTAAAGGAGATGACCAGGGTGGAGTTTCCGGCGATCCATCTGTTAAAATATTTCCAATCCCTAAATATGCATCAGATGCTAATCCGAATCTATTAACAGATCCTAAATAAATAGATCAATAAACCTAATATTAATTAAAAATTTTAAGCTATGAAAAAAAATGTTTTTAAAAAGTTATTTAACCTTTCTTGGTTAATTTTAGCCGCATTGTTAACCTTTACTGCGTGTAGCGATGACGACGATGATGATGACAATGGTATCATTGTACTTGATGGTATTTATATCAAGGGTGATGCAACTGCATTAACTGATTTTGATGCAGACGGACGATTTGCTGTTACAAAAAATGAAGTACTACAGGAAGAGCGTTCTACTTTATACGAAAAGTATATTGCAATAAAAGGTACAGGAGGTTTTAATATCGTACAGGTTGCAGGTAATGTAAAAACAACTTACGGTCCTGGTACTGATTTTGGTGTTGTTGGAGAAGCTGAACGTGATGTGGAAGAACCACAGGTAGATTTTTGGCGTGGCTCATTCACTGAAACAGAAACTCAATTTGAAGTTCCTTCAGATGGATTTTACCATGTAGTAATTGATACTGAAGTGGGTAAAGTTGCTATTATTCCTGTAACATGGGGTGTAATTGGAGCTGCCACTCCTAATGGATGGGGAGGTTCGACAGCAATGACAGCTTCTGCGTTTAATCTTGAAACAATGACTTATTCGCTTACCGATATGGAGTTAAGAGGTGGCGACTGGAAATTCCGTTACTCTGATGGATGGAAAGTTATCCTTGATACAGTTATTGATTTGGGAGAAGGTAATAAAGGTGTTAAAGTAAATACAAATTTTGGAGGCACTGTTTCTGATCTTGTTCCTGGTGGAGATAATATGGTAAACGATAATCCAGGTGTTTATGATATTTCTCTTACTTGGACATTAGGTTCAGGCCATTCAGCAACAGCAACAAAAACTGATGATTTACCACTTACTAACTGGACTGGAGTTATTTGTGATGCAGTTGGTACGGGTGTAAGTTCAGATAATCCGGATGCAATTGCTGACCCTAGTGGTTGGGGTTGGGGTAATAAACTATTAGCTGATGGAGAACCAACAGTTGATGGTGATGTTTATACCTGGACATGGACTGGTATTATTCTTGAAGCAGATGAAGGTTTTAAATTAAGAACTGAGAATGGTGAGGCTCCTGCCAGTGGAAATGGCGCTAATTTTGATGCAGGATATAGTGCAGTTGATGCAGATAATAGTTCTGCAGCAGTTTATGATAAGGACGGAAACTTAGCTGTTGACACAAAAGCAGAGTATAATATCACATTAGTTATTGATGCTGCTGATAACGACTCTAAAGTTATTACAATTACTGAAGCAAAATAGCAATTAATATTCAAGAAGGCATGCATTGGACATGCCTTCTTTTTTCTTTTAAATAAATTACTTTCTTATAAATTTTAGGTTAGGGTATTATTATGATTTTCAGATGGGTAGTTTTATCAATCATAGGTGTTTTATGCACTTTTTTTACAGGAATTTCGCAAGTTGTAACTACAGAACCCGAATTTCCTACAGCCGATGATGCTGTAACAGTATACTATGATGCTACCATGGGAAATCAGGATTTGATGGATTATGATGGCGATATTTACGCTCATACCGGAGTAATTACCGAAAATAGCAGCAGTTCAGGCGACTGGAAATATGTTATTGCCGGATGGTCTGAAAATACAGAAAAAGCAAAACTAACCAAGGTTTCATCCAATTATTATAAACTGGAAATCGATCCGAGTATAAACGAATTTTACGGGGTTGCTGAAGATGAAGAAGTTTTAGAACTGGCCTTCGTGTTCAGAAATTCTGATGGTTCAAAAGTCGGACGTGAAGCTGATGGGGGTGATATATTTGTAAATGTGTATCAACCCGGATTAAGTGTTAATATTTCTTCTCCTGATGATGATATGATTATTGTACCGGGAGATACGGTAAAAATAACAGCTGCATCAAACGAATCCGATTCAATGTTTTTGTGGATTGATGAGGTGTTGATTGAAAAAGTTTCTGGGACATCCATTACTTACGAACATATTGAAAACACAGATGGCCTGCACAAAATTATGGTAGCTGCGAAAATAACTGACGAGACCGTTTATGATTCGGTTTTCTATTTTGTGCGTGGCGATAATAATGTAGCTGAATTGCCAACTGGTTGGAAGAAAGGAATTAATTATTTAGCTGATGATTCAGTGGGTTTGGTATTGTTTGCACCATTTAAAGCATTTGTTTTTGTTATTGGCGATTTTACCGACTGGCGCATACAAGAAGAATTTATGATGAATATAACACCTGATGGTGAGTATTATTGGTTAGGAGTTGGTAATTTAACACCACAACAAGAATATATTTTCCAGTATTATATTGATGGAGAATTGCGTATTGCCGATCCTTATACCGAAAAAACAAGCGATCCGAACGATAAATACATCTCATCATCAACTTATCCGAACTTGATTGAATATCCTGCATCAAAAACAAAGCATGTAGCTTCATTACTACAAACCGCACAAAATGATTATCAATGGGTAAATACCAATTATGAGAAACCTCCAAAAGATAATTTAATTATTTATGAATTACTGATTCGTGATTTTCTCGAAGCACACGATTACAATACATTAATCGATACATTAGACTATCTGGATAATTTAGGAGTTAATGCTATTGAACTGATGCCGGTAAATGAATTTGAAGGAAATGAAAGCTGGGGCTATAATCCGAGTTTTTATTTTGCCCCCGACAAATATTATGGTCCAAAAGATGATTTAAAAGCGTTTGTTGATTCATGTCACGGACGTGGAATAGCAGTAATTATCGATATGGTTTTAAACCACTCTTACGGACAATCGCCTTTAGTTAGAATGTATTTTGATCCTGATGCCGGCGATTATGGCCGGCCAACTGAAGAAAACCCCTGGTACAATGTACAATCGCCCAATTCAACATATTCATGGGGATTCGATTTTGATCATGACAGTGAGTATACAAAAGAATTTGTTGATTCTGTGAATAGGTTTTGGTTAGAAAAGTATAAAATAGACGGGTTCAGATTCGATTTTACCAAGGGTTTTACAAATACACCCGGTGATGGATGGGATTATGATGGATCAAGAATTAATATTCTTAAACGCATGGCGCTTAAAATTTGGGATGTAAATCCTGATGCGTATGTTATTCTTGAGCATTTTGCCGAAAATTCTGAAGAAAAGAATCTTGCTGAATTTGGTATGATGCTCTGGGGTAATATGAATTATGAGTATAACGAAGCAACAATGGGTTATTCGTCTGATTTAGATGAAATTTCATATAAAGACCGCGGTTGGTCTGTTGCTCATTTGGTTGGGTATATGGAAAGCCACGACGAGGAGCGGTTAATGTATAAAAATTTACAATACGGTAATTCTACCGATGATTATGATTATAATATTAAAGATTTGCATACCGGATTGCGGAGGGTCGAGTTAGCAGCTAATTTCTTTATTCCTGTACCAGGCCCAAAAATGATCTGGCAGTTTGGCGAACTGGGCTATGATTATTCAATTAATTATGATTGCAGGGTTTGTAATAAACCTATCCGTTGGGATTATTTTACATCAAACCGCGAAAAACTGTATTATGTTTTTAAAGCGTTAAATGAGTTAAAAACTAATTACGATGTTTTTAGTACCGGTGATTTTTCTTTAATACAATCTGATAATACAAAAGTTTTACAATTGTTTGGTGACGAGATGGATGTGGTTATTTTAGGGAATTTTGATGTGGAAACGAAAGATATCAACCCAATTTTTACGAAAACAGGGCAATGGTACGAATATTATAGTGGTGATACATTAGAAGTTAATAACACAGAAGATTTAATTACATTAAATCCCGGTGAATACAGGTTGTATACAACCCTTAAATTAGATGTGCCGGATATCCCTTTAAATATTGGAAAAGATGCGGAAATTATTAATTTTAAAGTAAATGTTTTTCCAAACCCCTCATCAAACAATTTTTATTTTGATACTAATGATATAAACAGGGAAATAGAAGCATTTAATATATATAATTCTCAAGGCCAAATGGTTAGATCTGTCCGGGTTGATTCCGATGATAAACTTATAAATGTTGACTTATCTGATTTTAGCAGCGGGTTATATTTTTATGAAATTTTAGCAGGTAATGAGAAGTATACCGGGCGAATCATAAAACAATAAGAAAAAACAAAAAGCATGATAAGCTTTACCAATTTATTAATCATTTTTATTTCAATAGCCTTTGGTTTTTTGCTGGCTTCATGGCGACTAAATAAAAAATTAGCTAAATACAAGACTTTATCTGTTTCTGATGATCTGGGAGTTTTTAATCATCGTGAGCTAAATTCAAAAATTAAACTTTTACTTCAAAAACATGATATAGAGAGTTTTGTTTTTATGTTGCTCGATATAGATTTTTTTAAAAATTTTAATGATCAGTATGGATATTCAAAAGCGGATCATATATTGCAAGACTTTGTAAATCTTACCAAAGGATATATTCGTAAATCAGATTTGTTTTTCAGATATAAAAATGGTGATGAGTTTGCTTTAATATTTAGTAATATCGGTATTGAACAAGCCCAGGAAATTGGAAACCGAATCCGTCGGGTTATTGCTTACCATCCGTTTCAAATTGATGATAAGCTTATTCATCTTACTATTAGTATGGGAATTACCACTTCAATTAAAGATGATACGCCTGAGCAAATAAAGCAACGTGCCGAAGAAGCTCTTTTGGAAGCTAAACAATCTAAAAATACAGTGGTTTTGATAGAAGAATAGTATTAATTGGTTTGGTTAAAAAAAACATCCGATATTACTTATAACATCGGATGTTTTTTTATAACACTTATTTATTGCTGAAAATTTTATAATCCCAGGGTTGCATTTTGTATTGGGTTGTAATATGCTCCTCAGTAAAAACCTCAAATAATTGATCGTTTTCAATATCCAAAGAAAATTCAAATTCAACTTCTTGATCAGACAAATTGAAAATGGTAATAACCTGACAATCATCTTTTTTTCGCGAGAAAGCTAAAATATGATCGTCTGCTGAGGTTGCTATTCTTTTCAGGGTTCCTCCAAACGCTCCATTCCATAAAGCTTTATTCTTTTCTTTTAAGGTTAGCAAGGTTTTGTACAATTCATCCATTGAGCATTTTTTATTCCATTGGATAGTATCTTTTTCAAAAAATCTCAATTGTTTATTCATACACGCTTCCTGTCCGTTGTAGATTAAAGGCATTCCCGGGAGCGTAGCTGAAAGTACAGCAAACGTTTCTGTTGCCTCTCCTAATCTTTCGTACACTGTTCCTTTCCACGAATTTTCATCATGGTTGCTGGTAAATATCATTCGATAATCGGACGTATTGTATTTTGTTTTTTCTTTTTCCAATTGATTGACCAAATTTTCCAAGTTTTTTTTGCCCTGTGCGATTTCATTAAAGAGAAAATGGATGTCCCAGGCATAAGTCATATCAAAAGCGTATTCGTGTAGTTCTGGTTCATTAGCTTCAGCTAGCATAAATACTGGTTTTATCTTATCGAGTTCGTAACGGACATTATTCCAAAAATCGGTAGGAACCATTCCGGCTACATCACATCGGTATCCATCGATATTGAAATCTTTAACCCAATAAATTAATGCATCGGTCATATAATTTCGAACTTCCGGAATATCGTAGTTTAAATCAGCTACATCGGTCCAATCTTCGACAGGTGCAATAATCTCTCCTTCTTCATTTTTGGTATACCATTCAGGATGATCAAAAATAAGTTGGTTATCCCATGCTGTATGGTTTGCTACCCAGTCGATAATAACATACATGCCTGATTCGTGAATCTGGTCTACTAAATTTTTAAAATCCTCTTCGGTACCGAACTCCGGATTTATGCCCAAATAATCTTTTACCGAATAATAACTCCCCATCGAACCTTTTCGATTTTTTTCTCCAATGGGATGTATGGGCATTAGCCATAAAATATCTACTCCCATCTCTTGTAATCTGGGCAAATGTTCGGCAAAAGCATTAAAGGTTCCTTCGGGAGTATATTGCCGGATATTAACTTCATAAATACTGGCATTTTTACTCCATTCAGGATGTTTAACTTTTTGATAATTAATATTCTTTTCCTCCTGGTTTTTTTTATTATTACATCCGTAAAATCCAATAAGGATCAAGAGTAACATAGCCAGTATTTTACGCATAAAGTGTAATGATTTTGTTTTCATGTTAAATTTATTTGAATTTTTACAATATATAAATAATTAAATTGTGATATATCAGTGGTTTTTGTTACATTTACAACTTCTTGTTTTTAATTTTTAAAGATACAAAAATTAAGCAATATTTATACGCGAAAAGCTGACTTATTAAGGGAGACAATATATTTTTCTTATCAAATAAAAAAATTATTAATCACTAAAAAATTTAATGCTAATGAAAAGAGTTTTAGTTGCAACAGCAGGAGGGGATTGTCCGGGATTAAATGCTGTAATTAGAGCTATTGTTAAACGAGCATCCCAAGAAAAAGATTGGGAAGTTTTAGGAAGCATCCAGGCTTTTAACGGAGTGTTATGGGAACCTACTGAAGTTAAAATTCTTGACGAAAAGGCTGTTGCCGGAATTCATTTTCAGGGGGGAACAATTATTGAAACGACTAATAAAGGAGGACCTTTTGCATGGCCTATAAAGGGGAAAGATGGAAAATGGACAACGGCCGATCGTTCGGAAGAAATGATACGAAAATTGATGTATATGGGCGTTGATGCGGTAATAAATATCGGTGGTGATGGTTCACAACAGATATCCCAGGCCTTATATAAAAAAGGATTGAACATTATCGGAGTACCTAAAACGATTGATAATGATCTTTCAGCTACTGATTCAACTTTCGGTTTTCAAACAGCCGTTCAGATTGCTACTGAGGCGGTTGATAAATTAGTTACTACAGCTGCCAGTCATAATCGGGTAATGATACTTGAAGTAATGGGCAGAAATGCTGGATGGATAGCAATGAATGCTGCTGTAGCCGGTGGTGCAGAAATCTGCTTGATACCAGAAATTCCTTATGATATTAACAAACTATTAGAAAAAATTAATCAACGATTTGTTCGGGACCGTGGTTTTACGATAATTGTTATTGCTGAGGGTGCACGTGCTATCGGAAAAGAGATATCAAAAGTGGAAACAAACGAGGTAGGATATAAGAATATTAAACTCTCGGGTGCAGCTTCGCGTCTTGAACAGGAGTTGAAAGAAGCAGGATTAAAACATGATGTTCGAAAAGCCGTGCTTGGACACATTCAACGTGGTGGTGTGCCTATTGCATATGACAGAGTACTGGCCACACAATTTGGAGTTCATGCATTTCAAATGGTGATGGATGGAAAATTTGGAGAAATGGTTTCCTACCAGCATCCACATATCACATCAGTACCTTTTAAAGATGCGATTAAAAAGCCTAACTTTATTACCCTCAATACAGCATTAATGCGAAATGCACGTGGGGTTGGAATTAGTTTCGGAGATCAAATTTAATATATTCGTAAAACAAAAAAGCGACGCTTTGCAGTGTCGCTTTTTTAATGGTTTAATTGAATTCAAATTTCTCTTAGAAAATAAAATTGACAATCTATCCTCGAGATTAATTATTCAAAATCTCAAATGAAAAAGGGTTGAGATTAAGAATAAGTTCTTTATTATTGTTTATTTGTTTGATTTCATTGCCAAAATTTGCATTCCATTTTTCACCCCTAAGATTCTCAGGCAGCTCAATAGGAATAATTGATTCCTTACTCGATTTGTTTAAGGCAATCAACATCAGTTCATCGAAATATTTTCGGGCGTAAACCATGGTTTGTTCATCAGCATGGATTAAAATAATATCGCCATAAATCAGTGGAAGATTATTTTTCCTAAGATGGATAATCTTTTTCGTATTTTCCAACACAAAATTTTCAAACCGGTTTAAGTTTTCAAACTTCATGGGCCGGCGATTATCAGGATCTCCTGCTCCGGGCATTCCAATTTCATCGCCATAATAAATAACCGGTATCCCAGGAATAGTATGAATAAAACTGGTAACCTGTAACAATTTGTAATAGCCCAGGGTATCTTCCACTTGAATATCTCTGTTCCATCCGGCTTCTTTTTCATCCTCGTCAAAGGCAAGTGCTCCGCTGGCAAGAGTAATAAATCTTGGCAAATCATGATTGCCGGTAATATTCCCCATAAGTGAGTGATGACCGTTATATTTTAAACTCTCTTTTAACGATTGATTGAGTTTGGTTAAGGGTTCTTTTTCCTGTGCCAGATTATTGCGCATATCAAAATAGAGATTAAAGTCAAACTGACCGTCAAGCATGTCGGGACCTACATAACTTCTTATTAATTCACGGCTGCCAAAGGTTTCACCAATCTGAAAAAGAAAATCTTTGGTTGTATTTGCCCGTAACTTCCGGGTTAACGTTTTCCAGAAATCGAGCGGAATATGTTTGGTGGCATCGTGTCTGAATCCGTCGATGTTAAACTCCTGAATCCAGAACATGGCTGAGTCGGACATCATCTCGGTAACTTCAGGAATGGTAAAGTCTAACGATGGGATAAATGTGTCGAACCAAGTGGTTAACCGTTGCTCATCCCAAAGGCGAATATTTTTTCGGCCTTCAGGCAAATCTAATTCTGTAACCCAATCGGGATGATTCTGGTAGATTTTATTTTTTATATGTACGTGGTTCGAAACAAAGTCGAGAATGATATTCATCTTTTTTTGGTGTGTGGTATTCACCAACTTGTGTAATTCGTCGGAGGTGCCGAATCGGTGGTCAACAGAAGTTAAGGTAACCGGCCAGTAGCCATGGTAACCCGAATATTTTCTGTGAGGCTCCGGATACTCAATATATCCATCGAGTGGATTTTGGGTAATCGGGGAGAGCCAGATCATGCTTACACCCAATTCATCAAAATAGCCTTCGTTTACTTTTTCGGTTATTCCTTCAATATCTCCACCCCAATAATTTGCTTTGTCGTATATATTCGGATCATCTACCGGCTCATCATTTGCTTTGTTTCCATTGTTAAAACGATCAACCAACATAAAATACAGTACCTGTGCATGTTTGTCTTTGCGGGTAATTTGAGCAATGTCTTTCAATACTTTTCCCTTTTCCAAGGGAATTAAAATATCATTTGAATAGCCATTTTTATTGTATGCCCACATTCTTATAAACGAACGCTTTTTGCTTCTGGCAAGTGCAGGTATTTGTACGGTTATTTTCTCATCTTTAATTTCTGAAGGAATCGTAAAATTATCCCATAACGCGATAACAGAAGTAATATCTCCTGCATAATCTATGGTTATGTTTTTTTTGCTAAAAGAATGTGTTGAAAGTTTTGGTCCATTTTCTGCCGGATCGGGAACATTAAGCACCGAATTATACCCACCAATATTATTGCTTTCCTTTTTAGGATTTTGTGGGTCAAGCATCCACTCATCATTAATTACCAGCTGATAATGATATTTTCCCGGCGAAAGTTTTAATGAATATTTCCATACATCATCTTTGAGCAGAAAATCACCGGATGGTGTCCAGTTGTTAAAATTCCCCACGACCTGAACAGAATGATATTGTTTTTTATCATCGTTAAGCTCAAATGTATAATTCACCTTCTGATCAAATAATAAAATAATGGAGTAGGGATACCCTTCGATCCAGATTGTTAATGTTTCAATGGGTTTGGTATCCGGCGTAGGTGTAATTTTTATAAGCTCTAGGTTATCGGAAAGGTTGTAGTTGTAACCCTTTATTGATACAGAGTCGATTTTGTTGATGTTCTTAAAAATTCCGTCAAGGGCTATCTCTTGTCCCTTATCACTTACATAAACAGGTAATGCCAGCTCATACATCTCTGACTTTTCAGGGATAGTTAGCTCTTGTTGGGTACAGGCAAAACTGAAAATTATCAAAAAAATAATGGGTAAATGTTTCATGGCGAATTGTATTTTAGGTTATTGCTTAAGTTCAATAATCATGGCTGATTTTTTGGGTATATGGATTTGATTTAAATTATTAATTTCTGTTTGGCTGATTATTTCTTTTCCCGTCCGGTATCCATGCATAATCTCTTTAAAACGTTCTGTTTGTATGGTTTGAGCATTATCGTTGTTATTTAAAATAATCATTACCGTTTCATCAGCACGATGCCTGAAATAAACATACACATTGTTTTCCGGGATAAAATGGGTT
>Ga0209943_1001443_pt1 | contig 14573 bp, 14 predicted proteins | sample SalPonR1_B_D2_MG_FD_185698 | JGI IMG/M metagenome (GOLD analysis project Ga0209943, IMG submission 185698) | Salt pond soil microbial communities from South San Francisco under conditions of wetland restoration - Salt Pond MetaG R1_B_D2_MG... ... | reverse complement strand
GCACAGGCCGAGGCGGAGTTGCGCCGCCTGTTTCCCTGGCTCTACGAGGGCATGGGGCCGGTGCGCTACGGCCCCGCCGCGCGACGTGTGCTGCGCCGCTTTGAGGCGGGGCTGCTTGCGGCGACCGTCCCGCCCGGCGGCGGGGACGCGCAGGGCAGGGCCGCCGCGTCCGAAGAGCGGGCGATGCGTTAGCGTGCCCGCCGATCCGGTCCCGGTCCCCGGGGCGCACAAGACCCATTCCCTGCCACCCCGTCCTGGCCTAGAGTGAGGCCATGATCCTCTCGCGCGACCGCGGCTATATCTTCGTGCACATCCCCAAGACCGGAGGCACCTCGCTTGCGCAGGCGCTGGAGGGCCGCGCCACCGCCACCGACATCCTGATCGGCGACACGCCCAAGGCACGGCGGCGACGCGGGCGGGTGGCGCGCCTGCGCGGACAGGCGCGGGGACGGCTATGGAAGCATTCCACGCTGGCCGATCTCGACGGGCTGCTGACACCCGCCGAGATCGCCGCGATGTTTACCGTCACGCTGGTGCGCAACCCGTGGGATCGGATGGTGAGCTATTACACATGGGCGCGCGTGCAACTTTTCGATCATCCGGCGGTGCGGCTGGCGCAGGCGCGCGATTTTGCCGGGTTCGTCGCTGCGCCAGAGACCCGCGCCGCCTGGGCCGCCGCGCCCGCGCGCCACTACATGACCGCCGCCGACGGGGAGGAGTACGCGCGGCTCTTCATCCGGCTGGAGGCGGTCGAGGCCGATGCCGCGCCGCTCTGGCAGCATCTCGGCTTTCGCCTCGCGCTGCCGCGCCTCAACGCCTCGGCGCGCGGCGATTACCGGCGCTATTACAGCGACGCCACTGCCGCTGTCGTCGAGCAGACCGCTGCCGAGGACATCGCGCGCTTCGGGTATCGATTCGACCCGGACGGGATGATTTGATCAAATTGTGTTTCACCTCTGGCCAAGCCATGCGCCCTGCGACAATGTCAGCGATATTGACCTTTGCCCCGGGAGATCGCCATGACCCAAAAGCCCCTGCGCGTCGCCATCAACGGCTTCGGGCGCATCGGTCGCACGATCCTGCGAATCCTTCTGCGCGAGCGCCCCGATTTCGAGCTGGTCTGCATCAACGAGATCGAGCCGGTCGGGACATGCGCCTACCTGTTCCAGTATGACAGCGTGTTCGGGCCCTGGCCCGGCACGGTGACGCAGGAGGGTGCAACGCTGGTGGTGGACGGGCGCGCGATCCCGTTCCATGCGGCGCACGATCTGAGCGAGCTGGACCTGTCGGGCGTCGACCTGGTGCTTGATTGCACCGGCATGGCGGGCGCGCGCGCCGTGGCCGAGCGGGGGCTGGTGGCGGGGGCGCGCATGGTGCTCGTCTCGGGGCCGTCGGAGGAGGCCGATATCACCGTGGTGATGGGTGCCAACGAGGACGCGCTATCGGGGCAGCGGATCGTGTCCAATGCCTCGTGCACCACCAACGCGCTCGCGCCGCTGGCGCGGCTGCTGGACGAGGCCTGGGGCATCGAGAGCGGTCAGATGACCACGGTGCACTGCTATACCGGCAGTCAGCCCACGGTGGACAAGCCGCGCGGCGCGCCCGAGCGCAGCCGCGCCGCCGCGCTGTCGATGGTGCCCACGACGACGAGCGCGCAGCATCTGACGGGGCGGGTGCTGCCGGGCCTCGCCGGTCGGATCGAGGCGCGGGCGGTACGGGTGCCGGTGGCCTCGGTCTCGGCCATCGATCTGACGGTGCAGACCCGCGCACCTGTGACGGCGGCGGCGGTCGGGGCGATGCTGCGCGAGGCTGCCGAGCGCCATCATTGGCTGGGCTGGACCGATGCGCCGGTGGTGTCGTCCGACTTGCGCGGGCGGCCCGAGAGCCTGATCGTCAGCGGCCCGCAGATATCCGTCTCGGCGGGCGGGCTGTTGCGGGTGTTCGGCTGGTATGACAACGAATGGGGGTTTTCGGCGCGGATGCTCGATATGGGGCTGTTGATGGGGCGGCGGGGCTGAGCCCCGCCCTACCGCAGCCGCACGTTGGCAAATCCCATGGCCCGCAGCCGTGCCGCCCCCGCCCATGCGTCCGCCTCGGAGCCGAATGGCCCGGCGAGCACAAGGGTCAGTTCGCGCCCGTCGCGGTCGAGCGTGCCGCGCCGTGCGGGCAGCCCGGACCCGGCGATACGACGCGCAGCGGCAAGGCCCTGCGCGGCATCGGCGAAGAGTCCCGCCTGCGCATAATGCGCGGCCTGGCGCGGCTCTTGCGGGGCAGGCTTTGGCTCTGGCGCGGCACCGGTGGTGGCCGCGGTCGAGCGCGTCGAGACCGACGTGCGGGGCGCACCGGCCCGAGCGCGCTGACGCGCCTCGCGCACGGTGACGGGATCGGGCACATACGAGCCGCGCGTGGCCACCGTCACGCCGGCGGCGCGCTGCTCCTCGAAGCTGGTATAGGGCGGCTGAAGCCCGGGGTAGTTGTGGATCGCGTCTGCGCCGGTACGCCGGTCGATAAGGCGGCGCGGCACGGTGTTGGTCCACATCAGGTCCATCCGGGCCTTGCCCTCGAAGGTCTGGTGCGCGCGCTGCGGGTTGAGGCGGTCATCCTCCCAGACCGGTTTCATCCCTTCGGGCACGCGGATGCCGGCGAGGCTGGTCTTCTGGTTCGCGTAGACGCGGGCGGGGGCGACGCGGGTGCCGGGCGGGACGGTTTCGGGCGTTGCCCGGGTGCCCGGTGGCGGGCTTGCGGCGGCGCGCCCGCCGTGGGCGTAGGTGACGTAATGCGCCCGTTGCGGGCCGCAGCGCACGGGCGAGCCGTTGTGCTGCACGGTATAGGCTGCCGAGACGCCGCTGAGCCCGGCGCAGGCGGTGCGCCCGGGATCGGGGGGCGTGATCGGGCGCGCGGGGCGTGCCGCTGTCTTGGCCGCCGGTTCGGCCTTCTTCGCGGTCGCCCCCGGTGTGGCGATGACGGTGACGCGCTCGGGTGCGCGGGCGCTGGCCGTGCGGGGGGTGGCGGCGGGCTGTGGCCTGGCCACGGCCTCTGCGCGGCGGGGCGCCGGATCGGGGGGCGCGCGCGGCGTCTGTTGCGCCGGGTCCGTGTCGGGCCTGGCGCTGGCGAGCGACGGGGTGAAACCGCAAAGCGGCTCACGCGAGCGGGTCAGGCGCGGCACCCAAGTCTCGCCCTCGCCGACGCCCGCCCGGATGAAGACGCAGCCCGCGCTGTCCACGTATTGCGTGCCGGTATAGGAGACAGGCGGGAATTCCGCCGGAACCGGCAGGTTGCGAAGGGACTGCGCGCCGCCGGCGCCCGCGCTCAGCGTGACAGTCATGCAGGAAAGAAACAGAAAACGACGAACGGACATGTGAGCCCCCCTGGACCAGTGCCCGGAAACGTGCCTTATTTTCGCTGCGTAGTAAACAGTTATTGGCTTATCTAGTGGCGTCGGCGGCGCGCACCGCAGATGCTGGGGCAAGATGGCTGGGGAGGCCGCCCAGTGGCAGGCGCGCCGGGGGTGAAGCCGGGGGTTTGCGGGTAAGGTGAGTCGTGCTAATAGCGGAGATGGTTTAACGTTAAACGATCAATGTTTCGAGCCGATGCCAGGCTGGGAGGAGACCATGACCGACAGCCCCAAGGACACGCTGCGCGCGGCCGCGCTCGACTATCACGAGCACCCGCGGCCCGGAAAGCTGGAGATCCGTGCCACCAAGCCGATGGCCAATGGCCGCGATCTGGCGCGCGCCTATAGCCCCGGCGTGGCCGAGGCCTGCACCGAGATCAAGGCCGACCCGCAGACCGCGCGCCGCTATACCGCGCGCGGCAATCTGGTGGCGGTGGTGACGAATGGCAGCGCGGTGCTGGGGCTGGGCAATATCGGCGCGCTCGCGTCGAAGCCGGTGATGGAGGGCAAGGCGGTCCTGTTCAAGAAATTCGCCAATATCGACTGTTTCGACATCGAGCTTGACGAGCCCGACCCCGAGCGGCTGGCCGGGATCGTCTGCGCGCTCGAGCCCACCTTCGGCGCGATCAACCTGGAGGATATCAAGGCCCCCGATTGTTTCATCGTCGAGCGCATCTGCCGCGAGCGGATGAATATCCCCGTGTTTCATGACGACCAGCACGGGACCGCCATCGTGGTGGGCGCGGCGGCGACCAATGCGTTGCATGTGGCCGAAAAGCGGTTCGAGGATATCAAGGTGGTCTCGGCGGGTGGCGGGGCGGCGGGCATCGCCTGTCTCAACATGCTGCTGAAGCTGGGGGTGAAGCGCGAGAACGTGTGGCTGTGTGACATTCACGGGCTGGTCCACGAGGGCCGCGAGGTGGACATGAATCCGGAAAAGGCGGCGTTCGCGCAGGCCTCGGACAAGCGCAGCCTGGGCGAGGTGATCGCGGGCGCGGACCTGTTCCTGGGGCTGTCGGGGCCAAACGTGCTGACGCCTGAGATGGTGCGCGCGATGGCGGCGCGGCCCATCGTCTTTGCGCTGGCCAACCCCGACCCCGAGATCATGCCCGACAAGGCGCGCGCGGCGGTGCCGGATGCGATCATCGCCACGGGGCGGTCAGATTTTCCAAACCAGGTCAACAACGTGCTTTGCTTCCCGTTCATCTTTCGCGGGGCGCTGGACGCGGGCGCGACCGAGATCAACGACGCCATGCAGGTGGCCTGCGTCGAAGGCATCGCCGAGCTGGCCCGCGCCAGCACCAGCGCCGAGGCGGCGGCGGCCTATCGCGGCGAGTCGATGACCTTCGGCCCCGATTACCTGATCCCCAAGCCGTTCGACCCGCGCCTCTCGGGGATCGTGTCTTCCGCGGTGGCGCGCGCGGCGATGGAAACGGGCGTGGCGACGCGGCCCATTGCCGATCTCGACGCCTACAAGGCCGATCTGGATGCAAGCGTGTTCAAATCGGCGCTGCTGATGCGCCCTGTGTTCGAGGCCGCGCGCACCGCCGAGCGGCGCCTCGTCTTTGCCGAGGGAGAGGACGAGCGTGTGCTGCGCGCAGCACAAGCGGTGCTGGAGGAGACGCCGGAACAACCGATTCTGATCGGGCGCCCCGAGGTGATCGCGCGGCGCTGCGAGCGGGCGGGGCTGGCGATCCGGCCCGAGCGCGATTTCAACGTGGTCAACCCCGAGAACGATCCGCGCTACCGCGATTACTGGGAGACCTATCACGGCATCATGGCGCGGCGCGGCGTGACGCCGGACATCGCGCGGGCGGTGATGCGCACCAACACCACCGCCATCGGCGCGGTGATGGTGCAGCGGGGCGAGGCCGACAGCCTGATCTGCGGCACGTTCGGAGAGTTTCGCTGGCATCTCAACTATGTCAGCCAGGTGCTGGCCGACGAGACGCACACACCGCATGGCGCGCTCAGCCTGATGATCCTCGAGGACGGGCCACTTTTTATTGCCGACACGCATGTCTATTCGCTGCCCGCGCCCGACAATCTTGCCGAGATCGCCATGGGGGCCGCACGCCACGTGCGCCGCTTCGGGATCGAGCCCAAGGTGGCGTTCTGCTCGCAGTCGCAGTTCGGCAACCAGGCGGAGGGCTCGGGCAAGCGGCTGCGCGCGGCGATCGAGTTGCTCGATACCGCGCCGCGCGATTTCGCCTACGAGGGCGAAATGAACGTGGATGCGGCGCTCAACGCCGATCTGCGTGACCGTCTCCTGCCCGGCAACCGGCTCGAGGGGGCGGCCAACGTGCTCATCTTCGGACATGCCGACGCGGCCTCGGGGGTGCGCAACATCCTCAAGGCCAAGGCGGGCGGGCTCGAGGTGGGGCCGGTCCTGATGGGCATGGGCAACCGCGCGCATGTGGTGACGCCGGGGATCACGGCGCGGGGCCTGCTGAACATGGCCGCCATCGCCGGGACGCCGGTAGCGCATTACGGGTAGAATCGCCGGTTAGCTGAGATTTGCAGGAGAATTTGCAAAATCTGCTCATGGACATACCATAATTCCCTGATTGCTGGTGGTTTGCAAAAATTTGCAGACTACTTGGGGCGTTTTCTGCAAAATTTCTGCGTCCAACTGTCCCGCCGTCATGCGCGACGCTTGCCGCACGCGTGCATGATCCGTAACACCTGTGCAAGGCATCGGAGGAGGATACGATGGGATACAACGAGATTTACGACCGCTCGCTTGCCGACCCGGAGGGCTTCTGGCTCGAACAGGCCGAGGCGATCGACTGGACGCGCAAGCCGACGAAGGCGCTCTTCGATGACAACGCCCCGCTCTACGAATGGTACAGCGACGGGCTGGTGAACACCTGCTGGAACGCGGTGGATCGGCACGTGGAGGCCGGACGCGGCGCGCAGGCGGCGATCATCCATGACAGCCCGGTGACCGGCATCAAGCAGAAGATCAGCTATGCGCAGTTGCGCAGCCGCGTGGCGCGGCTGGCGGGAGCGCTGCGCGCACGCGGCGTGGAAAAGGGCGACCGCGTCATCATCTATATGCCGATGGTGCCCGAGGCGCTGGAGGCAATGCTGGCCTGTGGGCGGATCGGGGCGGTGCATTCGGTCGTTTTCGGCGGGTTCGCGGCGCACGAGCTGGCGGTGCGGATCGACGATTGCGCGCCCAAGGCAATCATCGCCGCCTCCTGCGGGATCGAGCCGGGGCGCGTGGTGCAGTACAAGCCGTTGCTCGATGGGGCCATCGAACAGGCCGCGCAAAAGCCGGACTTCTGCGTGATCTTTCAGCGCGAGGAGGAGGTAGCGCATCTGGAGGAGGGGCGCGACCTTGACTGGCACGCGTTCCAATACGGGGTGGAGCCGGCCGACTGCCTGCCCGTCGAGGGCAACCACCCCGCCTATATCCTCTACACCTCCGGTACAACCGGGCAGCCCAAAGGCGTGGTGCGCCACACGGCCGGGCATCTCGTTGCGCTGAACTGGACGATGAAGAACATCTACGACGTGAACCCCGGCGAGGTGTTCTGGGCGGCGTCGGACGTGGGCTGGGTCGTGGGGCACAGCTATATCTGTTATGGTCCGCTCATCCACGGCAACACTACCATCGTGTTCGAGGGCAAGCCGGTGGGCACGCCCGATGCAGGCACGTTCTGGCGGGTAATCTCCGAGCACAAGGTGCGCAGCTTCTTTACCGCGCCCACCGCGTTCCGCGCGATCAAGCGCGACGACCCGGAGGCGAAGGAGCTGCAGAGATACGATATCTCCTGCCTGCGCGCGCTCTACCTCGCGGGCGAACGCGCCGATCCGGACACGATCAACTGGGCCGCCGACAAGATGGGCGTGCCGGTCTACGATCACTGGTGGCAGACCGAGACGGGCTGGACCATCGCGGGCAACCCGGCGGGGCTCGAGGCGCTGCCGGTGAAGGTCGGATCGCCCACGGTGGCTATGCCGGGCTATGACGTGCAGATCCTCGACGAAGGCGGGCACGAGGTACCGGCGGGCACGCTGGGCGCGATCGCGATCAGGCTGCCGCTGCCGCCGGGTACGCTGCCGACGCTGTGGAATGCCGAAGGGCGCTTCCGCAAATCCTATCTCGAGCATTTCCCCGGCTATTACGAGACCGGCGACGCGGGCATGAAGGACGAGGACGGATATCTCTGGATCATGGCGCGCACCGATGACGTGATCAACGTGGCGGGCCATCGCCTGTCCACGGGCGCGATGGAGGAGGTGCTGGCAAACCACCCGGACGTGGCCGAATGCGCCGTGATCGGCGCGGCGGACGCGCTCAAGGGGCAGGCACCGGTTGGGTTCCTGTGCCTGACCAAGGGGGTCAACCGCGGCCATGACGAGATCGTGCGCGAATGCGTGGCCCTCGTCCGCGACCAGATCGGGCCGGTGGCGGCGTTCAAGCTGGCGGTCGTGGTGGATCGCCTGCCCAAGACGCGCTCGGGCAAGATCCTGCGCGCGATCATGGTCAAGATCGCCGATGGGCAGGACTACAAGATGCCCGCCACGATCGATGATCCGGCGATCCTGGACGAGATCGAATCTGCCCTGCAAGGCATTGGATTGACGAAATGATAACGAAACTCCCCCGCGCGGGCGGACCCGTGCGGGGGAGCGGTGTGCCCGGTGCGCCGGGCAGGAGGAGCGCCGTGCCTCAGGATGAGCGCGCGGTCAGGATCGTTACCGTCACGGGGTTGGGGACGAGACTGGTTACCGACGCCGGATCGGCGGTATTTGCCCCCCGCTCCGGATACAGGACGACCCCCGCGACGATCAGGCTTCCAAGCAAGAGAATCCTGATGACGTTCATTACCCGCATGACCGTGCCTCCTTTCCCTGACATGGCACACCTGCGCTGAGCAGGTATGAGGACGATGGGCGCAGGCCGTCGGGACAGGCAATAGCGCGCGGGTGATATCCGATAACATCGGGGGTTTCCGCGCGGGGCGGGCGGCTTATTTATCGGACAGGAGTGACACCATGCGCCTTGCGATCCTTGTATTTCTTGCCAGTCTGGCCAGCGCCATGCCCGATACGTCCGATGCCGATTCCCCGCCCGGCAGCTATCTGCCGCCGCCGCTCGGGTCCTACAGGTTCTTCACCGACCAGGTGATGGGCGGCGTCTCGACCGGCGAAGCGCGGGTCGTGGGCGCAGAGGGGGCGCGGCACCTGACCTTGACCGGGTCTGTGAGCATGGAGAACCGTGGCGGTTTTATCCAGGCGCGGGCCGACCTCGACGTGCCGTTTCCGGCGGACGCCCGGGGCGTGGTGATCCGCGTGCGCGGCAACGGAGAGCGCTATTTCGTGCATCTGCGCACGCGCGGCACCATGCTGCCCTGGCAATATTACCAGGCCGGGTTCGAGACCACGGAGGACTGGCGCGAGCTGCGGCTGCCGTTCACGGCATTCGCGGCGTCGGGTGCGCTGCTGCGCGATGTCCCGCGGCCCGAGACGGTGACGAGCCTCGCCGCGGTGGCGTATGGCCGCGACCACGAGGCGGACCTGTCATTCCGGTGGCTCGGGCTCTACTGATCGGATTTGCAAGGGACAGGCCGGAATTTCGAGGGTAACAGGCTCTTCGAAACCGGCTTATGTAAACTGCTCGCGCAGAAGCCTCTCCTCCAGCCCGTGGCCGGGATCGAACAGGATGCGATGGCGGATATCGGTGCGCGAGCGGATTTCGACCCAGTTCACGCTTTCGACCCAGCGGCTGTCGGCATCGGCCATCACCGGGCGCTTGTCCGGGTCGATCACGTCGAAGCGCACGCAGGCGGTCTTGGGCAGGAGCGCACCACGCCAGCGCCGGGGGCGGAAGGCGGCCACGGCCGTGAGCGCCAGCACGTCCGAGCCAATGGGCAGGATCGGCCCATGGGCAGAATAATTGTAGGCGGTTGAGCCTGCGGGCGTGGCAACCAGCGCGCCGTCGCAAATGAGCTCCTCCAGCCTCAGCCGCCCGTCGATGGAGATACGCAGCTTGGCCGCCTGCGGACCCGCGCGCAGCAGCGACACCTCGTTGATGGCTAGCGCCTCCTGTATGGTGCCGTCATTGGCCTCGGCGCGCATGGCCAGGGGATTGATGATCTCTTCCTCGGCGCGCGCGATCCGCTCGGGCAGGTCGGTCTCGGAATAGTCGTTCATGAGGAAACCGACGGTGCCGCGATTCATCCCGTAGACCGGCGTGTCGAGCGCCTGCGTGCGGTGCATCGTGTGCAGCATGAACCCGTCCCCGCCGAGCGCCACGATGACGTCGGCCTGCGCCTCGGGCTCGTCGCCGAACCGCGCGACCAGCGCGGCGCGCGCAGTCTGGGCGCTGGGCACGTCGCTGGCGACGAAGGCGATATTCTGGGACATCCTGGCTCCTCGGGGGCTTGGCCGCGCGGATCGAAGCACAATTCGATGGCCAAGGCCAGCCATGCCGGTGCGCCGGGCGAAAGTGTCGCTTTGCGATCTTTCCTTGGGGGGGGCTTTCCGCTACGTGATCGCGAAAGTCATTTTCTGGCGGAGGACATGCCATGCCCCATGACGGACACCGGCCCGCGGCCGACAGCGGCTTCTTCACCGAGGCGCTGGCCTCGCGCGATCCCGAGATTGCCCGCGCGATCGAGCAGGAACTCGGCCGACAGCGCGACGAGATCGAGCTGATTGCCTCCGAGAACATCGTTTCGGCGGCGGTGATGGAGGCGCAAGGCTCGGTCATGACCAACAAGTATGCCGAAGGGTATCCCGGGCGGCGCTATTACGGTGGGTGCCAGTTCGTGGACGTGGCCGAAAACCTGGCCATCGAGCGGGCCTGCAATCTCTTCAATTGCGGCTTTGCCAACGTCCAGCCCAATTCCGGCAGCCAAGCCAACCAAGGCGTCTTCACCGCGCTTCTGAAGCCGGGCGACACTATCCTCGGCATGAGCCTCGACGCGGGCGGGCATCTGACGCACGGCGCGGCACCCAACCAGTCGGGCAAGTGGTTCAACGCGGTGCAATACGGCGTGCGCCGCGAGGACAACCTGATCGATTACGACCAGGTGCAGGCGCTGGCGACCGAGCATCAGCCCAAGCTGATCATCGCCGGCGGCTCGGCCATCCCGCGGCAGATCGATTTCGCGAAGATGCGCGAGATCGCCGACAGCGTCGGCGCGTGGCTGCACGTGGACATGGCGCATTTCGCCGGGATCGTCGCGGCAGGCGAGCACCCCAGCCCCTTCCCGCACGCGCATGTCGCCACCACCACCACGCACAAGACGCTGCGCGGCCCGCGCGGCGGCATGATCCTCACCGATGACGAGGCGATCGCGAAGAAGGTCAACTCGGCCATCTTCCCCGGCATCCAGGGCGGGCCGCTGATGCACGTGATCGCCGCCAAGGCGGTCGCCTTCGGCGAGGCGCTGCGCCCGGAATTCAAGGGCTATATCAAGGCCGTGGTGGCCAATGCTCAGGCACTTTCCAACCAGCTCATCAAGGGCGGGCTGGATACCGTGACGCATGGCACCGACACCCACGTGGTGCTCGTGGACCTGCGGCCCAAAGGCGTAAAGGGCAACGCCACGGAGAAGGCGCTGGGCCGCGCGCATATCACCTGCAACAAGAACGGCGTGCCGTTCGACCCCGAGAAACCGACGGTCACGAGCGGCATCCGTCTGGGCAGCCCGGCGGGCACCACGCGCGGCTTCGGCGAGGCGGAATTCCGGCAGATCGCGGATTGGATCATCGAGGTCGTGGACGGGCTCGCTGCCAATGGCGAGGACGGCAACGCCGCGGTGGAAGCGAAGGTCAAGGCCGAGGTGGAGGCGCTCTGCGCGCGCTTCCCGATGTACCCGAACCTGTAAGGCCGACAGGGGCGCGCCCGGCGGCGCGCCTCACTCGTCGAGGGAGCCGTGTACCGCCACAAGGTCGAGCTCGGCCCCTTGCGGCGCGATGGCGCTGTAGCTCTCGCGCACCCCGGCCTCCGACAGCTCGCGCATCACGGTGAGCAGCGTGTTGGCCGGGTGCTCGTCGCACAGGTCGGCCATCTGAGCCACCTCGTCGCGCGCCACGGGCAGGGCGGCGTCGGTATCGGGCGCGCCGTAGATATCGACGAAGTGCTGCGCGAGCGCGCGGGTCACGGCCTCGGCCTCCTCCGCCTCGACCTGCGTGACGGCGACGAAGGTAACGCGGCCGAAGGTCTCGACCCCGAGCCAGCCATTGGCGAACGCCTGTCGCGCCTTGCCCACCAGATCGCCCTCGCCCCAGTTGGAGAACTCGAATCCGCCCGAGACGCACCACTCGCCGGTGCGCGCGGGGCTGTGATAGACGCGCAGGTCGCTCTCGTCGAAATGGATCGCCCGGGCCAGTTTCATGTGCCTGTCTCCAGCAGGGTTGTGAGGGGGACGAGCCGGGTGGCGTCGCCCACGCGCAGAAGCATACCGAAATCCTCGTCCACGCCAAGCCATGTACCGGTCTCGCCGCAGTGACCGAGCGGCTCGCCCATGCCCCAGGCAAGGCCGCGCCACTCGGCGTGGAGGGCGCGGGTGCCCTCGTCCTCCCAGCGGGTGATCCAGACGAGCGTGTGGCGCGCCCAGGCTTCGAGCAGCATCAGCGGATCGAGCTCGGAGCAGCCTTCCTCGACGAGGGCGGTGTCGTCCGGGGTGTCGCCGGGGCGGTCGGTGCGGGGGGTGACGGGCACGTCGAGCCCCACCACGAGCCAGCCGGGCAGGGCCGCCGGGTCGGCGGCCCCCGCCGCCACGCGCAGCCGCCCGCAGCGCGCGCCGTTGACGCGGATGCCGCCCGCCCATTCGAGATGCACGGCCACCTCGGGCGGTGCGAGCGCGCCGAGCGCGTTCTGAAATCCCACGCCGCAGGCGGGCAGCATCGCCATCGCGCGGCTCAGCGGCACCTCGGGGGCCATCACAAGCGCCGCCGACAGGTCGCTGTCGGTGACGTTGTGCACGACGAGCCCGGCGTCGCAGCCGAGCGCGGCCATCGCCTGTGCCTTGTCAAACGGCGAGATCGCGCCGCTGACGGCGAGCCCCGACATCAGCGGCGGGAAGGAGGGTGCGCTCATGCCACGCCGCGCGACACGAGATCGCGCGCCACCTGCCGGAACGCCTGTGCCTGCGGGCTGTCGGGTTTGGTCACCACGATGGGTGCGCCGCCATCCGAGGCCACGCGGATATCGAGGTGCAGCGGCACCTCGGACAGGAGCGGCACGCCCATCTTCTCGGCCTCGGCCTTGACGCCGCCATGGCCGAAGATGTGCTCTTCGTGTCCGCAATTGGAGCAGATATGCGTGCTCATGTTCTCGATCAGGCCCAGAACCGGCACCTTGAGCTGGGTGAACATGTCGATCCCCTTGCGCGCGTCGAGGAGCGCCACGTCCTGCGGCGTGGAGACGATGATCGCGCCGTCGACCTCGGTCTTCTGCGCGAGTGTCATCGACACGTCGCCGGTGCCGGGTGGCAGATCGACGATCAGGCAGTCGAGCGCGCCCCATTGCACCTGCATCAGCATCTGTTGCAGTGCGCCCATCAGCATGGGGCCGCGCCAGACCACGGCCTGATCCTCGTTCACCATCAGGCCGATGGACATCATGGTGACGCCGTGGTTCCTGAGCGGCAGGATGATCTTGCCGTCCGGGCTCGCGGGGCGGCCCGAGACGCCCAGCATCCGCGGTTGCGAGGGGCCGTAGACATCGGCGTCGAGCAGCCCCACCCGGCGTCCCTCGGCGGCGAGAGCGCAGGCGATGTTGGCCGAGACGGTGGATTTTCCTACGCCTCCCTTGCCGCTTGCGATGGCGATGATGTGATCGACGCCGGGCACGCGCTGTGGACCCTTCGGCTCGGCCTTTTTCGCGGGCTTGAGGTCGGGCGGCTCCTTGGCCGAATGGGCGGTCAGCACCGCCGAGACGGTGGTCGCGCCGGCCGATTTCGCCGCCTGTTCGGCGGCGTCGCGCACCGGCTCGTACGACTTGGCCTTGGCCGGGTCGATCTCCAGCACGAAGCGCACGTCCGCGCCCTCGACATTGAGCGCGCGAACCACGCCCGCCGCCACGATATCGGACCCGCTGATCGGGTCGGTGATCTGCTTCAGCGCCTCGAGGACGCTCTCGCGTGTTGCGGTCACTTCAGTCCTGCCCCTTGATCTTTCCGGTCACCACGTGCTCGACATCGAGCCCCTCGACTGTCAGCACCACCTTCGCCTCGAATTCCTGGCCCGCCGTCGCGCCCTTGGCGCGCAGCCCTTCCTCGATAGCCTGCTGCGAGGTGACGCCCACCTGCTTGAGAAACTTGCGCATCGACATGTTGAAGTCGTCGCTCATCGCGGTCTCCTTTCTCCTGATCGTCCGCTTGACGCGGATATAGTCCTGTTTCTACGCTCCGGTATGGTCTGGCGTCTCTCGATACAAGCCTGTCTTTGGTCCGCGCTCGTGCTTGCGCTCGTGGTGCCGTTGGCCGCACAGGCCGACGACAAGCGGTTCCGCCTTGCCGTGCCCGCGCCGCTGGTCGAAAGCGGGCTGCTCGATTACGTGCTGCCGCGCTTCTCGCTCAAGACCGGCGTCCGCATCGAGGTGGTGACGCCCGGAGCGGGGGCGGAGGCCGCCTTCGACAGGCGCGAGGGCCGCAAGGTGTTCGTAGGCGCGGGCGGGACGTGGCGGCTGCGCCTCGGGGCCGGGCATCCGGAGGCCGTGCGCTTTGCCGAGTGGCTGACCTCGGAGATCGGGCAGCGCACGGTCACGAGCTACGAGGTGGCGGGTGCCGCGCCGTTTTCCCTGCCCGAGGTGGCGGCGGTGGAGGACGCGGCCCCCGAATATGACGGCGACGCCGCGCGGGGCGCGCGCGTGGCGCAGGCCAAGTGCGGGCGCTGTCACGTCGTCGATCCCGAGAGGCGGGGCGGTATCGGTTCGACCCCGTCCTTTCCGGTGCTGCGCACGCTGAGCGACTGGGACGCGCGGTTCCAGACCTTCTATGCGCTCAACCCGCATCCCGCGTTTACACAGGTGCCCGGCGTGACCGAGGATTTCGCCAAGCACCTGCCGCCGGCCATCGTGCCCATCGAGGTGAGCCCGGGTGAGATCGAGGCGATCCTCGCCTTTGTCGCGGGGATCGCCCCCGCCGATCTGGGTGCGCCGCTGCAACTTCAGTGATCCTTGCGGTTGCTGAGGTAGTCCTCGGTGGTGCGCGGG
>Ga0209943_1001441_pt1 | contig 14574 bp, 9 predicted proteins | sample SalPonR1_B_D2_MG_FD_185698 | JGI IMG/M metagenome (GOLD analysis project Ga0209943, IMG submission 185698) | Salt pond soil microbial communities from South San Francisco under conditions of wetland restoration - Salt Pond MetaG R1_B_D2_MG... ... | reverse complement strand
ACCATTAATAAGACGAACCAAATAACTATTAAAATAAAAGCTGAACCAAAATCAGGCTGTAAAAGTACTAAAGCAGCTAATACAGCCGTGAAAAAGCCAGAAATAAGCAAATGACTGAAGGTTTTAAACCTTAAACTTGGTTTAGAAAAATAATCAGCTAAAAAAAGTAACAGTATTATTTTTACCAATTCAATAGGTTGAATACCAAAACCAAAAATATAAAACCAACCAGTACTTCCCCTTATTTCAGTCCCTAGAAATAAGACAGCAACTAAGATCAAAATTGCAAAGGAATATAGATATCTGCTAATACTTTTTAAAAAATAACTATCAATTAAAGAAACAACAAACATTAAAATAATTCCAATGATTATAAAAAAAATCTGCTTTTGAAAATTAAGCAAACTTAAGGTTTCTTGTCCTAAGGCAATACTGTAAATCTCTAAAAGTCCAAACAATGATAAAAATAGTACAGGTAAGAAAAGAATCCAATCAAAACTTTTTAAAAACAAACTTATTCTAGAAAACATATATTAATATTTGATATAAATATCAGGGTCTAGTATATTTAATCTCGGTATTATCTTTATTTCATCAGCCTGCACAATAGCCCCAGGCCAAACTAAACGCACTGGTCTTTTAGTTCCTGACCTAAATTCGTTTAATGTATGCTTATAAACACCAACAATTTTGGAATTATTATATAAAACAATATTTAAAGGCACTTTCCAGTAACTATAAGCTGTTTTATTTTTTATATCAAACTCTAAAACATCAAGTGATAATTTATCAGACAAAGGACTTTCCCTGGCTGGTCTGAATTTTATATTTTTAGTTTCAAAATTTAAATGTTCACTGTAATAATTAGACCAATTTGGATATTTGTGAGCATTAATTCTAGACCAGGATACACTACTAAGTCTTAATTCTGCTCTTTGAGCTGTATTATTATCTACAGCTAAGGCTATTAATTGTTTTGTTTCTAAAGGAAAAATGAAATCATTGTCACATAATAATTCAGTTTCGTCAGATACAAAACAGTATTCAATATTAGCATAATATCTACCATTAGGATTATGCACCTCACTTATTAAATCAACTTTATCCTTTATTTTAAAACTTTGTACAAAATTAATCTCTAAACTTTCCACAGGGTTATTTAATCTATAATTTGTATTTGCATTATCATATTCACTTAAATCATCAATTAATTGTTGATCAGATTCTTTCCCTTCTAAAAGATAAGAAGCGTAATGATAACCACTATAGAGGAAAAATCCAGCAGATAAAAGTATTAAAATAACAATTACAGATATTATAAAGTTCCTTTTATTCTTAGCAATCCACAAGCCAATGTTTAATTGTTTATGTGAAACTTTACTAAAATTATCAAATTTACTGATGTCAATATCATCTTTCTTTTTCTTTTCGTCATTTTTATTTTTACCCATACAATGATATAATAATTATATAATTAAATCATATCATATTTTAATAAAAATAAAAACATATGAACAATTTTCTTATACCACTATCAGTGCCAAAAAATAAACAAAAAGAGTACAAAAAAAATTGGCAATTAGCTACTAAAAAAACAGGAAAATTATTACTTTTTGCTGGAGATCAAAAGATAGAGCATTTAAATAATGACTTTGTAGGAAAATCCATTAATAAAGAAGATGAACACCCTGAACATCTTTTTAAAATTGCTTCTCAAGCTAATATTGGTGTATTTGCTTCTCATTTAGGGTTAATAAGTAGATATGGAAGTAAATACAATAAAATCCCTTATGTTATTAAAATGAATGGAAAAACTAATTTATATAAAACTAAAGATGTTCATAGTAAAGCTTTAAGCACTATAGAGAATGTAATAAAAGTAAAGGAAATGAATAACCTGAATATTGTTGGCGTCGGTTATACTATTTACTTAGGCTCAAAATATGAAAAAGAAATGTTAAGCGAAGCTAGCAAGATAATATTTAATGCTCAACAAAAAGGTTTACTAACAATTTTATGGATTTATCCTAGAGGTCCACATATAAAAAATGATGAGGATATTCACTTGAACGCTGGAGCTGCTGGAGTCGCTAATGCTTTAGGGGCTGACTTTGTTAAATTAAAGTATCCTTATACAAAAACTACTAATACCACTGCTAAAAAGTATCAAGAAGTTATTAATGCTGCTGGTAATACAAATGTTATTTGTGTGGGAGGTTCACAAAAAAGTGTAAATGATTACTTAAAATTAGTCCATGAGCAAATAAACAAATCTAAAACAGCTGGAGTAGCGGTAGGAAGAAATATTCACCAAAGATCTCTTAAAGATGCTATAAAATTAGTTAACGCTCTTGATGCTATTATTTATGACAATAAAAGTCTTAAGGAAGCCCAAAACATATTTAAAAAATAGGTGTTATATCGATAAAATAAGCAATAAGCAATAATAAAAGAAATAAAAAAAAGGTGTCTTAGAGCACCTTTTTTGTGTTTTTAATTTAATATTGAGTTTGGATTATAAACTCTAATATCTTCTTTTTCTAAATCAATTGAAATAATAGATCCAGGCATCGTTTTTAAATTAATCTCCTGTTTCTTTTTAAAAGTATTTGCAATTAATTTTGACAGCTGATTTACTTGATCATAATAAGTGACAAGAAAAATTATATTATATCTTTCTAATGTCAACAGGGACAGGAAGTAATTTAAATCTTTATTAAAATTTTTTTGATTTTTATTTAAAACATTGTGTTTAACAAGCTTTTTTACTCCCAGGTAATCAACTATCTCTAAGGCATCTTCAAAAGCCTCACTATCGTCTCCAGAAATAACTTTAATTTTGAACTCTTTTGCATTTATATTATTTGTATACAAAAAATCTTCAAGTCCAAATAAAATATCGACTTCTGAAGCAATATTTATTTGATATATTACTACTTTTTTCATAATTTATTTTTTAAAGGTCCTATAAACTACACTAACATAAAACTGTATTTTTAGCAACAGTTAGCTTACTTATATAATTAAATAATAAAATATAAATAATTAATATATATTAAAAAATAGATAAGCGTAAATATTAACGCTTATCTATTTACCTATATAATTACCCGAATGACCTGATTTTATTAATTTTTTTCTTTTATATCTTTTTTAAGTAAAGAAATAAATTCATCTTTATTCATATTAGTAGTATTTCTTTCGCCTCTTTTTCTAATAGCTAAACTATCACCTTCCATTTCTTTATCACCTATAACTAGCATATACGGTACTTTTTCACTAACTGCTTTACGTATCTTATTCCCTACTGTTTCCGATGATATATCAATACTAACGCGAATATTTTCTTTTTTAAAATCTAAGGCTAAATTTTTACAATATTCAATATGAGATTCTCCGACTGATACTAACTTAACTTGCACAGGAGAAAACCAAATTGGAAAAGCGCCAGCATAGTGCTCAATTAATAGTCCAATAAATCTTTCAAAACTACCAAATAAAGCTCTATGAAGCATATATGGTTGTACTTCATTCCCCTTAGAATTAAAATAAGTCATATTAAATCTTTCTGGTAAATTAAAATCAAATTGTAAAGTAGAACATTGCCATTCGCGACCAATAGAGTCTTTAATCTTAAAATCTAATTTAGGCCCATAAAATACAGCCCCACCTATATCTTTACTATAATTTAATTTTTTTTCTTGAGCAATTTTCTCTAATATATTCTCAGTAAGTTCCCATCCTTTATCATCTCCAGCATATTTATTATTTTCCTGATCACGCACAGAAAGATAAACATTAATATCCTTAATATTAAAGCCAAATGATTTATACATAAACAAAATAAAATCAACAACTTTTCCTAATTCATTTTCAACTTGATCTTCACTACAAACAATATGAGCATCATCTTGAGTAAATCCACGAACACGAGTTAACCCAGAAAGCTCTCCTTTTTTTTCAAAACGATAAACAGTTCCACATTCTGCCCATCTAAGTGGAAGTTCTTTATATGACTTTGGGCTATTTTTATAAATTTGTACATGAAAAGGACAATTCATTGGTTTTAACAAATATTCTTCAGATTCTTTTACTTCCTTTTTTTGTTGTTTCTCCTCTAATGTTTGACCAACCTCTAATGGAGGATACATGCTGTCATTATAAAATCCCCAATGGCCAGATGTTTCCCATAATGCTCTATTGCCTATATGTGGAGAGCGCACTAAATCATAACCATGTTTTAAATGTTCATTGTACCAAAAATCTTCAATTATTCTCCAAAGTAAAGCTCCTTTGGGGTGCCACAAAGGCAAACCTATCCCAACTTTTTCATCAATATGAAATAAATCTAATTCCTTCCCTAATTTTCTATGATCTCTTTTCTTAGCTTCTTCTAGTAAATTTAAATATTGCTTCAACTCTTTTTTATTATTAAAAGCTAAGCCATATATTCTAGTTAACATTTGTTTTTTTTCATCTCCACGCCAATATGCTCCAGCTACTTTATTTAACTTAAATGCTTGAGGATCAATCTCTTTAGTACTCTCTACATGAGGACCTCTGCATAAATCAACAAAATCACCTACAGTATAATAAGTAACTTCCTTTTCACCCTCTTTAGCTAAATCTTCAATTAATTCAACCTTATAGTCTTCTTGTCTGCTTTTTTCTTTAGCTATAGCTTCATCAATACTTAAAACACTTTTTTCAAACTTTAAATCTTGTTTAATAAATTCCTTTATTTTTTCTTCAAGTTTTTCTAAATCATCTTCAGATATTTTTTTATCACCAGTATCAACATCATAATAAAAGCCATCATCAATAACAGGACCAATGGCTAATTTGGCCTGAGGGAAATAATGTTTAATTGACATTGCTAACAAGTGAGACAAAGCATGTCTAACTTTATGCATTTTTTCATCTTTCATATATTTATTTAATTATTATATTAATATTTAATTACTGATTCTAATTATTATTTTTTACTTATAGATAAGATTAATAAAAAAATCCCGTTCCAATAATCTATCTAAAAATAAATTACTAGAACGGGATTTCCCGCGGTTCCATCTAGCTTCCTAAATTAGGCGCTTAATTTTACTTATCTTTAACTTAGGCATAAAGCTGCATTTCGCACTATAGTTGGTAGCTATAGCAATCATTAATAGTAAGTAATTTTAAATTGTTAATACATTATATAATAAAATAAGTACTCATGTCAATAATATTTAAACTATTGAGCTACTTCTATTTTAATTCTATCAACTAAACTAGGAGCTTTATTTAAAAAAGCTGGTTGAAAGTCTAAGGTATAATTTCTTATTTCTGGATAACTATCTAGATAATTTCTTATCTGCTCTCTATTTAAATTAACTAGTTGTGACCTATCGATTATTTCAGTATTGTCATTTATTGTCATAAGTCCAGAAAAATTTATTTTTACTGTAGCTGTCCCGTCTTTAAGATTTTTATTATCTAAACTATAACTAAGATTAGATCCATCAAATTCTTTTAATTCTTTGTTTCCTGGCACAAGTAATGATAATTTATCCTTAGCTAAACTTTGTGCTTGTTCCTTTAAAAAAGCTACTACCACAACTTGACTTTCACCTGAAAGATTAAACTCTGAAATCTCATCTCCAGCCTCAGTTTCAGTATTAAAAGAACTAAAACTATTATCTACATCATATAAAATATGATATTTATCATCAAACATCCTATTAGCTTCTTCTTTTGCTTTACTAATAATAATTTCTTCTAAATCTTCTTTAGCATTTTCTATATCTGAAACAGTTACATAATCCTTAGTTTTTGTTCTATAAACAAAAGCTTCTTTACTTTCGGCGTAAATATCATCCTGTAATCCAGCCCAAAGACCAGGGATAGTAAAAGTGGTGGGCTTTATAGCTTTATCTTTACTAACTTCATCTGCATATATCTCCACTTCTATACTAGAGTTAGCTGGAACATTTACAGTTTCTTTAATTCTATATAATTTATCATCTGGACTTAAAAGTCTAGTAGTGGCTACCAAGGGCTGATTCTTGCTATAATTATTAATTATTTCGACAGTACCAACAACTTCTTCACCAATTATCTCTTCTCCACTACTTTGATAAGTATTTTCTGCTTCACTTTTAACGGCCATAACACTACCGTTTAGAGAGGTATTAGAGCGAACTAAATCATTGTTTTCGTTATTTATCACATCAATTAAAACATTATTGTTTACCACCTCCTCATTAGGATTAATAACAACTGTTAACTTAGAATAAGAAAAATAAAAAATAGCCAACAAAAGTAAGATGGTTAAAGCTATAAAAAAGAAAGCACGTTTACGATATAAACCTACAGATTTTTTTATAGGTCTAAGTTCAGGCTCAGGCTTCCTTTTTAGTTCTTGCTCATAGTCACCTTCTAAATACTTTTGTTCAATTTCATTGTTCAGTTTTTGATAGAATTTTTTTTGACTATCTATTTGTGTTCTATTTGTTGTCTCATCAAAACCAAGATCTGTTTTTACATCCTGATCGCCAAAATCAGTTTCTACATCTTGATCAGCATTCCCATTATCTAACTTAAGATCATCATCAATTTTGTTATTACTACTATCTGTCTCAACCTTAATCTTTTTCTTTTTACTATTATCAGGACTAGCTTTTGTAGAAGAGCTTTTTTTATTAGTAGTACTTTTCTTTTTTACCGGACTTTTTTTAGTAGCACTCTTTTTAGCAGTACTTTTTTTAGTACTACTTTTTTTAGTTTTAGAACTTGTGCTAGCACTTTTCTTTTTCTTGTCAGAACTAGAAGGCTTAGCTTTTGATTTGTTAGTTTTTTTTCTTGCTGGCATAACAAAACATAAATAATTTTTTAAAGTTTCTTTATTATAACATTTTTAGAAAGTTTCCACAACTCGGATTTTTTGAGGAAATTCTTTTTTAATTTCAGAGATAAGTATTATAGAAAGATTAACTTTAAAAGGAGTTTTTATTATTCTATCACTAAAGAATTCAAAGATATAAACTTCACTATCACCACTATATTGACCAAGTAGTTCTTTTAACCTCTTTAACTCTTCACTGTTTAATTCTTCTTTAATAATCAACTTAAAAGGACTTGCTAATTTAACTAGTTCATCTTTATTATCAATCTTTGAATCATTATTAATTTCTGCTTCTTTATTAGGATTTTTATTATTTACAAAATTATTGGTGTTATTATTATTGTTATCAATATTATTATCTTTATTATCGTTACTAATTTTTTTACTAAAAAATCTTTTTTTTCTAACTATAGCGTTTGGTTTTAATTCCTTTAAAACTTCTTTAAGATTTTTGTTATTTACAGCATAGACTTTATTAGCTAATAATTTTATCTCTTCATCTTTATCAGAAACTGCACCTTCCACTAAAATCATTTCTCCTTCTTGCCATAGCTCAGGATCAGCGCTAAAAAGTTTAGGAAAAACTAATACTTCAATATTAGTAAGAGTATCTTCAATTTTAACAAACAACATCCTTTCATTCTTTTTTGTTAGTATTTTCTTCACCGCAGTTATCACACCGGCAGTACGAATACTACCTTTATCTTTATGCTGAGATAATTGTCTTAGTGGCATAGCATAACCATTTATTCTTGATTTAATTTCATTTAAAGGATGCTCAGAAATATACAAACCTAAAAGTTCTTTTTCCCATCTTAATTTTTCAGATTGTTCTATTTCTGGACCATTATCTAATTTAATTTCACTCAACTTAGCATCAAACCCATTTTCATCAGAAAACAAAGAACTCTGCTTACTAGCTTTTGCTTGAGCCATTTCCTTACTAGCTTGCAACAACTTTTCAAGGTTAAAGAGTAACTGCCCTCTACTTCCATATTTATCTAAACCACCAGACTTGATTAAACTCTCCAATGATTTTTTATTTAAATCTTTATCAGAAATTCTGTTTAAAAAGTCTGTTATATCAGTATAAATACCATTTTGTTTTCTTTCGTCAATAATCACTTCCACTATATGTTCACCTACATTTTTAATAGCATTTAAACCAAAACGAATAGTGTCTAGCTTTTCATATTCATCAGCAATTTTATTTTCTTTAGTGCCTGAAGTTACCACAGTAAAAGTTGCATATGACTCATTAATATCAGGAGGCATTATTTTAATACCCATCTTTCTACACTCTTCAATCTCAATAGCAATACGATCAGTATTTTGCTGATCAGCAGTTAAAAGAGCTGCCATGAATTCTACTGGCCAATGAGCTTTAAGAAAAGCTGTTTGATAACCAATTAAAGCATAGCAAGCAGCATGACTTCGATTAAAACCATAACCAGCAAAAGGTTCAATAAATGAAAATATCTTCTCTGCTAATTCTTGATGAATACTATTTTTTACACAGCCATCAATGAATTTCTCTTTTTGTTTAGCTAAAAGCTCAGGAATCTTTTTTCCCATAGCTTTTCTTAGTACATCTGCTTCTGCCATACTAAAACCAGCTAAGTCTCTAGCAATTTGCATAACTTGCTCTTGATAGATGGCAACACCATATGTTTTATTTAAAATTGTTTCTAATTTAGGATGTAAATATGAAACTTTTTTAGTGCCATGTTTACCACCAATATAATCAGGAATCCATTCCATAGGACCAGGACGATATAAGGCTACCATAGCAATAACATCTTCTAGCTCAGAAGGTTTTAATTCTTTTAAATACCTTTTCATTCCAGAAGATTCAAATTGAAAAACACCAGTAGTATTTCCTTTTTGAAATAATTCGAAAGTCTTTTTATCATTTAAAGGGATTTTCTCAATATCTATTTCTTGTCCTCTGGTATTTTTAATAATCTTTAAAGCAGCTTCAATAATACTTAAGTTCTTAAGCCCTAAAAAATCCATTTTAAGTAGTCCTAAATCTTCTACTGGGTGTAGTGAATACTGAGAAACAATACTTTTATCTGAAGAAGATGCATATTGAAGTGGAGTATGCTCATCAAGAGGATCTTTAGTGATAAGGACTCCACAAGCATGAGTTGAGCTATGTCTAGACACCCCTTCTAAGCGAATAGCATAATCAATTATTTGTTTTACTTGGGGGTCATTATTATACATTTCTTTTAACTCTGGAACAGTCTCTAAAGCTTCCTTTAATTTGGTAAACATCGGTACTGTTTTAGAGATACGGTCACAGAATTCATATGGTGCATCTAAAACCCTACCCACATCTCTAATAGCAGCTCTAGCTGCCATAGTACCAAAAGTGATAATCTGAGAAACTTTGTCATGACCATATTTATCCTCCACATATTTAATAACTTTATCTCTACCAGTGTCGGCAAAATCCATATCAATATCAGGCATTGATACTCTTTCAGGGTTTAAAAATCTTTCAAAAATTAAGTCATACTCTAAAGGATCAATACTAGTAATACCACTTAAATAACAAACAAGAGAACCAGCAGCTGAACCTCTACCTGGACCAACTACAATCTTATTTTCTTTAGCCCAATTAACAAAGTCAGCCACAATCAAAAAATATGATGGCCAACCCATATTTGTAATAATTCCAAGCTCATAATCTAGTCTTTCTTTTATTTCAGAGCTTAAATTTTCATAATTATCACCATATATTTTTTCAGCTCCTTTTTCACAAATATGACGTAAATATGAATTACCATCAAAGCCTTCTGGCACTTCAAAGTATGGTAATTGGGTTTCTCCTAATTTTATCTCTACATTACATTTATCTGCAATCTTTACAGTATTTTCTATTGCTTCAGGTACTTCACTAAAAGCTTCCTTCATCTGCGCGTTACTTTTCATACTATAATCTTCACCAAGCATAGACATACGATCATTGTCTTCCCTTTTCTTTTTATTTTGCAAACAAAGAAGTATATCTTGAGCTTCGTCATCTTCTTTCTTTAAATAATGAACATCATTAGTAGCCACTAAATTTACATTTAACTCTTTAGAGAATTGAATAAGTTGTTTATTTACCTCTTCTTGTTCTTCTAGTTGCAAATGATCCATTATTTCTAAATAATAATTCTCCTTACCAAATAAATCTCTATATTCAATAATTCGTTCCTTAGCTTTTTTTAATTCTCCTGCCATTATTAGTTGAGGTATTTCACCGCCTAAGCAAGCACTAAGAGCAATAACCCCCTCATGATGTTCTTTTAAGAGTTCCCAGTCTATTCTCGGTTTATAATAAAAACCCTCCAAATGGGATTTGGTAACTAACTTAATTAAATTGTGATAACCAGTATTATTTTTAGCTAAAAGAAGTAAATGATAACTTTTAGCATCCTCTTTAGTATTTTTATCAAGCCTTGAACCTTTAGCTAAGTAAGCTTCTACGCCAATAATTGGTTTGATACCTTCTTTTTTACAGGTTTGATAAAACTCAATAGCACCATATAAATTACCATGGTCAGTAATAGCTACAGCTGGTGAACCTTGATCTTTAGCTCTTTTTACTAATTCATCAATTTTAGTTAACCCATCAAGTAATGAATAGTGGGTATGGTTATGAAGGTGGACAAAACTCATGTAATAATTGTTTAGTATTAATTAATTACATCATAATACAAAATCAAAACAATTAAAACTAGACAAAAACTTAAAAAGCAATTATAAAAAACCATCTCCTTAAAGAGATGGTTATTAGTTTAATATCATTTTAAAAACTTAAGCACTAGTCATCTTCTTTATTTTTTTTAAAATAATAAAGAAGCAACTTATGACACAGCAGACTAGTAAGCGCTAGCCAAACAAAAAGAATGAACATGCTGGTTAGTGTTAAAATTGCTGCCATCTTAATTGCTAAAGCAACAATAATCACTATATGAATAATGTGAGCAACCAGAATAACAGTTTTTTTATTTGCTAATGACCAAATTAAAGCCAACCCAAGAAAAGCTATTAACACGGTATTTACTATAATCTTTAAATTAAAAAAAGTACTAAGATTAAAAATAACACAAACACCTAGAATTAAGATTATAATATTTATCAGTACAAGCCCTATTCTTTTATAAGCGGCAAACCACAAAGCGAGAAATAAAGTTAATAATAATAAAAACTGAAAATCAATATTTGCCCCACTTATTGTGGTACTATCTTCATCAAACACTTCTAAATTATTAGTTGTAGATGAATAAATAACCAATAAGCGCTTTATTTGTACATCTTTATCAAATCCAGTCTTACTATATTTTATAATACTATCAACTGGAATTTTAATAATGCTATCAGCATTTACAAAAGCTTTTAACCAATAATCTTTGTTTAATTTAAGCAGTGCCTTATCAACATGTTTAAAAAAACCAATGGAATCATAAATAATGTCTACACGAGAAATTAATTTATTCTGGTCAATAATTTTAGACATCACAGTCTCAGATTGGAGATAAACAACATAATTAGAACTATCAACACTTTTTTTAATAAAACTATGTTCATTTAAATCTGCATCTTGTGCCTGACTTTCAACTTGCACTATAAATGCAAGCATCATAACGAGAAAAATCTGAATTGCTTTCATTTTTATAGTTTTTAATGATTATTCAATTTTAAAGAATATAAAACTATATTATATATCTTTCTATAAGTCAAACCAAAAATTACACTATTATATTACAAGACTGTAATAAAAAGACTGTTTCATTTAGAAACAGTCTTGTAATTTTAAGCATTCATAGCCTTTTTAAGTATTTCCCAATTATTTTTTGGTTTGAGAACAATCTTTCTAGCTTTAACAAGATCTGCAACCCTATCATCATCTTGCTGATATTTTAAAATAGCTTCCTGGTCAATCGCTATAATGGGCAAGTCTTGCCAATATCCATCCTGGTAATCAGTTGAACGATTAAAAGCGCAGGCAATAGCGATAACCTCACCTCCGGCCCTACTTATAGCTTCACGCACTTTCTTAGTACTAGAAAATGTATTACATAAATCTTCAACAATTATAACTTTATCACCAGGTTTTAGTTCATGTCGACTCAGATCAAAGCTGAAATCTTCACGTTGACCCTTTATCTGATCAGTTTCCCTAATCTTTATCTTACTGACATGAGCATAATCAATTTGCAGTTCTTTAGCTACAGCCTCGCCCCAATAATTTCCGCCTGTGGGAACACCAGCAATAACATCAGGATTTAAATTATTAGTAATAATTTTACTTGCTAATTTTTGAGCATAATAATGCAGAATCTTAGGTTTATTTTCAATCTTTGCTAAGTTCAAATAAACCGTTCCTACATAATTTTTCTGCTTTCCTGTTTTATCCTCATATTCACCGACATACATTACCAAAGGACCTTTAAATCTACCACCTTTTTTAACAGATTCATAATATCCCTCAAGATTTACAAGTGTACCCCTAAACGAAGTTGGATCTATTTTAACTCTCCAGCTTTTACTTATCTGTTCAATGCTAAGAAGGCGACTTTCTTCAGCACTAATTCCATGTTTTGGATTTCCTTTTAACATTTGTGAACCAACAACAACATTAGTAGCACCTAAATCCAGTGCTTCTTTAATACCCATTGATCGCTCTTGCTGACTTTTTAGCATCCACTTATCCCTAATTCCTGGAACCACATATTCAAAAGTGTCGCCCCACATTTGAATAAGGTAAGAGAGTTCTAAAGGAGAACATACCACCATATCAAAAGGTAATTTTTGTCCTTTTACTACTGCCTTCTGGCATAACGCCCTCATGTCCCGATGAATTTTTTCTTCAGGACTTAAACCGTATCTCCTAAGATGTTCTTCTCGGCTCATATCTGTTAAGGCACTTACTAAAGCAATTTTAGTATTTGGTAAAATACTTTTAACTACCGTAAAAGCTTTAAGCGAACAACTACTGCGCAGAGTAATGATATCTGGTGCCACATCTTTATAGTGACTAACAGTATTTTTTACTGTACCCCAGGTATCGGCTAACTTTAAATCTAAAAAGATTTTAGCATTTGACTCGGTCTCTTTAATTGCATCCATATAAAATTGCAAAAGATCAGGACCTGGAGCAAAACTTCCATGAACAGCGTCATTAAGTTTAATATGACTTATTAAAGCTTTAGCTGATTCATTTGATAAAACCTTTTCTAAGGTTATAATTCCATCTTCTCCTTGAAAATTATCAAGAGGTAAAATAATACATGGTTTTTGCATGATTAATTGTTTTAGTTAAATATTTATTTAATTATAAAAGAACATAATATATTATATTAATATAAAATATTTCAAAAAACAAGAGTATTTTAAATATATTAACTTTATTAGAAGAAAAAGATTTCTAAGATAAAACAAAATCTCGCCTAAGTAGCGAGATTTATATATAATAAATTGTTTTTTTGTTCATTTATTTCACTTTCTTTAATATTTCCTCTAAATCACTATCATCATAGAATTCAATAATAATTTCTCCACCTTGTTTCTTTCTTCTAATTTGAGTTCTGGCATTAAAGAAACTCTGTAGTTTTTGTTCTCTAGCTTCATCCTTATAATTCTTTCTTGCTGTTTTATTGGCTCCATTATAAGTTTTACTCACCTTAGTACTATCATGTACATTTAGATTTTGTTGAGTAATTTTTTTAAATAAACTAATTTGTTCTTTTTCATCTTTTAAACTAAGAATTAACTTAGCATGGGCCTCAGTAATTTTTCTACTCATTAAAGCCTCTTTAACTTCTTGCGGTAGATTTAACAGTCTTAAAGTATTAGTAATACTAGGTCTTGATTTACCTACTTTTTGAGCAACTTGTTCTTGAGTAAGTTTAAATTCTTCCATTAGCTTTTTATAAGCAATAGCAGTTTCCAGTGGTGATAAATCTTGACGTTGTAAGTTCTCAATCAAAGCTAACTCTAGCTTTTCCTGCTTATCAACTCCTCTAACAATTAATGGCACTGTTTTAAGTCCTGCTAATTTAGAAGCTCTAAGTCTTCTTTCACCAGCAATAAGTTCATATTTATCATCTTTGGTAATTGCAATTAAAGGCTGCAAAATACCGTGCTCTTTAATAGATAAAACTAATTCCTTTAAATTATCATTATCAAAATCTTGTCTAGGTTGATCTGTATTAGCCACAATCATCTCAGGTTTTACCTGTAAAACCCTATCTTTGTCATCAGCTAAATCAAGATCAAATTCTTTTTCAGTATTTGGTTTATTTGATTGTATTAAAGAGTTTAAACCTCTACCTAAACCACCTTGTGCCATATATTTATATAATTATTATTTATTAAAAACTTATTATTTCTCTGGCTAAATTTTCATAAGCTTTAGCTCCACGAGACTTAGGATCATAATGTAATATTGATCTACCATAACTAGGAGCTTCTGCTAATCTAACACTTCTAGGAATAACTGATCTAAAGATTCTATTAGGAAAATATCTATATAGTTCCTCCATAATCTGACCTGACAATTTATTCCTTTTATCATACATAGTTATTAGCGCCCCCATTATTCCTAAATCTGGATTTAAATGATTTTGTACTAAAGAAATTGTTTCCAGTAATTGACTTAAACCTTCTAAAGCATAATATTCACTTTGAATGGG
>Ga0209943_1001437_pt1 | contig 14590 bp, 16 predicted proteins | sample SalPonR1_B_D2_MG_FD_185698 | JGI IMG/M metagenome (GOLD analysis project Ga0209943, IMG submission 185698) | Salt pond soil microbial communities from South San Francisco under conditions of wetland restoration - Salt Pond MetaG R1_B_D2_MG... ... | reverse complement strand
GACATATTCGGCGTCGATCACCACGCGCGTTCCGGACTGGTCCGGCGCGGTGTAGGAAATCTCGTCGAGCAGCCGTTCCATCACGGTGTGCAGCCTGCGCGCCCCGATATTCTCCGTGGATTCGTTGACCGAGAAGCTGATTTCGGCCAGCCGGCGCACCGCATCGTCGGTGAACTCCATCTCGACGCCCTCGGTGGCCATCAGCGCTCGGTATTGCTCGGTCAGCGATGCGTCCGGTTCGGTCAGGATGCGCTCGAAATCGCCGGCCGAAAGCGCGCGCAACTCAACGCGGATCGGCAGGCGGCCCTGGAGTTCCGGCACCAGGTCCGACGGCTTGGCAAGATGGAAGGCGCCCGAGGCGATGAAAAGCATGTGGTCGGTATTGACCGGGCCGTACTTGGTGTTCACCGTCGAACCTTCCACCAGCGGCAGCAGGTCGCGCTGGACGCCCTCGCGTGAGATTTCCGCGCCGCCGCTCTGCTCGGCGCGGCGGCAGACCTTGTCGATCTCGTCGATGAACACGATGCCGTTCTGGCGCGCGTTTTCCAGCCCCTGCTGCTTGACTTCTTCGTCGTTGATCAGCGCCGCGGCCTCCTGGTCGATGAGCAGCGGCAGGGCGTCCTTGACCTTCATCTTGCGCTTCTTGCTGCGCTCGCCGGCCATGTTCGAGAACATCTGCTGCAGCTGGCTGGTCATTTCCTCCATCCCGGGCGGGGCCATGATGTCGACGCCAACGTTCATCGATACATCGACCTCCACCTCGCGTTCGTTGAGCTCGCCGGCCAGCAGTTTCTGCATGAACTTCTGCCGCGTCGCGGACTGGTTGTCGGCAGGTTCCCCCGGGCTGTTGGCGAAGCCGGTGGACTGGCGTCGGGGCAGCAACAGGTCGACGACGCGTTCGCAGGCCGCTTCTTCGGCCCTGGAGCGCACCGATTGCATCGCCGCATCGCGCGCCATCTTCACCGAGATTTCGGCCAGGTCGCGGATGATCGATTCGACGTCCTTGCCGACGTAGCCCACCTCGGTGAACTTGGTCGCCTCGATCTTGATGAAGGGTGCCCGCGCGAGCGCCGCCAGCCTTCTGGCAATTTCGGTCTTGCCGACGCCGGTGGGACCGATCATCAGGATATTCTTGGGCGTGATTTCGGGCCTGAGCTTTTCGTCGACCTGCATCCGGCGCCAGCGATTGCGCAGCGCGATGGCCACGGCGCGTTTGGCGGCCGACTGGCCGATGATGTGGCGGTCCAGTTCCTGGACGATTTCGCGCGGGGTCATGTAGGACATATCAGGAAATCTCCAGCGTTTCGACCACGTGCTGGCCGTTGGTGTAAATACAGATTTCGCCGGCGATGGTCAGGGCCTCGCGGCAGATCTTCTCGGCATCGGCCTCGGTATTTCGCAACAGTCCTAGTGCAGCGGCCTGGGCGTAAGGGCCGCCCGAACCGATCGCGATCAGCCCTTCTTCGGGCTCGATCACGTCGCCATTGCCCGAGATGATCAGCGACGCTTCGTGGTTGGCAACCGCCAGCAGCGCCTCGAGGCGTCTCAGCATGCGGTCGGTGCGCCAGTCCTTGGCCAACTCGACAGCTGCGCGCGTCAACTGACCGGAGTGCTGCTCCAGCTTGGCCTCAAATCGCTCGAACAGCGTGAAGGCGTCGGCGGTGGCGCCGGCAAAGCCCGCGATCACCTGGTTCTTGTAGAGTTTGCGAACCTTGCGCGCATTGGCCTTCATGATGGTGTTGCCGAGCGTCACCTGGCCATCGCCGCCGATGACGACCTGGTTGCCCCGGCGCACCGAGACGATGGTGGTGCCGTGAAATTGTTCCATTGAAAATCCGTTGGCTGGCCTGAATCTATGCAGGTGGGGCCGAAGGACGCTTCGCGCAAGAAGGGCGTGCGGAATTCGCCTTCGTCAGACTGAAGACTAATTCCGGCCTTGCCGATCCATGGATCATCAACGGCTATCGCTTAATTCTATGGATTGCATAAAAACAATCAATTTGCTATATAGGAAAAAATCGCTATCCTAGGTTTTCCAGGCGGGATTTCCCGCAGATCGAATTTGAAAGACTCACTTTTACACAGGAGAAAATCATCATGTTGACCATTGGCGACAAGTTTCCAACCTTCAACCTCAAGGCGACCGTCGGCACCGACATAGACTCGGCGTTTACCGACATCGACAGCAACACCTACAAGGACAAGTGGCTGCTGGTGTTTTTCTACCCGAAGGATTTCACGTTCGTCTGCCCGACCGAAATCAAGGCTTTCAGCGACCTGTCGGGTGAATTTGCCGATCGCGATTGCCAGGTTCTGGGTGCGAGCACCGACACCGAGTTCGTGCACATGGCGTGGCGCCAGCACCATGAAGACCTCAAGGAACTCGAGATTCCGCTGCTGGCCGACGTCAAACGCGAATTGTCCGGCGCGCTGGGCATCCTGCACAGCGAAGAAGGCGTTGCCAACCGCGCAACGTTCCTGGTTGATCCCGAGGGCATCATCCGCCACGCCTCGGTCACCGACATGAACGTCGGTCGCAACCCCAAGGAAACGCTGCGCATCCTCGACGCGCTGCAGTCCGACGAGCTCTGCCCGTGCAACTGGCAGAAGGGTGACGAGCACCTGCAGGCCGCCTGAGGGTCAGCCAAACCTTAACCTGGTTCGGGCTCCCTTCCGGGCCCGGAACCTTAGAAACCCATGTCGGCGCGCGGTCCATCCGGCGCCGGCATTTTTTTCCGGGAACTCGCCGCTCGCCGTTTGATCCCTTCCCAAGCGCTGGTCATAGCCACTTCGGCCGTCAACCGCCGTTGCGGCGCGAGGATCGGGTATCCAAGTTCACAAGGAGTAAATCATGAACATCAATGATCTCAAGCAACATCTGCCCGAGTACGCGAAGGATCTCAAGATCAACTTCGGCAACGTGCTCGACACCGATCAACACGAACATCTGAACCCGTCCCAGGTCTGGGGCACGGCTCTGGCAACCGCGATCGTCAGCCGCAACAAGGGGCTGATCGAAGTCGTGGAATCGCAGGCCCGCGAAATATTGGACGCCGACTACCTCAAGGCGGCCAAGTCTGCCGCGGCGATCATGGGCATGAACAACATCTACTACCGCTTCATTCACTTGGCCAGCAACGACGAATACGGCAAGCTGCCGGCCAGGTTGCGGATGACCGTGATCGGCAGCCCCGGCATCGACAAGGCTGATTTTGAGCTGTTCAGTCTTGCGGTTTCGGCTATCAATGGCTGCGGCATGTGCATCGACAGCCATGAGAAAATCCTTATCAAGTCGGGCTTCAGCACCAACGCCATTCAGGATGCTGTGCGCATCGCATCGGTCATGCATGCAGTCGCAGTCGTACTTGAAACCGATCCGGAAGTGGATTTGCAGGCCGCTGCCTGAACGAAGCAAGTTGTTGCATTAGTGACCGCCGGCGCACGGGCCCTCCGTCGCCGGCGTTTTTGTTTCAACCCGGCTGGGCCGGCTCACCGGGTTCGAGGCGCTGGATGTCGGCTCGATGCTAGGATGGTCGGCATTGTGAACCCGGATAGAGGCGGTCCATGGAAGTCGAACAGATCGAAATCCGGAATCACCTGGAGCAGTTTGCGCCGTTCAATGAGTTGGCCGAAGAACGCCTGGAAAAAATCGCCGGACAGGTAGAGATTGCCTATTTCCGTGCTGGGGCTCAGGTGCTTTCGGTGGGTGACGAAGTAACCGATCTGCACTACATCCGCAGCGGTGCGGTAGAAGTCTACCGCCGCAGCGGGGAAATCTACAACCGCCTGGGCGAGGGCGATCTTTTCGGGCAGCTTGCCTTGATGACCGGCAAGCCGGCACGCTTTGCGGTTCGCGCGCTCGAAGACAGCCTGATCTACTTCATCCCGGCAAGTGTGTTTCGAACGCTGTTCGACGAAGAGGAGGCATTCGCCGAGTTTGTCGAGGTCGAGGACCGCACGCGCATGAGGCACGCCGCTGCCGAGCAGGCGACCGCCAGCGAATTCATGACCATGAAGGTGCGCAAGCTGGTCCGTCTGCCGCCGCTTGTGATCAGCGAATCCGCCGATTTCCAAAAAGCCGCCGAAAAGATGGCGGAAAGGGCGGCATCGTCATTGATCATCCTCGCCGATCCTCCGGATGATTCAGACGAAAAGCACAGGTCGGTGATCGAGGAAGCCGAAATGATCGGCATCGTCACCAGCGACGACCTGGTCGAGCGCGTCCTGGCGAAGGGGCTGGATCATGGTCTGCCGATACGCGATGTAATGACGCCCGACCCGATTTCGATCGATGCCGAGGCTTTCCTGTTCGAAGCCTTGATCATCATGCTGCGAAATAACGTTCATTACGTCCCGGTGCTCGAGCGCGGCCGGCTTTACGGCGTAGTTGACCTGGCCGACGTAGTCGGCCTGGAGACCCAGAACAGCCTGTTCGTGGTGCGCAGCATCTTCCTCCAGAACAGCGTCGAGGATCTCAAGGCACTGCTGCCGAACGTCGGGGCGAGCTTCGTGCGTATGGTCAACGAGGATGCCAATTCGCACATGATAGGCAGTTCCATGTCCGCCATTGGTCGCAGCTTCAAGCAGCGCTTGCTGGAACTGGGCCATGAAAGATTTGGCGAACCGCCCGTGCCTTATTGCTTTCTGGCGCTGGGCTCGATGGCTCGCGACGAGCAGATCATGTACAGCGACCAGGACAACGCCATGGTGCTGCACGACGATTTCGATCCAAAGCGGCACGGCAAGTACTTCGAGGACCTGGCCGGGTTCGTCTGCGACGGGCTGGCCGAGGTCGGGTATCGTTACTGCAAGGGCGGCTTCATGGCCAGCAACAAGCGCTGGCGCAAGCCGTTGCAGGCCTGGAAGGATGAGTTCGAGAAGTGGATTCAGCAGCCCAGACCCGAGGCGCTGCTGCACGGTTCGGTTTTTTTCGATATGGAGGGCGTGGCAGGCGAAATCCGGATGGCCGAGCAACTCAAGGACTTCGTCGCCGAACATGCCAGCCAGTCGCCGCGTTTCCTGGCCTGCCTGGCGCGCAATGCCCAGAACCGGACGCCGCCGCTGGGCTTCTTCAAGGATTTTGTGCTGGAAAAAAGCGGTCGCTATCAGCAGACCATCAACCTCAAGCGTCGCGGCACCGCGCCGCTGGTAGACGTGATCCGCGTGCACGCGCTTGCCAGCGCGTCGGATGCTGCGAACTCGTTCAGGCGCCTGAAAGACATCGTTGCAGCCGGTTTCCTGACCAGCGGTATGGCCGCCGATCTTCGCGACGCGATGGAGTTCATCTCGATAATCCGGATACGTCATCAGGCTGCGGCCATCGAAGCCGGTCGGTCGCCCGACAACAACATCGACCCGGAAAACTTGCCGAGCCTGGAACGACGGAGCCTCAAGGATGCTTTCACCGTGCTGAGCAATGCACAGAAATTCATCAAGTTCCGCTACCGCGGCTGAGTCGGCCCGATGCCAGCATCCAACCGCAAGCGGTCAAACGAGGCGCCTGGTCCGGCGTGGCCGAAGATTTTCGAACGGCTGGAGGGCGAAAGCATTGCCCCCCTGCTGAAGCGTTTTTATGCAGGCGGCACGGTCTCCGGGGAAACGCCGATCTCGGATGTCCCCTTCGTCGCCCTCGATCTGGAAACCACCGGCATGAACGCCGAGCACCACGGCATCGTCAGCATCGGCCTGGTGCCGTTCACGCTGGCCCGGATTCAATGCCCTTGCTCGCGCTACTGGGTGCTGCGCCCTCGTCGCCCGCTTTCGGAAAACTCGATTGCCATCCATCGGATCACGCACGCTGAACTGCGCCACGCACCGGATCTGCTCGAGATCCTTCCCGAATTGCTCGAAGCGCTAGCCGGCCGGGTGGCGGTGGTGCACTATCGCGGGATTGAACGACCGTTTTTGCGGCGTGCGGTGCGCGACCGTCTGGGTGAGGGGCTGGAATTTCCGGTCGTTGACACCATGGATCTCGAAGCGCGGGTCCACAGAGGATGGAAAGCCAGTCCGGTCGTTCGCTTCCTGGCCGACCTGGTCGGCCGGCATCCACAATCGTTGCGCCTGGCCCAGAGCCGCGCGCGCTATAACCTTCCGCTCTACGGCGCGCACCATGCGCTCACCGATGCGCTGGCCAGCGCCGAACTTCTGCAGGCGCAGGTCGCCTGGCGCTTCAGCCCCGACACACCGCTGCGCGAGATCTGGCACTGACGGCCGCGGTCGCGCCCGCGCAGACTGGTTCAGAGGTCCCCTAACTGACCGGGATCAAATTCCCGGACCGGTTGTTTTCCTATACTGAACCCCGCGGCCAAATCATCAGGGTAGTGCCCGTGCGAAAGACACTTCTGCTTTACTTCAGCGGCTACGGCCATACGCGAAAAATTGCCGAGCGGATTCGGTCGCGCCTGATCGAGCAGGGCGAAAACACCCATGCAACGGCGCTGGACGACGCAAGCATTGACCCGTCGGCTTACGACCGCATCATCATCGGCGCCAGCATCCGCAACGGCAAGCACAAGCCCCAGGTGCACGATTTCATCCAGCGCCATCTCGAGTTGTTGCAGCAGCGCCCCAGCGGGTTTTTCTCGGTCAACCTGGTCGCCCGCAAGTCGGGCAAGAACACACCGGAGACGAATCCCTACGTTCAGGCGTTTGTCGAGAAATGTCCATGGACGCCCGACCTGGTCGGCGTGTTCGCCGGCAACCTCGACTATCAGCGCTACAGCTTCATGGATCGCAACATCATCCGGTTCATCATGTGGCTGACCAAGGGGCCCACCGACCCGAACACCAACGCCGAATTCACCGACTGGGACGAAGTGGACCGCTTCGCCGAACGCGTTGCAGCGCTCGGCAAGCCCGCAAGGACCGCAACGGCCGCCTGACGTGAAAAGCCTGCTCGACCGAACCGGCCGCGCCCAGCACTGGCTGGCGGCAGCCCTTTCGATCTGGCTGATCGCCACCAGCCCGTTGATCTCCATGCGCCGCATCGTGCCGCAGTCGCCGACGTTCTGGGATTACGCCCATATCGGGCTCGGTATCGCGCTGGCAGTGATTGCCGTTACCTATTTCGTCACCAGTCTGCTTGACGGCGGCTGGCGTCGGCACTTTCCCTGGGTGGCGGGCAATCTTTCCGAAGTCGGAAGCGATCTCAAGGCGGTCGCAAGGCTCAAGATCCCCTCGTCCGGCGGCGCCGGATTGTTCTCGCTTATCCAGGGTTTGCTGCTCGTGCTGCTTCTGGCCACCGCGGCCACCGGTCTCGGCTGGCTGATCGCCGAGGGCTCGCGCGCCGCGCTGGTCTGGCGCGAATGGCACATGATTGCCGCCAACGTATTCGCCTGGCTGCTGGTCGTGCATGTCATCGCCAGCGCGTTGCACCTGCTGGAGTTCCTGCGCGACTGAGCAGGTTTTCAATTGGCGGGCGGTCCAGGGTCCGGCGCCATCAGGGCCTTTGCCGCAGCCGGGTGCCCGGGCTGGATGAAGCGTGCTCGCGCGCGTCAGTTGCTGCCCTGGTCTGCCGCCGGTGATGGTGCTTAGGCTGTTTGCCGACGAGCGCTCCCAGCGCGAATCCCGCGCTGCCGAACAAGACGAGCGTAAGCACGATCGCGGCGACTCGGACACTTCCCGGGTCCCACATCTGCGCCGGTGCGATGGTGGCCAGCCCCCAGACCAGGATTCCGACCGCGTAGCCGATGAGGCCGCCCCAGAACGCACCACGCATGCGTCGTCCCAGGCGTCGAAAGCGTTGACTGTTGACCAGCAGCGCCACGGGCATTCCGAAGATTCCGGCCAGCAGGACCGCGCCTTCGAGAAAGCTCACCGCCTCACATCCTCGCCTTGGGGTAGAGCCATATCCAGGCGCCGGTCAACAGCAGAATCAGCAGGGCGATGCCCATGGCATCGGAAAGCAGGATCCAGTTGTCGCCGAAGATCTCGCCGGAATGGAGCTTTTCGAGAAACACGTCGTCGCGAGTCCCGATCGACAGCACTTCACCAGTGTGGATTGCCACCGTCACCTCGGTGGTCGCCCGATCGTCGAATCGCACCTTCATCAGTCCCTTGTCCGGTCTGACGTCCAGCCTGTCGATGCCGGAGGCGGCGGCCTGGTCCCCGGCCACCGCCTCGGCCGCCGAGACCAGCTCGAGCATAGACATCGCGCCGGACAGCCCGGTGCGGGCAGCGTCGGGGGGATCCGGCTGAAAACCGAAAAGCTGCTTGTGATTGAGCATCACGCCGGTGATTGCAATGACGACCACCAGCACCGTGGCCGTAACGCCGGTCCAAAGATGGATTTGTGTCATCCATCGACCGAATGAACGTGTGAAAGGCGATGGGGTGCTCAAGAAAATGATATCCGCGGATCGTGTTCAGGGCGGGCATTATACGAGTGGGGCCTGATCTACTGCCCGAATACCTTTCTCAGCAAGGCGGTGGTCCGGGCCGCCGGATTCTCGCGAATTCTTTTCTCCTCGTCCGCCAGGAGCTTGAAGAGCCCGTCCAGCGCCCGGTCGGTGACGTAGTCTCTTGGCGTGAAGTCAAGCGCAGGCATCATGGGGATTCGCTGGTATCGATCATGCAACGACTCATACAACTGCACAACGCCCAGGTCCTGGAGTTGTTTGTCCACGATGGGACTGTAGCGGGTCCGCAGTTCACCGGAAGTCGCGCCCCGGAGATAGTCGGTGGCCGCCGTGTCGCCTCCGGAAAGCACTTCGCGGGCATCCGCGAATGACATGCTCGAAATTGCATCGACCAACACCGGCGTGGCCTCCGCGGCCGCCTTCTCCGCGGCGCGGTTCATCCGGGTCTCGAGGCTGTCGAGCTGGCCGCCGAGTCCGATTCTGCGCAGCGTGTTCGCCATGCTTTCGAACTCGGGCGGCAGCGAAATCCGGATCTCCGGATCGTCCAGGTAGCCGCCTTCCCGCGACGCGTTGTCCACCGTCCGCCGGGCGCCCACGCGCAGGGCTTCTTTGAGTCCAGCAGCCACCGTTCGTGTATCCGGTTCGCCGGAGTCTCCCGTGAGCACACCGGAAACTTCCCGCCAGTCCTGCCCGGCACAGCCGGCCAGCAGTGCCGATGTCAGCACGACGAGCGCTATTGATCTTCTTGTTTGCATGATGGTGTCTTTCCGTGCGTGGATGTGACTGTGTGATGGATACCAGGATATGCATGAATACTGCCACAGTCAGCGCTTCGGCCGCGCCGGGGAGTGGGCCGAGGCCCGTGTCGGTCGGAGCCGGAGGGTCTAGAATCGGGCCATGGCACAGAGTTAAGCTGAATCATGACCGTCAAAGAACGCATCGAACACTCGCGCACCCGGATCACCAAGCTGGTATTTCCGCAGGACACCAATCCCATCGCCACGCTGTACGGCGGCACGGCGATGAAGTGGATGGATGAAGTCGCATTCCTGACCGCCACCCGCTTTGCCCGGCGGCAGGTGGTGACGGTGTCCATGGACCGCGTCGATTTCAAAGTGCCGATCCCCAAGGGCAGCATCGTCGAGCTGATCGGCGAGGTGACGCGCGTGGGCAACACCAGCTTAACCGTGAGGGTGCAGATCCTGCGCGAAGACCCGCTGTCCGGGGGCCAGGAACTGGCCATCCAGGGTGAACTGGTGATGGTCTCGGTCGACGACGCGATGGTGCCAGTGCCGCTGGAATCGGACAAGAAGTAGCCGGGCCGGAACGCCTGAACGATGCATTCGTCACAGGCACTGGTGGCGAAGGGACAGAGTCTGGATGCCCGCCTCGGAGCAATGATCGGGTCTGGAGATCGACGCGGGATCCCGAGCAAACGAAACACCGAGCGTCTACATCGCAACCGCGTTGAATGTCTTGCGACCGGGTTCACGACGCAGTCGCTGGAAAACTTCAGCTTCCCATGGACGCATTGCCAGGACCAGCGTGGTGCCATGGCGCTGGTTGTCCGGCAGGTTCTTGTCCTGGGTATGGCGCTCGTTGACTTCGGCGGCCAGTCGGCGCATGCGTCGGATGATGTCGGCATTGGCCTGACTTGAAAGCATGCCGTTGACCACCAGCCGGCATTCTCCCGGCCCGTCGAAACTGCAGTCGAAAAACTCGTTCTGGATGCGTCCCTCGAAGAATCGCTGGATCGGTCCGTCCCGCAACCAGGCGAACTCCCGCGCGACCAGCAACCGGACGCGGTTGCCCGGGAGCATTTCGATCAAGCCCATCTGATCCAGGCGCCCCATCATGCCGATACCTTCGGTCTCCGAGATTCGATACGCCGAGACGATGTCCTTGAAGCGCCAGTGATTGAGCAGGCACAGGGTCAGCAACAACAAGCGCTCGTCGGCAACCAGTTCGCGCTCCTGGACGGTCGTCAGTGCGCTCACCCTTTCCAGGCCGACCTCCATGCCCCGGACCAGGTCGGAAATCTCAAGGCCCAGCCAGTTGCAAAGTGTGTCCAGACGCTGCAACGAAAAATTGCGTTCCGAAAACAAGCGCTTGATGCTGGCTTCGGACAGATCCAGCACACGGGCCGCCTGCGCATAGGTCTTTCCCTGGCGCCTCAGTTCATCCTTCAGCGCGACGAGCAGTTTGTCGGTTTGCGACATTGAAGTATCACTATTCAATACCCGGGAGCGAGTATTGTGCCACGATTGCTACTCAGGTTGCGAAAAGCAATACAATATGGCTCAATAGCTCCGGGCGGTCAAACGGTGGCCGCCGTCGTCAATCTTCCGGAGCTCCGATCATGTTTCGCAAATTCGTCTTGACGTTCGGCTTGCTGCTGTTGGGCGGCTGCGCGGGGTTTCTGCAGCTCGATACCCGCACCGGGGCCTCCGGCAGCGTGGTGGACTATCTGTATCCGGACGGCAGCGTTCCGACGGTCGAGACGGAGACACTTCCGGTCATCAATTTGCCGGCCCGGGTCGGCCTGGCCTTCGTGCCCTCGAGCCGCACGCCGAAGGGCCTGACCCCGGCCGATCAGGAGCAGCTTCTGGCGCGCGTTCGGCAGGCGTTCGCCGAGCAACCCTTCATCGGCCGAATCGAGGTCATTCCGCAGAGCTATCTTCGCCTTGGCGGCGGGTTCGAAAACCTGGGCCAGGTGGCGCGCTTGTACGATGTCGATATCGTTGCCCTGGTGTCTTGGGATCAGCTGGTTCAGACCAGCGAATCGACCAGTTCGCTGCTTTACTGGACGCTGGTTGGTGCATACACGATCAAGGGCTCCAGCAACGAGGTCATCACGTTCGTCGATACGGCCGTGCTTGACGTTCCGAGCCGGACGTTGTTGTTCAGGGCCGCCGGACAGCATCGCGAGTTAAAGCGTTCCACGGCCATCCATGCCGGTAACGTCCAATCCGACCTGGCCCGTGCGGGTTTCGACGTCGCCATGAACGAAATGACGGTCAACCTGGATCAGGCGCTTGGCGATTTCAATCAGCGCGTCCGCGACGAAGGGCAGGTCCGGCTTGTCGATCGTCGTACAGGTCAGGATTGGCACCAGACCAACGGCGGAGAGGGCAGCTTTGACCTGCTGGCCTGGTTGCTGTTGCTGGCGCTTGTGGCCGTGGCCTGGCGCACGACGCTCAACAAAAACGCGCGGAAGCCGGGCGGCTCCTGAGGCATGGAATGGGCCGCAGCAATGGATGAGCTGGCCCTGATCCGGGACGCGGCCGCCGCCGGCGAGTGGTGGCGGCTGTGGACGGGCCATCTTGTCCATACCGGTGTCGGGCATCTGGGATGGAACCTGACTGCGCTGAGCATCCTCGGATTCGCAGCGTTTCGAACCGGCCTGGTGCGGGCGGCGTTCATCTATCTGGTGCTGTCCATGCCGCTGATCAGCGGCGGATTGCTTCTGCTGCTGCCCGCGTTGCAGTGGTATGCCGGATTGTCAGGCGTTCTGCACGGCCTGGTCGCCCTGATTCTGATCGCCCGACCCGCCCGGGTCGCCTGGCTGGGGCTGGGCTTGCTGGCGGCAAAGCTGGTTGTCGAAGCGGCGGGCGCTTGGCCCGTTCCGGCCGGTCGCTATCCCGTCGTCACCGAGGCTCATGCGCTCGGATTCGCGTTCGGCTTGGTCGCAGGGCTGTCGCACATCTACTTCTCGCGTCGCCCCCGCGGCAGTCTTCCAGCGAAATCAGGCGCCGCTAGTCGAACCGACTGGGCGGCGTGAAAACGGATTCGCCAATGGTTTCGTGAAAGTGCTCCAGCGCCCGGCGCACCGATGGAAACGGGGCCTCTTTCCAGGCTTCCCTCAAGGCACCCGATTCCGGACTTTCGTTTTTCCTCAAGGTAGCCGGCCGGGAGCGTCCAGAAACCGTCGCGCGGGTCGATCGCACGACGGCACAGCAGAATCCGGTCTTCCCAGGTCGCAACGCTGCCGACCACGATCTTCGGATTGTCGTAGCTGACGAAACCGCAGTGATCGCAAATCTGTCGCTCATGGTCGTCAGATTCGGGCACGCAGGCGGAGAAGCTGGGGTCGAGTGAAACTTCTTTCATGGCAGCTGCTTATTGGAACCAAACCATGGAGATAGCGGGAAAAAGTGAAATCTCGCGAAAATCAGTCGGCTGTCGATCCGTATCCTTAGCGCAAGATCATTCGCCAAGATTTGTGCCTGATTGCAATAAACTAAGTTTTGCGATTTGAATATCCGCGAGAAAATATGCAGAAATCACTGGAATGCAATAAAGACAGTCTGTTTCGCTACTTCACGCTTGCATTACTCGGCATGGCATGCCTGGTGCCACCGGCCGGCTCCGGCGCCGACACGGCATCCGGGGTCATTGATGTCATTGACTTCACCGATAAAGCGCACGGCAGTGCGGTCGAGTGGCTGGAGGAAAACGGCTACGATTTTCGCCTGGACGCCAAGGCCCTGGAACCGCGTTTTTCCGAAAAGGGGCTGGTGCTCAGTACGGATGGGGTCAAGGTTGGTCTGATAGAGAAAAAGGTACGGCTGAGCGATGTCGGGCGCGTTCGCGTGACCTGGGGCGTCGACGAATATCCGAAAGGTGCGGATTGGGAAAACGAAGTCTATCGCGTCCCGATCGCGGTCATGTTTTCCTTTGGCGACGAGGACATCGGCAGCGGCAGCCTGTTTGTGCCGAACATGCCGTATTTCATCAGCCTCTTCCTGAGCAGGAATGCAGAAGGGGACAAGGGCTATACCGCAGAGTACTACGAGAAAGGCGGACGGTACTTCTGCCAACCCTGCAGCCCGCCCGAAGGCAAGACAGTGACCACGCAATTCGACGTTGCGAACGCTTTTCGAAACCAGTTCGATAAATCGAAGGTCCCCCCGATTACGACGTTCGGGATTCAGATGAACACCGAGGATACGCACGGTGGCGCTCGCGCCTATATCGAGCGGGTCGAATTCATCGCCCGCTGAAAAACTGTCCTTTCGGCTTTCGTCGGATCGCGGTGATTCGCGGACATTTATGACTCAACACTTCACGAAGGAGGATCAAGCCGGCTTGCTGCCTCGAATCTTTTGGGCAATAAATGGCTGCGGGAGTCGCAGCGGATTGTGACCGAAAATTTAGTCGCTTGTGATGAGACCGCGCTTGACAAGGAAATAATCCTTGCTAAAGTAAGGAAATGGCTAAAGTCACCAGCAAATTGCAGGTCACGCTGCCCAAGCGCATCGCCGATGCACACGGAATTGCGCCCGGAGACAGGATCGAATTCGAATCGAGCGGGGACGCCATTCGGATCATTACCGAGGAAGGAAAGCGCTCGTCCGAGCTGAGTCGGGAAGAGCGGTTGCGGCTTTTCGACGAATCGACCCGAAGGATCCAGGGGCGATTCAAGCGGCTGCCCGAGTCGACTGAATCCGGCACACGAGGTTGGATACGAGAGGATCTGTATCGGCGTGGCTCGCCTGATTGATACCAATATCCTGGTCTACCGCATCGATCCGCGGGACCGGTTAAAGCAGCGAATCGCGCAGGATTTACTTCGCGAGGGCTTGCTGGAAGACTCGATCGTACTGCCGCACCAGGCCGTGATCGAGTTTGTTGCGGCGGCCTCGAAGCCCTGCCGTCAACTGAACGGCGAACCGCTGTTGCCGCTCGCCGAAGCGCTTATCGAGGCCGAGTCGCTGAGTCGTCAGTTCCGCATGCTGTTTCCGGACGCGCAGGTTTTGACAACCGCAATGTACGGATGTGCAACCTATGGCATGTCCTGGTTCGATGCGCACCTGTGGGCCTACGCACAATGCTTCGGGCTTGCCGAGATCGTTTCCGAGGATTTCCAGCATGGCCGGCATTACGGCAATGTTCGCGTCGTCAATCCCTTCCTGGCGGGTTCGGATCAGGTCCAGGAGCTGCCGGCGCTTTACCCGGCGTAAAATACCGGGTTTGCAGCCAGAAGCCGGAATCCAGTCCCGATGACCTCAAACCCGAGCAATCGCCGCCGCGTCCTGACCGGCATTACCACGACCGGCACACCGCATCTGGGCAACTACGTCGGCGCGATCAAGCCGGCGATCGAAGCCAGTCGCGACGAATCGTTCGATTCGTTCTATTTCCTGGCCGACTATCACGCGCTGGTCAAGTGCTTCGAGCCCGAGCGCATTCAGCGCTCGACGCTGGAGATCGCCGCGACCTGGCTGGCGCTG
>Ga0209943_1001436_pt1:5000-14615 | contig 14615 bp, 7 predicted proteins | sample SalPonR1_B_D2_MG_FD_185698 | JGI IMG/M metagenome (GOLD analysis project Ga0209943, IMG submission 185698) | Salt pond soil microbial communities from South San Francisco under conditions of wetland restoration - Salt Pond MetaG R1_B_D2_MG... ... | reverse complement strand
CTTGGGCGCCTCGTGGTTGCCCACGACAGACATGCCCAGGTTCCTCTGCTCACCCTTTTCCTCCGCCGGGGCCGCCGGCTCCTCCGCGGGCACGGCGGACACGAGCAAGAAAAGCGAAAGGCAACAGATACGCTTCAGCGACATGATGTTTTCTCCTACCGGTTGGCCCGGTTGCGCAGATCGGCGATCCACATGCTCACCTCTCCGTCTTGCGGGACCGCCTCGGCGTAAATCTCGTAGTGCTGCAATGCGCACTCCAGGTCGGCGAGATAGATATCGCAAAGAATCGCCAGGTTTCGCCGCGCATAGTGGAAGGACGGCTGCAGGGCCAGGGCCTGCTCATAGTGTTGCCGCGCGGACTGGAAGCGCCCGGCCTGCCGGTGCAGCATGGCAAGCTCGTTGTGCGCCACCGGGTGGCGGGGATTGAGCGCCAGCGCCCGTTTGATGCTGGCTTCGGCACGGGCGGCATCGCCAGTTTCCCGATAGGCCATGCCGAGATCGATATGCGCCGCGGTCGCCCCGGGCGCGCGCTCGACGACGCCCTGCAGCAGCGCAATCCCCTGGTGAAATTCTTCCCGCTGCAGCAGCAGAACGGCGCGCTCGTAATCGGCACGCACCTCGGTCCCGACCCGCAGGTCTTCGGTGATGACGAAACCCGATTCATGCCGCGTCTCGCTCACGGCGGCCGGCTTTGGCGTCGGCGCAGCGCAGCCGGCCGCCAGCAGCAGCGCGGCCAGCGCCCAGGCGGGCCCGTTCAGCCGGTGCAATGGCGAGCTGATCTTCATGGCTGAGTCGGCTCCTGCTGGCTCGGGCGCTCCACGGCTGAGCTGATATCGCGCTCGACCGGCTCGCCGCCGGACTGCGCGTCGCCCGCATCTGCATCGGGGTCGCCGATTTCGGCCTCGTCTTCCGCTTCGGCGAGCGGCCCCTCCGTTCCCGGAGAGTGATAGGCATAGACTTCGAGTGAACCGAGGAACCCGGGGCTGATCTCGAACTTTGCATAGCGCCCGGGCACCAGGTCGGCCAGCTTGTCGAGACTTCGCTCGACCCAGTCGTTGAACACGCCGGCGCTCATCAGCTCGAGGTTCTTCTCATGCACTTCGATCGCCAGGTCCTCGAAAGGAAAAGCCTCTTCCTCGATGACCATGTCGTAATCGAGCAACTCGTCCGCACTGAGATCGGCGGGACGCTCCGAATCCAGCAGTGCCTGGCTGAAGCCGTAGTAAACCTCGCCGATATAGAAGGTCGCGGCCGCGGTCACCTCGCCAACCTCGTAATCCACCAGCTTGTTGAAGGCCGCAAGCGCTTCGTCCATGCGCCGCTGCTTCTCCTGCAGGCTGCGCTCGAATGGCTGGACCAGTTGCACGGCGTCGAAGTGTTCGTATACGCCGGCCGCCAGGACCAGGCCGGACTGCGCGGCCAGGAAACGCATGCGGTCGGTGCGCGCGGATCCGGCGGCGGCGTCGATTTCCACGATCAACTCCAGCTGCTCCAGGTAAGCCTCCGCATCCGTGTCTTTAAGGTAACGGTCGGCGATCTTGTAGCGCGTCTCCACCGCGATCTCGACCGGCTCCGGAAACAGCTCGACGTAGCGCAGGTGGGCCGCCAGCGCCTGCTCGCCGGCGTCGGCCTCCTCATACAGTTCACCGGCCAGCAGCAGCGCTTCGCGCGCCAGCTCCGGGTCTTCCGCCTCGGCGGAAATACGTTCGTGCTCCGCCGCGGCGCGAGCCAGTTGCCCGTCCTCGCGATACACGTGGGCGATCTGCTTGGTCGCCTCGCGATTCAGCTCGTGCTCGGGATGCGCTTCGCGGAAGGCCTCCAGCACGCCCGCCGCCGCGTTCCAGTCCTCCAGCCGCATGAGTGCTGCGCCGGCGTCGTACTCGGCGGCGGCGCGGATGGTGGAAGTCGGCGCCATTTCGCGGATCCTGAGGAAATGATCTGCCGCGCCGCGGTAGTCCTCGGCGAGGTTGGCCAGTTCGCCCTGCTTGTAGATGGAGGCAGCCAGGTTGTCGATAAAGTCAGGCCGGGACTCGGCTTCCTGCGCCAGCAGCCCCAATACGCTCGAGTAGGCCAGCTCGGCCGCCTCGTAACGTTCCAGGTCGAAGTTGGCATGCGCCACCACGATCCAGGCGGAACGCCGCAGCGGCACGTCCGCCCCGGGATATCGCTCGAGCAGCATGTGACCGGACGAGAGTGCACGCGCGAAGTCCTTCATAGCGTAGAGATCGTCCGCCGCAGCGCCCAGCACCAGCGCGGCATGCTCGTGTTGCGGGAAGGCAGCCGTGAACCTTAGCGAGCTCTCCACCGCTTGGCGCCTGATCTCTTCGTGCCGCTCGCCCTCCGCCGTTTCCTGGTGCTGGCGGTGCGCAAAAACGGCCGCATAGGCTGCGGCCGCAGACCTCTCGTGCACCGGGTATTCGTAGGCGATGTGCTCATATTCAGTCGCGGCCAGGCCATAGTCGCCCTGCTCAAACAGCAGATCGGCGAACTGGTAGTGCACCGCGGGCGTCTCCGTTTCCTGCGGGAAGGACGACAGGTAGGCGCGGTACCAGCGCTGCGCCTCGCGGTAGTTCTCTTGTTGCTCTTCGGCGAGCGCCTCGTCCTGGTACAGGGCGTGGAAGTGATTTGCCAGGTCTTCGAGATTGCTCTTGAGGAAGCTCACCACCTCGGGCCGCGCCTCGGCGGAGAAGTGGCTCCAGTATCCGGACTCGAGCGCATAGCTGGTGGCGAAGTCTTTCTTCGCCTCCACGACCAGCATGGGGAAGCCCCCGGCGTCATAGATCTCGATCACCCGCATGCCGAACTGGGGAGCGACGCGATGGAAGGGGTTCAGCTCGATGAAGCCGGAATAAACCCTGGCAGCATCCTGGTAGCGCAGCTTGTCGAAGTAGAACTCGCCCAGGTTGCTGTAGATGCGGTCCTCGTAGCGCCGTTTACCGTGCTCGCCAAAATACTCCTGCACGACCTCCACGCCGCCGAGGTTGGAAAAGCTCAGGCTCAGGACGCGGAAGGTGTCGGCGACGCGGCGCGTGGCGGGGTCGTCCTGTTCCAGCGGGCGCTGCTCGAAGTCGTGCCCGATCGAGACCATGTCGTCCAGCAGGGCGATGAACTCGTGCAGCGCGCCGTCGTAGAAGTCCTGCTTGTAGAGCGTCCAGCCGAGCTTGTAGAGGCCGAGCTGATAGAACGTGGAGCCTCGCCCCATGGTGGTGACCGAACGGTACGAGGCCTCGGCCTCCCGGTACTGGCGGCGAACGAAAAAATATTCCGCGCGGCGAAAATACACTTCGTCGATATAGCGCGAGTCGGGATACTCGTCGATGAGGCGCTGCATCACCTCCATCGCGTCCTCAGACATGCCCATTTCGTCGTAGGCGCGGGACATCTGGTAGAGCACCTGGTCGTTGTGCGGGTAATAGGGGTGATCGGCCAGGATGCGCTTGTAAAGCTCGATCGCCTCGCGTGGGCCGGCCGGCATGGGCGAGTCCTGGTCCGGCGGCAGCGCTGCGGCGAAGCGCTCTGCGTTGGATGCATCGCCGCTGGCCGCGAGCTGCGCCCCGGCCGCGCGCTGCTCGAAATCGGCGAGAGATTCGCGTTCTCTGGCCGCGGGCCGGGAATCGACGGCGGCTGCCGCGGCAGCCGCAGGCACTGCCTGCTCGCGGGCGGGAAGTTCCCGGATGCCCCCGTCGCCGAGGATGCCGTACTCTTTCTCGACCTGCAGGTCAGCCAGCCGCCGCATCGCTTCGGGCGTCTGCGGAGAGGCCGGGTTTTCTTCCAGGTAGCTGCGATAACCCTGCATCGCCAGGTCCAGGCCGTCGTTTACCCTGACTTCCTGGATCTCGACCTCCACCGCCCGCAGTTCGGCCAGCGTGCCCCCGTCCGGACCCGAAGCACAGGCCGCCAGCATCATGGCGAGCAAGGTCAGCAAGAGGGTTCGGAAGGTGCGCATCAGCCAGCGCCCTCCGCTTCGTCCGCGCCAGCCCCGTCAGCGGCCTCGGCGGCGCCAGCCGCGTCCTCCTCGGCCTGCAGCTTCGCGGCGCGGTCGTAGCTGTCCGCGAAAGCGTAGCGTGCCTGGCCCTGGTAAGCCTCGAGCCGTTGCCGCCGCTCGGAAAGCTCGTTCACCGCCACTGTCTCGAGCAAGTGGCCCTGGCGCGCCATCAAGACTTGCAGCTCATCCTGCGCCAGCCGCACGCGACGGCGCAGACGCTCGATCTGCGTGTCGTAGCCAACGTAGCTGTGCATCGCCGCCTGCCGCGTGCGCACGAATGACTGGTATTGCGCCTCCATGGCATCGATCACCTGCTCCAACTCGGCAAGGTTCTCGTGAGCCTCGGTGAAACGCTCGTGGTACTCAGTTTCCAGGTCCCACCGCAACAGGCCCTTGAGCCTCTGGACGCGCCACTTGAGTGCCGCCTCGTCGGGCGAATTCACTTCGCCCAGCTGCGATTCCAGCCCGGCGATTGTCTCCAGCAGCACGCGCTCGTCGGCGGTCGCCAGGTAGTCGGGGCGCGGCGCGGTCAGCATGCCGTACAGCCGCTGGTGGATGCGTTCGCGCTGCTCGAGCCGTAGCCGGATCCTGGAATCGAGCTCGCGGAAATCTCCGTCGAGTCCCGGCAGCCGCGGTTCATAGTAGGCCCGGCGGTGCGCGATCATGTCCTCGAAGGCGTCGAAGCTGCTGTGCCAGGCGGTCAGCTTCTTGCGCAGGTCCTCGAGGTCGAGGTAATTCTGCAGCGCGGTCTGGAAATCGTGCGATGCCATGAGCGACATGAGGTAAAAGGTCTCGGGCGTTTCCGGCAGGGAACGCAGACGGATGACCCAGTCCTTGTTCTGGCGAATCTCCTCCCGCACCAGCACCTCAAGAAAACGGCCCTCGCGGATGTGGCGCACGGAGGCGTCCACCTTGTCGAGCTCATCGCCGAATATCTCGACCGCGCGGCCGTAAAGCTGCGCTGCCTGCCCGTGTACGCTCAGCTGGCTGTAGGCGTAAGGCAGCGCCAGCACCGCCTCCTGGACTGCGGCGTCGGTCAGCTCGCGCTCGGCCAGCAGGCTCCATGGCACCAGTGCGCGCTCGAAGTTCTCCGCTGATGCATCCGCCCAGCCGGCACTCAGCAGCGCCTGGTTCGAGTAGGGCCCCTCCATGCGCACGCGGTCGAGCGCAGCTTGGGCGAGGCCAAATTCCGAGGACTCAATCAGCAGCGCGCCCAGCACCAGGTTGGACTTGTCGCGAACGGCAAGTCCTTCCTGCTGCAGGCCCTTGATGCGCCCGGCCTTGTCCAGCTGCTCCAGCGCTTCGGCCTTGCGCCCGTCCTGCAGCAATGCGATGCCGAGGTTATAGGCGGAAAAGCCCTTAAGACCTTCGGCCCCCTGCAGTCGGTCGAGCACCTCCACGGCTTCGGCCGAGCGCCCGGTCGCCATCAGCACGTTGGCGCGGAGGAACTCGACATCCTCGCGGATGGGCGCGGGAATCCGGCCGCTGATCCGCTCCAGCGCTTGCAATGCCGCTTCCGGCTGATCCTTCTGGAAATGTATCCGCGCGAGCCGGTAGGCGGCCTCGTTGCGCACGGCATCGTCCACGTCGCCTTCAAGCACCGCCTGGATGGCGCGCCCGGCCCGGTGATGCATGCGGTAGCGCAGCTCGAAATCACCGACGGAGAACTCGGCACGGTTGATATATGGATGCAGCGAGTCGAGGGCGGGCTCGTCAAGCCGGTAGTGCTGGCCGAGCTCGGCGTCCAAGCGCTCCAGCGCCTCGAAATAGCGTCCCTGGCTGGCGTGGTAGAGCGCCTCGTCGAAATAGAGATCGCGCGGCGCCTCCCCGGCGTGGGGCGCGGCGACGGCGCAAGCCGACAGGCCGAGCATCAGCAGCGATGTGAGCGGCCGCTTCACGGCTTACCAGTTCCCAACCTTGATGGCCGCGTCGCCCGCACCAGGCGCCGCCAGAGTGATGCCTACCAGCCGGGGGGAAACGGTCTTGCTGAAGCTGAAAACCCCTTCCTCGCTGAAATCGTTGCCGCCGCTCTTGCCGGCTACCGCCACCTCGAGCTGATGCTCGCCACTCGGCACATTGCCCGTGAAAATCCGCTGCACGCCGCCCTTCTCCAGCGCTTCCAGCTCCTTGGCGCTATAGATGTGGTGCGCCACCAGTTCCCCGTTGATCCGCAGCTGCACGGAGTCGAGCCGGAACGGGCGGTCCTCGGCCAGCGCGACGAACAATGCCACCTGGGTATTCGAGGGATAGAGCAGCTGCTCCTCGAGCAGGCTCAGCTCGGCAGCGATGTCGAGCACCTCGGACTTTATTTCCTGAACCTGTTCATCGAGGCCCTGCATCTGCTGCCGCGAGAGATCTTGCGCATTGCCGACGGCGCACGCGAACAGGCTCGCCAGCAGGCATGCGAGCCACGCCGGCGCCCGGCGCGACAGGAAGGCGCTTGCTGAATTTTGCGTCCGCGGGAAGGTCGCTTTGGCGCTGTGGCTCATCGTTGTCCTCGCTCCACCCGGTATGCGCCCGCATCGCCAGAGGGGAAGACAGCCCGCCAAGGCCGTGATTCTGGCGGTCCCGCTATCTTGAGGCTTGCGCCCTTTAGACCGGAGACTTTGCGTCGCCACCTTTCGGTGGGTTTGCCTTTGTCTGAATCGAGTGTGGACAGTCGCCTATTTCGTGTCCTGAAAACTGCGTGTCACGTCACAAATCTGCATCGGCTGTGAAATAGCCCACGGTTCCGGTTACAAAAAAAACCCCGCCTCTGTCGAGAGCGGGGCACGGTCTCTTGTGGAGACCAGGGGGAGTCGGTGTGTTTCACAGACGGGTCTAGAGCATCCCCACCACGTTGAAGAACACGCGGTGGTCCTCGAGCGAGGCCAGCTCGCCCGCGAACTCGGGGCGGCTGTAGCTGAGCCCCACCTTGAACTTCTTGCCGAGGAAGCGGTACAGGCCGCTGGAGTCGGCGGGCGCCTGCGCGGGCGCTGGCCGCTCGAAGAGGCTCTCCAGCGGCGTGAAGTCCTGGGCCGATGCCTCTTGCACGTCTCCTTGCACATCAAAGTCGGCCGCTTCATCGGCGCCGGCAGGCGCGGCGACAAACAGGCCCAGCAGGATGAGCATGCCGGCACGCCCGGCGGTGCCGAGAGGGCTGCGGAGGGTGTTTGATTCGCGCTGCTTCATGGCCGTCCTCGTTCCACCTGCCGGGCGATCGCCGTGCCGGAAGGGGATCAGGACAGCCCGTCGCAGGGCTGTGATTCCGGCGGTCCCGCTGTCATGGTCCCTGGGGGACCGGTAGACCGGAGACTTTGCGTCGCCACCTTTCGGTGGGTTTGCCTTTGTCTGAATCCGGTTCAGCCTGTTGGCCTGAACCTGGATCTCACCTTGCGCTCCCTGTGCGCAAAAAAATGTGCGTGGCATCACATTTTTCGCGCCCAAAGAAAAACCCCCGGCCTCTCTCGAGACCGGGGGTTCCTGGTTTAAATGCCTGGCAGTGACCTACTCTCGCACGAGGAGAACCCCGCACTACCATCGGCGCTAAGCGTCTTCACTTCCGAGTTCGGAATGGGATCGGGTGGTTCCCGCTTGCTATGGCCGCCAGGCAAACTGGCTCACGTATCTCGCCCCGCCCTGTGAAGGGCCAGGCGCCGCGAAATCGAAAAGTTTTGACGTCGTCGCGTCACCCAGGGTGGCGCAATCTAAAAGAAAGCGACCAGCACACCCAGAATGCTTGGGTGTTATATGGTCAAGCCTCACGGGCAATTAGTATCGGTTAGCTCAACGCATTGCTGCGCTTACACACCCGACCTATCAACCTCGTAGTCTACGAGGGCCCTTCAGGGGGATCGAGTCCCCAGGGAAAACTTATCTTAGGGTGGGCTTCCCGCTTAGATGCCTTCAGCGGTTATCCCTTCCGTATATAGCTACCCGGCAGTGCCACTGGCGTGACAACCGGAACACCAGAGATACGTCCACTCCGGTCCTCTCGTACTAGGAGCAGCTCCCTGCAATTTTCCAACGCCCACGGCAGATAGGGACCGAACTGTCTCACGACGTTCTGAACCCAGCTCGCGTACCACTTTAAATGGCGAACAGCCATACCCTTGGGACCTGCTACAGCCCCAGGATGTGATGAGCCGACATCGAGGTGCCAAACTCCCCCGTCGATGTGGACTCTTGGGAGGAATCAGCCTGTTATCCCCGGAGTACCTTTTATCCGTTGAGCGATGGCCCTTCCATATGGAACCACCGGATCACTAGGACCTGCTTTCGCACCTGCTCGACGTGTCTGTCTCGCAGTCAAGCACCCTTATGCCCTTGCACGCAATGCGCGATGTCCGACCGCGCTGAGGGTACCTTTGTGCTCCTCCGTTACTCTTTGGGAGGAGACCGCCCCAGTCAAACTACCCACCATACACTGTCCCCGATCCGGATAACGGACCTGGGTTAGAACTCCGAGCAGGCCAGGCTGGTATTTCAAGGTTGGCTCCACCAGGACTAGCGTCCCAGCTTCAAAGCCTCCCAGCTATCCTACACAAGCATGCTCAAAATTCAGTGTAAAGCTGTAGTAAAGGTTCACGGGGTCTTTCCGTCTAGCCGCGGGAACGCAGCATCTTCACTGCGATTTCAATTTCACTGAGTCTCGGGTGGAGACAGTGTGGCCATCGTTACGCCATTCGTGCAGGTCGGAACTTACCCGACAAGGAATTTCGCTACCTTAGGACCGTTATAGTTACGGCCGCCGTTTACCGGGGCTTCGATCAAGAGCTTCGGTTTCCCTAACCCCATCAATTAACCTTCCGGCACCGGGCAGGCGTCACACCCTATACTTCCACTTTCGTGTTTGCAGAGTGCTGTGTTTTTGATAAACAGTCGCAGCCACCTGGTCACTGCAACCCCCTTCAGCTCCACGAGCAAGTCGCTTCACCTAACAGGGGCGTACCTTCTCCCGAAGTTACGGTACCAATTTGCCTAGTTCCTTCACCCGAGTTCTCTCAAGCGCCTTAGGATTCTCTCCTCACCCACCTGTGTCGGTTTACGGTACGGTCAACTATTACCTGAAGCTTAGAGGCTTTTCCTGGAAGCTTGGCATCAATCACTTCGCTCCACATGGGAACTCGTCGTCACGCCTCAGGATTGTGCAACCGGATTTTCCTAGCCACACTCCCTACACGCTTGAACCGGGACAACCAACGCCCGGATGACCTAGCCTACTCCGTCCCCCCATCGCAGTAATAGTTGGTGCAGGAATATTAACCTGCTTCCCATCGACTACGGCTTTCGCCCTCGCCTTAGGGGCCGACTCACCCTGCGCCGATTAACGTTGCGCAGGAAACCTTGGGTTTTCGGCGTGCGGGTTTTTCACCCGCATTATCGTTACTCATGTCAGCATTCGCACTTCTGATACCTCCAGCATGCCTCACGACACACCTTCGCAGGTTTACAGAACGCTCCCCTACCATGCCCAGATAAATCTGAGCATCCGCAGCTTCGGTGCACGGCTTAGCCCCGTTGAATCTTCCGCGCGGGCCGACTAGACCAGTGAGCTATTACGCTTTCTTTAAAGGATGGCTGCTTCTAAGCCAACCTCCTGGCTGTCTCTGCCTTCCCACATCGTTTCCCACTTAGCCGTAACTTTGGGA
>Ga0209943_1001431_pt1 | contig 14649 bp, 12 predicted proteins | sample SalPonR1_B_D2_MG_FD_185698 | JGI IMG/M metagenome (GOLD analysis project Ga0209943, IMG submission 185698) | Salt pond soil microbial communities from South San Francisco under conditions of wetland restoration - Salt Pond MetaG R1_B_D2_MG... ... | reverse complement strand
CGACCTCACGCTGCTCACCGAGAACGTTCACAAGTCCCACAACATCTCCGCCATCCTGCGCACGGCGGACGCGGTCGGCATCTACGAAGCCCACGCCATCTCCGAGGGCGGCGAAATACCTCGCCACCACATGGCGTCGGCCGGCTCGCGCAAGTGGGTGGAGATCCGCGCGCACCGGGACCTGTCGTCTGCGCTGCGGCACCTGCGCAGCGCCGGGCACCAGATCCTGGCCGCGCACTTCTCGGATGATTCGGTCGACTTCCGCGACATCGACTACACCGTCCCCACGGCCATCCTGCTCGGCTCCGAACTGTGGGGCGTGAGCCGGGAAGCGGCCGAGTCCGCCGACCGGCACATCGTCATACCGATGGAGGGGATGGTGGCCTCGCTGAACGTCTCGGTGGCCACCGCGCTGATCCTCTACGAGGCCCAGCGCCAGCGCCAGGCGGCGGGACTCTACGAGGAGCGCCGGCTCGACCCGGCGCTGCACCGGCACAAACTGTTCGAGTGGTGTTACCCGGAGGTGGCGGAACAGCTGCGCCGGGAGGGACGCCCCTACCCCGAACTCGACGCGGACGGCTACCTGCCGGCGGACACCGGCTCTTCCTGAGGCGGCGGCTCGCCGTACTTGAAGCGCAGCGTCTTGGTCTTGCCGAACCAGGGTATCGAGACGACGTAGAGATTGTCGTACTCGTTCTCGGCGATCGGCGGCACGTTCTTGCTGCCGCCGAGTTCGGCGATGAGCCGGGGTATCGTGTCGCTGTGGGCAACAACCAAGATGATCCTGCCCTTGTGCTCCCGCAGTATCTTCTCGAGCACGCCGACGATGTCACCCGCGTTGTAGAGGATCGGGTCGAGGTCCAGCCGACGGGCCAGCGGCACGGCCGTCGCCTGGTTACGCCGGTACTGGGTGGCGTAGATGTAGTCGACGCCGGCCACCACGTCCGCGTCGCCCAGCACGCGTGCGAGCAGCCGTGCCCGCTCCTCGCCGCGCTCGCTCAGACCGGGGTCGCTGGCAGGCTCTGCCGCCTTCTCGGCATGGCGCACGAACAGGATGGTGGTGGTCGCCTGGGACTCGAAGAACCAGGCCAGCCCGACGGCGACGAGCACGAAGCCCGCGAGCGAGACCAGGCGCTTGCGGAGGCGATGACGTTTCGAGCTGCTGGCTGCCACGCGCGAAAGCTTACGCGCTTTTGCCGCGGCAGGCTACGCCGCCTCAGCGCCGCTTGCGGCGGCTTTCGCTCAGATCCACCACCCGGTATTCGCCCTCGATGACGCCGCTGGCGGCCCCCTCGCCCCGGCGTTTGGCGAGCTTGCGTCTGAGCCACCACAGCCGCAGCCCGACCACGCCGGCCAGCACGAACAGCGAGACGAGGAACACGGCCAGCACGACCAGGCCGAGCAGCATGGCAGCTCCGAGCACCAGGAAACCGAGCACGACGATGAGGCCGTTCAGGAACGGATTCGTCGTCGGAAACGTGAAGCTCCGGTCAGTGGTGCCGTAACCGCGGTGGTTCACCCGCTGCCCTCCCCGGTCTCGCCGGCGCGGTTGTAGAAACCCTCGAACCAGGGCTGCCAGGTCTCGCCCTCGTCCGTAGACTGCTCGAAGTACTGCCTCACCCGGCCGTCGGGCAGCGGCGTCCAGAGGCCGCGGAACGGCACCGTCCGGTCCCGCCCCACGTAATGCAGCGTGCCGCGCAGGTCCATGGACCCCTCTTCGTCCAGTCCGCCGCGGATGGTGATCTGCGTGCCGCCGCTGCCGTTCCAGACCTGTACCCACTCCCCGGCGGCCGGGTCGTAATAATTGACGCTGATGCCGCTGCCGCCGCCTACGCTCGACCACTCCTCCACCAGCACGCAGCCGTCCGCCTGCCGGGTGATGCGGTTGGTCCCGGCCAGCTTGCCCGCTGCGGTGCGCACCTCCCACTCGCCCAGCCAGAAATCGAACTGGGAGAATTCCGGGCGCTCGGTGCAGGGTTGAGGGCGTTCGGGAGTTTGGGCGCTGGCCTTGCCCGGAAGCACGAATGGGGCAAGTACCGCCAGCAAGAGGACCGTCCCTGAAAGCTTCATGACCGCATTCATACACACTGCGACTGGGTGCCTGATGAATAGTTCAAGGGGATCGGCCAATCACTGGACGCCTCGACGCTGACGGGCGCGTGTAGTGCTCGAGATACAGCCTGCAGAATGTTCCGGACGCAGGGTTTACACGATTTCGTTCGACCCGGGCGAAGTGTTGGCCATGTGTCCGGAACAAGGTGTAAACCATGTGACCGGTTAACACCCCTTGAACAGTGGCGGAGAGGGTGGGATTCGAACCCACGAAGGGCTACAAACCCTTGCCGGTTTTCAAGACCGGTGCATTCAACCGCTCTGCCACCTCTCCGGAGCGTTGCATTGTCGCGTCCCGCGCAACCCGTTTCAACTGCGCGCAAGCCTTTGGTTATACTGCCTGCATCTTGCCGCGCCCGGGGACACCGCTCGAACCATGAAGGCTGAACGCCGCGCCCGAATCCGATGGCCAGCCTTCCCCGGTCTTCTTCTCCTTGCACTGGCTGCTGCAAGCACGGGGGCCCTGGCGCAGACCGGCGAGACGTTCTCCCCGCCCGCCGCCCTCGAGCGGCTGCAGTATCTCGCCGGGCGCCTGGAGGCCGGCGAACGCGATACCGAACTGCTGCGCGAGGCACAGCGGGAGGCCGATGCGCTCGGTGAACGCGGCCGCGCGTGTGTGCGCCGGACCGCACCCGAGGTCGAGCGTCTCACCGAGCAGAACAAGATCCTGGAAGACGTGGACCCCAGCATCGACACCGCGCTGTGGGACCAGCGCGTGCGCATCCGCAACGAGCTCACCAGTGCCCAGGCGCGGCTCTCGACCTGCCGGGAGATCGTCAGCCAGGCTTCCGGTCTCGGCGACCTGGTGGCCGACATCCAGTCCGAGATCTCGGCCGCCTTCCTGTGGGAGCGCCGCAGCCATCTCCCCGCGCTCGTCCGCTCCATACCCGAGACCGTGTCCGGCTGGCCGTCGCGCCTGCGCGCAACCACCGAACTGGATCTGGAGCCCGGCGTCACGGAAGCCGGGCTGCTGTGGCTGCTGCTGGCGGCGGCGGTACTCTCGGCTGCGGCAGGGCTGTTCATCCGTCACCGGTTCATGCGCTGGTTCCACGCGGCCACCGGCATCGACGACACGCCGCGGCTGAAGTACCTGTTCCCGAAACCGCTGGCGAACTACGCGCCGCTGCTGCTCGAGGGGGCCGCACTGACCGCGGTGCTCTTCCTCACCATCCAGGGTGCGGATTTCGAGCTGGCCGCCGTGCGGCTGGCTGCCGCCCTGTTCCTGTTCGGTATCGGCGCGGTCATCATCGACTGGGCCACCGGCCCGCTGTCGCCGTCGGCCAAGGTGCCGGGACTCATACCGGATCACGTGCAGCCGCTGCGTCTGAGGATGCGGCTGTTCCTGTTGACCCTGGTGGCGAGCTTCGTCGTGCTCGGTCCGGGCTGGCTGGGGCCGCGCGCGACGGTGGGCGACAACCTGCCGCAGGTACTGCTGCTGCTGGCGGTGGCGCTGACCCTGCTCGCGATACTGGTATATCTGCGGCGCATTCCGGGGCTGCAGGGCCGCTTCCGCTTCCTGCGTTTCACGGCGGTGACCGCCGTGCTGACTGCCGTCGGCGCCGCCGCTCTCGGCTACCACAATCTCGCCAGTTTCATGATCCACGGGCTGGTGCGCACGGCGCTGGCCCTGTTCGCCCTGTGGATACTGCTCTGGCTGGTGTTCCGCGCCTTCGAAGGGCTGGTGGAGGGCGAGGCGCCGGTGGCCCGGCGGGTGCGCGACCTGCTCGGCGCGGGTGAACGGGCGTCACGCACCAGTTTCGGCTTCATCCAGCTGGTCATCGATCTGCTGCTCTGGATCGCCTTCGTCGTCTACGTCATCTACGTGTGGGACAGCTCGGGCAACACGCTCGACCGCCTCGAGTACCGCATCTTCGAGGGCTGGGAGATCGGCCAGCTCGAACTCGTGCCCTCGGAGATCCTGAAGGGCATCCTGATCCTTGCCGCGCTGATCGTCGTGACCGGCTGGATCAAGCGCTGGATCGACCGGCGCTGGCTCAGGCACATGGCGCTGGACCGGGGTGCCCGCGACGCCCTGGTCACCCTGTTCGGCTATGTCGGTGTGGTCATCGCGATCCTCATCGGCCTCAACGTCGCCGGTATCGACCTCACCGGTCTTGCCTGGTTCGTCACGGCGCTGGGCCTCGGTATCGGCTTCGGCCTGCAGGCGATCGCCAGCAACTTCGTCTCCGGCCTGATCCTGCTGTTCGAGCGCCCGATCAAGGCCGGCGATTTCGTCACCGTGGGCGGTACCGAGGGCTTCGTGCGCCGGGTACGGATTCGCGCGACCGACATCGAGACCCTGGACAACCAGAACGTACTGGTGCCGAACTCCGAGCTGGTATCCGGCCGGGTGACCAACTGGGTGTTCCGCAACCCCCAGGGCCGGCTGCGCATCGAGGTGGGCGTCGCCTACGGTTCGGATATCGAGAAGGTACGCGACATCATGGAGACCATCGCCCAGGAGCACCCCGAGGTCATCACCGACGGCCGGGCGCCGGCGCCGCGGGCGCTGTTCATGGCCTTCGGCGACAGTTCGCTGATCTTCGAACTGCGGGTACGCATCAAGCGCATCGAACGGCGCTTCACCGTCATCAGCGACATCAACTTCGCCATCGACAAGGCGTTCCGCGAGGCCGGCATCACCATCCCGTTCCCGCAGCGGGATCTGCACCTGATCTCGCTGCCCGAGCAGGCCAAGAAGGGGCACGAAGCCGCAGCACGGCCGGAAGCGGAGTCCTCGCCGGTTGCCGCACCGGCGCCGGTGCACGCCGAGGAGATGACCCGCAGCCATACCCATGAGATCCGGCTCGCGAACCGCCTGGAGACGGTGTGGAATACGGTCACGGACGAGAAATGGCTGGAGCGCTGGTACGCGCGGGAGGCACGGGTGGAGCCCCACATCGGCGGCGGCTACCGGGTACAGTTCGAGGACGACACCGTGATCGAGGGCCGCATCGACATCTTCATGCCGCCGCGGCGCATGCGCGTGGTCATCGTGCCGCCGGAGGGCGACGATCACCTGCCTACCGGCCCGATCACCGAGGAGTACATCATCCGCGAGGCCGATGAGGCCGTCGTGCTCACGATCAGAGTGGCCGGTATCCCGGCCACCGAGGACTGGGAGGAGTACTACCGCAGCTCCGAGGAGCGCTGGGAGCAGGCGCTGGCGGAGCTGGAGAAGGTGCTGAAGAACCGCCCACCGGCCCGCTGAGCGGCGGCGCACCCGTCAGGCCCGTCGTCTCAGCGACTTCGCCTCCCCCGCTTCGCCTCAGGCAATGATCTCCCGCCCGCCCATATAGGGCCGCAGCACTTCCGGCACGTCCACCGTGCCGTCCTCCTGCTGGTAGTTCTCCAGCACGGCGATGAGCGCCCGCCCCGCCGCCACGCCGGAGCCGTTCAGCGTGTGCAGCGCCTCCGGCCTGCCCGTGTCCGGGTTGCGCCAGCGGGCCTGCATGCGCCGGGCCTGGAAGTCCGTGCAGTTCGAGCACGACGAAATCTCCCGGTAACGGCCCTGGCCCGGCAGCCAGACCTCGATGTCGTAGGTCTTCGCCGCCGAGAAGCCGGTGTCGCCCGCCGACAGGGTCACCACCCGGTAGGGCAGCTCCAGGCGCTGCAGGATCTTCTCGGCGTTGCCCAGCAGCTCCTCCAGCGCGTCCCACGAATCCGCGGGCCGCACGATGTGCACCAGCTCCACCTTCTCGAACTGGTGCTGGCGGATCATGCCCCGGGTGTCCTTGCCATGGGAGCCTGCCTCGGAGCGGAAGCAGGGGGTGTGCGCCGCCATCTTCAGCGGCAGCTCGTCGGCCTCCAGGATGCGTTCGCGCACGAGGTTGGTGACCGGCACCTCGGCTGTGGGGATGAGGTAGAAGTCCCGCTCGTCCTCGATGTGAAAGAGGTCCTCACCGAACTTCGGCAGCTGCCCGGTGCCGAGCAGTGCGTCGCCGCGCACGATGTAGGGCACGTACACCTCCCGGTAGCCGTGCTCTGCCGTGTGGGTGTCCAGCATGAACTGGATCAGCGCCCGGTGCAGGCGCGCGATGCCGTCCGACATCACCGCAAAGCGGGCGCCGGAGACACGGCTGGCGGCCTCGAAGTCGAGCTGGCCGTCCGCCTCGCCGATGGCGACGTGGTCCCGGGGCTCGAAGGAGAACTCGCGGGGCTCGCCCCAGCGTCGGATCTCCACGTTGTCCTCCTCGCTCTCGCCGTCGGGCACCGAGTCGTCCAGCAGGTTCGGCAGGCCGAGCTGCAGCGCCTCCAGCTCACCCCGCACGCGCTCGAGTTCCCCCTCGGCGGCGTCGAGCCGGTCGCCCAGGTCCTGCACGGCGTCCAGCAGCGGCTGGATGTCCTCGCCCTTCGCCTTCGCCTGGCCGATGGATTTGGCGCTGCGGTTACGCTCCTGGCGCAGCTCGTCCGCCTCCACCTGCAGGCGTTTGCGTTCCTCGTCGGCCTGCAGGAACGCCTCGGCGTCGAAGCGGAATCCGCGCCGCGCCAGGTTGGCCGCAATGGCTTTGGCCTCGTTTCTGAGTCTCTTCGGATCGATCATGGCTGCGGCTCGCTCAGGCTGTCCGGTCGTTGCTTGTCTTGCGCGGCGGCGCTCAGTCCTGACCGGCTTCCCGGTCGCGGCGCCGAAGCTCTTTCAGCTTCTCGCCGATGCGCTGCTCGAGACCGCGGGGCACGGGATGATAATACTTTCGCCGCGGCATTTCCTCGGGGAAGTAGTCCACCCCCGGTGCGTAGCCGTCCGCTTCGTCGTGGGGATAGCGGTAGGCCTTGCCGTAGTCCAGCTCCTTCATCAGCCGGGTGGGCGCGTTACGCAGGGGCAGCGGCACCTCCAGCGAGCCGTAGCGCTCCACATCGGCCTGCGCCGCCTTCATGGCCGTGTAGACCGCATTGCTCTTCGCGGCGCAGGCGAGGAACACCACGGCCTGGGCGATGGCCAGTTCGCCCTCGGGGCTGCCGAGCCGCTCCTGGGCCTCCCACGCGTCCAGCGCGGTGCGCAGCGCCCGGGGGTCGGCGCAGCCAATGTCCTCCGTTGCCATGCGTACCACCCGCCGGGCGAGGTAGAGCGGATCGCAGCCCCCGTCGAGCATGCGCACCAGCCAGTACAGCGCGGCGTCCGGGTCCGAGCCGCGCACGGCCTTGTGCAGTGCGGAGATCTGGTCGTAAAACGCCTCGCCGCCCTTGTCGAAGCGCCGTCGCCCCCCGGCGATCACCTCGGCGATGACGCCGTCCGCAACGCGGCCCTCCTCCCCGCTCAGGTCGGCGCAGAGCTCCAGCAGGTTGAGCGCCCGCCGGGCATCCCCGTCCGCCGCCTCGGCCAGCGTCTCCAGCTGCTCGGCAGTGAGCCGCACCCGGCCGCCGAGACCTCGCTCCTCGTCCGCGAGCGCGCGCGCCAGGATCCGCACCAGCGCCGCCCGGTCCAACGGCCGCAGCACGTACACCCGGGCGCGGGAGAGCAGCGCGTTGTTGAGTTCGAAGGAGGGGTTCTCCGTGGTGGCGCCGATGAAGGTGAGCGTGCCGTCCTCCACGAAGGGCAGGAAGGCATCCTGCTGCGCCTTGTTGAACCGGTGCACCTCGTCCAGGAACAGTACGGTCGCCTCGTCGAAGTCCTCCCTCGCCTTGCGGGCCTCTTCCACCGCCGCGCGGATGTCCTTCACGCCGGCCATCACGGCGGAAAGGGCGAGGAAGCGCGCCTCGCCCCGGCGCGCCACCATCCGCGCCAGCGTCGTCTTGCCGCTGCCCGGGGGCCCCCACAGCACCATCGAATGGATGCGCCCCTCCGCCACCGCCCGGGGCAGCGGGCTGTCGGGACCGAGCAGGTGCTCCTGACCCGCGAATTCGTCGAGCGCGGCCGGCCGCATGCGGTCGGCCAGCGGCCGGTGGTCTGCGCCTTCGCTGCGCTCAGGCACGCTGTCCTCCCGGCAGGCGCGACTCCAGCCAGCGGCACCAGCCGCCCGCGCCGGCGGCCGCCAGCGCGAGCCCGACGGCGATGCCGGCGGCGTTGGCCGCCAGGTCGAGAAGGTCCGCCTGACGGTAGCCGGTGCGCCCCTGGGCGAACTCGATCGCCGCGCCCAGCAGCAACAGACCGCCGGCCACCAGGCGCCAGTGACGGCGCTCGTGCACGCCGCAGAACCACAGCGTCAGCAGGAGATACGCACCCGCGTGGGCCCACTTGTCGAAGTTGTCCGGCGCCCCGGCCAGTTCCGGCCAGGGGATCAGGGAGTTCACCGTCAGGACGAAGATCAGAGCATACCCCGCCGCCTGCCACCAGCGGCGGTAGCGCAGCGCGGGTACCGGATTCACCCGTTGCCGGCCGGCGGGGCCGCCGCTTCCGACGACTCTCCCACCCCGATGACGTCCACCCCGGGCGGCGGCGTGAACGTGAACAGCGCGTCTTCCAGAGACTCGTTCAGCACCAGTTCGGTGAACTCGATGCGGGTGACCTGCCCGAGGGCGTCGGTCAGTTCCATCAGCTCCAGCTCGCCGCCGGTAAAAGACAGGTCCACGGCTCGGAAATCGGATTCCGGCGCCACCGGCTCCAGCCGCAGCCAGTCGCGCCCGCCCCGGCTGTAGGAGCCGAGATAGCGGAACGCGTCCAGTGCATCGGCATCGCCGCCGAGCAGCATCGCCGGGGACTGGCTCAGCGAATCGGTCTGCTCCCGCACGGTCACCTGCTCGAAATCCACGTCGTAGAGCCAGATGTTCTCGCCGTCGGCGACGATGAGCTGCTCGTAGGGCTCGGTGTAGTGCCAGCGGAAACGGCCCGGCTTGAGGATGGCGAACTCGCCGAACGAGCGCTCGACGGCGCGGCCGCGGGCATCGAACAGTACCTGGCGGAACTCGCCGCGGATGGTATCGATGCCCGCGAAGAACTCGCGCAGCTCGGACGGCACGGCAGCCTCGGCGGGCCCGGCGGGCTCCTCCGCGACCCCGGCCTCCGTCTGCGCCGGGGCTCGCGCCCCCGGCAGGGCGAGCAGGGCTGCGGCCATCAGTACGAGCGGGAATCTCATCGGTTCGTCAGTCCCTCGTTCCATCCTCGGGCGGCGGCGGCGCGAGCACCTCGCGCGAACCGTTCGCCTGCAACGGGCCCACCAGGCCGGCCTCTTCCATGGCTTCCACCATGCGCGCGGCCCGGTTGTAACCGATCTTCAGCCGCCGCTGGACGCCCGAGATCGATGCCTTGCGGGTTTCCGTCACGATACGCACCGCCTCGTCGTAGAGGGGGTCCTGTTCACTGTCCGCGCCGGCCTCGCCGGCGCCGCCGATATCGGGCATGCCCGGTATTGGACTCGTGGGGCCGCTGAGAATTTCCTCGATGTAGTTGGGCCGGCCTGCCTTGCGCAGGTATTTCACCACCTTGTGGACCTCGTGGTCGGCCACGAAGGCCCCGTGCACACGCTCGGGCATGGAGGTGCCCGGCGGCAGGAACAGCATGTCGCCGTGGCCGAGCAGGTTCTCGGCGCCCTGCTGGTCCAGGATGGTCCGGGAATCCACCTTGGCCGAGACCTGGAAGGCGATGCGCGCCGGCACGTTGGCCTTGATGAGCCCGGTGATCACATCGACGCTCGGCCGCTGGGTGGCCAGGATCATGTGGATGCCGGAGGCGCGCGCCTTCTGCGCCAGCCGGGCGATCAGCTCCTCCACCTTCTTGCCGACGATCATCATCATGTCGGCGAGCTCGTCGATGACCACCACGATGAAGGGTAGCGGCTCGAGCTCGGGCGCCTCCACCGGTTTGTCCTCGTCCACCAGCTCCGGCGGCTCCCAGGTGGGATCCTGCAGCGGGGCGCCCGCGTCGGCGGCCTCGCGCACCTTGCGGTTGTAGCCGCCGATGCCGCGCACGCCCAGCGCCGCCATGAGCTTGTAGCGCCGCTCCATCTCGGCGACGCACCAGCGCAGGGCGTTGGCGGCCTCGTTCATGTCGGTGACGACGGGTGTCAGCAGATGCGGGATGTCCTCGTAGACGGAGAGTTCCAGCATCTTCGGGTCGATCATGATCAGCCGCACGTGCTCCGGCTGGGCCTTGTACACCAGGCTCAGCACCATGGCGTTGATGCCCACCGACTTGCCCGACCCGGTGGTGCCGGCGATCATCAGGTGCGGCATGCGCGAGAGGTCGGCCACCACCGAGTTGCCGCCAATGTCCTTGCCGAGGGCGAGCGTGAGCGGCGAGGCCATCTCGTCGTAGACCTTCGAGCGCAATATCTCGCCCAGGGTGACGAGCTCGCGGCTCTCGTTCGGAATCTCCAGCCCGATGTAGGCCTTGCCGGGAATGACCTCCACGACCCGGACACTCACCACCGACAGCGAACGCGCCAGGTCCTTGGCCAGGTTGGAGATCTGGGCGGATTTCACGCCCGGCGCGGGATCCAGCTCGAAGCGGGTGATCACCGGGCCCGGGTGCACGGAGACCACCTCCACCTCGATGCCGAAGTCGCGCAGTTTCAGCTCCACCAGGCGGGACATGGCCTCCAGGGACTCCCCCGAGTACCCGGAACTCTGCTTCGGCGGGTCGTCCAGCAGGCTCAGCGGCGGCAGCTCGCTTGCGCCCGGCGGCTCGAACAGCGGCACCTGGCGTTCCTTCTCCGCCCGGCTGCTGGTCTCGAGCGCCGGTATCACCGGTTCGATACGGGGCTTCGGCCGGCTGGCCGTGCGCTTCTTCTCCGCCCGGAGCACCTCCTGGCGTTCCTGCTGGGCACGCCGGCCCAGCGCCCGGTCACGCAGCCGGTCGAACAGGGCAAGGGTCCGCTCCCAGGCCTCGAGGGCGAAATGACCGACGTGATCCATCACTGCCAGCCAGGAGAAGCCGAGGAATACGGCGACGCTGCCGACCCAGACGGCCAGCAGCAGCAGCGTGGCGCCCAGCGTGCCCATGACCCCCTGCAATCCGCCGCCGACCAGTTGCCCGACCACGCCGCCCGCGCTCTCCCGGAGTTCCGGTGCGGCAAAGTGCAGCGTGCCCAGGCCGCAGCTGGTGGCCAGCGTGAGCAGGAAACCGGCGAAGCGCAGGCCGAACTCGGCCCGGTCCAGGGGCTCCGGGTTGCGGCGCTCGCGGAAGATCAGCCAGCCGGCGAACAGCATCATCACCGGGAACAGGTAGGCGGGCGCGCCGAACAGCATGTAGCTCAGGTCCGAGAACCAGGCCCCGACGGCGCCGATGCGGTTATGGATACGCTCGGCCCCGCCGCTCTGGGACCAGGCCGGGTCGGCCGGGTGATAGGTGGCCAGCGCCACGAACAGGATGATGGCGAGCGCGCCGAAGACCCACAGCGCCGCCTCCCTGAGGGTGCGCACCAGGGGTGCCTGCACCGGCGCGCGCGGGCCGGTGCGTGACTCGTTCACACGCGTTGCTTTCGCCATAACGGGAATTATGTCTCCGAAGCGGCCGCCTACGATAGGTTGCGGGTCGGCGGCTTGGCAACCGGCGCGCAGGCCGGTCTTTGCCCAGCCGGGCCGCAATCCAATAAACTCGGTGCCTTCGATCGATCAGGGTCGCCGGGGTTCCCCCCGTGGCCGGGACGCGGACGGCACCAGACGTGGAGCGATTATGACTGAGACCAGACACTGCCGGGTACTGATCCTCGGCTCGGGGCCCGCCGGCTACTCGGCGGCGGTCTACGCGGCCAGGGCCGGGCTCGACCCGGTGCTCGTCACCGGCATGGAACAGGGCGGCCAGCTCATGACCACCACCGACGTGGACAACTGGCCCGGCGACGTGGAGGGTCTGCAGGGCCCCGGGCTCATGGACCGGATGCGCCGCCACGCCGAACGCTTCGACACCGAGGTCATCAACGACCACATCCACACCGCCGACATCACCCGGCGGCAGTTCTCGCTGCACGGCGACTACGGCACCTACACCTGCGACGCGCTGATCATCGCCACCGGTTCCTCGGCGAAATATCTCGGCCTGCCGTCCGAGGAGGCCTACAAGGGCCGCGGCGTCTCGGCCTGCGCCACCTGCGACGGCTTCTTCTACCGGGGCAAGCCGGTGGTGGTCATCGGCGGCGGCAACACGGCCGTGGAAGAGGCGCTGTATCTTTCCAACCTGGCGTCGAAGGTGACGCTGGTGCACCGGCGCGACAGCCTGCGGGCCGAGAAGATCCTGCAGGACAAGCTGTTCGCCAAGGCCGACGAGGGCAAGGTGGAAATCGTGTGGGATCACGTGCTGGACGAGGTGCTGGGCGACGACGGCGGCGTCACCGGGGTACGTATCCGCGACGCGTCCCACGCCCATGCCACCCGGGAGATCGACTGCGAAGGGGTATTCATCGCCATCGGCCACAACCCCAACACCGAGCTGTTCCGCGAGCAGCTGGAGACGCGCAACGGCTACATCGTGGTGAAGTCCGGCATTGACGGCAATGCGACCGCTACCAGCGTGCCGGGCGTCTTCGCCGCCGGCGACGTGGCCGATCACGTCTACCGCCAGGCCATCACCTCGGCCGGCACCGGCTGCATGGCCGCCCTCGATGCCGACAAGTATCTCGAGTCCCTGGAGACGGGTCAGTCCCGGGAGGCCGCGGCCTGAGCCGTGGCCGGCCCCCTGCCACGCGCCACGGAAACCGGCATCCGCGTCCATGCCGGTATCGACGAGATCCCGCCGGAGGCGTGGAATGCGCTGGTAGACCCGCGCTACCCCTTCCTGCGCCACGAGTTCCTGGCGGCGGCCGAGCGGCACCGCTGCGCGGCGCCGGAGACGGGCTGGACGCCCTGCCACCTCGCCCTGTACGAGGCGGGCGAACTGCTCGGCGCCATGCCGCTGTATGAGAAGACCCACTCCTGGGGCGAATTCATCTTCGACTGGGCCTGGGCAGACGCCTACCGCCGGGCGGGGCTCGCCTACTACCCGAAGCTCGTCTCCGCCGTCCCCTTCACACCCGCCACCAGCCAGCGTGTGCTCACCCGCGGGCCGGACGCCGGCGAACACCGGGCCGCGCTGCTGGCGGGTCTCGTCGCCCACGCACGGGACGCCAACCTCTCCTCCGGCCACGTCCTGTTCCCGACCCGGGAGGAATTGCCGGCACTGGAGGAAGCCGGCTTCCACGTCCGCAAGGATTGCCAGTTCCAGTGGCGCAACCGGGGCTACGCCGACTTCGACGAATTTCTGGGCGATTTCAGCTCCGCCAAACGCAAGAAGGCGAGACGGGAACGGCGCCGGGTGGCAGAGGCCGGCATCCGCTTTCGCAACCTCGCCGCCGACCAGCTTAGCGAGGCCGGCTGGGCGGAGGTCTTCCGGCTGCTGAGCCATACCTTCATGCGCCGCGGCAACCTTCCCTATCTCGGCCTGGAGTTCTTCCTGGAGCTGCGCCGCACGCTGCCCTCGGCATTGCGGGTCATCGTCGCCGAGGACGACGGCGGCATCGTGGCGGCCGCGGTGTTCTACCGGGGCAGCGATACGCTCTACGGCCGTTACTGGGGCAGCGACGAGGATTATCACAGCCTCCATTTCGAGACGTGTTACTACCAGGGCATCGAATACTGCATCGAAGAGGGGATCGCGCTGTTCGAGCCGGGCACCCAGGGCGAGCACAAGATCCGCCGGGGCTTCCTGCCGACGGCCACCTGGTCGGCCCACTGGCTCGCGCACCCGCAGTTCGCCGCCGCCGTGGGGCGCTACCTGGACGAGGAGCGCGGACACGTGGACGACTACATCGCGGCCGCCGCGGCCCATTCACCCTTCCGCAGCGACCTTCCCGGCGCCCGCGAAGTGCCGGGCCAGGACGGCTGAGCCGCCGCCCGGGCGCCGATGTACCGGATCCACTGGCTGTCGCGGCACGACCCGCCCGACGCGTTCCCCGACCCGGGGCTCGCGCTGCGCGACCCGGACGGCCTGCTCGCGGCGGGCGGCGATCTCTCGGTCGAGCGCCTGCTGGCCGCCTACGAGCGGGGCATCTTCCCCTGGTATGAGGAAGGCCAGCCAGTGCTCTGGTGGTCGCCGGACCCCCGCGCCGTGCTCTTCCCCGGCGCCCTCCACGTCTCCCGCAGTCTGCGCCGCAGCCTGCGCCGCGGCGGCTTCACCGTGACCTGGAACCGGGCGTTTCGCCGCGTGATGGCCGCCTGCGCCGAGCCCAGGGCCGGCCAGGGCGGCACCTGGATCACCGCCGCCATGGAAGAAGCCTTCGACGGGATGTACCGGCGGCGCTGGGCCCATTCCATCGAAATCTGGCAGGGAGACGAACTGGCCGGCGGGCTGTACGGCCTAGCGATCGGCCGGGTCTTCTTCGGTGAGTCCATGTTCAGCCGCCGCACGGATGCCTCGAAAACGGCCATGGTGGCACTCGACACCGCGCTGCGGCAGCGCCAGTTCGCCGTCATCGATTGCCAGGTCGTCTCACCCCATCTGCTGAGCATGGGTGCCGTGACCATCCCGCGCGGCGAATTTCTCGCCCTGCTCAGACGCCATTGCGCGCGTCGCGAAAAGCTCGCGAACCCGCCCGCGGAACCGCTTGCGGCACGGGCGCTCGCCGCCACCGAGCGCGTTGCAAACGGGGTCTAGTTTCTGCACAATGCCGGCCTCCCAGCGAACCGAGGTAT
>Ga0209943_1001429_pt1 | contig 14676 bp, 14 predicted proteins | sample SalPonR1_B_D2_MG_FD_185698 | JGI IMG/M metagenome (GOLD analysis project Ga0209943, IMG submission 185698) | Salt pond soil microbial communities from South San Francisco under conditions of wetland restoration - Salt Pond MetaG R1_B_D2_MG... ... | reverse complement strand
GGGGCGGCCTGTCGATGGCGCGGCGGGCTTCGCCCTTGATCCCGCGCCGGGGTCAGGCACCCAACGTCCCTTACAGGCCATCCACGTCGCGCGCTCGTCGCTGCCGCTTCCCGCTCAGCCATGGCGGCCCTCACCCCCGCCCGAGAAACCGGATCACCGTGTCGCCGTAGCGCCGCTCCTCGATCGGGCGCAGGCCCTCGGGGGGCGCGACGGGGGCGCTCTCCTCCCAGACGATCAGCGCGTCATCGGCGATCCAGCCGCCTGCCAGCGCCGCCGCGAGCGCCGCCTCGCCCAGCCCCTTGCCATAGGGCGGATCGAGAAAGACGAGGTCGTGGGGCGCACCCGAGTTGAGGCCGGGCCTGCGCGCGTCGAGCGGCAGCACCCGCGCCGCCTCCCCTGCCCCGCAGCGCGCGATGTTCTCGCGCAGGAGCCCCAGTGCCTTGCGTCCGCTCTCGACGAAGCTGGCCGAGGCGGCCCCGCGCGACAGCGCCTCGAGGCCGAGCGCGCCGGTCCCGGCGAAGAGATCGAGCACGCGCGCCCCCGGGACGGGATCGCCATAGCCGCCCGCCAGCACGTTGAAGAGCGCCTCGCGCACCCGGTCGGAGGTGGGGCGCAGATGCGCGGCGGCATCGCCCTTGCCGAGGCCTGCGAGCGCGCGCCCGCGATGCGCGCCGCCGATGATCCTCATGCCAGCAGCGCCTTGAGATCGGTGGCGGGATCGGCCACGAGGGCCGGATCGGCGGTTTTCCCTGCCTCGATCAGCCGCTTGCCCACCATGTAGGCGCGCGGGTCGTTCATGGCGTCCACCGCCAGCAGGCGGTCGCCCGCGTAATACCAGAACGACACCGCCGCGCCCGCACCCCGCGTCACGATCCGGTCATGGCCGGTGCCAAGCCCCGCGATCTGCAATTTCACGTCGTACTGGTCCGACCAGAACCAAGGCTTCGGCACGTACTCCTGCCCCTTGCCCATGATGTTGTCGGCCACGCAGTCTGCCATGTCGATGGCGTTGGGCACGCTTTCCAGCCGCAGCCGTCCGCTCCCGTATGGAAAGGAGGCGCAATCGCCCGCGGCCCAGATCGCCGGATCGCTGGTACGTCCCTGCGCATCCACGGCGATGCCGTTTTCGGTGGCGAGCCCCGCATCCTCGGCAAGCGCGGTGTCGGGCACGATGCCCACGCCGGCGATCACCATGTCCAAGTCGAGTTCGGTCCCGTCCGAGAGCAGTGCAGCCTGCACCTGCCCCTCGCCCATGAGCCGCTCGAGCCCCACGCCCTCACGGATATCGACGCCGTGGCGCGCGTGCAGCGCGCGGAAATAGTCCGAGGTCTCGGGGGCGGCGACGCGCTGCAGGATGCGGTCGGCCATCTCGACGAGGGTGACCTGCATACCCCGGCTCGCCGCCACCGCCGCCGCCTCTAGCCCGATATAGCCGCCGCCCACGATCAGAACGCGCGCGCCCGACACCACGCCCGGCACCATGGCATCGACATCGGCCAGCGTGCGCACCACATGCACGCCCTGCAGGTCGCCGCCGATCGCCGCGGGCAGGCGGCGCGGGCGCGAGCCGGTGGCAAGGACGAGCATGTCGTATCCCAGCCGCTCATCCCCCATCACCACCTCGCGCGCGGCGCGGTCGATGGCCGTTGCCTGCGTGCCAGTGCGCAACTCGATGCCGGCCTCGGCATAGGCGGCCCCGGGGCGCAGATAGAGGCGTTCGAGCGCCATCTCGCCCAGCAGGTATTTCTTGGAGAGCGGCGGGCGCTGGTAAGGGGGCACGGGCTCATCTCCGATGAGGGTGATCACGCCGTCGAACCCTTGCGCCCGCAGCCGCGTCACCAGCGACGCCCCGGCCTGCCCGGCCCCGATCACCACCACATGCGTCATGCCCGTCCCCGCGTTATCTTTTGCCGTGGTACCTTGCGTAGCACCGCCATATGGTTACATCAAACGGCAACGCGACAGGAGAAAGGAAGCGACCATGACCATATCCACCGGCGACACGCTGCCCGATGCGGACCTGCTTAAACTGGGCGAGAGCGGCCCCGAGACGGTGAACCTCTCGGCTCTGACGAAGGGGCGCAAGGTGGTGCTCTTCGCGGTGCCCGGTGCCTACACGCCCACCTGTTCCTCGGCCCATGTCCCGAGCTTCATCCGCACCAAGGACGGCTTCGATGCCAAGGGCGTGGACGAGATCATCTGCGTGAGCGTCAACGACCCCTTCGTGGTCAGCGCCTGGGGCGAGGCCACCGGTGCCTCGGACGCCGGAATCACCATGCTGGGCGATCCGGAGGGGACGTTCACCAAGGCGATCGGCATGGATTTCGACGCGCCACCCGCCGGGCTGATCGGTCGCTCGAAGCGCTACGCGATGGCGGTCGAGGACGGCAAGGTCAGCGTGCTGCATGTCGAGGAGAACCCCGGTGCCTGCGAGGCCACGGCGGGAGAATCGCTGCTTGCCGCGATCTGAGCGGCATCGGTCCCTGCACCGGACCCCGCGCCCGGCATGAACCGCCGGGCCGGGGTATTTTCACCAAGAAGACCCGCCGGGTTTCTTCCTGGCTCAAATACCCATAGCCCGCACTCTCATCCCACCAACCCGTCGAACTTGCGCGCCAGCTTGGTGTCGAGCGCGCTCAGGCCGCCCACGTCATGGGTCGAGAGCGTGACATCGACGCGGTTGTAGACGTTGAACCATTCCGGGTGGTGATTCCATTTCTCGGCCCACAGCGCGGCGCGGGTCATGAAGCCCATCGCCTCGGTGAAATCGCCGAACTTGTAGCTCTTGGCGATGGCGTCGCGCCCCTCGACCATCGACCAGCCATTGTCCAGCAGCGGCTGCAGGGTGGTCTTGCGGGCGGTGTCGCTGAGTTTCTCGGTCATTCGTGGTCCTCCATCGGGGTCTTGCGGAAGGGGCCGTAGCCGGTGAGAATCTCGATTTCCTCCTCGACGGCGGCGCGCTCGGCCTCGAGATACTGCGCCACCGCCTCGGCAAAGCCCGGGTCGCGCAGCCAGTGCAGCGAATGGGTGGCCCGGGGCAGGTAGCCGCGGGCGAGCTTGTGCTCGCCCTGAGCGCCAGCCTCTACCCATTCGAGCCCGTGTTCAATGGCGAAATCCATGGCCCGGTAATAGCACAGTTCGAAATGCAGGCAGGGGTGATCCTCGGCGCAGCCCCAATACCGGCCAAAGAGCGCCGAACGCCCGATGAGGTTCATCGCGCCCGCGACCGGCACCCCGTCGCGCAGCGCCAGCACCATCAGCACGTCGTCGCGCAGCCGCTCGTGGGCGATGTCGAAGAACGCGCGGGTCAGGTAGGGCGTGCCCCATTTGCGCGCGCCGGTATCCTGGTAGAACTCCCACATCGCGTGCCAGTGCGCGGGGCGGATGGCGTCGCCGGTGAGCATGACGATCTCGCCGCCGAAGGCCTGCGCGCGGGCGCGTTCCTTGCGGATGGTCTTGCGCTTGCGCGAGGACAGGTCGGCGAGGAAGGCGTCGAAATCGGCATAGCCGCGGTTGTGCCAGTGGTATTGCTGGGTCTGGCGCGCGAGCAGCCCCGCCGCCTCGCCCGCCCCGGCCTCGTCCCCGGTGCAGAAGGTGACGTGCAGCGACGACAGCCGGTTCTGCGCCGCCAGCGCCGTGGCCCCCTGCAGGAGTGCCGCGCGCCCCGCCGCCTCGTCGCCGGGCCGGGCGAGCAGGCGCCGCCCCGTCACGGGGGTGAAGGGCACCGCCACCTGCGCCTTGGGGTAGTAGCGCCCGCCCGCGCGCTCGTAGGCATGGGCGAAGGCGTGGTCGAAGATGTACTCGCCCTGGCTGTGGCCCTTGAGGTAGAGCGGCGCGCAGGCGATCACCTCGCCCGCGCGCTCAACGGTCAGGTAATGCGGCTGCCAGCCCGAGCCGGGACCGACCGAGCCGCTGTCCTCGAGCGCGGCGAGGAAGCGGTGGGTGGTGAACGGGTCCTCGGGCGGACCGCCATCCGCGGCCTCGGGGCAGGCGCACGCATCCCAGGCCTCGCGGCCTATGGCGTGGAGGCTGTCATGGGCGGTGACGATCAGCTCGGTCTCGCTCATCCTGGCAGGTCCCCGGTTGCGTGCGGACGCGTCTCTATCTGGCGCGCCGGACGCGCGCATCAAGCGGGCAGATCGGGGAGGTATCCCTCGAAGGTGATGGTGTCGGCCACGGCCCGCGCGCGCGCCTCGGCCTCGCGGCTCCGCACGGTCCAGCACAGCACGCGCGCGCCGCGCGCGCGGAGGCGCGCGAGGTGCGGGCTGTCGAGGTCGTCCGCCGCGTGGCTGACGAACGCGGCCCCCGCCGCGTCGTAATCGGGAATGGTGCGCAGCCGCGCGCGGGTCTTCTCGCGCAGGAGCGGCCAGTTGCGGGCCGGAAAGGCGCAGGTGACGAGGCCGCGGGGGATATGCGGCGCGCGCGCCGACATCGCGATCACCATGTGCGGGTTGAACGCCATCACGGCCACCGGCCCCGGGTAATCGGCGAGCGCCGCCGCGGTGGCGGCCTCGAGCGTGCCGTCGGTCTCGCCCATCTGGCCGTGCTGGTCCTTGAGCTCGATCAGCAGCGGCACGCGCCCCGCAACGAGGGCGAGTATCTCGGGCAGGTCCGGGATGCCCTCGTCACCGCCCGAAAGCCGGATCTGCCCCAGCCCGGCGGCGTCGCGCCGGCGCACCGGCCCCGTCTCGGACGTGAGCCGCCCGAGGTCGTAATCGTGGAACACCATGGCGTGGCCATCGCGGCTCAATTGCAGGTCGATCTCTATGCCATAGCCCGCCGCGACCGCCGCGCGCACGGCGGCGCGCGAGTTCTCGGGGCGGGCGCGGGCCGCGTCGTGCAGGCCGCGATGCGCGAAGGGCACCGCGAGGAACGCCTCGGGCAGCGCGGTCATCGGACGCGGAAGATCCCGTCGATCTCGACCGCGACGCCGAACGGCAGCGCGGCGGCGGAGACGGCGGCGCGGGCGTGCTTGCCGGCCTCGCCCAGCGCCTCGCCGAGGAAATCGGAGGCGCCGTTGATGACCTGCGGCTGCTCGGTGAAATCGGCGGTGGAATTGACGAAGCCGGTGAGGCGCACGACCTGCTCCAGCCGGTCGAGATCGCCGCCGCAGGCGGCCCTGACCTGCGCCAGCAGCGCGATGGCGCAGACGCGCGCGGCCTCCGCCCCCGCGGCCACGTCCATGTCGGCACCCAGCTTGCCGGTGAGCAGGCGGTCGCCGTCCTTGGCGATCTGGCCCGAGACGTAGAGCATCTCGCCCACCTGCACGTAAGGCACGTAATTGGCGGCGGGCATCGGGGCCTCGGGCAGGGTCACGCCCATCTCGGCGAGGCGGGTTTCGAACTGGCTCATGTCGCGGTCTCCTGTGGCGCGGTTTCGTGCAGACGCTAGCGGTGGCGCGCGGCAATGAAAAGACCCCCGGTCGGCCTGCATGGCCCCGGCCCGGCAGGGACATCAGGGCAGCCCCCGCCGGCACCTGTGCACGGACCCGGCGGTGCCCGCGGCGATGCGGTCGGGCAGGGCCCCTGCGGAACCGCGTGCGGATACGGCAGAATCGGCGCTCGTCAGGCGTATGTCGCCAATCTGCCACAGGAATGTGACCGTGGGTTGGCCGGGGGTGGGTTTGCTTCGATGATAGGTTATGTACCTTGGCATCCGACTCAGGACGTGGACGTTGCCGTGACCCCGACCCTCCCCTTTGCCTTTCGCCGCGCCCTGCCTGCCCTCGTGCTGGCCGCCGTCTCGCTGGTCGCGGGCTGCGCCGCGCAGGACCCGGCGGCCACGCGCGACGTGTTCGACCCCTACGAGGCCGAGAACCGGCGCGTGCACGAGTTCAACCGCGGGGTCGACCGGTTGCTGGTGCGGCCGGTGTCCAAGGGCTATACCAGCGTTGTGCCCGACGATATCGAGACCGGCGTGGTGCGGCTCGCAGAGAATCTGTCGCTGCCGGCCGACATCGTGAACAACATCCTGCAATTGAACATGCGTGGCGCGTTCCAGGACGGCGCACGGCTGGTGGTCAATACCACCGTCGGCCTCGGCGGCGTGTTCGACCCGGCGAGCGAAATGGGCATGGCCGCGCCCACCAACACCGATTTCGGCGAGACCCTGCACGCCTGGGGCGCGCGCGAGGGGGCCTATATCGAGTTGCCGTTCCTCGGGCCCTCGACGACGCGCCACACCTACGGGATTTTCGTGGACCTGTTCACCAACCCGCTCACCTACGTGCTGGACAGCCCCGAGAGCCTCATCGGGACCGGCGCGGGCGTTGCCTCGGGCCTGTCGCAACGCGAACGGTTTTCGGAGACGATCGACCAGATTCTCTACGAGAGCGAGGACAGCTACGCACAGTCGCGCACGATCTATCTGCAAAATCGCCGGTTCAGGCTTGGCGGCACGGCGGGCGAGGGCTACACCGATCCCTATGACGGCGCAGCAGGTGGCGGTGCCGCCGCAACGACCGCGTTGGAGGATCCTTATGACGAGTAAGCTGACACGACGGTTCGTGATCGCCGCGGGGGCATCCGCACTTGGGCTTTCCGCGCTGCCCGGCGCGGCCCGCGCGCTGACCGAGGCACGCGCCCGCGCGCTCATCGACCGGGTGGTGAGCGATATCAACCGGGTGATCGCCTCGGGGCAGCCGCTCACCCGGATGATCGCGGATTTCGAGCGCATCTTCGCGCGCTACGGCGATGTACCGATCATCGCGCGCTCGACGCTGGGTGCCGATGCCAACCGCCTCTCCGGGGGGCAGATGCGCGACTATGTCGATGCGTTCCGCGGCTACATCTCCCGCAAATACGGCAAGCGATTCAACGAGTTCGTCGGCGGACGGATCGAGGTCAAGGACGTGCGCGAGGTGAAATCCTGGCACGAGGTGCGCTCGATGGTGTACCTGCGCGGGCAGTCGCCCTTCGAGGTGAGCTTTCTGGTGTCCGACCGCTCGGGTCAGGACCTGTTCTTCGACATGGTGATCGAGGGCATCAGCCTGCGGCTGAGCGAGCGCACCGAGATCGGGGCCATGCTCGACCGCCGCAACGGCGATATCGGCGCGCTCATCTCCGACCTGAGGACCTCCGGGTAGGCAAAGGCCGCGCGCGCCGGCTTGCCTGCAAACCCAGTATTGCATAATCTAGTGTCCGACAGGCCGTGCCATGCGGCCGGGAGCGCGGAGGGATTGTGATGCGTGGGTCCGATCTGGTCCGTGCCGTGCTTGGCCCTTCGCTCATGGCCGCGCTGCCCCTCGGCGGGGCCATGGCGCAAGAGGACGGTGCCGCCGCCCCGCCCGACCTGATGAGTTTCGCCCAAGGTGTGCTGCCGCTCTCGGTCGAGATGGAGGGTGCCGACATGCGGGTGGACATGACCGCCGCGATCGGCCTCATCGACGGCAATCCGCTCAGGTTCTCGATGACCGCCAAGCCCGGCACACCCGGCGATGCGGTGACGCTGACCTACGCGCTGCCCGCGCCCACGCAATTCACCCGCTTCGCCGTGCCCGGCGTGTTCGAGACGCCGAGCCCGTCGCAGACCTTCTTTGCCGAGGTCGCGATCTCGGGTGCGACCGGGTCGCCCGACGGCCCGTGGCTGCCGCTCGCCTCCGGGCGGCTGTCGGTGCATGACGAAAAGGGCATGCAGACCGACCTCGCCCTCGCCCCCGATCAGCCCGAGGTGCGCTGGGTCCGCGTGCGGCTCTCGGACGGGGTAAGCATCGAGCGCGACAAGACGTTCTTCGAGTTCTCCGAAGTGATCGGCGAGGGCACGCAGCAGGAGGCCGAAACCAACACGCATTTCGGCGGTGTTTGGAAGGGGCGCGGGGTCAAGCTGGAACTGGCGCAGGAGGGCGCGGTCGTGTCGGGCTGCTATGACGCCACCGGGCGGCTGGACGGCACGGTCGAAGGCCGGGTGCTACGCGCGCTGGGTCATGACGCGGCGGGCATCCCGTCGCAATTCATTCTCATCGCCACGCGGGAGGACACGCTGCGCGGCCTGCGCTCGGCCAATGGCGCACCGTTCAAGCCCTATGACGGCGATGCGGTTGACGGCCCCTCGGTCTGCCCCGCGCCGGAGCCGCCCCGGCTGGGCTGCGGCTCGGTGATCCACGGGATCGGGTTCGACTACGATTCCGACGCGATCCGCCCCGCCTCGCGCCCGCTGATCGAGCGGCTGCACGCGGGGCTGGCGGGCGAGGGCGCGGCGCGGATCGAGATCGTGGGCCACGCCTCGAGCGAGGGGGCGGCGGAGTATAACCGCGGCCTGTCGCAGCGACGGGCGCAATCGGTGGTCGCGGCGCTGGTGGGGCTTGGGCTCGATGGCGGGCGGCTGTCGGCCACGGGACGCGGCGAGGACGAGCCCATCGCCAGCAACGATGACGAGGCCGGACGCTCGCTCAACCGCCGGGTCGAGGTGCGCTGCGCAGGCTGAGCCGCGCGGGCCTCCCGGCATCGTGATCGCCGGGGCGCGCCCGTCGCCACGTCGCGCTTTACACCTGAACCGAACGGTTTATCCTCTGGCGCGAGAGCCACCGAGAGGAGCCCCGCCCATGCGCCTGACCGTCAACGGCACCGAGCACACGCTCGACGACCTGGAGCCGGAGATGCCGCTGCTCTGGGCCTTGCGCGACGTGCTGGGCATCCGGGGGCCGAAATACGGCTGCGGGATCGCGCAATGCGGGGCCTGCACGGTGCATGTGGACGGTGAGGCGGTGCGCTCCTGCCAGCTGCCGGTGGGCGATGTCTGGGGCGCGGTGACGACCATCGAGGGGCTTGGCACGCCAAAGGCCCCGCACCCGGTGCAGGCGGCGTGGATCGAGGCCCAGGTGGCGCAATGCGGCTATTGCCAGTCAGGGCAGATCATGCAGGCGGCGAGCCTGCTGGCGGAGGTGCCGGACCCCACGGATCGCGATATCGACGACGCCATGTCGGGCAATCTGTGCCGCTGCGGCACCTATCCGCGCATCCGCGCGGCGGTCAAGGCGGCGGCGCGAGCCATGCGCGAGGGGGCCTGAGATGGGACGGGCGAAAACCATCGCGCGGCGGACATTCCTGGTGGGCTCGGCCGCCATTGCGGGGGGCGTGGCCTTTGGCGTCTGGCGGCACGCGACGCCCTATGCCAACCCGCTCCTGCGCGATCTGCCCGAGGGCGCGGCGGCGCTGACGCCCTATGTGCGGATCACCGGCGAGGCGATCACGCTCATCACCCCGCGCGCCGATGTCGGGCAAGGGGCGGCGTCGGTGCAGGCCATGCTCATCGCCGAGGAGCTGGACGTGGCGCTCGATCAGGTGGAAACGGAATTCGGCCCGCCCGACCGCGCCTACTGGAACACCGCGCTCGCCTCCGAGGCGGTGCCGTTCCGCGCGACCGACCGGGGCTGGCTGGCCGAGACCGCGCGCGACGTGATGGGCGCGCCGATGAAATTCCTCGGGATGCAGATCACCGGCGGCTCGACCACGGTGCCCGACGCCTGGGAAAAGCTGCGCCGCGCGGGCGCGGTGGCGCGCGAGACGCTGAAAGAGACGGCGGCGCGGCGGCGCGGGGTGGCGCGCGACGCGCTCGACACCGGGGACGGCGCGGTGATCCTGCCCGACGGCACGCGGCTGAGCTATCAGAGCCTCGCCGCCGAGGCGGCGCGCACCGAGCCGGTGACGGATGTGGTGCTGCGCGACCCCGCCGCATGGCGGCTGGTGGGCAAACCGATGCGGCGGATGGATATCGTGGCGAAATCCACAGGCACGCAGGATTACGGCATCGACGAGGATCAGCCCGGGCTGCTCCATGCCGCGATCCGGCTGAACCCGGGGCACGGGGCGGCGCTCCGATCCTACGACGCGGCAGAGGCCGAGGGAATGCGCGGGGTGGAGCGGATCGTGGAATTGCCCGGCGGCGTGGGCGTGATCGCCGACAACACCTGGCGCGCGATGCAGGCGGCGCAGGCCATCGCCTGCGACTGGGCCCCCGCCCCCTACCCCGCCGAGATGGACGGGCACTGGCAGGCGCTTGCCGACAGCTTTACCCCTGACCGGCAGGACAGCCGCTTGCGCGACGCAGGCGACGCCGAGGCGGCGCTGGCGGGCGGCGCGGATGTCGAGGTGGAATACCGCGCGCCTTATCTGGCCCACGCGCCGCTCGAGCCGCTCAACGCCACGGTGCGCTACACGTCGGAGCGCACCGATATCTGGACCGGCACGCAGGTGCCCCGCTTTGTGCAGAAGAACGCCGCTTCGATCACCGGGCAGGACAGCGGCGACGTGCATGTGCATGTGCGCGTGGCGGGCGGCAGCTTTGGCCACCGGCTGGAGGATACCGTGGTGCGCCATGCCACGCGGCTGGCGATGGCGGTGCCGGGCCGTCCTGTGAAGCTGACATACTCGCGCGAGGAGGACATGGGCCAGGAGTACCCCCGCCAGATCGCGATGGCGCGCGGGCGCGGGCGCGTGGCGGAGGGCCGCGTTGCGGCCTGTGACCTCGGCATCGCCATGCCCTCGATCCTCGGCTCGCAGATGGGGCGGCAGGCGATCCCGACACCGGGCCCCGATCTGCAGATCGTGGCGGGGGCGTGGGATCAGCCCTTTGCCATCCCCGATTACCGGGTGACGGGATACCGCGCGCCGGAACTGGCCCCGGTCTCGTCCTGGCGGTCGGTGGGGGCGTCCACCAACGGCTTCTTTCACGATTGCCTGCTGGATGAATTGATCCACGCGGCGGGTGCCGACCCGCTGGAAGAGCGGCTGCGGCTGTGCAGCCACGCGCCCTCGCGCGCGGTGCTGGAGGCGGTGGGCGAGATGTCGGGCTGGGGCGGCCCGATGGGCGCGGGCGAAGGGCGCGGCGTGGCCTATTGCCTGTCGTTCGGGGTGCCCTGCGCGCAGGTGGTGGAGGTGCGCGACACCGGCGAGGGCCTGCGCGTCACCCGCGTTTACGTGGCCGCCGATGTGGGCCGCGTCGTCGATCCGGTGAATTTCGAGGCACAGATGCAGGGCGGCGTGGTCTGGGGGCTCGGCCACGCGATGCACGGGCAAATGACCTATGCGGAGGGCGCGGCGGAGCAGCGCAATTTCGACACGTTCCGCGCGATGCGCCTGAACGAATGCCCCGAGATCGTGGTGCGCGGGCTCGAGACGGATGACAGGATCCGCGGCATCGGCGAGCCGCCGGTGCCGCCCGCCGCCCCGGCGCTGGCCAACGCGATCTTTGCCGCGACGGGGCAGCGGCTGCGCGAGATGCCTTTCGGGCGGGCGGTGCGGTTCGCGGGCTGAGCCGCGGGGGATATCGCATCCTCGTCGCGATCCGCGCCGGGCCCGACCCGCCGCGCCCCTCTGACGCCCTGCCCCTTGCCCCTGCCGCGCGCCGGTGGTTCAAGGGATCATGCCACATGTCCTGATCACGCTCGCGCTGCTGGCGCTCTCCGGCCTTTGGGGGCTGGCGGCGCAAGCGCTGGGCACGCCGCTTCCCTTCATGCTGGGGCCGCTGGTGGGCGCGGCGCTCATCGCGACGCTGCTGCCGCACCGGCTGCCCGAAGGCTATGCGTTTCCGAACTGGTTGCGGATCGGATTCATCGCCATCATCGGGCTGATGATCGGCGCGCAGGTCACGCCCGCGCTGTTTGCCGAGGCGCAGAACTATGCGCTGAGCCTCGGGGCGGTGACGCTGTTCGTGGGGCTGGCGCATGGTGCCGGGTATACGATCTATCGCCGACTGGGGGGCTATGACGCCACCACCGCCTTCTACGCGAGCGCGCCCGGCGGCCTATACGAGAGCATCGAGATGGGCGAGGCGGCGGGAGCGGACGTGACGCGGCTGATGATGCAGCAATTCCTGCGCATCATAGTGGTGGTCACGGCGCTGCCGCTCGGCCTGTCGCTGTGGCTGGGCGGGCCCGTGGGCTCGGCGGGGGGCATGACGCTGGCGCGCGGCGACGTGCCGTGGTCGGATCTGCCGGTGATCGCGCTGGCCGTCGCGGGCGGCGTGGCGCTGGGCCGCGCCCTGCGCCTGCCCGCCGGGCAGATGACCGGGCCCATGGCGCTGGCGGCGGGGCTGTCGCTCTCGGGCTGGCTGAGCGTGGAGGTGCCGCACTGGCTGCTGACGCTGGCGCAGATGGTGCTGGGCACCGCGCTGGGGATGCGTTTCACCGGGCTGAGCCGCGGGCTTCTCGCGCGCGGGGCGGGGCTCGCCCTGATGGCGGTGGGGGCGATGCTGGCGATCGGCGGCGCGCTGGCGGCGGGGTTGCACGCAGCGACCGGCGAGGCGGTGGACGTGCTGGTGATCAGCCTCGCGCCCGGCGGCGTGACGGAAATGGCGCTGGTGGCGCTGAGCCTGCAAGCCAACCCAGCCTTCGTCACGCTGCACCATATCTACCGGATCGTGCTCACCGTGCTGGTGATCGGGGTGCTGGCGCGGCTCAGACCCGGACGCCGCGATGCCACGCGGGATCGGTGACGGATACCTCGACGAACGCCCGCGCAAGACCTTGCGATGCCAGACCCCGGTCGGGAAATTTGCATAATGTGATGCGGCGATCAGCGGACTCCGCTGCCAGGAACGGCTTTTACTTCACACCCCTCTCAGCGGCACGACGCGGCCCGCGCCCGGCACGGCCACCTGCCGGATCGCCGCGGCGATGTCGGCGGCCGTCATGCCCGCGTCCTCGTACATCTCCGCCGGGCTCGCCTGCTCGATGATGCGGTCGGGCAGACACACATTGCGGATCGCCAGCCCCCGGTCGAACGCGCCGCGCGCCGCCAATTCATGCATGACGATCGCGCCGAAGCCCCCCCTTACCCCCTGTTCGACGGTGATCAGCGCCCGGTGATGCCGCACAAGCTGCATCAGCAGATCGGTATCGAGCGGCTTGGCGAAACGGGCATCGGCCACCGTGACCGAAATCCCTTCCTCCACCAGCATATCGGCCGCCACCTGACACTCGAAAAGATGCGCGCCGAACGACAGGATCGCCACGTCCGATCCCTCCTCGATCACCCGGCCCTTGCCGATGGGCAACACCCTGCCCCGCTCGGGCAGCGCCGCGCCGGTCCCCGCCCCGCGCGGATAGCGGAATGCAATCGGGCCTGCGTCATGCGCCGCCGCCGTGGCCACCATATGCACCAGTTCCGCCTCGTCCGAGGCCGCCATCACCGTCATCCCCGGCAGATTGCCCAGATAGCCGATATCGAACGCCCCGGCATGGGTCGCGCCATCCGCGCCCACCAGCCCCGCGCGGTCGATCGCAAAGCGCACCGGCAGGCCCTGCAAGGCCACGTCATGAACCACCTGATCATAGGCGCGCTGCAAAAACGTCGAGTAGATCGCGCAGAACGGTTTCAGCCCGCTCGCCGCCATCCCGGCGGCGAATGTCACCGCGTGCTGCTCGGCGATGCCCACGTCAAAGACGCGCGACGGGAACCGCTCGGCCATCTTCGCCACACCGGTCCCGTCCGGCATCGCCGCCGTCACGGCGACCACGCGCTCGTCGCGCGCGGCCTCGTCGGTCAGCGCCTGACCGAAGACAGACGTGTAAGACGGCGCACCGCCCGCGGATTTCGCCTGCGCGCCGGTCATGGGATCGAATTTCGACACGCCGTGGCCGCGGTCGGCGGCATCTTCGGCGGGGGCATAGCCCTTGCCCTTGACGGTGCAGCAATGGATGAGCACCGGCCCGGTGGCCCTTGCCCGCGCAGCGCGCAGCACCGGCAGGAGCTGATCCATGTCATGGCCGTCGATGGGGCCGATATACTGGAATCCCAGCTCCTCGAACAGCGTGCCCGAGCCAGTCAGCCCGGTCACGAGCTGTCGCGCGCGGCGCGCGCCGTCGCGCATCGGCGCGGGCAGCGCCGCCTCGACCCCTTCGGCCATCGAGGCCATGCGCGCCAGCGGCTCGCTCGCATACATCCGGCTGAGATAGGACGACATCGCGCCCACCGGCGGCGCGATGGACATCTCGTTGTCATTGAGGATCACGAACAGCCGCCGCCCCTCGGCGCCCGCATTGTTGAGCGCCTCATAGGCCATGCCCGCGCTGATCGCCCCGTCGCCGATCACGGCGATGGCGTCGCCCGTGGCCTGCCCCATGTCGCGCCCCACGGCAAAGCCCAGGGCGGCGCTGATCGAGGTCGAGGAATGCGCCGCGCCGAACGGGTCGTGCTGGCTCTCCGACCGCTTGGTAAAGCCCGACAGCCCGTCCTTCTGCCGCAAGGTGCGGATACGGTCGCGCCGCCCGGTCAGGATCTTGTGCGGATAGCACTGGTGGCCCACGTCCCAGACCAGCTTGTCCATCGGCGTGTTGAATACGGCATGGATCGCCACGCTCAATTCCACCACGCCCAGGCTCGACCCCAGGTGCCCGCCGGTCTCCGACACGGCGGAGATCACCTCGGCGCGCAACTCGTCGGCCAGCGCCGCCAGCGTGTCATCCGGCATCTGCCGCAAATCCGACGGACCGGCCACGCGGTCCAGCAGCGGTGTCTCGGGTCTCTCGTGGGTCATGTCCTGGCCTCCTCCCCGGTGGCGCATCGCCACCCGCGCGAGGGCGGCGCAAGGATGCCGGGGGCGCGTCCACCGCGCCCCCGCGCATGGATCAGTTGCCGTAATCCGGCGTTCCGGTGGTGGCCAGTTCCGGCCAGTCCGCAATCACGTTGGTGCCCTGCAGGGGCTGCTGATAGCCCTTGTGGCAGGTCTTGCAGGCGGCCT
>Ga0209943_1001428_pt1 | contig 14681 bp, 14 predicted proteins | sample SalPonR1_B_D2_MG_FD_185698 | JGI IMG/M metagenome (GOLD analysis project Ga0209943, IMG submission 185698) | Salt pond soil microbial communities from South San Francisco under conditions of wetland restoration - Salt Pond MetaG R1_B_D2_MG... ... | reverse complement strand
CCCATATCATCTGTGGTAACATTATATACTTTGCCATCACTTGATCTGGTAACTTCAAATTCAACACCTCCAACAAAGCCATCCTCTGCAGTTTTATGTATAAGTAAATTACCTTTTGGAAGATCCCCTTTAACTCTAAAATACATTGGCAAATTGGCATTTGTTCCTGTCATCAATGTTTGTCTATGATTTAGTACCGAATCCCAAACTATTAATGCATTATTGACACTATCAGGTACCTTGTATCCTTTTATTAGTAATCCATTTTCAAAAGGTTTATCCGTAGTTACTGTATAAAGATTCCTACTTCTATTAATGCTAATTTCCTTGTTATCTGTAAAGATATCAGTAAAAGTATTATTTGTATCATTTATTGTTACTTGATATTTACTCGAATTTATCCTATTAAGACTATACATCCTAGCTGAGCTGACACTTGAAGAAACAAAGGACGGCAATATATCTTTATTATTTAAATTGTTAATTATCCAATTATAGCATTTTAACGCCGGCTTTGATCTTCCATCTACGTTATTATTTTCAAACAAACTTTGATAATAGTGATTGCTATTTGATCCAGTAAATATTGCACCGTTTTTATCCACATATCTTCCTGTATATCTAGTACTAGCATTTTGGCTTAAACTTCGTCTAATACCCTCTTGGAATTCCCAAATAACAACTTGAGAAGCCCAATACCAATCGTCTGTATTTGTACCTAAAACTGGAGAAGCTTCTCCAAGATATTGAGGTGCGTACATTGCAGTTGCTATTATTCCTTTTCTTTGCATTTCAGGGTAAAATTTCATATATTTTGCTGCGTCAATATTAGTGCCCGTATATGTAATGGCCGTGTTTGTGTCAACCCTATGCTCAAGGCAATATGCTACTTTAGTTTTTGTACCATCTCTTATTAAATGATACTTTTTATCTTCATAAACTTCAGTATGCTTTAAAGTACCCATAAGCCAACCAACAGAATTATAGCAATAACCGTTAAAATATCCTGTCAGTTGATATTTCGAACCATCATAACCACTTAACACATTTCCCTCAAATTGAGATGCAGCAAAACATTTGTTCCTACTTCCCATAAGGATAACAAGGACAATTAGTATTAATAGTATAATAAGGGCTTTTTTAATATTTGTTTTCATATTTATTCACACTTTTTATTAATCACTTCAAATAACAAATCGCAATAACCTTCTTCTCCTTTTAACCTAATTACTTCGTCTAGAAATCTTTTTCTCCACTTATCCCAAGTGCTCCTACTCGCATATTTAAAGATAACATCATCATATGGTACTGAATATATTATATGCATAAGAACACCTTCTCTAAACTCACTCGGTACTATTGTTATAGCTGCTTCAATTATTTCAAAATACGCCTCTAATTCAGCTATTAGCTCTACTCTATTGTCAATTCCGATATCAAAATCTTTTAGATAATTTAAAACATCTTTCTTCTGTGGATACTGCTTAATATAGTTTACTACTTCATTATGCTTAAGCATGGATCCACATGTCCTATATTTATTTGCCATATTTACCTCCAAAAATAGCCATCGATATGAATCGATGGCCAAGCTTTAATTACTCTTGTTAATATACTCCATTAGCTTTTCACTTAATACCTTAGCTTCATTCACATGTAATGTAATTCCTCTACTCATATGCTCATGGTCTTCATCCCAATCTCTAATATCTAACTTGGGCTTACCTCCATTCCAAGCTATTATATTAAGCTCTTTGGTCCAACCGGTAGGATATTTATTAATAACCCCAACCTTTTCTACTACTTCATAATTAATTTCAGTAAAACTTGTCATTTCCTTCTCCTTTCGTAACACACAATTTGTATTTATAAGATACCAAAACAAAAATAATTACACAATGTCTAAACGTATTCATTTGATACCAATAAATACATATCTTCAGCATTAAAAATATTGTGGAATAATGTGTAATATTATGTTAAGATTTATTAAAAGGAGGTTGCATATGAAAAACTATGAATCGGCAGAAGATTATTTAGAAACCATATTAATGATTTCCAAAGAAAAAGAATATGTAATTAGCAAAGACATTGTAGAAAAAACAGGTTATTCAAAACCTAGTATAAGTATTGCTATGAAAAAACTTAGAGATAAAGGTTTTATTAATATAGATGACAAACATAAAATAACCCTTACTGATGAAGGGTTTGATATTGCCAAACATGTATTAGATAGGCATGAAACGTTGACTGAATTTTTTAAAAAATTAGGGGTTAATGAAGTAACTGCTGCAGAAGATGCCTGTAGGATGGAGCATTTTCTTAGTGAAGAATCCTACAACAAAATTAAAGATTGGATTAATTAAAAAATAACCCTTCAGAAAATTCTGAAGGGTTAATATATTACTCAACAAAGAAACTTACAGCTTGGTCATATTCTCTATCTATAAATAGTTTAACCATATATTCTCCAATAGGCCAACCTTCTGTAGGGCTAGATAAACTAAACAAAAGCGGTGTAGTGCTATCCATTGCTTCAACTTCTGCACTATCTATAAACACCTCATCACCAGCATCCATATAATACCACTCTGCCCCAGCCATTGTTTCTTCTGGTGCATTTTCTAGCACAGCAGTTAAAAAAATTATAGGTGTATCTTTTGTAAATTCATCTGTTATAGTAATTGGTTCATATGTTGCTTCATCAACTTCTGATGCCATATTAATATTATTATAATTTGCTGTTGTCACACTGACCGAACAAGCTGATAATATTAGTAATGATACTATAACTGTAGCTATAAGAGCCACATTAATTCTTTTCATGTTATGGTCCCTCCAAATTCTCTCTTGGTATATAAATTCACTATTAGTATACCATAAGTAGTTTGAATTACCAACTAATTATATAGTCATTATTAAAAACCATATTGGCGGAATTAACAATGCTGGTAGCATATTTAAGGTTTTGAAATCCTTTAATCCAAGTATTGCAAACCCAGATGCTGCTATTAGAAAACCTCCAACTAGGGAAATCTCTGTTAGCAAATCCCCGACCAGGAAATCTTGCAAAGAATTTGCCATTAAATATATGCTTCCCTGCCATAAAAACAACACCCCTGCCGCCGCTGCAATTCCTATTCCATAGGTTGAAGCTAATACTATTGAAGTCACAAAATCTAAAGTTGCATTGGTAAATAAATAAGTATGATTATCATTTAATGCAGCTTCCATTGGACCTAGTATGGATAGAGTCCCAATGCAAAATAGTAAAATAGCAGTTGATAAACCTTGGCCCAAATTGCCTGTACTGGAGTATTTGTTTGTCATTCTATTAAATCTCTCATCAAGTTCTAGCATATTTCCAACTAGACTTCCCAAAGCTAAGCTAACTATAAATAACACTGGGTACACACTATTTGGCATATTTTGTATTACTGCATTAAATCCTATTCCAAGGGCAGCTAAACCCATGGCATTATATAACGAATTTTGATATTTTTCTTTAATCCCTTTTCTTAGTAATGTACCTATTATACTTCCTACGATTATAGTACTTACATTTACTATTGTCCCTATCATTTTCGCCTCCTTAATATATGAAATAATATCATAGAGAAACAATTATTACAACTTTATTAACAACCTTAAGAAAATATTATAATTCCCTACTCTTGTATAACATTCCTTAAAAATATGCTATAATCTTAGCATATTACGGAAGGAGTTTTTTTATGATCAAATTAAGCAAAGTATCAAAATTTTATTCGAATCACGATACTGTTAGCACTGGTTTTTCTAGAATTGACTTAGAACTCAATATGGGAGAATTTGTGGTTATAACTGGCGAAAGCGGATCTGGTAAGTCCACTTTGTTAAATGTCATCTCAGGATTAGACACTTATGAAGAAGGGGAGATGTTCGTGAATAACGAAGATACCAGTGGTTATACTACGGAAGATTACGAAATGTATAGGAAAAACTATATAGGCAATATCTTCCAAGATTTTAATCTAATTAATAGCTATACAGTATATCAAAATATTGAATTAAGTATGTTATTATGTGGCTTAAAGAAGTCAGAATGCAAAAAAAGAATAGGGGAATTAATTGCTCAAGTAGATCTTACTGAGTACAAAAATACCAAAGTTTCTAAACTTTCTGGAGGCCAAAAGCAAAGAGTTGCAATAGCCAGGGCTTTGGCGAAGGATGCACCAATAATTGTTGCAGATGAACCAACTGGTAATTTAGATAGTGCCTCTGCTAAAAACATAATCGAAATACTTAATAAAGTATCCAAAGACAAACTTGTAATAGTTGTTACTCATAACTATGAACAAATAGAACCATATGTTACAAGAAAAGTCACAATGCACGATGGGAAAATTGTTGAAGATAAATATATGAAAGAAATTACCCCTACAACTGATGATATTGTTGAAATGGAAATAGGCAACCTATCTTTTTCAAACCAACTAAGATTAGGGAATAGAAACACGTTCAATTTACCGATGAAGTTTATTCTGCTACTGCTAATATATCTATTTATGACATCTGCAGTATTAGGTCAATATTCATCATTTATAAATGCAGGTCATCAACAAGATATTTTAGGTTATTCTCCATATTTTTCTGATACAAGTCCCGAGAGAATAATAGTACAAAAAGAAGATAAATCAGAAATAACCGATGCCGATTACGAAAAACTAGCTTCTATCGATAACATAGAAGGCATTGTAAAAAATGATGTTGTACTTGATTCTAAAGCATCAACTTATGGCGACGAATATTATTTCAATGGTCCTGTCTACAGTTTTGATAATATGGAAGATAAAACCATAGAATATGGTAGAATGCCAGAAAATGATAATGAATTTTTAATTGAAATAAACAAAGACAGTTATTCTTACGACAATCTAGTTGACAACAGAGAAAAATATTTTGAAACTGAATTCGAACTAAACGATGATAACTCAGGTGTTTTATTAACTGATAAAAAATTGACTTTAACTGGCATAATAATTGATAAAGGACAACTATCAATAGCAGATATGAATACAGTTAATTTTTACGTAGACGATAGCTATGTCCAAAAAATAACTAGGTCTTTCTTTGCTAGAAATGCAGCAGCCACTTTTGACTTTAATGGCAAAACTATAGAAATACCTGCTACTGGCTATAACCAAGTTATAAAATCTTCGGATACAGTACCTGAAGGCAAAGCATATATATCAAATGAGTCTAGATACAATTATAAAAATGGTTATTACAAAAATAAACCTTTAAATATAAATGTGGAGACAATCTATTTTGAATCAAATATAGAACTAAAAGTTGATAAGTACTTTACTGAGAAAACTATCAACAAATATTTTGGCATAGACAAAGAATATTATTATGAATATACATCAACAGTATTTATTAATCCTTCTGATTTTGATGATTTATTTGACAAAGGGTACTATCAATCTACAGTGTACATGGGCGATGAGAAAAAATCGGATGAAACAAAAGCCGCTCTTACAGCTGCAGGTTTCAAGCCGCTCCTTATGAAGGATGCCTTATCAAGCATGACAGGAGAGTTCGATTTTATACTTAAACTAATATCCGGAGCTTCACTTATAATAATTATCTTAGTTTTATTCTTTATTACCTACTTTGTAATTAGACTAGTAATGAAATCCAGAAATACCTATTACTCAACTATTAGAATTTTGGGAGGAACGAAGGAAAACTGTGATAGACTTATTAAAATCGAATTGTTAAACATACTTATTATTGCATATGCAATGGTTCTTGCCTTTATTTATCTCATCCATTTAGGATATATAAATATAACTACAATAGCTGAAATTGTATCATTCCTTACAATTGCAGACTACTTCATCTTGTTTGCAATACTAATATTTATTTCAATGATGATTTCAAAAAGGTATTCTAAACAGTTATTTAAAAAGAGTGCCATGAGTACTTATAGAGAGGAGGCGTAAACATGATTAAACTAAAAAAGCTAAACAAATTTTATAACAAAAATAGATCAAACGAAATTCATGTAATTAATAATACTACGCTGGAACTCCCTGATAATGGACTTGTTACATTTTTAGGCCATTCGGGCTGTGGGAAAACCACCTTATTAAACACAATCGGCGGTTTGGATAAACCGAATGCAGGAAGAGTATATATTGACGACCAAGAATTAACTCACAAAACCTCCAATAAAATAGATACTTTGAGAAATGGGTATATTGGTTACATATTCCAAAACTACAATTTAATTGAAAACATGACAGTTTTTGATAACGTTGCTTTAGCCCTTAAGATGGTTGGAATAAAAGATAAAGAACAGATAAAAGAAAGAGTTTATTACTGCTTAAAAACAGTAGGTATATATCAATTTAGAAATAGAAGAGCCAACGCACTGTCGGGCGGGCAAAGGCAAAGAGTTGGTATCGCCAGGGCTATCGTTAAAAACCCTAAGATAATAATTGCAGATGAACCTACTGGTAACTTGGATAGTAGCAACACAATAGAGGTTATGAATATAATCAAGTCAATTTCCAAAGAAAAGCTTGTTATACTTGTAACTCATGAAAAAGAAATTGCTAATTTTTATTCCAGTAGAATCATAGAAATCGTAGATGGTGCTATTGTTAATGATTATGCTAATGATACTGAAAATTATCTGGATTTTCAGCTTGAAAATAAAATATATCTTAAGGATATGCCCGTCACTAAAGATCTAAATAAAGATGATATTAACATCAAGTATTACAGTGACAAAGACAGAAAAGTAGATATCAAGTTTGTTCTAAGAGGCAACAATTTGTACATAAATACCGGGGGCAAATATAACGTTATCGATGAAGAAACAAACATCGAAATGGTTGATGAACACTATAATAAAATGGATAAAAGCATTTATGAAAAATCCAATTTTGAATATGAAAAGCATATGGACGATAGATTTACGCCTAAGTATACTTCAGTTTTTAATCCATTGCATTCACTTATTAATGGATTCAAAAGCATTAATCATTTTAGTGCAATAAAGAAATTTTTACTATTTGGGTTTGTGTTGGCTTCCATGTTCTTATTCATGGCAGTTAGTAACATAGCAGGGATTAGCAATATAGAGGAGAAGGATTTCCTAACAACTCAAACTGACTATATTACAGTGACAAATGCAAGTAGATCACCGGAAGAATACGCATCCATAGAAAAATTGGATGGCACTAACTATGTTATTCCAGGGAATTCTGTTGTAGCATTAAATATGCCTATGAATGACTATTATCAAACTTCAAGGGCATGGGCTACCTTAAGCGGTTCATTGGCTTCTAATGAAATACTAAAATCGACAAATATTATACTAGGTACTATGCCTAAGGATAAGAACGATATTGTGATTGATGAAATGATTGCTGAAAAGTTCATAGAAAACAAAACAGGCGAAACTGCAGGTATAAATAACAAAGAACAGTTAGTCGGAAGAACTATTCGAATTAGTGGTTTAGATGACTATAGAATAGTAGGAATCTCAAACACAAACTGTCCTGCTTTCTATGTTGAAAAAGATCAATTTTTGCTTATTTTAACACATGCAAATGTAGGCAACACCTCCGACGGCGCGATGTATGAATCGGGGGAATATGTTAAAGAAAAAGAAGAAAACAATGTTAAAGATCTTCAATTTTTACCTGAAGAATACACTCTAAAAAGAGGGAGTCTTCCGGATAAAGCCAACGAAACACTAGTAAACTATAATCATAGATGGGATATGAAAATTGGTAAAAATATTGACACTAAAATGAATGATGAAAAACTTACAGTAGTTGGTTACTATGATACTAAAGCTAATATTGATAATTACTTTGTAACTAGCGAAACTATAAAAAATGATTATATAAGTAATAACAAATCAGTAACCATATACCCTAGTGATAAAGATTTATTAATTAGTTCATTGGAAGCAGAGAACATTCAATACAAAATCAATTATTCAAATGATAGAGAGCTTTATACAGAAAAAATTAAAAAATCCATAAGAGCAAGTTTAATAGCCGCTGGTATAATCCTAGCTATTTCTCTTTTAGAAATATTCTTGATGCTAAGATCTTCATTCTTATCTAGAATTAAAGAAGTCGGAACATTAAGGGCTATAGGTTTAAAGAAAATTGACATCTATAGGATGTTTACAGGTGAAATAGTTGCAATAACAATAATAACGTCAATTCCAGGTATTGCACTGATGTACTATATTTTAGGAAACCTTTCCCAGATACAGTATTTAGAAAACCAATACATGGTTAATGCAAATATTGCAGTTATATCATTTGCACTAGTATTTGTATTCAACATAATAATCGGATTATTGCCTGTATTTAAAACCATGCGCAAGACTCCGGCTGCTATACTTAGCAGAACCGATATATAAACTTACATAAATCAAAAGAGGATTCCTAGGAATCCTCTTTTGATTTATCATACTAATTGTGACAACAGCTTTTTTCTTGTTTTTTATTCACTGTAATTTTAGTTTTTATTATACTTCTAATTAGGAATCCTAAAAATACAACACTTATAAATATACTAAAACCATCTACCATATCCATCGCTCCTTTACTGTCAGTTAAAATACTAAATCCAAATTCAAGCACTAGAATATTGCATATCGTACCAAATACTAATGCCATAAAAGCAGCTGAGGCAATATATATGGTTGTAAGTTTTTTACCTATAGTTTTAACTAATAATACTACTGTAGCAGCATTAGTTATTGGGCCTGCAAATAGAAACGCAAACGCTGCCCCTGGGCTTATACCCTTTAACAAAAAAGCTACAGCTACAGGAATTGATGACGTGGAACAAATATACATTGGAATTCCAATGACAATCATCATAACTATCGAAATCAAACCAGAATTAAGTCCGTATGTCATAAAGAAATCATCTGGTATAACCGCAGTAATCAATCCTGCTATTAGCACACCTATTACAAAATGCAAAGCTATTTCATTTAAGAATTCATCAAAAGCGTATGTAAAAACTTCTTTTACCGATTTTTTCTTTTTAACTTCAGTTTCTTCCCCGTGGCAATGACAACAACAACTTTCTTCTTCTTTTTCTCCTATCTCTTCCTTGCTAAATATGTTTGCTATGGCTCCTGCAAAAATACCTGAAACAAAGGCCGCAATAGCTCTAAAAACTGCCATAAAAGGACCCATCATTCCGTAAGTCGCTATTAAACTATCCACGCCTGTCTGAGGTGTAGATGTTAAAAATGAAATAACTGCTCCATTTGAGGCTCCTGCTTTTTTTAATTCAATTCCTGTGGGAACTACTCCGCAAGAACACAATGGCAAAGGCACTCCTAATACACTGGCTAAAACCACAGAACCAAGGGAGTTTTTACCAACAGCCTTAATTATTCTTTCTTTACTAACATATACATGTAGGATTCCTACAAAAATTAATCCTAACACCATATACGGCGCCATTTTAATGTATATGTCAATTAAACCTATTAAAAATTCTTTCATATCTCCTCCTATTTCATGAGTTTTTTAATGGTAATTAGCAATTCTTCTAATGTTTCTTCTTCTTTACCATTTCTAATATCCTCAACTACACAACTTTTTATGTGTTCTGATAATAATTCTTTATTAAAAGAATTTAACGCAGATTGAATTGCAGCAACTTGAACCAAAATATCAGTACAGTAGATATCATTGTCAAGCATATTTTTCACACCTCTAACCTGTCCTTCGATTCTGTTCAATCGGTTCATCAATGCTTTCTTTTCTACTTCATCTCTAACCTTATAACTAACACAATCACATTTATCCATTTCTACCTCCCTATACCCCCTAAGGGTATCTTCTTTTTATATAATATACTCCATTGGGGTATATGTCAAGTAAAAAAATAATGGGTCTCGCCCATTACATTTCTTTACCATTGATTTTAATTTCACTATCTTCATCTAGTGGTATTATTAAACACTCCTTGCCCTCTACTATATCTTTTTTAATTTCTCTGCCTAACCCTTCATTTATATTGATAAATACAGTTGAATTTTTTTTAGCTTCAAGAATTTCATCGACTTGTTTTTCTTGAGCTTTTTTAATGATTTTTTTATCAAGCACACTATCTGCAATGGGAAGGTTTTCCTTGAAAAAATGAGTATAATCCGCTTCAATCTTAGGGATAAACTCTTCAGGAACTTTACTTTCAACCAATACATCTTTTAATAAAGTATTATCCAACTCTATGGGCTCTTCAAATTCTGTAATATCCTTTAGCCTATTATTTATATCATTTATTATAACATCATTCTCTTTTCCCAATGTATCTTTTAATATATTTTGAAATGATACTTTTTCTTCTTCATTGGTTAGTTTTGATATGCAACCAAGACCGTTTTCCATGAACTTTGTTTTAGGACTTTTTATATTCCTAGTAAAATACATAATTGAATTAATATCACTGCTTCTATCATTAAATACAGGATAGATAAATCCATTATCCGGAGCTTTCACAACCCAATCCCTAATTCTATTACCAATTCTGTTTTCTTCTTTGATGTAACCTAAGCCCGGCTTGCTAAGCTCCACTGGACATATTGAACATATAACGTATTCATAAAGCTCTGACGAATCATCCATTTTAATATTGTCACTTGTTTTAGCAATAACATCATATACATCATGATATAAAAGAATTAAGTAATTTCCCGAATAATCATAATTCTCAATTATTAAATCATATAAGCAGTTCAACAGCTCTTTATCTTTAAGACCACTATCTCTTATTCCCAGCAATAACCTTTGACTGCTTTCTTCTATTTTTTCTTGAGTTTTAAATCCCAATTTCAAAAGATTATTTCCAATTTTTCCGCCAGTTGTTTTTTTTGCAATATCCAAATATTTATTAAATTCACTTTTTTCTAAATTTAAAAAATTCTCACTAAAACTCAGAATTTTTTCTTTTTCGCTGTTAACATAACACCCCACCATTTTTGTGAAAGTGCAATCTTCCTTTGTGAATCTTCTTCTTAATTCCATCATGTCTTTTTTTGTCATTCTATTTACCTCTATTCATGCATTTAGGTTTTAATTATAACAAAATTAGATTAAAATTAATACCAGTTTTTTAAATTACGTTGTAATTGCAACAGATTATTTTTTTACCGAAAGGTATAATCAATATATAAATAAAGGAGGTAATTTATGATTAGAAAAATAATACAAATAGACGAAGATAAATGTAATGGTTGTGGGGCTTGCGCCGAAGCATGTCACGAAGGAGCAATAGGCATGGTTAATGGAAAAGCAAAACTATTAAGAGATGATTATTGTGATGGATTAGGTGACTGCCTACCTGCATGCCCTGTGGATGCAATTAGTTTTATAGAAAGAGAAGCTAAAGCATATGACGAAGAAGCTGTAACTAAAAATCAGCTAAATAAACAAGGTGAACCACTACCTTGTGGATGCCCTGGAATAGAATCAAAAAAAATAAACCATGGAAACCCGGCAATAAATATAGATAAAAATGAAATGCCATCTCAACTTACTCAGTGGCCAATACAAATAAAACTGGCACCTATTAATGCACCATATTTCGATGGTGCCAATTTATTAATCGCTGCAGACTGTACTGCATTTGCATATGGAAACTTCCATAACAAGTTCATTAAAAACCATATAACATTAATCGGTTGTCCAAAGCTTGATGCTGGAGATTATACTGAAAAACTAACAGAGATAATTAAAAACAATAATATTAAAAGTGTAAAAGTTGTTAGAATGCAAGTACCTTGCTGCGGTGGTATCGAAGCTGCTGTTAAAAATGCTTTACTAAGCAGTGGCAAATTCATTCCATGGCAAGTAGTAGTAATTTCTAACGATGGACGCATTTTGGAATAACCAATAAAAAAAGACCATGCGGTCTTTTTTTATTGTCATTATCCGCAGCATCCTGAGCATCCGCTGCAGTTATGCTCTATTTTATTCCCTTTACCATTTTTACTATTATAGTCCTCTATAGCTGCTTTAACAGCTTCTTCCGCCAACACTGAGCAGTGAATCTTATGATTTGGTAATCCATCTAACGCCTCTACCACCGCCTTGTTAGTAAGTTCTAAAGCTTCATCTAATGTTTTACCCTTTATCATTTCTGTGGCCATGGAGCTAGTTGCTATAGCAGAACCACAACCAAATGTGTTAAACTTAATATCTGTAATGATATTGTCATTAACCTTGATATATATTTTCATGATATCACCGCATTTAGCGTTTCCAACTTCCCCTACGCCATCGGCGTCTTCCATAGTCCCTAGGTTTCTAGGATTTCTAAAATGATCCATTACTTTATCACTATATAACATATTCTTTCCTTCCTTCCTTTAAATCATTCCAAATTGGCGAAATGGAACGTAGATATGATACTACTTCAGGTACCACTTTTGCTATGTGTTTAATATCTTCCTTCGTGCTATATTCGCTCAATGAAATCCTTAGGGATCCATGGGCTATCTCATGGGGTAAGCCAATAGCTAGTAGTACATGGCTTGGGTCTAAAGATCCCGATGTACATGCGGATCCTGATGATGCTGATACTCCTTTATCATCAAGTAAAAGAAGTAACGATTCTCCTTCAATCCCTTCAAAGCACATATTTAAATTACCTGGCAATCTATCAATTACACTACCATTTACTTTTGAATGAGGAATCTTTATAAGCTCTTCTATTAGTTGATTCCTTAAGGATGCAATTCCCTTGCCCTTTTCTTCCATATCATTTACACTTTCTAGTAATGCAGCGGCCATGCTCATTATCCCTGGTACATTTTCCGTGCCTGCTCTTTTGCCTTTTTCTTGAGCACCACCTTCAATAAGGTTGCTTACTCTAATACCTTTTCTAACAAATAGGGCTCCTACACCTTTAGGACCATGGAATTTATGTGCAGACATAGACAGCATATCTATGTTCATTTCTTCTATATCAATTTTTAAATGGCCTAAAGCTTGAACCGCATCCGTATGAAATATCACACCCTTTTCTCTGCATATTGCACCTAGTTCTTTAATCGGCTGTATTGTACCTATTTCATTATTGGCAAACATAACACTTACCATTACAGTATTTTCGTTTAATGCTTTCTCTAAATCTTCAGGTCTTACCAATCCATCTTCATAGACTGGTAATAGTGTAATATCAAATCCCTGTTTTTTGAGTTTCTCCAATGAATGTAGTACTGCATGGTGTTCAAAAGCAGTAGTTATAATATGCCTTTTATTCTTTTTCTTCCCTATTTCCGCACCAGTAATTATAGCTTGATTATCCGATTCGCTTCCCCCCGAAGTAAAGTAGATTTCTTTAGGTCTACTGTTTATCACTTCTGCTATACTTTTTCGCGCTCTTTCTATTGCCTCTAGGGCAGTTTGACCTTTTTCATAAAGACTTGACGGATTTCCATATTCGTTCTTCATATATGAAACCATAGTTTCAATGGCAATATCACTCATTTTAGTAGTTGCCGCATTATCCGCATACACTCTCATTTTTACCTCCTATTCCTACCATTTTAGTAGGATATTATCTTAAAACTTAAGCCGCCCTAGGCGACTAGTTAATTTATTTTAATAAATCATATAAAGTAATGTTTTCTAAATAATCATCAATTATTGAATCAAGTTCCTTCCACATAGGAAGCGTCAAACATATATTAGATTTCTCACAGTCACTTTGTCCATCATGCAAACAGTTAACAGGGGCCAAACTTCCTTCAGTTAACTTTAGTATTGATCCAATTGTATATTCATATGGCTCCTTACTTAATTTATATCCACCATTTTTGCCTCTCATACTATTAACATAACTTGATCTATTTAAAATGGAAACAACTAACTCCAAATATTTAACAGATATGCCCAAACGATCCGAAACTTCAGTAAGAGAAACATATCCTTCATCTTGATGCTGTGCCAAATCTAACATAACTCTAATTGCATATCTACCTTTAGTTGATATCATCATATGTATTTCCTCCTTTATTATCCCTATACTACCATAGGATTTAGGGGAATTCAACCATTGCTATAAAAATTCACAAATAAAACAAAAAGCCAGGGAAAGTCCCTAGCTTTTGCAATAAATTACATATTAAGAGATTATTAGATTATTTGCGGTACATATATATTTTAACATTTTTAAACTATTTTTGTTAAATTTGTTATTACAAATATATGGCTTTCTATTACAAAACTGACTAATGATGTTTATTTTAACACCTTATATAACAGTCCTTCCTTTTTACTGTGCCACATTAACCTTCCTCTTTTTTTACTTGGGCAATCCTACTCTTAATGACCTCTCAGGATATAGTTTAATTAAATCAATAAACTAATCGTGGAGTAATCGAGTAGGAGGAGAAATTAATTAATTTCCCCGACCTCTCACACCACCGTGCGTACGGTTCCGTACACGGCGGTTCAATTTCATACTGAATACAAACCATCTGATAGAGGCCTAGTAGAAATACTAGACCTCTTTGCATTATTTACAGCTCTACACATTATGAACGACCTAGCTACTCTTGCGTAGCTTTGCTTTTATTTATTCCCAGTTGAATTAGACTTCTATATCTTTTGCCTAATTTCTTCCACTGTTTCCAA
>Ga0209943_1001425_pt1 | contig 14689 bp, 17 predicted proteins | sample SalPonR1_B_D2_MG_FD_185698 | JGI IMG/M metagenome (GOLD analysis project Ga0209943, IMG submission 185698) | Salt pond soil microbial communities from South San Francisco under conditions of wetland restoration - Salt Pond MetaG R1_B_D2_MG... ... | reverse complement strand
CGCCCGCCCGTTTCTGGATTCGCCACCTGAGAAATCTCCCTGCACCCCGCATCGCGTTCTAACACGCCGCCCACCCGGCAGGTGTGGAACAGCGCACACTCTGTCCCTGACGCAACCCGGGCACTTTTAACATATTGTTTTGACTGCTGCCACGCGGCAGCACACGGAACGGTACAACCGCCGCTGCGGCTCGTCGGATCATCTGCTGACGGGCCGCCGGTAAAGACCCGGCGCAGTGCTCACCGCCTGGCCCGCTCTCCTCCGAAACGGAACCGGAACAGCTCGACCTTGCCCACGCGCTGCAGGGGGTCGTCCATGCGGAACAGGTCCGGCTCCCGCGCCGCCTGTTCCGGGTCGTAGAGAGGCAGGAACTCGAAGTCCACCTCGTCCACCTTCGCCCGCTCGAGCTCCTCGCGCTCGCGGCGCAGGGTATCGCCCATGTCGGGCAGCCGCCATTCGTCCCGCCGCCCATAGACGATGATCTCCTCGATCACCTCCTCGTCCGCGCGGGGCGCCGGCTCGAAGGGGACGCCGCCCGGCCTCTCGACAGCGTCGCCGGGCGGGTCTCCGGCCGGCGTCTGGGCGAACCCCGGCGGCGCCAGCAGGAGCCATACGGCCGCAAGCGGCCAACAGCGCGCGTCAATCCTCAAGCCGCTCCCTCCAGCGCAGGCTGCGGAACCAGTAGGACTCGGTGGAGGGCAGCCAGGTGTCCGCCTCCCGCGCCGTGATCCAGGCATTCAGGAAATACACCAGATCCGCGTTGCCCTTCGCCACCGCGAACGCCGAACGGGTGACGAGCAGCGGCTTGGTCAGCGGCGTGTCGATGCGCTCCGGGTTCTCCAGCGCCAGGAACTGGGGCCCCGGATAGCTCTCCAGGTAGCCGTCGATGCGTCCGGCCAGCAGGGCCTCCGAGGCCTCATCGTCCTGTTCGAACACCTCGATCTTGGCCTCACCGAACACGCGCCGGACCAGGTCCTCGGAGACCGTACCCTTCACCGCACCGATGCGGTAGCGCGGATCGTTCAGGTCGTCGAGCCGGATGATGTCCGCCGTCTTCGCCATGTTGGTCGCCAGCGTGATGCCGCTCTCGTGATAGGCGTCGCTGAACCACACGCGCAGTGCGCGCGCGGGGGTCACTGCCATGCCGGCGGCAACGACGTCGATCTCGCCGTCCTCCAGCGCGTCGATCAACTCCTTCCAGGCATAGACCTTCAGCTCCGGCGTCACGCCCATGTCCGCCGCCAGCTTGCGGGCGACATCGGCCTCGAATCCGATCAGCCGGTCCTCGCCGGCGCGTATCGTCCACGGTGTGAACAAGGACACGCCCACCCGCAGTACGCCGGCCTCGCGTATGCCGTCCAGGTCGCGTGCGGCGGCGGGCCCGGACGCAAGCAACAGCGCGAGGGCGGCGACGGTGAAGAGAGTGGGTCGGTATCTGTAGATCATGGGCAGGCGGTCCATCGGCTGATTTCGTCCGATGGTAATGGCAGCCGGTGACACCCGCAATCGGGGACGGGCGCAACGTCGTCGCCGCGGGGTGGGCGCGGTATAGTGCGTCCGCGAGACCTGCAGGAGCACCTATGAGCACCAGAAAGATCCGGCTGGGCGTCGTGATGGACCCCATTGCCGGCATCACGCCGAAGAAGGACTCGACCCTCGCCATGCTGCTGGAGGCCCGGGCGCGGGGTCACGAGATCCACTACATGGAGCAGGGCGGGCTGTGGCTGGACAGCGGCACGGCCCGGGGCGAGATGCGGCCGCTGGAAGTGGCCGACGACCCGGAGCGCTGGTTCACCCTCGGCGAGGCGGCTCACCGGCCGCTCGGCGAGCTCGACGTCATCCTCATGCGCAAGGACCCGCCGTTCGACATGGAGTACGTGTACACCACGTATATCCTCGACCGCGCCCGGGAGGCCGGTTGCCTGGTGGTGAACCGTCCGGGCGCGCTCAGGGACATGAACGAGAAGGCCTATACCGCCTGGTTCCCGGAGTTCGTGCCCCGCACGCTCATCACACGCTCCATGGAACGGATGCGCACCTTCCTCGACGAGGTCGGACGGATGGTGGTCAAGCCGCTGGACGGCATGGGCGGGCGGTCCATTTTCTCGGTGCGCAGCGGCGAGCCGAACACCAACGTGATCCTGGAGACGCTGACCGGCCACGGCCACCGCTACGCCATGGCCCAGGAATTCATCCCCGAGATCACTGAAGGCGACAAGCGCGTGATCATCGTCGACGGAGAACCGGTGCCCTACGCCCTTGCCCGCATCCCCACCGAGGCCGACGGCCGCGGCAACCTGGTGATGGGTGCCAAGGGCGTGGGCCGGGAACTGAGCGAGCGCGACCGGGAGATCGCGACCACCGTGGGGGCGGTGCTGAAGCGCGAGGGGGTCCTGTTCGCCGGGCTGGACGTGATCGGCGACTACCTCACCGAGATCAACGTCACCAGCCCCACGGGCATCCGCGAGCTGGACCGGGAATTCGGCATCAATATCGCGGGATTGCTGTTCGATGCCATCGAGGCCCGTCTCGGCCAGCCCCGGTAGCCGGCGCCGGTAACGATACCGCCGTCAGGTGAACCCGGTCCCGTTCCCGTCGCGGCAGGAACGGTTAGAATGCGCGGTACGGGCGCACCGGACAGACAGACAGCGGAGCAGACGCTACGTGGCAGATACCAGGCCGAGTTTGACAAAGGACATGCTGCCCGCCGCACCGGCCACGCCGGACCGGCTGCCGCCGATGCTCTTTCTGGCGGCCCTGTTCCATGCGGTGCTGATCCTCGGCATCACCTTCGAGGCCGTCCCGCTCGGCGGTAACGAGGCAACCACCCTGGAGGTGACCATCGTCGCCGACTCCAACCAGCACATCGAGCCCAGCGACGACGCGGACTACATCGCCCAGGCGAACCAGCGCGGCAGCGGCAACACCACCGAGCAGGTGCGCCCCGGTGCCCGGCCGAGGGCGATGCAGGCCCGGCCCTTCCCGGAGGAGATCCCGGGCGAGAGTCCGGTGGAGACCGCCCCGGGGGAGACGGACCCCCGCACCGCCGTCGTCTCCCGCTCGCCCTCCGACCGCCGGGACTTCGCCCCCGAGGACACCAGCCCGGCCCCCGCTGCCGAGCAGACCACGGTGCAGGCGGCGCCGCCGAGCGAGCCCCGCAGCCTGCCGCTGCCCGTCGAAGAACAGGCGAATCTCCTGATCCACGACGACGACCCGCGCCAGCTGGTGATCAGCGCCGATACCCGCGAGTCGCGCATCGCCGGTTACCTGGATCGCTGGAAGCGCAAGGTCGAGCGGGTGGGCACCCTGAATTTCCCGGAGCAGGCACGCACCCGGGGGATGACCGGCAACCCGGTGCTGGAGGTGGCGATCGGCGCCGACGGCGAACTCACCGACATCGTGGTGCGGCGTTCCTCGGGCCACAGCCTGCTCGATCAGGCGGCGCTGAACATCCTGCGCCGCGCCGCGCCCTTCGACCCTTTGCCGGACGAGCTGCGCAGGGACTATGACGAGCTGCGCTTCGCCTACCAGTGGCAGTTCGACCGGGACGGCAGCCGCCCGCGCATCGCCACCACCCGGTAGCCGGGCCTTCAGGCCCGACCTCTTCAGACTCCCCCCTGCGGCCGATCCCTTCGACGCCCGCCCCGGCACGCTTGTCGCTGCCGGCCGGAATACCGATACTGGTTCCCCATGAGTCAGCCCAATTACGTCAATCAGCTGCTGATTGCCATGCCCGGCATGCCGGACCCGAATTTCGAGACCACGGTCACGCTGATCTGCGAGCATACCGAGGAAGGCGCGCTCGGCATCGTCATCAACCGGCCGCTGGACCTGCGCCTGGCCGACGTGCTCGATCAGCTGGAACTCGGCGCCGCAAGTGAGGAGATCGGCGATACCCGGGTGCTGGCGGGCGGACCCGTGGGCCACGAGCGGGGTTTCGTGCTCCACCCCGCCGGTCAGGAATGGGAAGCCACGCTGGAGGTGTCCGACACGATACGCGTGACGTTCTCCCGCGACATCCTCGCGGCCATCGCCGCCGGCACCGGCCCCGGCCGCTCGCTGGTGGCCCTCGGTTACGCCGGCTGGGACGCCGGGCAGCTCGAATCCGAGATGATGGCCAACGCCTGGCTGAACGTCACCGCCACGCCGGACATCGTGTTCGACGTTCCCTTCGATCAGCGCTGGCAGGCCGCCGCACGGCAGCTGGGCATCGACATCACCCGTCTGGCCAGCGATGCGGGACACGCCTGACCCCGCCCCCGCGGAGGACACCGGAGGTGGCGCCCGCACGGTCCTGGCCTTCGACTTCGGCCTGCGCCGCATCGGGGTCGCCGTCGGCCAGGCCGTCACCCGCAGCGCGAGCGCGCTCACGACGCTGCCGGCCGTCGAGGGCGAGCCCGACAGCCACGCCCTCGCCCGGCTGATCGGCGAATGGCGGCCGGATCGCCTGCTCCTAGGCATGCCGCTCGCGGCGGGAGAGACCTCGGCACTGGAGCAGCCCCTGAAGCGCTTCCGGCGGCGGCTCGCGGCCTTCGGTATCCCGGTGGAACTGGTGGACGAGCAGTTCTCGTCCGCCGAGGCCCGGTCCCGTCTGGCCGCCGAACGATGCAGCGGCGCCCGCCGGCGCCGCGTGCGCAAGACGGACATCGACAGCCTGTCCGCCCGCATCATCGCAGAGCAATGGCTCGCCCGCCGCTGAACGGGCCGCTGCGGCGCCGCAAGGTGATAGAATCCGCGGCGGCATGAGCACCGAGACACAGACCGCTGCCGCACCCCACGCCGAGCGCGCCCACCGCGGCACCATCTTCGTCGAGGACGGCGAGGTGCTGGAGGTGCGCGAGTACCCCGGCGACCAGTACATCGTGCGGGTACGGTCGCCGAAATGTGCGGCCCACGCTCGTCCGGGCAGTTTCGCCCACGTCACCTGCGATGAATCGCTGCCCATGCGCCGGCCGCTCTCGATCATGCGGGCCGATGCCGCCGAGGGCTGGATCGAGTTTCTCTACAAGATCGTCGGCGAGGGCCTGCGGCTGCTGAGCCGCCACCGTCCGGGAGACCGGGTGAGCGTACTGGGACCCATCGGCCAGCCGTTCCGGCCGGACCCGGCGCGTCCCCGCACCCTGCTCGTCGGCGGCGGCGTCGGCATACCGCCGATGGTCTTCCTGGCCGAGGCGCTGAAAGCGGATCGCAGCGTGGACTGGCAGCCGCTGGTGCTGATGGGCTCGGAGATCCCCTTCCCCTTCGAACTCCTCCGGGCCACCGACGAGCTGCCCGGCATCGCCGCGGACGTCTGCTCGGTGATGCCCCTGCTGGAGTCCCTCGGCGTGCCGTCCCGGCTCGCCAGCGGCGCGGGCTTCGAAGGCTGCTACCGGGGCTTCGTGACCGAACTGGCGGGCGAATGGCTGGCGCGCCTGGACGAGGCGGAACTGGCCGGCGTCGGGATGTTCGCCTGCGGCCCCACACCGATGCTGGCGGCGGCGGCCGGCGTGGCGCGCCGTTTCGCCATTCCCTGCCAGGTGTCGCTGGAGGAATACATGGCCTGCGCGGTGGGCGGCTGCGCCGGTTGCGCCGTGGAGGTGCGGACGCCGGAAGGCCCGGCGATGAAGCGAGTCTGCGTCGACGGCCCGGTGTTCGACGCCGCCAGCGTCTTCCCCCCGCGACCGGCGTAGGAGGGCCTTCAGGCCCGACTGCTCCAACCCCTGCACCTTCTTTTGTGACCGCCCTGCCGGGGGAATCCATCTTGCTCCCGACAAAAGGTCGCGGCGATGGATACCCCCGCACGACGGCCACGCCTTCGGTGGCGTGAATGAAGTGCCAGTCAGCAACGCCTGCTGACCGGCGCCAGACCTGTCGGCTACGGGCCCGTCAGCGGGTGGGCCACAAGCCAATAGAAAGCCCGATCGGGCCTGAAGGCCCTCCTACCCGGGGTGGTGACGATCAGCCGAAGTTGATCTTGGCTTCCAGGTTGCTGCGGGAGTCGGCGTTGGCCAGCGCCTCTTCCATCGTGATGCGCCCGTCCCGGTAGAGCCTCAGCAGGGCATCGTCGAAGGTCTGCATGCCGCGCTCGTTGGAGTCCTTCACCGCCTCCTTCACCGCCGAGATATCACCCTTCATGATCAGCTCGGCGATGTGCGGGGAGTTGAGCATGACCTCCACCGCCGCCACGCGCTTGCTCTCACGGTCGCGCACGAGCCGTTGGGAGATGATGGCGCGCAGGTAATGGGACAGGTCCATGAAGACCTGCTTGTGCTGCTCCATCGGGAACATGTTGATGATGCGGTCCAGCGTCTCGGGTGCGTTGTTCGAATGCAGCGTCGCGATGGCGAGCTGCCCGGTGCCGGCGAGGTCGAGCGCCGCCTGCATCGATTCCCGGTCGCGGATCTCGCCGATCAGGACGACGTCCGGCGCCGCCCGCATGGCGCTCTTCAGCGCACGGGCGTAGGAGACGGTGTCGATACCGACCTCCCGCTGATTGACGATGGACTTCTTGTTGGGATGGAGGAACTCGATGGGGTCCTCGATGGTGATGATATGCGAGGAGGTGTTCTCGTTACGGTGATTCACCATGGCCGCCAGGGTCGTGGACTTGCCGCTGCCGGTGGCGCCCACCATCAGGACCAGGCCGCGCTTGAGCATGACCAGGTCCTCGAGGACTTCAGGCAGCTCGAGCTGCTCGAACGTCGGCAGGTCCGCCGTGATGAAGCGCAGCACCATGCCGACGTTGCCCCGCTGCTGGAACACGTTCACGCGGAAGCGGCCCACGCCCGGCTCGGAGAGCGCGAAATCGATCTCGAACTCCCGGGAGAACTCGTCGAGCTGATCCTCGTTCATGAGCTCGAGCGCCGCCTGCTTCACCATCTTTGGCGTCAGCTCGAGCTTGTTCACCGGCCGGATCTTGCCCTCGATCTTGATCTTGACCGGGGAATAGGAGGTGAAGAAGAGGTCCGAGGCCCTCTTCTCCGCCATCAGTTTGAACAGTGGTTTGACGTTCATGGCCTGGCGCCCGCACCGTCAGAAGTGCTTGGCCGAATCCTCTTCCATGATGCGCAGACTGGTGGATTGCTGCTCCCCGAGCGCCGTCTCGCGCTTGCTCTCCAGCTTGATCTTGAGCCTGAGCTCGTTGCGGGAATCCGCATTGCGCATGGCCTCCTCGTAGGAGATGTGGCCTTCCTCGTACAGGGCGAAAAGGGCCTGGTCGAAAGTCTGCATGCCGAGCCGCGTGGACTTGCCCATGATCTCCTTGATCTGGGCCACTTCGCCCTTGAAGATCAGGTCGGCGATCAGCGGCGAGGTCAGCATGATCTCCATGGCGGCAATGCGGCCGACGCCGTTCTCCCGCGGGATCAGCCGCTGGGACACCAGCGCCTTCACGTTCAGCGACAGGTCCATCAGCAGCTGGGAGCGGCGCTCCTCGGGGAAGAAGTTGATGATGCGGTCCAGTGCCTGGTTGGCGCTGTTCGCGTGCAGGGTGGCGAGACACAGATGGCCGGTTTCGGCGAACTGGATGCCGTACTCCATGGTCTCGCGGTCCCGGATCTCGCCGATCAGGATGACGTCCGGCGCCTGGCGCAGCGTGTTCTTCAGCGCCATGTGCCAGCTGTCGGTATCGACGCCGACCTCCCGCTGGGTGACGACGCAGCCCCGGTGAGGGTGCACGAACTCCACGGGGTCCTCGATGGTGATGATGTGGCCGCGGGAGTGTTCGTTGCGGTGGCCGATCATGGTGGCGAGCGTGGTGGACTTACCGGAGCCCGTGCCGCCGACCACGATGACGAGCCCTCGCTTGTTCATGACCACGTCCTTCAGGATGGGGGGCAGCTCCATCTCGTCGAAGGTGGGGATTCGCGTGGTGATCGTGCGCATCACCGCGCCCACGTTGCCCTGCTGCACGAAGGCACTCACGCGGAAGCGGCCGATGCCCTGGGGATTGATGGCGAAGTTGCACTCCTTGGTGGCGTCGAACTCCTTCGCCTGCTTGTCGTTCATGATAGAGCGCACGATGATCGCCGTCTGCTCGGGGGACAGCGGCTGCTCCGTGGCCCGGTGCACCTCGCCGTCTATCTTGATCGCGGGCGGAAAACCGGTGGTGATGAAGAGGTCCGAGCCCTTCTTCTCCACGAGCTTCTTCAGAAGATTCTGCGTCAGTCGTACTGCCTGTTCCCGATCCATGTCTGCCCCCGGGCCGCGCTAGCTCGCTGCGGCCTAGAAATTCTCCTTGTTCACCGCCTTGAAGCGGGCCTCTTCCTTGGTAATCTGGCCTTTCTGCATGAGTTCCGCCAGATTCTGGTCCAGCGTGTGCATGCCCGCGCCCTGGCCGGTCTGGATGGCGGAGTACATCTGCGCCACCTTGCCTTCGCGGATGAGATTGCGGATGGCCGGCGTGCCGATCATGATCTCATGGGCCGCCACGCGCCCGCCGCCGATCTTTTTCAGCAGCGTCTGCGATATCACCGCCTTGAGGGACTCCGAGAGCATCGCCCGCACCATCTCCTTCTCGGCGGCCGGGAACACGTCGACGACACGGTCGATGGTCTTGGCCGCGGAACTCGTGTGCAGGGTGCCGAAGACCAGGTGGCCGGTCTCGGCGGCGGTCAGCGCGAGACGGATGGTCTCGAGGTCGCGCAGCTCTCCCACCAGGATCACGTCCGGGTCCTCACGGAGCGCGGAGCGCAGCGCCTCGGAGAAGCCCAGGGTATCGCGATGCACCTCGCGCTGGTTGATCAGCGACTTCTTGCTCTCGTGCACGAACTCGATCGGGTCCTCGATGGTGAGGATGTGATCGGGCTTGTTGTCGTTGATGTAGTCGACCATCGCCGCGAGGGTCGTGGACTTGCCCGAGCCGGTGGGCCCGGTCACCAGGCAGATACCCCGGGGCTGCATGGAGATGTCCTTGAATATCGGCGGTGCGCCGAGATCGTCCAGGGTCAGTATCTCGGAGGGGATGATGCGGAATACCGCGCCCGAGCCGCGCATCTGGTTGTAGGCATTGACGCGGAAGCGGGCAAGCTTCGGAATCTCGAACGAGAAGTCGGTCTCGAAGTACTCCTCGTAGGCCTTACGCTGCTTGTCATTCATGATGTCGTACACCATGCTGTTGACTTCCTTGTGCGTAAGGGCGGGCATATTGATCCGCTTGATGTCGCCGTCGACGCGGATCATGGGCGGCACGCCGGCCGACAGGTGGAGGTCCGAGGCCTTGTTCTTAACCGTGAACGACAGGAGCTGCGCGATATCGACGGCCATGCGTATCCCTTGCTTGCAGGTGTCAAGACGATCGGATTTACCATAAATCCGAGTGGGCTAGTATAGCGGAGCAGGCGGGAATTAACGTGATTGGAGTCACGGAAAACCTCCGGAAAATCAATGAATCCATCGCTTCCATCGCACATCGTGCGGGGCGCGATCCGGCCTCGGTGACGCTGGTGGCCGTCTCCAAGCGCCAGCCCCTGGAGCGGGTGCGCGCCGTGGTGGCGGCCGGCCAGCGCCATTTCGGCGAGAACACGCTGCAGGGCGCGCTCGGACCCATGGAGACGCTCGGCGAAGCGGGCCTCACCTGGCATTTCATCGGCGCCATCCAGTCGAACAAGACCCGGCCGATCGCCGAGCGTTTCGACTGGGTGCACACCATCGAGCGGGTCAAGATCGCGCGGCGCCTGAGCGAGCAGCGTCCTTCCGAGGCGGCGCCGCTGGAGGTGTGCATCCAGGTCAACGTCGACGACGAGCCGGCCAAGAGCGGCTGCACGCCGGAGGAGCTCGCGCCGCTGGCCGACCGGGTCGCCGGGCTGCCGCGGCTGCGCCTGCGCGGCCTGATGTGCATCCCGGCCCCGGCGCAGGGGCTGGACGCCCAGCGCCGGCCCTTTGCCCGTCTGCGCGGGCTGCTCGAGGAGCTGAACGGGCGCGGCCACCGGCTGGACACGCTCTCGATGGGCATGTCCGCGGACCTGGAGGCGGCCATCCTGGAGGGTGCTACGCTGGTGCGGGTGGGCACGGACATTTTCGGGCCGCGCCCCGAAGGGGACTGAGCGCAGGAATCGCCGCGGCAGCGGCGGCGGGACGGGAGGAAACATGAGCGAGCCCGTGATCGGCTTCATCGGCGGCGGCAATATGGCCACCGCCATCATCCGCGGTCTGCTGGCGCGGGGCTTCGGCGCGGAGCGCATCGCCGTCTCCGACCCCAGCGCCGGGCGGCGCGAGGCGCTGGCGGCGCTGCTGCCCGGCGGACTGGTCAGTGAGGAAAACGCGGCGGTGGCCGGCGTGGCGCAGGTGCTCGTACTGTCGGTGAAGCCGCAGATGATGGCGCGGGTGCTCCCCGCGCTGGCGGACACCGTGCAGGCTTCGGCGCCGCTGGTGGTTTCCGTCGCGGCGGGCATACGCAGCGCCGACATCGAGCGCTGGCTCGGCGGCGGCCTCGCCGTGGTGCGCTGCATGCCCAACCAGCCGGCGCTGATCGGCGAGGGCATGAGCGTGCTCTGCGCCAACGAGCGGGCCACCCCCGCTCGCGACCGGGCGGACGAGGTGCTGTCCGCGGCCGGGCCGACCCTGTGGGTGGAAGAGGAATCGATGATCGATGCCGCGACCGCCATCTCCGGCAGCGGCCCCGCCTATTTCTTCTACCTGATGGAGATCCTGATCGCCGCGGCGAAGGAATTCGGCTTCACGGCGGAGCAGGCGCGCCTGCTGGCCGTGCAGACGGCGAAGGGTGCCGCCGCCACGGCGCAGAGCGAGGACGACCAGCCCGCTCTCCTGCGCGAACGGGTGACCTCCCCCGGCGGTACCACGGCAGCCGCCATCGCCGTCCTCGAGGAGGCAGACGTTCGTGCTATCTTTGGCCGCGCTGTCGAGGCCGCGCGGCAGCGCGCCGGCGAACTGGCCGGTGATGCCGCGGCGGGCTGATACCCCGCCGATCCCACCGCACGGAGTGAGAGCATGGACGACGCGCTGATCTTCCTTCTCCGGACACTGGCCGACCTCTTCCTGATCGTGCTGTTGCTGCGGCTGTTCATGCAGTGGTTCCGGGTGGATTTCCGTAATCCGGTATCGCAGGCGGTCGTGCGGATCACGTCGCCGTTCATCGTGCCGTTGAGGCGCGTGCTGCCGCCTGTCGGCAAGATCGATACCGCTACGCTGGTGGTCATCCTGCTGTTCGAGCTGGTCTTCATCGCGGTGCTGATCGAACTGCTCGGCGGCAGCCCCCGCGGTTTCGAAATTCTCTACTACGCCATATTGCGCACCGTGATGGTGGCACTCCGGTTCTTCTTCTTCGCCATCCTCGTCTACGTCATCCTGAGCTGGATAGCGCCCGGCACCTATAACCCGGTCACCAGCCTGCTCAGCCAGTTGGTGAATCCCGTCCTGGACCCGGCGCGACGCATCATCCCGACGATCGGCGGTCTCGATCTTTCCCCGTTGCTGGTGGCGATTCTGCTGCAGGCGGCCAGTATCGCCGTGGGAAGCGCACTGCCCGGCGTCCTGCACTGACCGGACGGTGAGTGTGAACCGGCTGCCGACCGCATTCGGGCCGGCCAGGCGGATGGTTTATAGTACGGCCATGGCCATACCGCAGGGGGGAGACCGCCATGAAGCTGACGAAGACGATACTGCTCGCATCGGCTGCCGTGCTGATGAGCGCATGCGGCGACGGCGGACAGCAGCAGCGCAACGTGCCCGAGGCGATGCCGTCGGGCGAGACGTCCGCCGAGCTCGGCGACTACATCGTGCACTACAACGCCATGACCACCGATCAGCTGACGCCCGAGGTGGCGCAGGGCACCGGCATCGTGCGCTCCAGGAATCGTGCGATGCTGAACGTGAGTTTCGTCGAGAAGGCCACCGGCCGCACGGTGGAGGGCGCGGTGGACGTCTCTGCCTCGAACCTGACGGGGCAGACGAAGAACATCACCATGCGCGAGGTGCGGGACGGCGAGGCGGTGTACTACATCGGCGAAGTGCCGGTCGCGCACCGGGAAACGCTGGTCTTCAACATCGAGGCTACGCCGCCGGGAGCGGATCAGGCGGCTATGCTCAGATTCCGCCGCCAGTTCTTCACCGATTGAGGAAACCCCGAAAAAATCCCTGCGAAATGCACCTCGCCACCTGTCGCGACCGGGCCAGTTGTGATAAGTTGCCGCGCTTTATCGAGCCGGGATTGCCCGGGATTTTCGTTTCAGCCAGGAGTTGATACATGGCAGCAAAGAAAAAGGCCGCGACCACGGCCAGGAAAGCACCGACGAAGTCGGAGATCTACAGGCACATTGCGGAGGACACAGGGCTTACGCGCAAGGATGTCGCCGCAGTCTTCGATTCTCTGTCCGGTCTTATGAAGAAGAACCTCGGCGGCCGCGGCGCCCCCGGGACGTTCACGCTGCCCGGCCTCGCCAAGATGACCGTGAAGAAGAAGCCCGCCGTGAAGGCGCGCAAGGGGATCAACCCTTTCACGGGCGAGGAGATGATGTTCAAGGCCAAGCCGGCCAGCAAGACGGTCAAGGTCACGGCCCTGAAAGGCCTGAAAGACATGGTCTGAGTCACGGCACCGTGACACGGACAGGGAAAGCCGGGCAGACGCCCGGCTTTTTTCGTTGGCCTCGACCTATTCGTCTTCGGGACGGGCCAGCAGCTTGCGGCGCATGACTTCGGAACGCGGCACGTAGAGCAGTTCGCCGATCTTGTGCACCATGGCGTCCTCGTACTTGTCCAGACGCCCGTCGGCAAAAGCCACCGCCCAGAGCCGACCCATCAGTTCCGACTTGCGATGCTCGTCCAGCCGATCGTGCAGCGTGCGGGTGAACTCGAACAGCGACACCGAATGCTCGACCCGCTCGCTGGCCTCCTCGCGCAGCATCGCCGCCTCTTCCTCCGTCAGTTCGTACTCGCGGCGCAGCAGTTCCTCCAGCGCCAGGGCCTCCTCGGTATCGAAATCGAAATCGGCACGGGCCACCTCGACCAGCAGCGCCGCGGCCGCCAGCCGTATGGCGTGTTCCTCGTCCTCGGCGGAGTCGCCTTGCTCCGAGGCGTCCAGCAGGGACTCCAGTTTGCGTGCCAGCCGATCGAGCATGTTCAGTCCGCGTCTTTCGTCCCGCCGTCGAGCAGCGCCAGCAGCCGTTCGCGCAGGAGTGTGAGCTTGCCATGGAAAAAGTGGTCGACCTCGGGCAGCAGCAGGAGTTCCGGTCCCGGCATCAGCTCGTTCACCCAGGCCACCACGGCATCGGCGTCCACGAGTTCGTCTTCCTCGCCCTGGACGATGATCCAGGGACAGTCCGGCTGGCGCTCCGTGGGGACCGGCAGCCGTCCCACCGGCGGAGCCACCGTGATGAGCCTTGCCGGGGTCTGCCGGGCCGCGGCGTGCAGCGCCACCGCCGCGCCGAACGAGAATCCCGCCAGCCACGCCTCGCCGCCGTAACGCCGGCCGCCCCAGTCCATCACAGCCAGCGCGTCGTCCACCTCGCCGACGCCCTCTGCGTAGCTGCCGCCGCTGGCGCCGACCCCGCGGAAGTTGAACCGCACCGCCGCCAGGCCTCTCTCGTTGAAAATACGGCACAGCGTGTGCACCACCTTGTTGTGCTTGCTGCCGCCGTGCAGGGGATGGGGGTGGCAGGCGACGCCGAAACCGGCCGTCCCGCCCTCGGCCGGCAGCTCCACCACCGCTTCCAGGTCGCCCGCGGGACCGGGGATCAGTACCTCTTCACGCCGGGGCGGCCTGCGCATCCGCGCCTCCTTCGGCGTTGGCCGTCTTCGGCTTGCCCGGCGCGAAGTACACGATGGTGTCTCCGGGCTTCGGCTCGAGTTCGTGCTGCACGGAGAACAGGTCCACGGCACCGTCGGCCCGCATCAGGATGACCTGCATGGCATCGTCCGGCCGTTCGCTCAGGAAGTCGCTGTACCGGTAGTTCTCCGACAGCTTGGTCTTGTAGAACACCCAGCCGCGCACGTACAGCCGCCACAGCCGCTCGAACACCGCGTCCTTGTCGAAGGCCACGTTGCCGCGCCGCGGCCGGGCAATCGCCTTGGGGTCGTCCTCGGTTTCGGCCCCCATGGGCAGCTGGAAGACGTGGCGCTGGCCCACCTCCGGAGCGATCTGGGTACAGACCAGCGCGTTATAGGCGTCGTTGCTGGTCGCCGCCAGCACCGTGCGCACGTGGGCGAGCTCCACCGACTCGTCGGCGAACTCCGACAGGATGTCGCCGTAGAATACCGGCACCCCCGCCAGCCGGGCCGGACGCAGGTTGTGCCATGACGAATCGGCGACCAGTACGTTGACCTTCAGCTCCTGCAGGGTGCGCGCCAGCTCGATGGTCCAGGGCGAGGCGCCCACGATCACCACGCTGTCACGATGGCGCGAGGACAGGCCGAGCCGGCCGGCCAGCCAGTTCAGGGACAGGCCGTGGGCGAACACGGTGGCGAATATGACGGCGAACACCAGCGGCAGCAGCACGTCGGCGTCGTAGCCGGCATCCACGAGCCGCGGGCCCATGACACCGGCGGTGGCAGCGGCGACGATACCCCTGGGAGCGATCCACGAGAGCAGCAGCCGTTCGCGGAATTCCATGTCCGCCTTCATCGTGGCCAGCATGATCGCGGCAGGCCGGGCGAGGAACATGATGGCGGCGATGAGCGCGGCGCCGCGCCAGCCGATGGAGGTGAGGGACTCGACATTCAGGTCTGCGGTCAGCAGGACGAACACCACCGAGACCAG
>Ga0209943_1001416_pt1 | contig 14731 bp, 9 predicted proteins | sample SalPonR1_B_D2_MG_FD_185698 | JGI IMG/M metagenome (GOLD analysis project Ga0209943, IMG submission 185698) | Salt pond soil microbial communities from South San Francisco under conditions of wetland restoration - Salt Pond MetaG R1_B_D2_MG... ... | reverse complement strand
GTGAGCGTGTCAGGTGAGGAGATCTGCTGGGAAAACCCATCGCCATCGACCATCAGTGTGGTCTCCACATCCTGGGAGGGACTGCCTTCATCGGCCACGCGTACAATTACCTCGTTGTTACGGCTCATCGCTATAGTCACCGTGGTGTCTGATGCAATTTGAATGGATTGCTGGTAGGTGTCATACGACCCGTTGGATGTGACCAAGGTAAGACTACGGCCGGTATGTCCGTCTAGCGCCAGTCCCGCGACCCCGGGGCCATTTCGTGTGACAAATGTGGCCGGGTTGATATTCAGAATGGAACCACCGGAAAAGATACGGTCACCCACTTTGGTCATCTTGATGGTTTGCGACTGCGTGCCGAGAATTCGCAGAAAATAGACGCCCTGAGCCAGGTGCCCAAGGGAACTCTGGAGAGTGTAGGTTCCGGGCGTCAGGTTCACCTGGATCGAGGCCACGCGCTGGCCGATGATATTATAAATTTCTGCCTGTACTTCCTGGGGTTCTTCGATCTGAAGATTGACGCTGGAGGATTGCTCAAACGGATTGGGATAGCTTTCGCTCACCTGAAAACTTTCTGGAATGAGATCTATCTCTTCGTTTGACGTTACGCTCAGAACCAGCTCGGCCCGGCCTGTTAAATCTGTGGTGCCCGAGGCTATTTCACTTCCATTATCGAGAAGGCGTACCAGCACAGCTTCAATCGGTTCGTTGGTATAATCATCATCAACGACAACGCCAACGGTCGCCTGGCCATCCTGCATGGCAAATAGAGATATAACGGGAAATAGCAGAAGCACAGATAAAAGGAGAAGGATTTTTAAGTAGTAAATCATGATGAGTGGGATTTATTGAGGAATGTACATCTCTGTATGCGTCAAAGTTTTTCAACATGATTCATCTTTCCCGATAAAAATTAAAAATAGATGATTGCAGTTTGAAAGAGAGGAGATGACAAAATTCAATGATTGTATATTCGTAATTGAAAAACGAATTCTATAAATCACAAAAGAAAGGTAACTATGCTAAAATGATCGGTAGGGCGATGAGGAACACGTGAAAGCGATGAGTGATATGATGGAACTTATGAAAAAACCAAATGCCATGAGCGATTGGATGGCGAATAAAAGGCAGAAGTTTGAAGCTCTTCCGGATAACAAGTGACCGGGCGAATATAGAATGACTATAAAATATTGCTTCTACAGATTCTTCCCTTCGTCCCGGTCCACTGCACCGAGACTCGGTCAGAATGACAAAAGTTCTTGGCGTAGAGAGAGGGCGGCGTGGATGTAGAAGTTGAAACTTTTTGGTACCACCTGGCCACGCCGCCCTGTTCTCCCCCATAAATGACGTCATTCTGAAACAAACGGTGTTTTTTCGTTTGATGAAGAATATGTAAAAGCAAGTCATTTCGTGCTATTAAAAAGACATCAATATCTGTTTATACCAACTCATAGAGTCAACTGGATTGTAGAGTTTGCAATGAAAGTTGGTTTAATTGATTTTTCTAATTACCCACAAGGTTTCCTATAGATCCAACTATCTATTAAGAACCAAAAAAGAAATCCAATTTACAAAGGATATCCAAAGCAGGACTGATAGGTGGATTTGCATACTTTATTTTAAATCAGATCCTGAGGGATGGAAGGATCAGAGAGGGTACGGATCGGTTTGTCGACTGTTATGGCAGCCAGGATCCAGCGGGGTTTATTTGCGCGATTGAACTAACAGATTGTACGAATATTTTCATTATACAAATTTAGTAAACGCTAAAAGTACCGCCCTATATAAAAAGCTAAATTCTTGTGAAAAATATTAAAAGCCCGGCCTGCAATCGGAATTCCGCTTACAGACCGGGCCTTATCAAGACAGAGTCTTTACCAATATGTCAGAGTTTTACTTATACAACAGATCTAAATTTATCCCTGAACCATGCCATCATGTTTACACCAATGAAATACATTGCCGGAACCAAAACGAGCGTCAGGAATGTAGCGAATCCGAGGCCAAAAATAATTGTCCAGGCAAGGGGCCCCCAAAATGATGCATTATCACCACCGAAATAGAGATTTGGTTCTAGGCTTGCAAACAGGCCGTAAAAATCAATATTGAGTCCGATTGCGAGTGGGATCAGCCCTAGAATTGTAGATGCTGCAGTCAGTAAAACGGGATTCAGACGTGTTGCCCCGCCTTCAACTACAGCGTCTTTTAACGAAGCGCCTTCTTCACGCAGGATATCAATGTAGTCAATCAGTATTATTCCGTTCTTAACAACAATACCAGCAACTGCGATTATCCCCATTCCAGTAAGTACCACCGACATATCCATCCCAAATATCGAAAATCCAAGGAATACACCAATGAGGCTAAATACCACCTGGGCCATAATTATAATTGGCTTCCCGATTGAGTTAAACTGGGCTACAAGCACAAGAAAGATGAGCAGCACTGAGGCAAGAAGGGCAGTGGCAAGGAATCGGCCGGTTTCAGCCTGTTCTTCCTGCTCTCCTGTAAGTGATATCTCATATCCTGATGGTACGTCGAAATCCTGCAGCGACTCACGAATTTGTGTATTGATTTCGTTGGCGTTATAGTCTGTCAAAACGTTCGAAGATAGCGTCGCAACACGCTCGAGATCAATTCTGTTGATAGCTCCATAACTATTTTCCAGGCGTGGTGTGGCTACAGCAGATATTGGAATATTGCCGCCGGGTGTTGCTAAAGTCATATTGATGAGGTCCGTGATATTCGTTCTGTCTTTTTCCTGGAGCCGGAGCGTCACATCATACTCATCCTCATCTTCTCTGTAGGTAGAAACAGGTTCACCGAGCAGCGCCGTACGTATCGCACCCCCAATCTGCACATTGCTTAATCCGTAGCTGTTAGCTTTTTCATTATCAATATCAATGATCATCTCAGGATTACTGACCTGCAGATCGGACCGAAGCTCTTCAATGCCGCCTATATTTTGTTCTTGTATATAGTTTTTTACACGATCTGTCAGAGCAATAATCTGGTCAAATTCCTCACCGGTTACCTCAATGTTAATCGGCTTACCGGTTGGTGGGCCGTTTTGTTCTTTATCTACCGTAACAATCGTACCGGGTATGTTTTGAACATTTTCGCGTATATCAACCAGGATGTCCTGCGTAGATACACCGTTCCGGTACTGATAGTCTACAAACTCAACACTAACCTTGCTTTTATTTGGAGAAGGTGTCGGGTCGATGCTATTTGGCGGGTTGGCACCAATCGCGACATTTGATATAACTGACTTTACAATTGGGTTATCTTCGCCAATAACTTCATAAACCCGGTCTTCGATCAGTTTGTTTACCCTGTTTGTTTCATCAAGGTCTGTCCCTGCTGCCATTTCATTGTAGACGTATACAAAATTAGGCTCATTTTCAGGGAAAAAGACAATCTTTGGCGATACAATACCTAAAAGCACAAAACTAAAAATCAGAAAAATGATTGTTCCAAGCAGAGTGAACAAGGGGCGCTTTCCAACCAACACCCATTCAATTGTATCATGGTAGAGAGACTGTATTTTTGGAAGGGTTGTTTTATTGAATCCACGAATGAGTGGACGGAGCACAAATCGCTCGAGCAGCCAAAGAAGGACCAAAAAGACTAAAAGGTTTGCAATAAAGAGGCCACCGGTCAGGTAGAAAAAACCAGCCAAAACGGCCATCACGCCACCTGCAATCCACAGGTAACTATTATTTTTACTTTTCTCGTCGTCTTTTACTTCTGCATCATCTTCGTTCATGAACGTTACGGCAAATACAGGGTTCATCACAAGAGCTACAAATAGCGATGCCGTGAGCGTAAGAATAATCGTAATAGGAAGATAGATCATGAACTTCCCGATAATTCCCGTCCAGAAGAGAAGCGGTACAAAAGGAGCAATGGTGGTGAGTGTACCTGTAATAACAGGAAGTGCGATTTCACCACACGCTTTTTTTGCCGCATCAAACTTGTTGAGGCTGTTCTTGGTTACATGGCGATAAATGTTTTCAACCATGACTATGGCATTATCAACCACAATCCCGAGGCCCAGAATAAGGGCAAACAGAACAACGGTGTTGATCGAAAAGTCAATCGACGGCATTACTGCAAATGCGATAAGAGATGAGAGTGGTATGGCCAGCCCCACAAAGATGGCGTTTTGCACGCCCATGATGAACATCAGCACGAGTACAACAAAGAAGAAACCCAGGATAACCGTATTGAAGAGATTGGAAACACTATCTTTGGTCTGCTGAGACTGATCCCCGGTAATACTGATATTCAATGTTTCCGGAAACTGAGTCTCCTGGAGATCACGAACAATTTCAAGACTCGCTTCGGAGGTTTCAATGAGGTTCCCCCCGCTTTTCTTTTTGACGTTTACGGTTATGACGGGCTCGCCATTCAGGCTTGCATAGCTTTCACGATCGGCAAAACCATCCTGAATTTGAGCGATATCTTTGAGATAAACTTCATCTCCGCGATTGTTTTCAATAATCAGGTTGTTAAGGTCACCGGCTTTTTCAATTTCACCGTCTATCCGTACAGAACGCTCCATGCGTCCCATATTCAGCTGGCCTGCGGATACCGTGAGGTTTTTATTTTGTACGGCCTCCCGGATATCCCTGAAGACGATTCCAGATGCGTCCATTTTTGTCAGATCCACATTAATCTGGATTTCCCTTTCAAGTGCACCAATGATTTCGGCCTCATTTACATCCGAGAGACTTTCAATTTCGTCCTGAATTTCATCAGCAAATGCTTTTAGTTCAACCAGGTCAAAATTACCTGATAAGTTAATGTTCAGAATCGGCTGATCGGCAATGTTGAAGTCATTGACCTGTGGTTCCTGTGTAAGCTGTGCAGGAAGATCTGCGCGAGCATTATCTACAGCATCATTTACCTCTTGCTGAGCCACCAGTTTATTCTTGTTGGTTTGAAATTCAACCGTAATTATAGATGTCGCCTGTTTGGATACACTGGTGATCTGGTCTATGCCATCAATTCCCTTCAACTCTTGCTCGATAGGGCGCGTAATTACATTTTCGATGTCAGCAGGGGAGGCACCGGCATAAATTGTGACAACATTAAAGATGGGTATTTCAACCTCAGGAAATGATTCCTTGGGAAGTATCAGGTATGAGTAAACTCCTATAATCGTTACTAAAACCGTAAGCAGGTAAACTGTTGTACGGTTGTCAATCGATAGGCTCGAAATCTTAAATTCTTTAAAATCCATGATCAGTTGCTCGCTACTGTGCTGCTATTTTTTTGAATTGAGATACCAGCCCCGTCAGAAATACTTGCATATCCTACTGTTATCAGCAGGTCACCGGGTTCAAGTCCCTGAGTTATTACGAGATCATTATTGTAGTTATAGCTGGTCGTGACTTCTCTGTTTTCCGCAACCCATCCGTTCTCAGTTTCTTGTGCTACATACACATAGCTGATATTATTTGCCTGCTGGACCGTATTTGCAGGTACAACTATTTGATCTGAAAGTGTTATATCATTAATTCGTACCTGGGTCATCATGTTAGGACGAATATGTTCACTTCCGTTTGGGATAAACATTTCCACGGCAAATGTTCGGTTTGATCTATTGATAACCTTACTGACCACATCAATCTGTTTCCTGATAGTCTCTTCCAGGCTCGGAAAGCTAATTTCAACGCTATCAGTTGGGGTGATACGTGTGATATATGCTTCAGATACCCGTGCAGTAACTTTTAGAGCATCAGAGTTCGCAAGCTGAAAGACCGGCATTGCTGGTCCCACCATTTCACCAGGTTTAATATCTACAAGATCCACAGTACCGGATATTGTAGCTCTGATCGTGTAGTTTGAAAATTGTTCATTTAGAGTGGCCAGTTGTCTTTCCAGTGCTTCGACACGATTCTGTGCCTGTAAAAATTCTACTTCAGATCCGATATCCTGATCGCGCAGATTACGTTGCCTCTCATAAAGTGTTTGAGCCAGATCGAGTTGAGTTTGTATTTCCCGAATCTGGCTTTGAAGGATTTCGCCATCAAGTCTTGCCAGAACTGTTCCTTTTTCGACCTCTTGACCGGCCTGTACGAACACCTCTTCAACGGTAGCAGATACCTTTGGAGTAATCATGATTGTTTTATCTGACTCCACATTACCAAGGACGTTTATGTAATGATGGAATACTGATGGCTGCAGCTCCTGAACATTGACGGGGGTTACATTTCGTCTGTTTTCCTGAGATTGCTCAGGCTGTCCATTGTCACATGCCGAAACGGCGAAAAATAGTGTGAGTATTGCTATCGTATATTTCATTAAAGTAAGTCTGTGAGTGCGTTTCATACTAGTCTAGAGATATTTTTTCTTGAATGTTGGTGACGTCTTCACCCACAAATGGCACCTGCCCGATGGCCTGGTCATATCGGGCTTTTGCGGTTAGATAATTGGAGATTGTTTGAGCATAATTAACTTCTGCTTCCTGAAGCTGCAGATTGGCGTCATTTATTTCCTGCTGTGATCCAAGGCCGTTTTCGTAGCGAATAAGTGTGCGTTCATACCCACGTTTTGCCTGATCGCGAACATCGCGTATTGCACGGCTTGTTTGGAGGGCTTCCCGAACGCCCTGAGCAGCAGTAAGAATTTCTTTGTTTGCAGTTTGCTTTGCCTGAAACTGTTGGAGCTGAGCATCTTTAACTTCAATCTTGGCCTGTTGTACAGAAGCACTTCGCTGAAACCCCTGGAAAATCGGAATCTGTACTCCAACTGATACTGTTTGAGAACGTGCCCGCTGCGAAGAATTTCCAAAGAATACGGGCTGGCCTGCCTGAGCTGCGTTCCATTGCAGATTATAGTTGGCCCTGATACTTGGTAAAAACAGGCTTCTCTCGGCATCCAGCTGTTTACCACGTAAATTTTCCTGAACCTCTAAAATTCTAATGTCGCCACGAAGCTGCATTGCTTTTTCAGTAAATAGTGAATCTTTTTCAACCTGACGTGGGGTCATCCGGTCAATGTCTTTAATAGATTCATTTACCGGGTTTATCAGCTGTGTATCATTGATATTGTACGAACCAAGGTCCCCGCGAATATCAATCGATAGCTGCACCGGGAGACCCATAATATCGAGAAGTTCTCGCAAGCTGCTTTCCACTGAATACCGTGCACGAGTAATTTGAGGTTCCAGATTGCCCAGCTGCACTTCTAGCTGAAGGATGGCATAGTCATCAAGAAATCCCTGTTCAACACGTTTGCGTGTATCCTCCAGGTTATCCCGTATCCGATTGGCCTGGGCCTCTATGAGTTTTAACGACTCTTTAGCTGCAAGTGACTGATAGTATGCTATCCGTGTTTGAGTTACGACTCCCTGTGAAATAGCCCTAAGGTTTTCAGATTGTGCTGCCTTGAATAGTTCTGAGCTGCTAATGCCTATAAATGCCTGTCCGCTAAACAACGTTTGAGATACTGATAGCCCCCCAACCCAGTTATTGTCCGTACCAAAAGCGATAGGAACCAGCGTTTCAGAGTCACCTTCAGGATCAAAAAATGTCTCAGGAATAAAATTTACGGGAATCTCCAGATTACGTGTATAGTTCGCTGAAGCAGCAACTTGAGGCATTACGGTTCCCCATGCTGACCGAACATCCTGATCTGCTGATCTCACATCTAGTAATGCGCGTTTCAGATCCGTGTTGTTTGCAAGTGCTGTCATGATGGACTGCTCCAGATCAAACGTTCGTGCCAGTGTATCGGACGACTGCGGTGTTGTTTGTGATTCAGCAACACATGGCCATAAAACGGAACCTGCAAGCAATATCGCGGTGATTAAACATTTTTTATTAAGAGTCATATCGGTTTTTCTAAGTGTTCAAAAATCCTGTAAACTGAGATTAAAATTTCTTCAGGCAACTGTACTTGCCGTATCGTTAAACTGTGCTTGTATAAACTGGTCCAGAACATCATGAATAGTAGTTTGCTGCTCTTCCATTAAAGATGAGATGATACTATCCTGGCCACTGGTCAGATATTGCAGGATGCCTCTCATTTCAAATACTATGTGCAGGCCCAGAATTTTAGGCGGGAGGGTCGTATGAATACTTTTGTCCTGAATACCAATTTGCAGCGCCCTCACCATCAGCATAAACATGTCGTTTTCCATCGACATGCAGTCGTTTGCGATATCTTCACCCTGAATCTCATCACTATTCGTTTGCTCAAATAGCATCATGGCACGATTAAAAATTCTGTTATCCAATATAAAATCAAGATACGTTCGGGCCATCTTCTTGATTACTTCAGCTCCGGAAATATTTTCGTGAAAGATTTTTTGAAATTTATCATATAGCAGCTGAAGTGCCTTCTTTTTTATGCTTTGATGCAATGCAGCTTTATCACGAAAATAAAGATAAAGTGCACCTTTACTTATGTCAGCCTTTTCAGCAATTTCATCCATGGTTGTTGTTTCAAACCCCTGAACTTCAATCAGTTCGATAGCAGAGGATACTATGGCATCTCTACGTTGTTCACGGTCTTTTGATTTTTGATCAGTGCTGCTCATTGTTTCTAAAATTTAAATATTGACTGTGAGTCATTAATGTAAACTAATAGCTCACTTCCTGCATAAAAACAAATTACTGAAATTTTCATTCCAATAAATTATCCTCAAATAATCTGTAATAACTAATTTTAAGTGTGATATTTGATTTATTTATCCTGCTTAAAAGGAGTGAAAAAGCGGTTTTTTCTTAATGTAGTTTGTCTGTTTAGATTGAAAGTAGATACGCGTATATGAAATTAACTATGACCGGCAGTCATAATTTGTGCGAATAATAGTAGTTATAGCCCTTAACTATATAAAACCGGCAATAGGGATTGCCCGTTGGATCAACCCGATTGGGTGTAGTTTAGATGAGTAAGATCATTTCATTTAAGAAATAAACTGAGTGAATAGAATAACTGGTGATCTATCGGCCGAAGGAAAGAACCTGAACCGGATCAGTTTTAGCAGCAATTCTGGCAGGCAGCCAGGATGCCAGAGCACATAGAAGGATGGTGATACCGCCAACAATAAAAAAGTCGAGCAGATGGGGTTCTACCGGGGCTGTACTCATATAATAGTTTTCCTGTGCTAAAGGTATGATATTGTACGTGGTCTGCAGAAACCAGAAGAGCAGTGAGATCCCAATGCCAATAGTCAAACCAGAGATCGCTACAAACAGTCCTTCAAGAAGAAATATCTGGCGAATGGCCGCACTGCGGGCACCAATCGTTTTTAATATGCCAATATCACGCACCCGCTCCAGCACCATCATCAAGACAGTACCGATGAGATTGAAAGCGGCCACAATAACCATTACTCCGATAACAAGTGGAATGGTTTCTTCCTGCAGGTCTATCCAGGCGAAAATGTTGCGGTAGCGCTGATAGATATTTTCCGTTACGATAGGAAAGGAAGTGCCATCGCGGATATCTGCGTAAACAGACTGAATTTGGGAAACGTCACTTACGTTTATTTCCATCACAGATGCTTGCCGGGTGCCGAGCCCAAACAGTGTTCTTACTGTTGATATATCCGCTATGGCAAAGCTGTCGTCGAAGCGGTCAATACCTGTTTCATAAATACCTCTGAGCAGATACTGCCTGATTTCTGGCGTATTAAGTGGTGACGGAAGCCCGTCAAGCGCAAAAACTGTCACCCGCGATCCAATATCTGCACCAATAGTCTGCGCCAGTGTTTTCCCGAGAATAATACCCGGCAAACCGCTGCTGTCGCGATCAATCGCATAGCTTCCATTTGTAATGTAGGTTGACAGTTGCGTGATGTCGCCACCCGGCCGAATACCCTTAATGACTGATCCGCTGATTCCAGATGCGGACTGGATCATAACATTACCTGTAACAGTCGGTTCAACCCGGGAGACACCTTCAAACTGCTGAAGATAGGGTTGAAGCGTATCGGCTCGCTGAAGAGGGGCACCAACAAATGTCTGATTTGTAATATGCGGAGCAAATCCGAGAATTTTCTCATTAATCGTGGACTTAAACCCATGCACAATTGCCAGTGCAATCAAAAGTCCGGCTGACCCAACGGCCACACCTATGATCGACATGATTTTGATAAACGACAGGAACTTCGAGTCTCGGTTACTTCCCTGAAAATAACGCCGGGCAATATACCAGGTAAAGGACATGTAAGTGCCTGTTGATGATTAAATGAGTTGCGAGTTGATGCGTACAGTAACGATAATTGTTATAGCTGCGTATGTATGCCGGTTGTTTTCTGATTATTCTGGTTTCATTTGTGGAAAAAACAAAACATCCCGAATGGAATCAGAGTCAGTCATGATCATGGAGAGGCGATCGATACCAATCCCGATCCCTGCAGTTGGCGGCATGCCATATTCAATTGCCCTCAGGAAATCTTCGTCGATAGTCATGGCCTCATCATCTCCGCCGGCTCGCAAACGAGCTTGTTCTTCAAAGCGCTCACGCTGATCAACCGGATCATTGAGTTCAGAAAACGCATTTGCAATCTCTTTGCCGTTGCATACGGCTTCAAAGCGCTCCACGAGACCTTCCTTACTGCGATGTTTTTTAGCAAGCGGGCTCATTTCAATTGGATAATCAGTGATAAATGTTGGCTGAATGAGTTTGGGTTCAATAGTCTCACCAAAAATCTCATCAATCAGCTTGCCTTTGCCCATGGATTCATCAACGTCAATGTGAAGCTCTTTGGCAATGGCGCGAATTTCATCTTCAGACTTACCAGATAAATCATGGCCGGTTTCACTTTCTATTGCTTGGTACATCGGAATTCGCGGCCATGGCCGTTTGAAATCAATTTCATGCTCACCAACAGTAACCTTGGTTGACCCATGAAGCTCTAAAGCTACTTTTTCGATCATTTCTTCCATGAAATCCATCATCCAGTTATAGTCCTTATAGGCAACATAAATCTCAACCTGTGTAAACTCAGGATTGTGAAATCGTGAGAGGCCTTCATTTCTGAAATCTTTTGAAAATTCATAGACACCATCAAATCCACCGACAATCAGGCGCTTAAGATAAAGTTCGTTTGCGATCCTGAGATACAAATCCATGTCCAGAGCGTTATGGTGCGTGACAAATGGTTTTGCAGCTGCACCGCCGTAAATCGGCTGCAGAATGGGGGTTTCAACTTCGAGATAATCTCGTTCATTCATGAAATTCCGCATTGTTTGAACCATCTTGGTTCGTTTTCGGAATGTGTCGCGTACTTCGGGATTCACAATCAAATCTACATATCGCTGTCTGTAGCGCTGTTCTTTATCTGTAAAAGCGTCGTAAACCACGTTCTCACCCTCTTCATTCTCAACTTCTTTTGGCGTTGGTATAGGTCGAATGGCCTTTCCCAAAAATTCAAAAGATTCAGCATGAATAGTCGTTTCGCCTGTACCTGTTGTAAATACAAACCCTTTGATACCGACAAAGTCGCCTATGTCGACCATCTTTTTAAAGACTTTATTATACTCTGTGACGCCTACATCATCGCGGCGAATATAAATCTGAATGGTTCCCTGAGAATCCTGAAGAGTGAAAAAAGATGCTTTCCCCATTATTCGGCGGGTCATCACACGGCCGGCTACAGAAACCCTGGGCGACTCATCTGTATTTTCAAATATGTATGATTCCGAATCATCCAATATTTCTTTTGAATGATGTGTGACGTCATATTCATACGGATAAGGATTGATGTCATACTCTTTTAGCTGATCAAGCTTTTCGAGCCGGATCTCTTGTTGTTCGCTAAGGGTAGGTTCGGATTGAGCCATATGTGGGGTATAGAAATTTTTCTGATTTTTAAGAGGATCAAAAGTAAGAAAAATGCATGCAAAATGGCATTTCTTATTCATTATTGATCATGACCGAATCTGTTACAGGCTTTTTGAAGAATAATGTTGTTTTCCCGAGTGGTTTAAGGGGAAAAATTTCAGCATCTATGTGATGGGAAGTTATAATCAAAACGATCATCATCATCTTTAAATCATCATACCGTATTGAAGAGCTCATTATTTAGGTAGTATCTTGCTACAAGAATAGGCAGAGACTATTTGACTAAGAAAACCGTTTCATTTGAACATTTAAGCCGGTACTTTTAAAGACATCAGTAAAAAATGAAAACAGTGTGAGTCGGTGATATCATCTTATCGGAATTTAACGCATTCATCAATTCCTGAAGGTCTGCATGCAGGCATCTCACTTTTGCCTGATAAAGGCAAAAAACATTCTGCTATGGAGCATTCAGTAGAATCTCTTTCAGGCCGTGAATTACTCAGAAAACTTATCTCTGATCAGTATGGCAGCAGTAATCCTAGTTTCACAACTCTGAAAAATGAAAAACCATCTGCTAAACAGGATGATAAAGTCCTATCTGTCAGCTTTTCCCACACGTCCGAATCGGTAGCGGCTGTCATATCAAAGAAATGGGTGGTGGGTGTGGATATGGAATCATCAGACCGGGTAGTAAACGACCGTCTCTTAAAACGAATGAAACATGAAAGCGAAGCATTCAAGTTATATGAAAGAAATCCGATAATCAGAATATGGACAATGAAAGAGGCCGCCCTTAAAGCAATTGGGACGGGGCTTCGTCAACCGATGAACAGTGTACATATTGTATCTGTTGAGGAGCAAACATTCAGCGTCCGCTTTCACAACGGTATTGAATCAGAGATTGTAAGTTTTCAGATGTGGGATCAATGGATTTCTATCTGCTACATTCAGCCGGAATTGACAACATCATTTTTATCAGAAGCATATGTGCCTATTTAAACAAGAAGAGATCAAAGAACGTCTGGCTCACTCTTCAGACAAAATTACAGGCGAAACACACCCTCTTAAGATTGTTTTTTCACCTACATCTCTCAATCATTATTCAATTAACCGGTTTTCAGATATTTACAGCCATGTTTCTGAAGGTGATTTTGATACGGTAGTAATTGTTGAGTCTCAGCCCGGTACTAATGAGAAAAAGTTACCGATGCCGTCCCATAAAGTTTTCAGCACTCGATTTGGAGATGTCAAAGTTAATGAGCGACTCAGAAACGAATTGTGTGACGAAGATGATGACTTTTTTATAGATGATGAGGCATTCAGCAAGGATCTAAGTTTATTTGATCAGCTTTTGTTTATTCAGAACAGGTTGCAAGACTTTTCCGTGCTCAGTATCCAGATAACGGATGAATCACCTGCAATCATTAAAGAACTTTCGTCAGCTCTTGAAGAAATACTGGCGTCGCGAAATGCATTGCTGGTATTTTGTTGTGATATTCACCATCTGGAGCCTGAAGTGCTCGATAAGGCAATGACGCAATTTGAGCAAAAAAATATAGCGGGGCTTATCAATACAATTAAATCTGCTGATGTTACAATGAATGGTGCCGGTTCCTTTCTGGCAGGATTGTTGATTGCGGAAAAATGGAATACAAAACTTACCTTTACTCAGTCTGATACTCAGGCAGGGCCGGTATCTGCTTATGCAAATGTGCAATTACAACCTATTGTCGGATAATGAATGATCCTTTATCAGTGTCGGTAATTGGCCCCGGAGCTTTGGGGCAGGCAATGATCGACCTGGTACGGAGGCATCCCGGTTTTAACATTCGATCTGTCTGGGGTCGCACACAAAGTGAAAACTACTTTTTCAGAACCTCAGATCATAAAGTACAAGCCAATCAATTATTCCCGTCCAAAGATTCTGATCTTGGACGCCTGATTATCATTTCCATACCTGATGATCAAATCAAGACACTAGCGGAACGGCTTTCTGAAGCCGGCATTTCCTGGAACAACCGGTATGTAATACATCTTTCAGGAAGTATGGACAGCTCAATTCTTGAACCTTTAGCCACAAAAGGAGCTCATATTGGATCTCTTCATCCACTTCAAACATTTACAAGAGGTGACACGGCAGATAAGTTTGAAGGAATCTGGTTTACCATGCAGGGGAATGATGCGATTATTTCAATTTTAGACCAGTTGATCGCCTCATGCGATGGGCAAAGAAAAATACTTTCGTCTTCTCAAAAGTCAGCAATGCACCTGGCAGCTGTTTTTGCATCAAACTACCTTGTAGCTCTGATGGATGTTGTTGAAAATATCACAAAAGACAGTGATATAAATGATGGACTTAAGATGCTTGAACCAATTGTGCAGCAAACAGTTCGTAATATTAACTCAAAAGGTTCTAAAAAGTCTTTGAGCGGACCGGTGGCGCGCGGTGATACATCCACTATTGAAAAGCATCTCGAACAGCTCGAAAAGAATCCGGGGTATCAGAAGCTATATTGTCAGCTCGGGTTACAGGCTTCTGAAATTGCAAAAGAATCAGGACAGATTGAGAAATCCAAGTTTGATACTATTCGGGAATTATTCGAAACAGCATCAAAGAAACAATGAGTCAAAAAAGCGACTTTTATGAAAATGTTTACCATGTGGTTGGACAAGTACCGCACGGTAAAGTTACAACCTATGGTGCGATTGCCGGGCACATTGGGGTTCGTTCAGGGGCAAGAATGGTTGGCTATGCCTTGAATAACTTACTAAGCGGAAAAGCTCTGGAGCTAAACTACGATGTTCCGGCTCACAGGGTAGTGAATCGGTTGGGACAACTTACAGGCCGTGCTTACTTTCCCGGAGATACGATGAGAGAGCGGCTTAAACAGGAGGGGGTCATTTTTAAAGAAGAATATACTGT
>Ga0209943_1001412_pt1 | contig 14750 bp, 10 predicted proteins | sample SalPonR1_B_D2_MG_FD_185698 | JGI IMG/M metagenome (GOLD analysis project Ga0209943, IMG submission 185698) | Salt pond soil microbial communities from South San Francisco under conditions of wetland restoration - Salt Pond MetaG R1_B_D2_MG... ... | reverse complement strand
GTTTTCTGCAGTCCTTTCTTTATCTGTGTGCGCCACGCATGGCGATTAACTTGGTGGTGAAAGTCCACTATGGGGGTCTGCAGTTACCAACCATTAGTCAGGAGCAAGGGTGCCCTCCGCGAGGAGGGATCTGAAGGAAGCTTGAGACAAAGTTCCGGCCCAAGGGACACGAACATCATAAGGCACGAAGTATGGGATGAGCTTGCACAACAAAGCGAAGTCCAATAACTGCACGGACATACCAATGTAAATGATGTGGGTATATGGAATGAAAGTTAATCGTCTTACCGTGGGAGATCTCATGGACGTATCGAAGACAAATTCGGGATACGGTTGAAAGAAGCTTTGTCATGAGAAGTCAGCAGAGGCCATAGTACTCGAAGAGAGCCACAATATCGGGGAAGGGCTGAACTTCAGAAGGTGGTAGTAAATGAAAGTTACCAGAACAGGAAGGAACTGCAGCCAACTCCCGGCAGACGAGAGTTGTAAGGGAGGCTCACCGCAGAAGAATAGAGCGGAACTCGAAGGATATGCGGGAGCGCATGATTCTGTAAGGATAACTGAAAACAACATCACCGACGCAAGCAGGTTGAGGGAGACGTTGCTCGAGCAGATACTGGACGCTGGGAATCTGAATGGAGCGTACAAGAAGGTAAAGAGAAACAAGGGCGCTCCGGGAATAGATGGTATGGATGTGGAAGCGTTACGACCGTACCTCATGGAAAATGGAGCCCAGCTCAAGCAATCTATCCTGGACGGCAAGTATCGTCCCAATCCCGTCCGAAGGGTAGAGATACCCAAGGAGGACGGGAAGAAGAAAAGGAAACTGGGAATACCCACAGTAGTGGACCGGGTAGTACAGCAGGCAATAGCCCAGGTATTGGAGCCAATATATGAGGAACAGTTTTCAGATAACAGTTATGGATTCAGGCCCGGCCGAAGCGCCCACGACGCAATTCGAAAGTGTCAGGAGCTAGTGGACGAAGGATACAAATATGTAACAGATATAGACCTTGAGAAGTACTTTGACACTGTTAATCACAGCAAGCTCATAGAAGTACTATCCAGGACAATCAAGGACGGTAGAGTAGTATCACTGGTCCATAAATACCTGAGAGCCGGGGTATTAACAGGGCATAGCTTCGAAGACAGCGAGACTGGCGTGCCACAGGGGGGCCCATTGAGCCCTCTTTTGAGCAACATCATGCTTAACGAACTGGACAAAGAACTTGAAAGAAGAGGACATCGTTTTGTTCGCTACGCAGATGATCTCATGATCTTCAGCAAGAGCAGGAAAAGCGCCCAGAGAAAACTGGACAACTTGAGGCCCTTTATCGAGAAGAAGCTCTTTCTTAGAATTAACATGGACAAGACAGAAGTTGACTACGTGGGTAAGGTGAAGTTCCTTGGATTCTCGTTTTATCGGAGAAAGGGTAAGACGAGAGTCAGAATACATCCAAAATCTGTAGCCAGAATGAGGGATAAAGTAAGGGCCCTCACCAGTCGAAGTAACGGCATTGGTAACAAGAACCGAGCAGACAAACTTCGGAAGTATATCATGGGGTGGGTTAACTACTTCAAGATAGCGGATATGAAGCAATTGCTGCATTATACAGATAAGTGGATGAGAAGGCGCATTCGCATGATTTTCTGGAAGCAGTGGAAACGAGTTAGAACACGGGACTTGATGCTGAAACTATTCGGTATCCATATCCAGCAAGCATGGGAATATGCCAATACGAGGAAAGGCTACTGGAGAACCTCCAATAGCCCAATCCTGGCCAAATCCCTTAGAAATGAAGTTCTAAAGAAAAAGGGATTTCTTTTCTTCTCAGATTATTATCGACAAGTTAAAGCGTAAACTGAAGAACCGCCGTGTACCGAACGGTACGCACGGTGGTGTGGGAGGTCGGCTACTCAAATAATGAGTAGCCTCCTACCCGATTGAAACAACCTTTCTGGCCGAGTTACTTGCGACTCCTCCAAAAACAACTTCCATCACTTAAAAATACTTAAAACAAGATTTTTTAAATTATAGCTAATTATATACCTAATTCGAAAATTCTCTATTGTATGCCTGATATTAGGTATTAAGAACTATTTTTTAGAACCATGAGAGGGTCTTTACAATTTTGTGATATAGTTATCAAGCATGCCCTGGTATCGGGGGGGGTAATGCAGGTAGCTTCATGCTACTTGAAGATTTCCAGGAGGTGTTTATTATATGTCGGTAGTGAAACGTTCTTCCAGCAATGGTTTTTTATCCAATTCCCTTCAATATTTTTATGAAGCAGCTGAAGAAATGGGTCTTGAAGACGATCTTATTGAGATATTGAGCAGATCTGAGCGAAAACTTTCAATGTCTATTCCGGTAGAGATGGATGATGGCAGTGTGAAAGTTTTTGAAGGGTTCCGCGTTCAGCATTCCACAACGCTTGGTCCATCAAAGGGAGGGGTTCGCTTCCACCCGAATGTCAATCTTGATGAGTGTGAAGCTCTTGCAATGATGATGACATGGAAATGTTCTCTTGCTGGTATTCCTTATGGTGGTGGTAAGGGTGGAGTAAGCTGTGAGCCTCTTGAACTTTCTAAAAAGGAAAAGGAAAGAATAGCCAGAACATGGGCTGCAAGGGTAGAACCCCTTGTTGGAGCATGGTCTGATGTGCCGGCTCCTGATGTTAATACTGGTGGACCTGAAATGGTGTGGTTCATGGACACAATAAGCAAGATGCGAAACAGGCTCGAGCCTGCCATCTTTACGGGCAAACCTATCCCACTCTGGGGTTCAGCAGGTCGTACAGCTGCTACAGGCTATGGAGTGGCCACTTGCGGTCTCGAGCTGTTCAAGGCTCTCGGAGAGTCGCCAGATGGTAAGACCGTAGCTATACAGGGTTTTGGTAATGTCGGAACATACGCAGCCCTTACATTCGTAAAAGAAGGTGCAAAGGTTGTCGGTATAAGCGATATCACCGGAACCTATTACCACAAGGATGGTATTGACATCGAGAAGGCCGTAAACCATGTACAGAATGTTCACCCTAAACATCTTCTTGAGGGTTTTGAACAGGATGGTTTGGAAAAACTTGAGCTTAATGATGTTCTCTACCTTGATGTAGATCTTTTCATTCCTGCTGCTCTTGAGGGTGTTATCACAAAAGATAATGCAGATAAAGTCAAGGCAAAATACATCGTTGAGGCTGCAAATGGTCCTATCACAGCAGATGGAGACGCAATTCTCGCTTCAAAGGGTATTATTATTGTTCCTGATTTCCTTGCAAATGCCGGTGGAGTAATTGGTTCCTATTTTGAATGGGCGCAGGACCTTGGCGGATATTTCTGGACTATCGAGGAATATAATGATCGCCTGATCCGAATTATGAAGGGGAACTTTGCCAGGGTCTGGGATTATAGTAAGGATAAAGATATAAAGATGCGCAGGGCTGCCTTTATGGTAGCTATAGAAAGAGTTGCCGAAGCACAGAGGATGCGTGGAGTTTTTCTTTAAATCAGTAATGGAAGCGTGTTTTCTTAATTATCTATACAGAAAGAGGCAGGGGATATCCCCTGCCTCTTTCTGTATAGATCTGTTGTGACAAAATTTAGTTCACTACAATGACCCCTTCATTTTTTTCTCCATTTGTAAAAACAGAAAAAGAACCCCTGTAGACCCTTACAGCTGGATCCATTTCATTATTATACGGAGTTTCATCAAAAAAACGTTCATCAAAAATATTATTTTTTTCGCCATGATAAACTGGCATATACAGGATCTCGTCAATTTCAAGATCCGTAAAGAAGTGAGTTCCGAATGATAATTCGGGCATGAAACCCTCTTGTGGTATCCCCAGTTCTACTATACAGCAGCAGTTTGTCAATTCATCATATCGTACAGGAACTCCTAATAGAGGGTTACTTGATCCCACTCTTCCTGGTGAAACAAGAATAAACTTTTCTTTTCCCAGTTGAGCATTTATCTTTCCGATAGTCCTTGCGATATGACACCACTGCCTTGTTTTGGAATAAAAGTGATAATCGACCATTATTATGTAAGGGATATTTTCTTTTCTTCCATCTGTAACCATTCTGTCTGCCTGCAATATCTTTCTTTTGCTGGATAATTCCGGAATGTCAAGACATTCGTTCTTTTCTTTAGTCCACAGAGGCCTTGCCTGAACCAATTCTACAATATCTTCCGAATGGTGATAAGCGAATTCAATATCTGCAGGTACTCCCATCGAATCCTCAAGGATTTTCAATATCTTTTTCATACGGTTGAAAAAGAATCTCGCTTGTTTGGAAAAGCCTTCAAATGTGAAACAGATCTTGGAATCCTGTGCAGAAAAATTTCCTGATTTACAGATCCTTCTAAAGTAGCCTCCTTCCGGGTCAGATGTATATAGCTGGGCATAGTCGAGAAAATAACTGTGATAAGGAATGATATCCTCCCAGATGTTTTTTATGTCAACCGTCGCTAAGGTGTGTGTTTCTCTGTCTACCACCTGAAAATGTTCCTGGGCATGTCGCATTATATTGAAGGGGTTCTGGCCTTCAGGGCGTAGGCAGGGCATAGTCAATGAAAATGATCTTGCATAGCCTCTTTTTGTACTTGTAGTTCCCATGCCGAAAACAAGTCTGATTAATCCGTCATCAGGGTTAATTCTTGTTGTCCATCGGAGATAATATTTTGAGAATCCAACCCCAGCAAGGGTTGGGTAAAAATAACGTCCGTGCCATGAGCCTGATACTTTCATTATGATTATGCCCATTGCATCTTCTCCGAGACCATGTTTTTCGCGATAAGCCAGTGCTATAGGAAAATGAATTCTGGCGAAGATCTTTTTGATCTCAGTTTCTACAAGTTTTACCCTTTCATTGATGTCTGGCTGGTCATTGATCATAAAAGTTGATCTGTATTTCCCGGCAAAAGAATATTTCAACGAATCCTCGAGCAGGCTGCTGCTTCTTACTATCACAGGGGCTGTAACATCTATAAGAAATTTCTTTATCGAGTGCATAGCGTAATCCGGCAGTTCTGTATCGAGGAACTTTCTTTCGATCTCTTCAGGATCTTTGCACTGTATCATTTCCAGATCCGGGATCTGCTCCAGAACATATTTATAAACGTTTATGGAAAGAAATATCGATGGTGGAAAAATTACTTTTTCAGATAGTTCATCATCAGTATCCCATAATCTTGCCATTGCATAAAGTAGAGACCTTCCCTTTCCACCAATATGGCCATTTCCTATGATAAGATCAGAAAACCGTGCATCTTCCAATGGATCCCAGCTAAAATACTTTTTTGAAATGGTGTCGGTTTCTTTCATATAAATCTCCCTTAAAGAGTATTTAAATGCGCTGTTATTCTGGATTGGTTATTATTGTATGCATCATTCTTAAGGATATTGTATCAAAAAATACTTCTTTGTATAACATTTTTTATATAAAATTTATCAAAGAATATTGCATTGTTGTGCCACAGTATTATAATAAACTTAGTAAGAAGAGTTGAAGGGCTAATAAGTTCACGCAGATCACTACTTAAATCTAATAGCTTTTACTGTATACTTAATATAAATATTCAGACTTTTCTATTTTTAAATCCTATACAATGTATTTTTACAAAAAGAAGTTGCAAAACTTTAATTGCATTGTTAAAGTAAACAGGTTTTCAGGATCCGGAAAATTCTATTTTATAAGGGGGAGTGTAAAGTGAATGCACACGAGATGTTTGTAAAGCAGGTTGACGAGGCAACACCATTCCTAACAGTAGAGCAGGAGTATATTGACATTCTGAAACACCCCAAAGAAGTCCTGGAAGTATCTATCCCGCTTAAGCTTGATGATGGTGAAGTGAAGGTGGTAAAGGGTTGGAGAAGTCATCATAATAATGCCTTGGGCCCTTATAAGGGTGGAGTCCGCTACCATCCGAACGTCAGCAGGGAAGAGGTAATTGCGCTTTCTTCATGGATGACCGTTAAATGTGCGACTGCCCAGCTTCCATACGGCGGTGGTAAAGGTGGAGTATCAGTCAACATCAGAGATCTCTCACCAACAGAGATCGAGAGATTGAGCCGTGGTTATGCAATGGCTATCTCAAGATTCATGGGTACTGACATTGATATCCCTGCTCCGGATGTTTACACAAATCCTCAGGTCATGTCCTGGTTCGTTGATACATATGAAAAAATACAGGGCAGAAGTGAACCTTCCTGCTATACAGGTAAACCAGTTGAGGCTGGCGGGTCTCTCGGAAGAGGAGATGCCACATCCAGAGGCGGAATGTACATTCTCAGAGAAATGTTGAAAGAGAAGGATCTTCTCGGAAAAGATCTTACCGTTGCGGTACAGGGATTTGGAAATGTTGGAAGTTTTGCCCATAAACTTATTGAAAGTGATCTGGGTCTTAAAATTGTTGCAGTTTCAGATAGCCGTGGTGGAGCTTACAATCCCAAGGGTATCGATTATGTTTCTGTGAGGGAGCATAAGACAAATACAGGAAGTATCGCCGGTTATGCCAACAGCGAAAGCATTTCGAATGAAGAGCTTCTCGAGCTGGATGTTGATATTCTTATTCCTGCTGCTTTAGAAGGGGTTATCACTGAAGCTAATTCAAAGGATATCAAGGCTAAGACAATACTGGAACTCGCAAATGGTCCTGTTACGCCGGAAGCTGATTCGATCCTTACCGGTATGGGAGTAGAAACTATTCCCGACGTACTTGCTAATGCTGGTGGAGTTACTGTGAGCTGCTTCGAATGGATCCAGGGAAGGACAGGAGATTACTGGACTGTAGAGGATGTTCATGAGAAACTTGACAAGAAGCTTACCACAGCTTTCCATGAGATCTGGAAGATCAAGCAGGATTTCAAAATTACAACTCGTCAGGCTGCTTATGTAAGGGCAATATCAAGAATAGTTGGTGCCATGCGTTTCAAAGGCATCTGGCCCTGATAAAAAGTTATTATAAAAAGAAGCCCTTCCATTAATGGAAGGGCTTCTTTTGTAATTATCTATTGTAGTTTATTCTGAAATGTGTATTTGTCCCACTTCATTTTCCCCATCCAGAAAAACTGAGAAGTTACCTTTATATATCCTTATTGCTGGATGCCTGCTTTTCTCATATGGTGTATTCTCCAGCCACGTCCTGTTCAGGATGTTATTATCTTCGCCTTCGAAAACAGGGAGATAAAGAGTTCCGTCAACATCAAGATCCAGGAAAAAATGTGTTCCGTAGGAAAGTTCCGGAACAAAATCACTTTGGCTTATTCCGATTTCGACAAGACATCCACAATTACATATCTCATTATACTTTACCGGTACGCCCAGAAGAGGGTTGGTGCTTCCCCATCTTCCCGGCCCCACAAGTATATAATTGGTACCTGCAAGTCTTTCATTGATCCTGCCAATTTCTCGGGCTACTTCAAAATAGCCGGGATCACTGTTGTAAACATCGTGGTCAACATAAACAATATGAGATGTTTCTTTAAGAATACCGTTGCTTACCATTCTGTTTCCTTTCAGGATAATCTTTTCACGGGGGACTTCGGGTATATCCACTTTTGCCATCTCTTCATATCCTGCCAGTGGACGCATCTGTATAAGGTAAAGTTCTTCGTCTTCTGTATCGTATGTGAACTCGATATCCACGGGATTACCTACTGAATCTTCAAGAAAAGAAGAGAGTTCTTTCACGAGATTGAAGAAAAATGGTTTTTTCTGTGCAAGGGCAGAAAATGAAAAAACAGGTTTACCGTTCTTTGCCTTGTTTGACCCTGCCCAGGATAAAGTGTTGTCTGCAAAGATCTCGATAAAACTGGATGCATTCCTGTGTTCCTTGAGGATGAAAGGAAGAAAATCCCTGAGTTCGCCTGATCTGAATTCTCCTTCCTTTTGATCTATATAATCAAATATGGTCTGACTTGACATACTTATTTCTGAGGGCAGGTTTCCCTGGGGACGAAGAGAAGGGTGTGAAAGGTAGAAAAGTCTTGCTTTTAACCTGTCAACACTTCGAGTACCAAGGCCAAAACAGAGTCTCATTACTCCTGCTTCTTTCTGTATTCGTGTAGAAGGGCGGCGATAAACTTTCGAAAAACATATTCCTGCGATCTCGGGGTAATAAAGATCACCATGGTTCTTACCGATCATCGGTTCTATAACAATGCCCATTGCTTCGTCAAGGTCGGAATATCCATGTTTAGCCCTATAGGCTCTTGCTGCGGGGTTGTAAAGGGATGACCAGACGTTTTTAATGCATTTTATTAGATTTTCAGTTCTTGTGTGTATGTCTCCTTTATCTACAGAAAAACAGGTTTCATATTTGCCTGCAAATGATAACATTTTTGAATCTTCGAGTAGTGAGCTTGATCTTACCGCCATCGGGCAATCGCCTATCGTTCTTATTACTGCTTCAATATCTCTATAAAAACTATCTCTCACTTTCCCCTCCATAAAAGACTGGCGAAGAATTTCATAAAACTGGTATGATGAATCCTCTGTCTGTTCTTTGAAAGAAGTATTATGCTTTTCAACGATGTCGTCGATCCTGTTTTCTTTAAAGAAATCATTAAATATTTCAGTTGTCAGAGAAAAATCTATCTCGGGAAACTTAACGTGTTTTTCCAGTTCAGTTCCCAGAACTGACTCATATGAAAAGGCCAATCCCTTGGCTTTACCTCCAACTTCTCCCTCTCCGATCAAATGTTTACGCTTTCGATAAAGTAGTTTCGGATCATATGTCTCAAAATCCATGGGTTAAATTCTGTCCTTTCTAAACTTTGTTTTACAGTGATTTTACCATAATAAATTGTGTTATATTAATTTCAGGTGTTAAAGATCCGGATCGTTCTGATAAAACCAGAACATCTTAAGAATGGTAAACTACTTGATATTAAACGGGAAAGTATATATCACCAAGCGGTGACATTTATTATATAATCAGATATACTAACAGAAAATTCAGAACATCCTATAAGTAATTAGGGGGTAAAAAGTGATGAATAAAAAACTTAATGAGCTTGTATATCAGATGTATGAATCCCGACCTGATGAGTCAATGTTATGGTGGCAGGGAAAATGGATCAACAGGACAGATTTTAATAAACTGGTCGTATCTTACGAAGAAAAACTCAGAAGTGCCGGTTTTAAGCCTGGATACCGTATAGCTACTCTAATGCCGAACTGCCCGGCGCTTATGGCTCTTTCCCTTGCATGCTGGAAACTTGACGGAGCGGTTGTTCCTCTTAATATGATGGACAGGGGAGAATCCCTGAAAAAGTACCTGGCTCATTCTGAACCATTTGCAGTAGTTGCTCCAGATTTACCCGGTAAAGTTGCTGTTGATCCGGAAAACTTTCCTTTGCCGCTGGTCAAGGCGACTCTTGACGGTTGTATTCCGTCTTTTAATGGAGTGTCCGTAAAACCGGGTAAGCCGGATACTGCTGTTATGTTTTACACTTCTGGAACGACTGGTTTTCCAAAAGCTGTCCCTCTTTCCCATTCTAATCTGGGAAGCAATGTTTTTGCAGCTCTGGATCACTTTGAGGATCTTGATGTTGAACAGGATATTGTTATGAATGCTTTACCTAATTTCCATGCCCTTGGGTATGTAGCAAGTGGTTTATTAGCAATGGCTACTGGCATAAAACAGATGGTTCTTCCTACTTTTATGCCACCTGAAACTGCTCTTGAGGCAATGAAAAATTCCGGGGTAAGTTTCGTTATAGCTGTACCGGCGATGATATCTCTAATGGTAGCTGCTGCAGCGAGGGGAGCGGAGGTTCCTAAATCACTCAAAGTCCTTGTAAGTGGAGGGGACCGTTTCCCGGTAGAACTTGATACAAGAGTTCAGAGACTGCTTGGTGTTGGTGTGTGTGAAGGTTATGGACTTACAGAATGTTCTCCTGTTGTTGCTGTTAACCAGTCTTTTGCCTCCAGAAAAATAGGTACGGTAGGTCCTCTTCTTCCCGGTTTTGAGCATGAAGTAAGAGATGATCAGGGGAATGTTCTTGGGAAGAATGAAGAAGGCGTATTATGGTTACGCGGACCTTCAATAACCTCAGGTTATTTTAGAGATCCTAAAAATACAGCAGAAAAATTCAAGGACGGATGGTTCAATACAGGAGATGTTGTAAAGATCGATTCAGATGGATATGTTGCCATAAAGGACAGGGCAAGTGACCTGATAATAGTTGGAGGTTTTAATGTTTACCCTCAGGAGGTTGAGAATGTCCTTAACTCGCACCCCAAGGTCAGAGAATCTGCTGCGGTTGGTATACAGCACAGTGTAAGCGGGCAAATTGTAAAAGCTTTTGTGATAAGACAGGATAAAGATGTCTCAACGCGGGAACTTCTGTCATATTGTAAGGAGCGTCTTTCACATTATAAATCACCCAGAGTTATTGAGTTTGTCGAAGAGTTTCCGAGAAACAGTCTGGGAAAGGTATTGAGAAGGAAGTTGCGTGATTGGTAAGATCTTTAATTTCAGGCCTCTGAATTTTCAGGGGCCTTTTATATTATCCCAAGTTTTTTAAGTGCAGTCCGGGTATCTGCAAAATGCAGAGGGTTGTCCTGCATGATATGGCCTATCCCTATAAATGTGCCGTAACCAAGATTTTTCATGCTTTTTCTGTCACTTTCTGCATCTCCAAAGTATAAGGGGTTTCTGCTCTTTAGTCTTTCACAAATAATTTCCAGGCCTTTTGATGATGGTTTACAGATACCTTGATCCGCTGTAATAACCAGAGAGGGTGGAAAATCTTCCCATCCCAGAAGTGTCAGTGCAAGTTCAAGCTCATATTTGCATCTTCCGGTGTATATTCCGGATGGTAATTTCAACTGGTGCCAACTTGTGTCAATAAAAGGTTTTTCTGCTTTCCAGAATCCGCTGCACTTTACAAATGATGGAGTCTTTTGGGAGATTTTCGTAAATATCTCGGATCCATAGTAGAGTTCTGAGCAGAGTTTTCTCACAAATTTACGTTCCACCCTATTCCCGAAATTCTTTTTGACCCACTCAGACAGGTTTTCTCCGTCGAAGGTGTCAAGTATCTCCTTAAGCTTTTCTCTGGATGGGAAACTTTTTACGAGACTTTGATTCTCTGATGATGCTGCTATATTTGACAGGATCCAGGATATATCATAATCATCGTTAAAATAGGGGTAGCTCTTCATTAGCCTGAAATGATCCATTGTAAAGGCAATACAGTCGTTATTTCGTTGCAGGTAAAATTTCCAGATCCATTGCAGGGATGTCCTTATGACCATGGGGAAAGACATGGTAGTATCTATAAGGACATTATCAATATCGAAAATTACGGCATCATAAGCCAATTCAACAGTGCCTCCATCTGATAATTATTTATGTCGTCCATTCAACTAAAGGATTGTAAATGTAACGGACTATTGGTACAAGGAAAAATTTACCTGCAGTATAATAATCTGGAATTTTAAAATTTGATGGGATGATTAAATTCCTCGAGAAAAAAGGGAGAATCAGGCATTGATCGAAATTCCTATTGACAGGCATTCAGAAATAGCACTATACCATCAGATCGCTTTACACCTTGAAAGAATGATAAGAACAGGTGCACTTGTTGAAGGAGTAAAACTTCCTGGAACCCGAGAGTTGGCATCTTCACTCGGCATAAGCCGTACAACTGTACTCAGGGCTTATGAAGCACTTGAGGTCAGGGATTTTATAATTCAGCGAGGAAGAAGTGGGGCTTATGTAAGCTGGCCATGTACAAAAGACATTTCATCTGTTTCTATAGATTCTGGTCTCCTTGATCTCAGCTCAGGTAGTCCCTCTGGAGAGCTTGTACCATCTGCAGTTCTGTCCAGACTTAGCAGGGACCTGTTGCTTGAAAATGGGGAGGATGTTTTAAAAAGCGCTCCTGTCTGCGGATTATCCGAGCTCAGGCAGACTCTTGTTACTCACGCAGTGTCGAGAGGGATCCCCGCGTACTGGAAAGAAGTCATGGTGACTTCTGGAGGGCTGGAAAGCCTTTCTCTTTCGATGACGGTTCTAAAGCAGCTGGGTGTAAAAAGAATATTCATGGAAGAGTTGACCTATCCCGAGGCCTATTTGATAGCAAGACATCTTGATTTTGAAATAAGGCCTGTCGTTCCTGAAAGTGAACTTCTTGATACTGCCCTGAATGATCTTTCAGATACGGATGCCGTCTATCTGGTGCCCAGTTTTCAAAATCCAACAGGAAGAACACTTTCTCAGAAGATAAGAGGACAATTTCTTGAATACAGTGTATCGAGGGGGTTCTGGATATTGGAAGATGATGCTTATGGAGAACTCAGATACGGAGAATATTCTGTTCCTGCTTTAAAAGCTATGAATGGTTCTGAAAAGGTTATTTATTCAGGTTCTTTCAGCCAACCCCTGTTTCCGGGTTTGAGGTTGGGGTATTCCCTTGTACCTGAAAGACTTATGGAAAATTTCGTAGAGATTCAGTCCAGAAGGTCAGGACCAGTCTCTTCTCTTGTTCAGTGCCTTGTTCTTGAATTCATCAAAAGAGGTTTTTTCAGCCAGGCTGTTGAGACTGCCAGGGCAACAATTCAGGGGAGGATGTATGGTCTCGTGGAATTTATTCAGGAGTATCTGCCTTTTTGTAAATTTATAACCCCTTCTGGTGGTATCTACCTTTGGCTTGAGACCCCTGGTCTTGATGGGGATCATGCTGAAAAAAAAGCTCTTGAAAGTGGTGTAAGTCTTAGTTCCGGAAATAGATTCTCATGGTCTGGCAAAAGAGTAGAGGCTGTAAGGCTCTCCGTCAGCAGTTTAGATAGAATGGGCATACGTAATGCTGTTAAAAGCATCTCAAGAGCATGGTCAATATAACAGATCAACCCAGCTGGTCTAATTTGAAAAGATTACAGGAATAATCATGAAAATCCAGTTCACAAATTAGATTGTTCGTAAAAAATGTTTAAGTATATTGCGGTCTATTTGTTCAATGATCCTTGATCTTTCATTTCCCCTTATCGTTACGTTCTTTGTAAATTTCTGTAATATATCTTTTCCATAGAAAGAGAGCGATCACGGCGGTTCCGGTTCCACCGACAAGTCCGAGGACTATCATGTCAATTCTTCCATTTCCTGCAAGATAACCTCCCAAACCAGCCAGAGCTTTCCCGTAAAGAACTAAAGTTCCCAGGGACAACAGTAATATTGTAAATCTCAACATCGAAATCATCCTCATGACCAGATTTAAGTTTCAGATTGCCATTCTACCATCATGTGAACTTTGAAAAGAAACTTTTAGAAAGTATACAGTTCCTTGTGTGCATGTTCATTATATGATAATGTTAACTACAGTTGTACATGATTGATTTTTATACAATTTAGTATTTTTTGTTAATTGTTCAATTACCTTTTCAGAGCAGGGAGGAAATATCTACAATGAGAGAGCCAAGGTTGTATACTACTTCTGCAGATTACGCTTATCAGGAGATACGTCATAAAATAATTACAAAGCAGTTAAAACCCGGCCAAAGGCTTCCCGAGGTAAATATCGCCGTGCAGATGGGAGTCAGCAGAACCCCTGTTCGTGAAGCTTTGCGCAGGCTTTCCAGTGAGGGGTTAGTGATCATAATTCCCAATAGTGGTGCAAGACTTGCTGCTCCCACACCAAGGGAGATAGAGGATACTTTTCTTGTCAGAGAACAGCTTGAGATCCTGGCTGCCAGAATTGCAGCAGGCAGGATAACCGACAGATATCTCAGGAGACTTGAAGAGGCACTTGTCGAGGAGAACAGGTCTGCTGAGGATAAGGATCTGGAAAATTACCTCGAAGTAAACGAAATATTTCACAAAACAATTGCTGATTCTACTGGCAACAGAGTTCTGGCAGAATACGTTGATAATATCCTTACAAGAACCAATGCATATATGGTTTTTTATAATCCCTTTTATGAAACGACATCATATGCCAGTCTGGATGAACACAGATCTATTCTGAATGCGCTTAGACACCATGAAGTTGAAAAGTGTGTCGAGCTTGTAAAGGGGCATCTTAAAAGTTCTTTTGCTGGATTAACCATGCCTGAAAAATAATCTTGATCCTGCTTTAGTTTTTTTGGAAACCTATTTGATAAAATGGAGGCGGTTTTTCTGCCTCTTTTTTTGTTGCGTAAAAAAAAAGAGAACCAAGGTGAGAATATTATTGTAATGATAATAAAGTACATAAAAAATATCAGTTATGGAGGTCTCTTAATGACAAGGAAATTACCCTCTCTTGATTTAACCAGGAATTATGACCGAATAAGGGATGAAATAAAACAGGCTATTGATAAAGTGCTGGAGAGCCAGCATTTTATTCTTGGTCCCGAAGTTGATACATTCGAAAGTGAGATAAAGCAGTACCTCCAGGTCGATTATGCTGTAGGCTGTGCATCCGGGACAGATGCTCTTCTTCTTTCTCTTATGGCACTGGATATTGGGGAAGGCGACGAGGTTATTACTACTCCTTACAGCTTTTTTGCCACTGTAAGTTGTATTACAAGGCTTGGTGCCACTCCCGTTTTTGCGGATGTGGATCCTGTAACCTGTAATATTGATTGTAATAAGGTTCTTGAGAAAGTTACGGAAAGAACGAAAGCATTTATTCCTGTTCATATTTTCGGACAAATGGTTCCTATGGAGGATCTATATGATGAGATGGTATCGAGGGGTATTGCTATTGTGGAAGACAGCGCACAGGCTTTTGGTTCGTGGCGCCAGATAAATGACAGGA
>Ga0209943_1001406_pt1 | contig 14776 bp, 10 predicted proteins | sample SalPonR1_B_D2_MG_FD_185698 | JGI IMG/M metagenome (GOLD analysis project Ga0209943, IMG submission 185698) | Salt pond soil microbial communities from South San Francisco under conditions of wetland restoration - Salt Pond MetaG R1_B_D2_MG... ... | reverse complement strand
GCCTCATGATGAGAAAACAGATAGACCAATTTTAGGATATGTAAAAGGAGATAATTATTCCCTTATGATTGATAGTGGAAACTCGAAAAATCATGTTGATTTATTTATTGAAGAGATAAAAGCATTGGATTTGAAATATCCTGATTTTGTTGCTATAACACACTCCCACTGGGATCATACCTTTGGAATTAAGAGCTTGGATGCTGTATCTATAGCATGTAAAAGAACAAATGATATTTTAAAAAATATGACCAAGTGGCAGTGGACAGATGCAGCCATGAAAGAAAGACTTAAAGCCGGAGAAGATATAGAATTTTGTGATACTATGATTCGAAAGGAGTATCCCGACTTATCAGAGATAAAAGTTGAAACTGCAGATATAGTCTTTGATGAAAACCTAAGTATTGACTTAGGGCAGATCACCTGCAAGCTTATGAGGTTGGAAAGCTCCCATGCAGATGACTGTGTGGTAGCATATATTCCTGAAGAAAGGATTATTTTTATAGGAGATATAATCGGTGAAGATTTTCATAATGGAGAAATATATTACAAGGATAAGTTAGAGAGTCTAATAAAGGATTTTAAAGCAATTGATTTCAACACAGCTTTATTTAGTCATCTAGAACCCTTTAACAAAGAAGAACTTATAGAATGGCTTGAAGAGGTGAAATATTTAAATCAATTATAAATAAAATAAGATTTCATTATATAAACTAAAAAAAGCTTACTAGTTTTTTAAATTAAACCTAGTAAGCTTTTTATTGTTTTTCGAATTAGCATTTATCAATTGGGGGATTACTTATTCTTAGCACTATTTTTCTTTAATATTAATTGATACTTGAAAGTCTTGAAGCAATGTACTTAATGCTGTATTTATATAGGACTATAGAAGATAGGGAAATTAAACCTATATCCAATAGTATAATAAGTGTAAAATTTAAGTCGATTTTCAAAAACAAATAATTCAAACCTACAAGTCCTGCTATAAATATAAGGTTTGCTACTATGCCTATTAAAACATTTAGATTTTGTTTTACGGCTCTCTGTGGGTTTGTCCAATCAAGTAAAGGTCGTTTTAAATCAACTATGAGACCTATTAAACTCAATGGTATTCCTCCAAGAAATCCAACGACAAATGGAATTAAAAGATAAATTAAATCTAGTTTTATAAAATAATTAAATCCAATGGTGATAGCCAGTATAGTAGCCAGGTGAAGAACCATGGGTGATATTATCCTGCCTATTATGTGGCTGGAGTAGTTAATAGGCAGTGACCTATCTATCCAAAAGTGCTTTCCTTCTCTTGAGAAGGTTGTAGAAGCGGTAGGATTAAGCAAAGAAAACATCATAAAGGCTCCGGCAAATATTAATAAGGCAGTTTCTAAATTTGCCTCTATCAAACCTATTATTGGGCTCATCATATCCCCAGACCCTGTCATTAAAGGCATGACTATGAAGATAAAAGGTATTATAACTACTGTACTTACACAGTTGAAAAGATAAATAGGGGTCCTAAGTAGGACTTTAAAGTCTTTTAAAAATATACTTATAAATTGTGGGGATGACTTAAGTACTGCTGAGTATTCTTTTGAATTTAAGGCTTTTTTCTTTGATGTAGATTCTTCTGTTCCTATCAATCCTTTGAAGTAAAATTTATTGGAAATAAATAGACTTAAAGCAAAAATAAGGGCAGTAGATCCCACAAATAAACCTAAATAAAGTATCCAGTTGTTACTGTAGAAAGTCAGAGAAAACCACTTGGATAAAGGATAAAACCTTCCAGCAGTTTCTAGCATAAACTTGTTGTCCATAAACATTTGAGAGATGAATTCCTGCTCTTTTCCAGGTTCTACACTCATCATATTTCTCTGTATAATTATCTGTAATCCCAGAACAACAAATAGAAATGCAAACATAGATACGATTCTGTAAAGGTCTTTTCTTCCTTTTATATTAGTAAATTTCATAAGAATAGTAACGAAAATCGCAGCTATACTCAATGGAGCTATAGGTAAAGCGATAAAAAGTATTATAGATTTGATTATGTAAAGTATCCCACCTTCAACTAAGGTAGAATTAACCATAAAAACAGGTATTAAAAATATTCCTAGTATTACATATTCGTATAGAAGCACCGTTAAAAACTTGGATATTACTATATTATTAGGTTTTATAGGAAGGCTTATAAGTAAATTTGTATCCTGTGAAAAATAGTAATAACCCATTACATAAAATATTCCGAAGAAAAAAACAACCATAAAGGCAGAAGTTGAAGCCAGCACCATTAGGTAGGATTCCTGATTTATCATCAAAAGAGATTTACCGATATTTTCAATCATACCTATATAAAGATAGTAGGATGGAGCAATACTAACGATTATAAACACAAAAAGTAGGGGTTTCCATATATTTTTTTTCTTTAATATTTCTTTTGAAAACAGGGTATTTATATTAAAGCTGTTTATCAAATTAATTCTCAATAAATGTATTATTTGATTCATTATCTGTAACCTCCAAGAATATATTCTCTAAAGTTTCTTCTTTTCCAGCTTTTTCTTTTAGCTCTTCCATTGTACCCAAGGCTATTATTTTACCTTCGTTGATAATAGCTATACGGTCGCATATTTTTTCAGCAACTTCAAGAACGTGGGTGCTGAAGAATACAGACTTACCTTCATCACAGTGTTCCCTCATTATCTCTTTAAGTTTAAAGGAAGATTTTGGATCTAGTCCAACCATAGGTTCATCTAGTATAAAAAGGTCTGGTTTATGAATCAAAGCAGATATTAAAGCAAGTTTCTGTTTCATACCATGGGAATATGAGTTGATCATATCATTTAATGCATGAGTTAAGTTAAATACATCTGAATACTTTTTTATAGAAGCTTCTCTTTCTTCTTTTGGGATTTGAAACACATCGGATATAAATTTTAAATACTCTATTCCCCTAAGTCTTTCGTAAACTTGAGGGTTGTCTGGTACGTAGCCGAAAGATTTCTTTGCCTCAATAGGATTTTCCTGGTTATTGATGCCGTTTATCATAATAGAACCTTCATCAGGTTTTAAAAGGCCTACTATCATTTTTATAGTAGTAGTTTTTCCTGCTCCGTTTGGTCCCAAAAATCCCAGTATTTCTCCTTCTTTATGGGTAAAGCTAATATTATCTACAGCTTTTACCTTTCCATTTGAATAAGTTTTTGATACCTTTTTTAATTCTAACATTTAGTATTCCTCCATTATGAATTTATATATATCATTTACTACTTCTTTTGATACTTTGTTTTTGACCATATATTCTTCGTTATTTGGGGTACCTTCTCCAGGCATCATAAGGTGGTTTAAGGTTGGATAAGAAATAAATTTAAAGTTGTTCAAATCTCCAACAGTTTCCTTCCATTTATTAAACTCATCCATATTTACCTGATAGTCTCGTTCACCCTGTAAAATCAAGCTAGGTACATTTATTTTTTGAGCTAAAGTTTTTATGTCATAGTCCTTATAATACTGCCAGTATTCTTTATTAGCATTAAGAACCATTTCTTCATCTTCTAATTCTTCTAAATTTTTAATTTTATCTACTTCTTTTTTAATTTCATCAATATACTGTCTTTCTTCTTCAGAAATACTACCGTCTAAATTAATAAGGTATTCAATTTGATCTACCATTAAATCTTCTATAGGACTTATGTTACCAGCCATAATTATATAACCTGCTGTATTGTCTATATGTTCGTTGATTTTAGGAATTAAATGACCTCCCATACTATGACCTAAAATATATATATTATTAGAATCTATTTCAGGACGATTTAAAAGAAGATTGTAAGCTTCTACTACGTCTTCTATGGTTTCTTCGTAAGGAGTTACTTTACCTTCTTCTACCATTTCCCTTCCGTAGGTGAAAGATCTTTTGTCGTATCTAAATACAGCTATTCCTTTCTCAGATAGCATTTCAGCGATATCCTTAAAAGGTTTGTTAGGACCTATTGCTTCATCCATATCTGAAGCACCGGAACCGTGGACTAAAATCACACATGGTTGTGGATTACTACTATCAGGCGTTATAGTTAAAATGCCATCAAGCATATAATTTTCTATCCCAAAAGTTACCTCAATTTCGTTTTTCTTTAATTCTTCAGGAGATTCAAAGGTGTAAGGTGTAAAGTTTAATCCACCAATACTTCCATCATCATTAAAAACTACTTTAGCATTTAAAGATTGATTTTCAAAGACTAGTCCGTAGGAAGCTAGTCTGTAATCTCCTTTGATTACTATCTCTTTTCCCGTTATTTCTTTAAAATTTCCAGTCTGTTGATATAGTTGAGTAAAAATTTCCTTGTAACCATCAGGATTAACAGCTTTTTGCATATCCTCATCATGGGTAAAGTTATTATATGCACCTTCGAAATCCTTAGACAATAAAGCATTTATATATTTTTCTCCAATTTCTAGAAGTTCTTCGTCTGTATAACTTTTGTCTTCATATTCCTTATCGCCGCTGCATGAAGTAAAGGCTAAAAGAGCTACTAATAAAACCACAAATATTTTCTTCATAATGGCTCCTCACTTATTATTTATTTGCTTATATTTTATCACAAATAATTTCATAAAATTAGTTTTTAATCTAATTTTAATGAATAATTAAGATTGGTATAAAAAAACTATCCCTCATAAGAATATGAGAGATAGTAGAGGAGGAAATTATATATTATAATAAAAAGTCAAAAGCAGCTTTAGTAAATACTTTGATTCCAACTTTCAAAGCATTTTCATCGATTGTAAATTTAGGGTTATGAAGATCGTAAATTAAACCTTCTTTTTCATTTCTTGTACCTATAAAAATATAGGCTCCTGGAACTTCATTTAGAAAATAAGAGAAATCTTCGCTACTCATTGAAGGGTACTTAATATCAATAACATTTGAAGGACCAATTATTTCTGAAGATGATTTATTTAAAAAATTTATTACGTCAGGATTATTTATAGTAGGAGGAAATCTCCGCTCATACTTAAAGGTGGCCGCTGCTCCACTTAAGCTGGCAATAGAATTTATAAGAGTTCCCATTTTCTTTTCAACATATAATCTATTATTTTCATGAAATGTTCTTACAGTTCCTTTAATAATGCAGGTATCTGGAACAACATTATAGCTATTTCCTGAATGAATTGAGCATGAAGTAATAACTATAGGTTCAAAAGGGTTTGATGGGCGAAGTATTTTATTTTCTATTGTAGTTATTATTTCACTTCCAATTAATATAGGATCTATGACCTTGTCAGGTTTTCCTGCATGCCCCCCTTTACCTGTAATTTTTATTTTGAATATATCCGGAGAGGACATAATAGGACCTTCTTTAATTCCTATAGTACCTGTTTCTAATTCAGGCCATATGTGACCAGCAAGTATTAGATCAACTTTTGGATTATCAAGAACACCGTCTTTTATCATTTCCTTAGCACCGCCGGTGCTTTCTTCAGCAGGTTGAAAAATAAATTTGACATTTCCCTTCATTTTATCCTTAAATTCATTTATAATCATAATAGTTCCTAATAAAATTGTCATATGAGAATCGTGACCGCAAGCGTGCATTACATTTTTGTTTTTTGATGAAAAGGGTAAGCCGGTTTCTTCTGAAATTTTCAAGGCATCCATATCAGCTCGAAAAGCAATTGTTTTGCCGGGTAATTTTCCTTTAATAACAGCACATATTCCTGTACCCTTTACTCTATCATCAATATCTATTTTAAACTTATCAAGAATTTTTAGTATATACTTTTTTGTATTATACTCTTTTTCACTTAGTTCAGGATTTTCATGTAAGTGTCTTCTTATTTTTATAAACTCTGGATAAAGAGTCTCTACCTTATTATCTATTATTTCAATATAATTTTTTTTGTCCATTTAAAAACACCTCGCCTTTCTATTATATATTGTAGCAAAAACTATGCCACAAAAATATGTATCCTTTTTTCCTTATTTAATGGGGTTTTTGTGAAATTTATTAAATTATATGTGTTAAGTGTATTAATGATAATACATATAATACAAATAATAACAAAAATAAAACACAATAAAAGATATTTGTGTGTATTTTAAGGACTATAATTAAATATCACTTATATTTTAGGAGAAAAAATCTGGCATAAATATTGCTATATATATAAGCAAAGAATAGAAAGGAGTAATCCATGTTCAAAACAAAAGAAGAAGTAAAGGAATACATAAAAAGAGAAGAAATAGAAATAATAGACTTTAAAATAGTCGACATGGTGGGTAAATGGCACCATCTATCAATAACAAAAGAAAAGTACGACGAAGAAATATATGAAAAAGGAATAGGATTTGATGGATCAAGCTATGGCTTTAAAAGTGTAGAAAAATCCGATATGGTATTTATACCGGATGTAAGAACAGCTTTTATAGACCCATTTACAGAAGTAAAGACTCTGGTAATGATATGCAATATGTATACAATAGAAAAAGAGGGACTGAAAAGATACCAAGATGACCCAAGATATATAGTAGAAAAAACAAAAAAACTATTAAAAGAAAAAGGAATTGCAGATCAATGTGAACTAGGACCTGAATTTGAATTTTACCTACTAGATCATATATCCGTAAAAAACGAAAATGGAAATATGTACGTAAACATTGATTCAAAACAATCACCTTGGAATTTTGAAAAGAGAACAGAAGAAAATCTAGGTATAGTAACACCAAAAGAAGGAGCATATCATCTAGATAAACCCTTTGACAGAAGTGCAGATTTTAGAAATAAAGTAAGTTTACTCCTTGAAAAAGCAAACATACCAATAAAATATCATCACTCAGAAAACGGAAGTCCAGGGCAAGTAGAAATAGAAGTAGACTTTGCAGATATAGAAGAAATGGCAGACAGAACCATGATAATAAAATACTTTCTGAGAAACCAAGCATACAAAAGTAAGAAAACAATAACCTTTATGCCTAAGCCTTTTTCTTTTGAAGCAGGCAACGGATTTCACATACACTTCAAGATGAAAAAAAATGGTAAATACATCTTCTATAAAGAAGGGGGATACTCAGACTTAAGTGATACAGCTTTATATGCAATAGGAGGAATACTAGAACATGCATCGGCAATAATGCCATTTTCAAATCAAAGTACCAACTCTTATAAAAGGCTAGTACCTGGATACGAAGCGCCGGTAAGTTTATGTTATGCAACAGCTAACAGAAGTGCAGTAATAAGGATACCGGGATATGCAGTAGCTGAAGATGAAAAGCGATTTGAAGTAAGATCACCAGATGCAATGTGCAATCCATACCTAGCTTACTCAGCATTCTTACTAGCAATGATAGACGGTATAGAAAACAAAATAGACCCTAAAAAAGAAGGCTTTGGCCCATACGATGTAAATTTATATAATCTGAACAAAGAAGAACAGAAAAAAATTAAATCTTTACCGACAAATCTACTGGAAGCATCAGAAGAATTAGAAAAAAATAGAGAATTTTTAACAAAAGATGGAGTATTTTCAGATAACCTAATTAACAACCAGATAAAAAGAATAAAAGAAGAACATAATTACATATCTAAACTACCTCATCCTGAGGAGTTTAAATTGTATTATAATAATTAAAAAGGGAGAGGAAATTTATGAAAAAATTTATTAGTTTTTTATTAATCATTGTATTGGTGTTTTCCTTAGCAGCATGTGGAGGAACAGAACCAGTTGAAAATGAAGAAGCAGAAGAAAGCGAAGAAGCAGAAGAAAGCGAAGAACCAGAAGAAGAAGAACAAGCAGAAGGAGACTCTAAATACGGTGGAGAAATTACTATCACAGACTTATCTTTTAATGACGCTAAAACATTGGACCCTCATTTAGCATCAGCGGCCGGATCTATGAGACATATTGAAAATATGTACAACGGTCTTCTTCAATACAAACAAGGAACATACGGAGAAATTGAAGGAGAATTGGCAAAAGATTATACAGTTTCAGATGATGGATTGACCTACACATTTAATCTTAATGAAGGGATTAAGTTTCATAATGGTGATGACTTAACGTCGGAAGATGTAAAATACTCTATAGAAAGAATTATAGATATGGAAATAAGAGCCTCTAATTTCGAAGCTGTAGAAAGTATAGAAACTCCAGATGAAAATACTGTTGTTATTAACCTAAAAGAACCTGTAGCCCCATTTGCTACATTTTTAGCTTATCCTATGAACGTAGTTGTAAACAAAACTGTAGTAGAAGCTAATGATGGATCATTAGATAATGTTGATGCAGGAAGTGGACCTTTTATGCTGGAAGAATGGAAAAAAGACCAGCATATGATAATGGTAAAATTTGATGATTATTTTGAAGAAGGACTACCTTACTTAGATAAGGTAATACTTCAGCCGGTATCAGAAGAAACAGCAAGGAATACATCTTTAAGAAATAAAGAAAGTGATATGATACTTCAACTTTCACCAAAAGATGTAATGAGCTTGGAAAATGAAGAAGACATCGTTGTAGAATCAGTACCAGGAACATATTGGGAATATTTAGGTATGAATATGTCCGATGGACCTCTTACAGAAAAGAAAGTTAGACAGGCAATATCTTACGGAATTAATAGAGAAGAATTAAACCAAATAGTTAAATTTGGACAAGCAACTCCTCTTGCAGGAGGACCAATACCTCCAGGACACTGGGCTCATGCAGACTTAGGTATTCACAGTGAGAGAGATTTAGAAAAAGCAAAGAATTTATTGGAAGAAGCAGGTTATGAAGATGGATTTACAATAAGTTTAATAACACTACCAAATGAAATAGCAGTAAATGCAGCTCAGGTAGTGAAACAGCAACTTGCGGATTTAGATATAACTGTAGAAGTAAATTCCATAGAATCAAGTGTATATTTTGAGAGACTTGGAAGTGATGATTTTGAATTAACTATAATTGGATGGGTAGGTTTTGTAGATCCAGACGAATTCCTTTACAACATATTTACATCAGATGGTGTATGGAATCAACATGCTTATTCAAATGAAGAAGTAGATGCTTTACTTGAAGAAGGAAGAGTTACTCAAGATAAAGAAGAAAGAAAAGAAATATACCATGAAGCACAAAAATTAATAGTAGAAGATGCACCAATGGCCTTCATATATGTTAATCAACAAATTTCGGCATATCAAGATTATGTAAAAGGCTTTGATGTAAATGCTACAGTAACAACTAAATCATTGAAGAATACTTGGCTTGATAAATAAAAATTTAAGTAAGCAGGGCTTTTTAAGCCTTGCTTACCTATATAGACTTGTGAGGAGGTGCTAAAAAGGTGTTAAAATATATAGTGAAAAGAATTTTAATGGCAATTCCTATTTTATTAGGTATATCAATAATTGCTTTTTTTCTAATTAGATTAGTTCCTGGGGATACGGTTACTGCCTTACTAGGAGCAAATTATAACGAAGAACAGGCTACAATATTAAGAGCTAAATACGGATTGGATAAACCTTTGGTCCTTCAATATTTTATATGGTTTAAAAATGTTTTAGTTGGAGACTTAGGAAACTCTTTTTTTACTAGAGAACCAGTATTGGCAGCTATAGCTGATAGATTACCCGTAACTTTACAACTTATGTTTATGAGTTTTTTATATTCTATATTTATAGCCATACCATTAGGTACAATAGCAGCAATAAAGAGAAATTCAGTTCTTGATTATGGAGCTAGCTTTGTAGGTTTATTAGGCGTATCTGTTCCTAATTTTTGGCTTGGAACGTTATTTATTTTGTTTTTTTCATTAAATCTAAAATGGTTTCCTTCAGGAGGCTTTATAAGCTTCTTTGAAGATCCAGTACAAAATTTACAGTATATGATTATGCCTTCGGTAGCATTAGGTGCTTCGGTAGGAGCTGTTGTAATGAGAATGACAAGGTCATCTATGTTGGAAGTTTTAGGACAGGATTATATAAAGATGGCAGAAGCAAAAGGAGTAAAGGATAGACGATTGATAATACACCACGCTTTGAAAAATGGATTTATACCTGTAGTAACAGTATTAGGTATACAGTTGGGTTACCTACTTGGTGGATCAGTTGTTATAGAAAAAATATTTTCCTTACCTGGAGTTGGGCAGTTATCTCTTCAGGCAATTACAAATAGGGATTATGCTTTGATGCAGGGTTGTATTTTACTGGTTGCTAGTGGATTTGTAATTATAAATTTAATAGTTGATATAATTTATGCATTCTTAAATCCAAGAATAAGATACTAAAAGGAGGTTTTAATTTGGGAGAAATATGGTACAGATTTAGAAAAAATAAATTAGCATTATTTGGATTTACAGTACTAGTTGTATTTATAATTTTAGCATTAGCAGCTCCTATTATTGCTCCTTATGATCCTTTTCAGATGAGTGTAGGAGAAACTCTACAAAGTCCTAACCCATCACATATTTTTGGTACAGATCAATTTGGAAGGGATATTTTAAGTAGGATTATTCATGGAACAAGAATATCATTTAAAGTAGGAATAATATCAGTAGGTATATCGGTAGTTTTAGGAGTAGCAATGGGTATATCAGCAGGATATTTTGGAGGGTGGATAGATATTGTAATATCAAGGATTATAGATATTATGTTTTCCTTCCCAGATATATTTTTGGCGCTGGTAATTATGGCTATATTAGGAACTAGTTTAACTAATGTTATGATTGCTATAGGAATAGTTTACACTCCTATATTTGCAAGGATAGCAAGGGGTTCAACTCTAACAGTAAAAGATAATGCCTATATTGAAGCTGCAAGGTCTATAGGCGTTGGTGATTTAATGACTATAATAAGACATATATTACCAAATATTCTTGCACCTTTAATAGTTCAAATAACTTTATCATTTGGTTTTGCTATAAGATCTGAAGCAGCTTTAAGCTTTTTAGGTTTAGGAGTTGAGCCTGATGTTCCTTCTTGGGGTATAATGTTAAATGAAGGTAAAGACTGGTTAGAATTAGCTTGGTGGGTTTCTGTATTCCCAGGTTTAGCAGCTACATTAGCAATTTTAAGTTTTAATGTATTAGGAGATGGATTAAGAGATGCTCTAGATCCAAAACTAAAAAATGAATCAGAATAAAAAAGCTATAGGAAAGGAGGTAAGTCCAATGAAAGAGATAGTATTAGAAGTAAAAGACTTAAAAACTCATTTTCGAACTAGAAAAGGAGTAGTAAAAGCTGTTGATGGTGTAAGTTTTAAGGTTCATAAAGGAGAAACATTTGCATTAGTTGGAGAATCCGGCTGTGGGAAAAGTGTTACCTGTATGACAATTATGGGATTAATTGGTCGAAAGAAAAACGAAGTTGTATCTGGAGATATTCTTTTTAAAGAAAGAAATATAACAAATATTTCTAAAGAAGAAAGAAGAAAGCTTAGAGGAAAAAATATGTCAATTATATTTCAAGATCCTATGACTTCTCTTAATCCAGTTTATACAGTAGGAAGTCAAATAGCAGAAATGCCTATGATACATGAAGGTAAAAGTCAAAGCAAAGCAAAAAAAATAGCAGTTGATATGCTTGGTAAAGTTGGTATACCTTCTCCAGAAAAAAGAGTGAATGAATATCCTCATCAGTTTAGCGGAGGTATGAGGCAAAGAGGTGTAATAGGTATGTCCTTAGCCTGTAATCCAGAACTTCTTATAGCAGACGAACCTACAACGGCCTTGGATGTAACTATTCAGGCACAAATATTAGAATTACTAAGAAAGCTTAAGGAAGATTCTAAGTCGGCGATAATAATGATTACACACGATTTAGGAGTTGTAGCAGAAGTTAGTGATTCTGTTGGAGTTATGTATGCAGGTACATTAGTAGAAAAGGCAAGTGTAAAAGATTTATTTAAAAATCCTATGCATCCTTATACGAAAGGTCTTTTAAAGTCAATACCTAAACCTGGCTCAAAAGAAAGGCTTACAATTATAGAGGGCCAACCTCCTGATTTACATAATGCACCTAAAGGATGTAAATTTTATCCTAGGTGTTCCTATGCAATGGAAAAATGTAAAGAAGAAATGCCGCAGTTAATAGAAATTGAAAAAAATCACAAGGCGGCATGCTGGTTAAACGAGGTGAAAGAAAATGGAAAATAATGTATTGGTGGAAGTAAAGAATTTAAAAAAGTATTTCCCCATTAAAAGTGGACTTCTCTCTCGTACTAAGAATTATTTAAAGGCTGTTGATGGAGTGGATTTGAAAATCTATAAAGGTGAAACTATAGGAATAGTTGGAGAGTCAGGATGTGGCAAATCAACAACTGGGAGATTAATTTTAAAACTTTTAGAAGCAACAGAAGGAGAAGTATATTTCGAAGGAAAGGAAATTACCAATTTAGATAGAAATGAATTAAAAAATATGAGAAAAGATTTTCAAATGGTTTTTCAAGATCCATATGCTTGTCTTAACCCAAGATTATCCATTAAAAGTATAATAGAAGAACCTTTGAAAACTCATAAATATAGTCCGGCAGAAAGAAAAAAAAAGGTGGAAGAGTTACTTGATAAAGTAGGTATACCAAAAAGTTACTTGGATAGGTATCCTCACGAATTCTCTGGGGGGCAGAGACAGAGAATAGGAATAGCTAGAGCATTAGCCTTAAACCCAAAATTTATAGTAGCAGATGAACCTGTTGCGGCCCTAGATGTTTCAATACAAGCACAAATATTGAATTTAATGTCCGATCTTCAAGAGGAATTTAATTTAACATATCTGTTTATAGCTCATGACCTAAGTGTGGTGCAGTACATAAGCGATAGAATTGGAGTAATGTATTTAGGTTCCATGGTTGAACTTTCAGAGAGTCAAGAATTATTCGATTATACAATACATCCATATACTAGAGCACTTTTATCTGCTATACCTATACCAGATCCTGAAATTAATAAAAGGCAAATTGACCTTGAAGGAGAAATACCAAGTCCAATTAATCCTCCCAAGGGTTGTAGATTTCATACTAGATGTCCTTATGTGGAAGATATATGTAAAAAAGAACGGCCGAAATTTAGAGAAGTAAAAAAAGAACACTATGTTGCTTGTCATTTAGCAGAAAAATTTATAGAAGAACAAAAATAAAGAAATCAGATATTTTTATCTGATTTCTTTATTTTTGTTAAAATTTAAATATATAAGCATGGTTTTATTTTTTTGTTGATTTAGAGTATAATATATTTATTATATATAAAGAAGGTATTTGAATGAATGAAAAACTAATTATAGGAGTAGGAGCTTTAAATGATAATACAAAGCAACTCTATCATGAAGTATTAGAATCGGTGATAGATGAAAGATATACAGTTGTATCATTTAATTTTAATAAGATAAATAAGAAAAAAATTGATGTTGATATTCTATTAATTTCGACTCCTCTTATGATTAACTTAGTAAAAAAGCATATTAAATCTACAACAAAATTAATAACGATTACAAGAACACTTACAAAAAAATCTTATGAACTTTTATCGGCTGTTCCTAATAAGGAAAAACTATATTTAGTAAATAATGGAATAGACGTAACCTTTGAAGCCATATCTTTAATATATACTTTAGGGTTTAATCTTGAGTTGTACCCTTTTTATCCAGGAGTAGAACCTATCGATGAAATAAAAACGGCTATTACAACAAATGAAGTTAATCTTATACCTGAAAATATAGAAAAAATATACAATATAGGTCATATGGTTTATGATATAAGTACTATTTTAAAGTTGTTAAACGAATTAAATTTAGAAGAAGATGAAAAAAAATTAATGATACAAAAGTATCAAAAGAGAATTATCAATATTGACAAGGGTGTTAACTCATTAATTGATAATAATTATTTTATACAACAAGAAAAAAACACTATTGTTAATTTAATAAATGAAGGATTAATAGAAACGGATAATTTTGGAAATATACTATTTGTAAACGAAATGACAAAAAATATCCTTAAAGAGAATAGTTTAGTAGGCAAAAATATAAATGAAGTATTTGAAAAAGTAGGAAGATTTATAGATGAAAATCAATTTGTGACAGATGAACTTATAAAATATAATAAAGAACAGCTCATAATAAGTACCAAGCCTATATATATGCTATCTGAAAAAGTTGGAACCATAATAATAATAAGAAATATAACTGAAATAAAAAGAATCGAAGATAAGTTGAGAAAAAGTGTTTCCTTATCCGGCCATATTGCCAAATATACACTAAAGGATATTATAGGAACTAGCATTAAGGTTAATGAAACTAAAAATATTGCTAAAAAAATGGCAAAAACAAATGCATCTGTTTTAATAACAGGAGAAAGTGGAACAGGTAAAGAACTATTTGCTAATGCAATACATAATGAATCTAAAAGAAGCAAGTTTCCTTTTTTAGCTATAAATTGTGCTACTCTTCCGGAATCACTTATAGAAAGTGAATTATTCGGGTATGAAAAAGGAGCATTCACGGGAGCTAAAAAAGAAGGGAAATTGGGACTTTTTGAACAAGCCCACCACGGAACATTGTTTTTAGATGAAATAGCTGAATTAAGTATTAAAATGCAATCAAGGTTATTGAGAGTTTTGCAAGAATCTGAAATTATAAGAATTGGAAGTAGTAAAATAAGAACAGTTGACGTCAGAATTATTTCGGCAACAAACAAAGATTTATACAGGGAAGCAAAAAAAGGTAAATTCAGATGGGATTTATATTATAGATTGAATGTTTTTCCTATAAAAGTTCCTTCTCTAAGAGAAAGAAAGGAAGATATCCCATATTTA
>Ga0209943_1001405_pt1 | contig 14777 bp, 12 predicted proteins | sample SalPonR1_B_D2_MG_FD_185698 | JGI IMG/M metagenome (GOLD analysis project Ga0209943, IMG submission 185698) | Salt pond soil microbial communities from South San Francisco under conditions of wetland restoration - Salt Pond MetaG R1_B_D2_MG... ... | reverse complement strand
CACTCGAACACGATGCGCCCCTTGAGCCCGATCGAGACGTCGCCGGTGTAGATGTGCCGGCCGACGCCCCACGCGCCCAAATCGCGGTTGAGCTTGCCGAGAATCTCCGGGCCCGCCAGCGCTTCGCCGTCCAGCGAAACGGGCCGTCCCTGCTCGAAGCCAAGCGTCCATTCGCCCGCACCGTCGGGCCATTCCGAACGCGGACGACAACGCACCCGGGTGTCGTCGGCCGGCGCCTCGAACCGATCGATTTCCCGGCCCGACAGCGTCACGCCGAGCAGGTTCTCGTTGATCGAGTACTTGCTGGCCGATTCCGGCACCTCGACGCCGGCCTCGGCCATCAGCTTCAGTTCGTACTCGCGCACGTTGCCGGTCTCGCGCTGCAGCTCGCGAATCGGCGCATGGATGACGTAATCGCCCAGCGAGCGCACCGACTGGTCGAAGCGAAGCTGATCGTTGCCCATGCCGGTGCAGCCGTGAGCGAAACGTTTAGTGCCGATGCGATCGGCCAGCTCGAGGCACTGCTCGACGATCACATAGCGGTCCGAGCACAGCATCGGGTACTGGTCGAGCATGCGCGCCCCGGACCACAGCAGCGGCACCACGAACTTGTCCCACAGCGGGGTCGAGGCGTCGAGCTCGTAATGCTCGGCCGCCCCCAGCGCACGGGCGCGCTCGGCGATCCACTCTTTCTGATCGGAATCCACACCGCCGGTATCGACGAATGCCGTATGGACCTCGAAGCCCTCATTCTTCAGCGCCAGCACGCAGTAGCTGGTGTCCAGCCCGCCGGAGAAGGCCAATACAACTTTTTCATTGCTCATGGTTTTTCTCTTGAAAGTCAATACTCTTTGGCCACGGATGTAGGCCGATGAATGCGGATGAATGCAAATTCAAATGCAGATAACCACGAAGGACACGAAGAGCACGAAGAACAGGCAAGGCCCTTGATGCAAGCCTCCCACGGCTCCAGAGCGAATTCCGGCCTCCAGGCAAAAACGGCGCTTCTTTTCTTTTCCTTCGTGCCCTTCGTGTCCTTCGTGGTTCAAGCTTTTCAAGATTTTTCTGCGCCCAGCTGCGGCAAGAACTCACTTGCCGCCCATCAAAGACAACATCAGCGCCTTCTGCACATGCAGCCGGTTCTCGGCCTCGTCGATCGCAACACAATAATCGGCATCCATCACCTCGTCGGTGGCCTTGATGTTGCGCCGTAGCGGCAGGCAGTGGCTGAAGCGCGCGTTGGCAGTCATGGTCATCTTGTCGCCGTCGACCATGAAATGCCGGAACGGCGCGCGCAGTTTCGCCTCTTCTTCCGGCCGGCCGTACAGCGGCAGCGCACCCCAGCTCTTGGCGTAGACGAAGTCGGCGTCAGTGTAGGCCTGTTCGATGTCGGTGGTCACCGCCAGGCTGCCGCCGGACTCGGTCGCGAACGCCGCCGCCGAATCCATGAACTGCGGATCCAGCCGGTAGGCCTCGTCGGGAATCAGCATCGTGATGTCCATCCCGAACTTGCTGGCGATCAGCAGCGCCGAGTTGGCCACGGCGGTATTGAGGGGGCGCGGGTGCCAGGTCCAGGTCAGCACGAACTTGCGATTGTCCGGCCGGCCCAAATGATCCTGGATCGTGCGCATCAGCGCCAGCTCCTGGCACGGATGGATGATGGTCTCCATGTTGATCACCGGCACCGTCGCGTGCGCGGCCAGCGCGCGGATGACCCGGTCCTCGCGATCGATGCGCCAGTCGTGAAACTGCGGAAAGGCGCGAATCGCCAGCGCGTCGCAGTAGCGCGACAGCACACCGGCAACTTCGGCGATGTGCTCCTCGGCGTCGCCGTCCATCACCACGTTGTTGTCGAACTCGATGCCCCAGGCCGCCTTGCCGGGCTCGAGCACCACCGCATGGGCACCAAGCTGGAACGCACCAACTTCGAACGATGTCCGGGTACGCAGCGACGGATTCAAGAACAGCAGCGCGACCGTGCGCCCGGCCAGGGCGCGCGATACCGGGGCGGCTCTGAGGTTGTCGGCGGTGTCGAGCAATGCCTGCAGCTCGCCACGGGTGTAATCAAGCGTAGAAAGAAAATGCTTCACGTTTCCGTTTCCCAAAAAAAACCCAGCCGTGGGGCTGGGTTGGTTTCAAAACTGGCTTTCAATTGAAAAGCGCGCTAGCCGACCACCCAGCCGAAAAGAGGCTCGTTTCGGCGTCGCTGACGCAGATCCAGCGGGCGTTCCCGGCAAGTTCTCGATGCAATCTGGTTCATGCGCTCAACTTTGCCACATAACCGGGGCGTGCACAAGCCAAAACCTTCGGTCGGCATCATTTCGGCTTTTCGGAAATATACAGCATGATTGTGCCCTCGACCACGATCGTTCCGTCGTCGCGGCAGGCCTTGACAGTGACCGGCAGATCGCCCGGTTGCCAGTCTTCCGGCCTGGTTTCGGCCGTGGCGCAGATATCCGTGGTGGCCTTGGCAGTGTAGTTGACCTGCATGCCCTTGGGTATCCAGCGCAGGTGCTTCGGGATGGTGGCCTCGGCCAGCCCGCCCATCGCCATCTCAAGCGCGTTGCAGATGGCGATGACGTGCACCGTGCCGATATGATTCTCGACCTTGCGATGTTTGTCGAACCGGACCTCGCAGAAATTGGGCCGAAGCTCGGTCACGCGCGGGCCGATGGTGGCGAAGTAAGGCGCCTTGCGCGCGAACATTCGGGAGAAGATCCAGCGGCCGAACGGTAGCGCGGTCATCTTGTGGTAAAGCCTGAGGAGGTAGTTGTCGCTGGCCATGGGTGTCCTGGCAATTGTCCTGGCAATCGTCGAGGTCCGATTCTGCCTGAACAGGGGTAACGGCGGAAGCGCCGTTGCCGGTTCCTGCATCTCATAGAATGGGCGTTTTATCCGTCAGGAGATTCCCATGCGAATGGCTTCCGCCTTGTTTTGCTCGAGCCTGGCCACGCTGGCCGCCGGCGTCGGCGCGGTCGAAATCGACCGTCTTCAGTTGCCCGAGGGCTATGGCATCGATGTATTCGCCGACGGCGTCGAGAACGCCCGGCAGATGGCGCGTGGCGACCAGGGCACCATCTTCGTCGGCTCCCGGCGCGCCGGCAAGGTGCATGCAGTCGTCGATTCCGACGGCGATTTCGAGGCCGACCGGGTCGTCGTGGTTGCCGAGGGACTCAAGATGCCTTCCGGGCTGGCATTCCGTGACGGGGACCTTTACGTGGCCGCGGTCAGCGACATTCTGCGTTTCGACGATATCGAAGCCAATCTCGACAATCCGCCCGACCCGGTGCTGGTCACCGATCGCTTCCCCGAAGACGAGCACCACGGCTGGAAGCACATCGAGTTCGGCCCCGACGGCAAGCTCTACGTCCCGATCGGCGCGCCGTGCAACATCTGCCTGGAAGAGGGCTACGCCCGGATCGTGCGCATCGACGCCGACGGCAGCAATGAAGAAGTCGTTGCCGAGGGCGTGCGCAATTCGGTCGGCTTCGATTTCGATCCGGTCACCGGCGACCTGTGGTTCACCGACAACGGCCGCGACATGATGGGCGACAACCTGCCGCCGTGCGAACTCAACCACGTCACCGAGATGGGCCAGCACTTCGGTTTCCCGTTCTGGCACGCCGGGCTGGTTCGGGATCCGGAGTTCGGCGGCCAGCGCGATTACGACGAATTCAAGGCGCCGGCCCAGCAACTGGTGGCACACACTGCCCCCCTCGGGATGCTGTTCTACCGCGGCGAAATGATGCCTTCGGAACTGCGCCACGACATCCTGGTAGCCGAACACGGCTCGTGGAACCGCACGACCAAGAGCGGCTACCGGGTCATGCGCGCCCACCTTGGCGAGAACCGCGAAGTCGTGCAGTACACGCCCTTCATCACCGGCTGGCTGCAGGGCGAGGAATCGTGGGGAAGGCCGGTCGACCTGCTCGAACTGCCGGACGGCTCGATCCTGATCTCGGACGACCAGGCCGGGGTGATCTACCGGTTGAGCTACGCCGCGGATTGAACCCGCGGCGCGCGCACACGATCTTTCATCCGTAGAGGTCCGGATTGCGAAACGGCAGCAGGGCCATGATCACGCCCTGCTCGTAGAGAGCGGCCCGGTCCAGCGCATCGCCGGTCAACAGCCCGATGGCGCCGTTGGTCTGCTTTGAATTCTTGCGGCCGAAGACTCGGTCGTCGGCCTCGCCCAGTTCCATGCCGCTGCGCACCAGACCGGCAATTTCTTCGGGCAGGAAAAACGTCGCGGTTCTGCCGCGGCCAACCCGTTCGGCCGACAGCGCGACGATCCACGCGAATGCGGCCATGCCCTCGGGTAAATCTTCCACGCCGCCCTCGATGCCGACCCACAGATCGGCCTCGGGGACGGTCGCAACGGCAGCCGCTGCCCGATTGGCGGCCCCTTCCAGGGTTTCGGCGCAGGTCATCGGCTGATCCGAAACACCCGACTCCACGCTGGCTTCATCCAAGCTGAATTGAGTGTCGGGAAACACTCGGGTAAAACCGGAACGCAACGCGCGGTTCTTGATCGGATTGTGCGAAGCAATGACCAGACGCTTCATGGTTCAAAACCGCTTCGGGAGGCGAATGAATGCATCATTGACGGACTCGGCGCGAGCGCCGAAGTGGCGCAGACCCGGGCGCCTCCCCGCACGGGGGAAGGCGGCCGGCCCGGCTCACCGGGCCTGCGATTCTTCCAGGTAGCGGAAGAAGTCGGAATCGGCGTCCAGCATGATGGTGCTGTTGGCGCCCAGCGCACGGTAGCTCTCCAGCGTGCGGAAGAACGAGTAGAACTCGGGATCGGCGCCGTAGGCCTCGCCATAGATCCGGGTCGCCTCGGCATCGGCATTGCCGCGGATTTCTTCGGCTTCGCGGGCGGCCTCGGAGCGGATGCGCCGAAGATCGCGTTCCATGTTGCCGAGAATCTCCTGGCTTCGACCCATGCCTTCGGATCTGAACCGTTCGGCGATCGACTGGCGCTCGGCGATCATGCGGTTCTCGACCTGCTTGCGCACCGAGTCGATGTAGTTGACCCGCTTGATCCGCACGTCGTCGAGCTCGATGCCGAGCTGCGGCGTGGCGCGTTGCGCGCGCGCCAGGATTTCCTCTTCCAGCAGTTCGCGGCCCAGGCTCGGCTGCTTCTCCAGGTCCACGTCGCCGCGCTCGGCCAGCGCCGGGTCGTCGAGCTCGTCGACATCGACTTCCCAGTCCTTGGAACGCACGATTTCCTCCAGTTCGGTGGAAGAGACCATATCGCGCACGACCGAATCGACGATGTCGTCGAGCCGCGTGCGCGCGCCGGCTTCGTCGCGCACGCTGGTCAGAAACAGCAGCGGGTCAGCGATGCGCCAGCGCGCCGTGGTATCGACCAGGATGAACTCGCGCCCCAGCGTCGGAATCTGCGTGACGTCGCCGTCCCAGACCAGTAGCCGCTTGTCGAAATAACGCACCTGCTGCCAGGGCAGCTTGACCTTCAGGCCCGGCTCGCTGATGACGTCGCCCATGGGCTCGCCGAACTGCACGATGATGGCCTGCTCGGCCTCGTCGACGGTGTAGAACACGAAGTTGCCGACCGCAATGGCGACAACGGCAATGATTGCGATGAGTGCGGGTTTCATTGCTCACCTCCGGAAGTCGCATTCGAGTTGCGCGGACGGGCCCGATTGACGTCCAGCAGCGGCAGCGGACTCATCTGGCCCTCCTGGACGACCAGCACCTGGCCGATGTTGGGCAGTACCTCGTTGAGGGTCTCCAGGTACAGCCGCGAGCGGGTGACCTCGGGCGCCTGCCGGTATTCGGCCAGCACCGCCGAGAAGCGCACGCTTTCGCCATACGCCCGGTTGACGCGCTCGGTAGCGTAGCCCTCGGCCTCGGCGACGGTGCGCAACGCGGCACCTTCGGCGTTCGGAATTTCCTGGTTGACCCGCTTCTGCGCCTCGTTGATCATGCGTTCGCGTTCCTGCCGGGCCTCGTTGACCTCGTTGAACGCCGGCTGCACCGCGGGCGGCGGTACCACGTCCTGCATCTCGACGGTGTTGATGCGGACGCCGGCGTTGTAACCATCCAGCGCCTGCTGGATCTCCTCGCGCGCCTTCTGCTGGATCTCGACGCGCCCGACGGTCAGCACCTCGGAGCCGAGCATGTTGCCGACGATGCGGCGCATCACCGATTCGGAGATGTCGCGCAGCGTGCGGGTCGGCTCGCGCATTTCGTAAAGGAACTTGATCGGGTCGTCGATGCGGTACTGCACCACCCATTCGACGTCGATCATGTTCAGGTCGCCGGTCAGCATCAGCGATTCATCCTCGAACTGCTGGCTGCTGTAGGTGGTCCGGCCGCCGGGACTCGTCCGCTCGGTGCGGAAACCGAATTCCTGCTTCAGCACGCGCTCAGTGGCCACATGCTGTACCTGGTCGATGCCGAACGGAATCTTGAAGTGCAGGCCCGGGTCGGTAATGCCGATGACCGCACCGAAGCGTTTGACCACGGCCCGCTCCTCGGGCTGGACGGTATAGAACGCGCTGAACGCGCCCCAGATGATCAGCACCAGGATCGCGATACCGATGATGCCCTTGCCCGACGGTCCGCCGCCGCCACCGAGCTTGTTGAACAATTCGGTCAGATCGGGCGGTCCTTGTTGGCCGCGGCCGTTGGATTTGACGGATTGAATCATGTCCTGCTCCCTGGAAATTCAGTGCGCCAGTCTAACGGTTTACGTCCGGCACTTTCAGCCGCTCGGCGTCAATAACCCTTGAGCTTGTGATGCGGGGTCAGCCACCACAGGACCATCGCGGCCAGCAGCACGAACAGACTGGCCCACCACAGCTTTCGCCAGCTGGTGTCCATCGAGCCCAGAATCGTAAACTCGGAGATATAGATCGTCTCACAGGCGCCATTGCCGGTGTCGGTACGCACGGTGCTGGTGCCGCGCACCGGGCCGCCGGGCTGGCCGTATTCGGACAGCCAGCCGCGCAGGTGGATCTGGTCGCCGACCTCGAGCTTGCGGATTTCGTCCTTGAGCCGCTCGTCGGTAGTGACGATGTGGTTGTTCGATAGCTGGTCAGGATTGAAAGTCTCCCAGTCGGCCTGGCTTCGAGTGGAATACATGCAGGTGAATTCCAGGTTCCAGAACTTGAACGCGTTGAGATCGACATCGCGCGCGTTCTCGCCCCAGACCACGCAGATATCGGCGATGTTGACGTAGTCGTTCCAGCGCTCATGCAGCCCGATGCCGGGCCGGAAGCGCTTGAAGGAAACGACTAGTCCGGTCAGCTCGTAGTTGTACAACGGCTGCACCCGGTAGTCGAAGTCGTTGGCGTGGATCATGAACGCCGGCTCGTCGACTTGCATTTGTCGCGGCGGCTCGTCCAGCGCCGGATCCAGCACCATGGCCGCGGCGAACTGGTCCCAGTTCCACCACGACAGCAGCAGGCCGAATGCACCCGCGACAAACAGGATAGAGATGAGACGGGGCGCGCGACATCAGGGCAGAACCGTTCTACTTCAGCGTCTCGATGAAGCGGTCGGCTTCCTCGATCGACTCACGCATCGCGGCCAGCAGGTTCTCGGTCTCGGACTCTATTTCACCGAGCTCGCCGCGGATGGCGTCGACCGCCATCGAGTTGAGGTTGTGCTTGAGGAACAGCACCTGGTCCTCGAATGCCTGCAGCACCGGATCGATCGTCCGTTCGGCCCGGCGCATGGCCCGGATCATGCTGGCGTAGCGGGTTCGCGTCTGTTCCAGCAGTTCACGGCTGCGCGCACGCAGGTCGGCGCTGGAATAGCGCTCCAGCTCTTCCTCCCACTCGGCGAACAGGTCCTCGGCGACGCTTTCAACCGCCTCGATGCGCTCGCTCACCGTCTCGGCACGATTGACGCTGCGCTCGTACTCGCGGTTCAGTCGCCGGTAGGCGCGCTCCAGATCGCCGCCGTCGAAGTCGACCACCGAGCGGAATCGCTCCAGCGTCGTCTCGAACTGCTCGCCGGCCTCGTCCTGCGCCTCGCTGGCGGCTTCCACGCGTGCCTCCAGGATGCCGCGCTTTTCGATGCCGACCGCTTCAAGCGCCTCGTACTGGATGGTCTGGCAGGCCGCCAGGGCGAGCAGCAGGACCGCCACCAATATCGGACGCAAGGGAATTCGAACGCTTCGCATCGCTCAGTTTTCTCTTTAGACCCGGAGAGCGACTATAGCGCAGGGCGCGCACTTGCCGCCACGCGCCGGTCGTTCCTTTGATAGTTGCCGGCAAATCGGAGCGGAATCCGGCTCCTCGGTCCCGAAGGAATCGACGAGCAACCCGATCCGCTCGGTATCGCTGCGGTGTTGCTTGCTGGGACTCAGCTGCCGATGTCGTCCCGGTATCGTTCGAACTGGTGCATGCGTTCGTGAAGAACGGTCACGATGCCGATTTCGCCGTCTTTCAGACGTTTCCAGTACACGAAGTGCTTCTGGCAATGGTAGTAAAAACCGTTGACGCCGAACTCGGCGGGAACTGGACGTGAGGGAACCAGACCTTCAGCGGCCTCTTTGAACGACGCGAACAGCGTTCTCAGGTATTGCTCGGCCCGGGCCTGACCCCACTGCGCGCGGGTATATCGGTAGATTTCGTCCAGCCGCACAGCCGCCCGCTCCTGGATCCGGACCGCAGTCACCCGGCAGATTCGTTGCGCCGGACGATTTCTCCAGCACTCAACGAGACATAGCTGCTCTCTGGCTGTGCAAACGCCAACTGAAGCTCGCTGCGAAGGCGCTCGAAGCGCTCTTTTTCGAGGCGTTCCATGTCGCGGCGGACCAGATCGCGAACGTATTCGCTGACGTTCTCGTACGACCCGGATTCTTCACCGACCGCTTCCGCGACATGCTTGCTGAGCGCCGCGCTGAGGCGGACGGTCAGAGTGGATTTGCTGGTCATCGTCACGAGTCTTGCCGGAAATTGTAATTATTATGCTCAATATCGAATACATGCGCAACCCACCCGTTGCGAATGAAAAACGCCCCGGAAGGCCGGGGCGTTTTCAGCAGGCAGCGACTCAGCCGGTGATTCACTGTCCAGTGCATTCGCGGTCGGATACCGTTCCCACAGGTTGCCGATTCGCGGCCTGGAGACCGCTCCTACTGGCCGAGCTCGGTCGGCAGCGGCGGAATCGGCGGTACCGGCGACTCGTAGGCCTCCAGCTCGGCGAGGATATGTTCTATGGCGCGCTCGAGCTGGGTGTCGCGGCCTTTGTTGGTGGCGACGGGATCGAGTTCGACCTCGATGTCCGGCGCCACGCCCTCGTTCTCCACCGACCAGTTGCCGTCGGCGTCGACGAATCTGAAAAACGGCACGCTCATGTAGCCGCCGTCGACCAGCTGCGGGTTGGCCGAGATGCCGATCAGGCCGCCCCAGGTGCGGGTGCCGATGAGCTTCCCGATTTCCAGGTGGCGGAAGGTGTAGGGCAGGTAATCGCCGCCGGAGCCGGCGTCCTGGTCGATCAGCATGGCCTTGGGCCCGTGCAGCGCCCCGGCCGGCGTGTTGTACGGCATGCCGTCGCGATCCTTCCACGACGAAAGGTGGCGGCGCGAGAGCACTTCGACGATGTAATTGGCCGCCTGGCCGCCGCCGTTGGCGCGTTCGTCGATGATCATCGCGTCCTTGTCGATCTGGTTGAAGAACATCCGGTTGAAGAACGTGTAGCCGGCGCCGGCGGTGTTGGGCAGGTAAATGTAGCCCACCCGGCCGTCGGTCGCCTCGGCCACCTGCTGCCGGTTGCGCTCGATCCAGTTCCACAGACGCAGCGCGCCTTCGGAGCCGGTGGGCGTAATCACGATATCGCGCGAATCCCGACCGTTGGCGTTGGGGCCGACGGTGAGCGTGGTCTGCTTGTCCTCGGTGCCCTGGAGCATTCGGAAGATGTTGTCTTCGGCGGTCAACTGCTCGCCGTTGATCGCCAGCAGGTATTCGCCGGCTTCGGCCTCGTTGCCTGGCTCGGTGAGCGGGCCCCTGAGGAACGGGTTCCAGGACTCGCCGGAATAGATGCGTGCGAACCTGTAACGACCATTGGCAATCTCGAAATTGGCACCCAGCAGCCCGCTGTCGACACCGTTTTCCCGGTGCACGTCGCCGCCGCCGACTCGATTGTGCCCGGCGTGCAGCTCGGCGATCATTTCGACGAGTATTGCGTTGAGATCTTCGCGCCGGCCGGCATGGGCCACCATCGGCTTGTATTTCTCATACACCGAATCCCAGTCCAGGCCGTGCAGGTTGTCGGCGTAGAAATACTGCTGCTGCATGCGCCAGGCTTCGTCGAAGATCTGCGCCCATTCGATGCGCGGATCGACGTACATGCGAAGCCCCCCGGTATCGACGCGCTCGGGCTTTATGTCCTTGCCGATTTCGGCGATCGACAGCCCGTTGCCGCTCATCTGCAGGATCATGTGCTCGCCGGCGGCCGCGATCCGGAAGGCCTGCACGCCGCGCAGCACGTTGTCGGCCTCGCGCTCTTCGAAATCGAAGCGCTTGAGCTGATTGTCGGCCGAGGTCGATTCTCCGGGCGGCCGGTTGCTTTCCCCCGGCTGCGGCGACTCGATGTAGAACAGGTTGCCGTCGCCGGCGACCTGGAGCGAACCGTAGTTGCCCTCGGCGACCGGCAGACCGACGATGCGGGCCTGGATGCCGTCGAAGTCGATCACGACCTTGGGCGTTTCCTTTTTCTTGTCGCCCTTCTTCTTGCCGTTGTCGTCCTTGTCGTCCTTATTCTCGTCTTCGTCGCCGTTGTCCTCGTCGACCTCCTCGTCACCGGTCCGGGGGGCGAGCGGCGATTCGCCGTCGGCGGTCAGTACCGCTGCATAAAGGCCGGCGCGATACGGGTGCTCCTGGCTGGTCATGTTCAGACCGACCTGCACCGGGCCCGAGTTGGTCGAGGCGGCGAAATAAAGATACTTGCCCTCGGGGTCGAATGCCGGCGAGGCCACGTCGGCCATGCCGTCGGTGATCACGGTGGATTCGCCTGATTCGAAATCGTAAACGGCGAGGTCGGCGTGGAAATTCGGCTGCTCGAGGTTGTAGGCGAGCCAGCGCCCGTCGGGCGAGAACGACACGTCAAACCCGGCGCGGCGCGTGTTGGTCGCAATTGTCGTGACCATCGGCTTGACGTCGCCGTCATCCAGCGAGATGAAATGCAGGCCGAGATGGTTGTCGCTGAAAACAATGCGTCCGGTTTCGGCGTGCCAGGCTTCCAGATCGTAGAAGTCCGGTCCGAGTGGGAACGACTGCGTGTCCTCCATGCCTTTCTGATCGGCGATCTTGAGCGTCTGGCCCTCCAGCGATTCGACGATCCAGGCCAGCTGCGACCCGTCCGGCGACCACAGCGCGGCGTATTCGCGCACGCCCGAGGTGTCACTCACGTTGCGCGTGGACCCCTTGTCGGCCGGCACGGTGAATACGTCGCCGCGCGCGGTGATCAGCGCCCGCTTGCCGTTGGGCGAGATGTCGATGCCCTGAATGTTGCCGGCCACCGAATCCCAGCCCGGACGCAGCTGCGGCAGATCGGGGTTGAGTGAGATTTCAAGCGTCGACACGTCGCCCGAGGCGATATCCAGTTGTTTCAGATAGCCGCCGGTCTCGTAGACCACTGTCCCGTCGTGCCCGGCCGCGGCCATGATGTCGAACGCCGATTCGTCGGTCAGCTTGTCGATGCGACCCGAGTCCGGCGCGAAGCGGAACAGGTTGAAATCCTTGTTCTCGCGGTCCGAGAGGAAATAGACCTGGCCTTCGAGCCAGAAGATGTTGAAGTCGGTCACGCGGTTTCCGGGCACGTCGACGAAGGTCTGGTCTTCGATGTCGAGCACCCGGATCGACGGCGTGGTGCCGCCGCGATAACCCTTCCAGCCGGCCGAGCCGCCGAACAGGCCGTTGTAGCCCGAGCCGTGGTCGATATAGGCCAGCCGCTCGGCGTTCGCGTCGTAGGCGCCGCGGACGAACCGCGCTTCCATCTGCCTGGTCGGGAGCCCGCCGTCGAGAGAGGCGTGATAGAGCTGCTCGGAACGCCCGTGATCCGTTTCGCGATCGGAGGCGAAAGCGACCGCGCCACCGTCCGGGGCCCAGTCCACCGGCGTATCGTTGCCCGGGTGCCAGGTCAGCCGCTCGGGCTGACCGCCGTCGACCGAGATGACGTAGACATCGCTATTGCCCTCGTATTCCGCACGGAACGCGATCGACGATCCGTCGGGCGAGAAGATCGGCGTGTTTTCCTCGGCCGGGTGGCTGGTCAGTCGGCGCGGATCGCTGCCGTCGCGTTCGGCCAGCCACAGATCGCCGGCGTAGACGAAGACCAGGTGCGAATTGGAAATGTCCGGGTCTCGCAGCAACCGGGTGCCGTCTGGCTGGGCCGACAGCGCGCCTGCCAGGCCAACGCCGGCCAGCAGAGCAATGAATACACGATGCATGAAACTCTCCGTTCAATTCGTAGCCGAGCATCATACGCCACAGGCCGTAACCGGCGTCATGTGCCGAATGACCTATCCCACGCCAAGACGCATTTCCGGGCAACTTGATGCGAGCAAAAGGCGGAAACAACTCTCGCGAAGGCGCAAAGCCGCTAAGGGAGGACTAGTCAAGAGCTCACGCCCATGGAAACCCGGTGAGGAAGATTCTTCGCGGTGAAATTAAAGGACCTTCGATTATTAAGGATTTGCTTTTTTTCCTGGCGCCTTCGCGCCTTGGCGAGAGCTGTCTTGATCCTGCCTGTGCTTTCCTTCACCCAATTGGGTCAAGAAAAGGCCGGCCACAATCGGGCCGGCCTTGGCTTCAGATTCATGTCAGGTCGCTTCAATCAGGCAGACTGGCCCGACCGAGGTTGTTGGTGTCGGTACCGAACCAGATCGCGTTGCGCTCGGCATCGAACACCATGTGGCGCACGGCGCCGCCGCCCGACGGTATCGGCGTGATGCTGAAGAACTCCTCGGTCGCCGGATCGAAACCGACGAAACGGTTCGGGTCGGGGTGGGTTTCGACGAACCACAGCCGACCTTCGGCGTCGTCGGCCAGTGCGTACGGTCCCGACTGCTCCGGCGGGTTGATGTTCCACTCGGTGAACTCGCCGCTGTCCGGGTCGAAGACGCCGAGATAACCGCGCGCGTAGTCGTCGTACCAGATGCCTCGATCGGTGATCGTGATGCGCCGCGGGCGGGCGTCTTCACGCGGCATCTCGATCTCGGTCAGTTCCATATCCTGCGAGATGCGTGCCAGCTTGTTGGTGCCCAGCAACACCACCCAGGCGGTGTCGTCGTCGGCCACCTCGATGCCATAGGGCCGGGCGTTTTCGGTGGGCACGTCGACGTGATCGATCTCGCCGGTCTCGCGGTTGTAGCGACCGATCTGATTGGCCCACTGCGCGGTAAACCACAGGCGTCCCCGGGAATCCTCGGACAGCGTATGGGGATCGGCCAGTTCGCCCTCGGGCATCTCGACCCGCGTGATCGCGCCCGATTCAGGGTCGATCCGTCCCAGGTGCGCGTTTTTGTTGCCGGTGTACCAGATCTGGTCGTTGCGGGTAATGAAGATGGTGTGCGGCCCCGCGCCTTCGGGCAGATCGAAGCGCTTCATTTCCTCGGTTTCCGGGTCGAACACGGCGGCGTAATCGCCGGCCTGGCCGACGAACCAGACGCGGCCGTCGTCGGCCACGGCCGGATCACGCGGCCGGGTATCGCGCCACTCGACCGTCCATTCCTCGATTTCGATCGGGTTGGTCTGGGCCCAGGCGGGCAGCGCCAGCAACGCCGCAATTGTCGGGACAAGCAGGTGTTTCATTGTTTTCCCTCCAGAATCGGATACGTTGAGTCGGACTGCGAGCCGGCGACACCAGTTCCTCCAGGATGGCGACGTTGAGAAATCAGAGCGCTTTCTTCGTGCTCTTCGTGCAAGGCTTTTCCGTTTTCCCAATAACAATCCGCGTGATCTTCCGTCACAGCACCCGGCCGAGATAGGCCTTGAGCCGCTCCCAGGCGTGCTCGGCAGCCGGGCGGTTGTTTTCCGGGTCGCGCTCGACGTGCAGCCAGAAACCGTGGGCGACGTCGTCGTAGATGTGGACGTCGTTCTCGATACCGGCCTCGCGCATCGCGTCGACGAAGGCGTTGACCTCGGCGACCGGAATACCGCGGTCGTTCTCGGCGAACGTGCCGTAGACCTCGTGATGGATATGCTGCATCTGTTCGGGGTCGTCGATCAGCGAGCCGTAGAAGATCGCCGTGCCTTCGTGGCTGTCGCTGCCCAGCGCGTAGGACAGGGCGATACCGCCGCCGAAGCACCAGCCGATGGCCGCCGCCCTGCCGGTGGCCGGCGTGTTGGCTTCCACCCAGTCCACGGCCGCATCCAGATTGGCGATGATCCTGTCTTCGTCGGCTCGAGCAGCCTGGACCAGTTCGATGTTCTCCTCGCGCGAACTGCCGGTCTTGCCGCCGTAAAGGTCGGCGGCGAACGCGATATAGCCCTGCTCGGCGAACGCGTCGGCGGTCTGCTTGATGCGCTCGACCAGACCGTTCCACTCGTGAATCAGGATTACCGCCGGAAACGGACCGTCGCCCTCGGGCATTGCCAGGTAGCCGGTCGCGGCCGGCTCGGCCTCGAAATAGTTCACGTCCCGGCCCGCAGGCGCCCCGGCATTGCCGGTGATCGCGCGCAGCATCGCGTCGCTCTCGGGATCCTGGGACAAGGCCGGCTGCACGGCGAACGCCAGTGGGATTAGAACTGCAATCAGTCGAAACGGATTCATGGTCGGGATCTCCGGATATTGTTTGA